>Ga0180431_10006693_pt1 | contig 13625 bp, 9 predicted proteins | sample SS_ome_11_FD_132459 | JGI IMG/M metagenome (GOLD analysis project Ga0180431, IMG submission 132459) | Hypersaline lake sediment archaeal communities from the Salton Sea, California, USA - SS_1_MS_1 metaG | ecosystem: Environmental > Aquatic > Non-marine Saline and Alkaline > Hypersaline >... | reverse complement strand
TATGGATGCATATCTGGAAACTGTAAAGTCACATTTATCTAAAATAAAATTTGTCAAAAGTCTGGCACATCGGCCATTGCCATCCATAAAGGGATGGACCGTGACAAAGTAGTAATGAAATATTGCGGAGACAATTAAGGGACTTACACTATTGAATAGTGATTCTTTTATCCATGAAAACAATTTTGACATCATTATTGGAACATCAACTGCTTCAGGTGGCATATAGACAATCTCACTGGTTTCAGAATCTTTAATAACATTTTGAGCTTGCCTGTAAAAACCTTTCAGTTTTCCTACCACAATCTTGTCCATTATAAGAGAATGCACCATCAAGACCAAATCCTTATCAATTTCCTTAACTAAAGTTTTTTCCTTGTTAAGGAAGGATCGAGCCTTGGCATAGTTGATTACTTCTCTGATATCTTTTTCATATTTGATTATTTTCTTGCTATCTCTTTTTTTTAAGATTGTTGTAACTTGCTTATAAGTAAGCCTGTTGCCTTCTAATTTGGTTGAATAATGGACAGCATCAATGCTTGCCAGAGAATTAATAAACATATAATCATCGGTAGATATCTCTCTTGCATCTATGACTCCCTGTTTTTGCGAAATTTCGCTCAGCAAAGAAATGATCTTATTATTTATTTTATATTTTGGATTAATATCTTGCATATAGATATTTTACTATTCTTTCGCTATTCTTTCAATTTTCTTTCGAAAATTAAAAATCCTAGTAAGCAGTAGGTTTGAAAAAAGCACCTTCAGATCGAATAAATAAGATCTGAGCTTCTGCTCAGTTTCTCCTGGTGATCAAGCCGTATAAATAACCAAATACCTTGGCTGTGTCGATATAGATAAGGAGCAGCGGCAATAGTATCAGGGCAGCCAGCTTTCCCATACCTTTTGGCCTGCAGCCTTCATTTCCTTCCCAGCGTATGAAAAGCCTGTAATAAGGCTTATAGCAGTAAGCCGCACCCAGGATTATAAATGCCAGAAATATCCAGGGTGATATGAATATACCGCAAATCAGCACAGCCAGGAACAGGGCTCCTGAAAAAAACCTTATAAAATGCCTTAAAGGGTACATCCTTCCCAGGCAGTCGCCCTTGGCATACCTGAAAAACTGCCTGAATATTTTCGAAAGATTTTCCCTCATCTTCCAGTAAACAGCTGCGGCAGGAGAAAAGACAAGGTTGTAACCTTTTTCCTTAAGGTTGAAGTCAAATCTCATGTCCTCCCCAAAATCCAGGTCCTCGGGATAACCTCCAACATCTTCCCAATGAGTTTTCCTGAAAGATATATTCCTTGAAGAAGGCATAAAGCTTTCCGGGTCCGTCTCATTTAGGCCCGGCATTATGGAAAGTGCGGTAAGCTTCTGAAGCATGCTCCCGCATATAGAATAGTTCATCCCCCCGTTTATCCTTGAAGGATCTTTTTTAATTCCCCGGCTTATCGCTTCCAGCCAGCCTGGGTCAAGTATGCATCCGGCATCACTGACGCTTATAGAACTCCCTGACGACTGGTCTATGGCGATATTCCTCCCCCGGGATATGCCCGCTCCCGGACTTTTTATAAGCTTTACAATTACTTTTCCCCGTGATTTATCCCCATCACCTTTATCAGGGGACATATATATGGAGCTTTTATATTCCCTGGCCCATTGGCTGAAAAAATCTTCCATCCGGGAAAATGTCCTGTCTCCTGAACCCCCGTCCACGATTATTATCTCCCCTGGAAGCACTGTCTGGCTTTTTAGGCTCTCCAGGAACTCCCGGATAGAGTCCTCCTCATTATATACTGTACTTATAAAGCTGGTGTCATCAAGGATATTTTTCATTTCTTATTTATACTTTGGCTTTTCCTATTTTGCAATAATATATATATAGTGCTCTTATATTAGAAGCAGCCCTTTTCCTGGCACTTCTAATAAATAATGACCCCAGCCCGAAGATTATTATCCTATTAAGGATACCGGCAAAATAGATAAGGCTGAATGCCATCCCATGGGCTTTTGAATAGTTTTTTACAAAATAAGTCCTTCGGCTCTTCCATACCTGTGCCTGGCGGCGGGCTGTATCTTTGGAGGCGATCCCGGCATCAGCATGCTCTACGGTATAATGGGGATAATAATAGTTTTTATAATTCTTCCTCACAAGCTTAAGGCAGAGGTCGGTATCCTCGCTGTACATGAAATAGTCCCTGTCAAATCCGCCTGCACCGATAAATATTTCTTTTCTTATTAAAATAAATGACCCTGAGAGCCAGTCGACCTGCCTGGCTGATAAGTGATCCCACCAGCTCATAAAATATGAGCCGAATAGGCGGCTTGCCTTAAAAATGCGGGAACAGAAATAGCTTTCATAAAACTGCCTGGCCAGTGTTAGAAATGCCCGGGGGCTTAGCTGGAGGCTTCCGTCTGTATTAAGGACTTTTACGCCCAGGGCTCCTGCACCGCTTTCTCCCTGGTAAAAATCAAGCACCTTTTTTATATCTCCCTCAAGTATCCTGCAGTCAGGGTTTAAGAAAAGAAGGAATTTTCCCCCGGCTCTGTCTGCAGCCATATTGGAGGCAGCTCCAAAACCCTCATTATTTTTATTCCTTAACAGGCTGAAATCACTATTTTTGCTGCAGAAATCTTCTAGAAATTCAAGGCTGCCGTCAGAAGAAGCATTATCTACTATAGTGGCATCACAGGAAATGCCATTATTCCTGGGGATGAGATTTCGCCTGATGCTCTCCAGGCAGTCCTCTATAAAGCCTTTTCCATTATAATTTACGATTATAATGCTGATATCAGTCATACAGATCTCCGGATAATCGCCTGTTGCCTCAAGCCTTAAATCCTTTTCAGCAATATCCTTATATAATATCTTTTACTATAGATAATAGATCCCGGGCAAATCTTTCATTTGAGAATCTGCGGCAGCCGGCCAGCGCCTTCCTTCTTAAGGCATCCCCGTCAACCTTGCCCCTTATTATATCAAGAGTCTTCTCCTTTAGCTCTTCCAGGTCGCGGAAAAGGAAGCCGTCAATTCCGTCCGTTACTATTTCCTTCTGTCCTCCCTTTTCTATGACAACCGGGATGCATCCGGCTGACATAGCCTCTACAGTAGTTATCCCGAAATGCTCAAATTTTTCCGGATGAGCCTCTTCATCCTCACCCAGCCCGGAAGCATGCCAGAATATGGATGCTTTCCTGAAAAGCCCGGCAAGCCTGTCAAATGAAAGATTGGTAAGTACCTTTACAGGATATCCCTCAGATATTTCTTTTATGCTTTCTACATATTCCCCGTAGCCGGGCCTGTCCTCCAGGCCGCCGGCCAGGTATAGGGTATAGCCTTCCAGATCCGCCGGGTATTTCTTTACCATATCTATAAAGGCAGATGCCAGCTCATATTGCTTTTTATTGTGGTGCTGGGGGAAAAACCTGCCAACGCTTAGTATGGCCTTTTCCCTGGCCGCATTTTTTTCAGGGGCAAAGCTTTCTATATCAACCGGGGGAAATAATATAGTGCTTTTCCTTCCCCAGTATTTTTCTATCCAGCAGCTGGAATACCCGGATATGGAGACTATCTTCTGATATGAATCCAGGAACTTAAGATCCCTGGGAAAAGTGGTCAGGAATAGCGGCACATATCCTATTGCCTTAAGGATGATCTTTTTTAATATGCCAGTCCCTGATTCATTATAGAGGACCGCTCCCAGCTTCCTGGAATCAGCTGTGAAGCTGTCACCTGATGAAGGGATAAATGTATCTGTCTCTATAAGTATCCTGTATTTAGCCACAGACCGGTCAAGGCCCGGGTATACAGTCTGTCTCCGGCCTTTCTTTATGATCTCCTCATATTCAAAGACCGGCTTCTGGGCCTGGCCTCCATCTTCCTTAATAGCGAATGCGCTAACCTTTACCTTCATCTCTTTCAGCAGGCTCCGGGAAGGATTTTTTATACCCAGCCGGAAACCGCAGCTGCCGTCCACTATCAGTGATGCGCTGCCATTAGACCAGCCTCCCCTCCTCAGCATAAACCTTTTGGGCTCATACAGGCCTTCCTCTATATTGATATCGGTAAATCCCCCGGTAAGCCTGGCTGCCAGCTTAAAAAGCCAAATTGCGGGAAGCCGGAAAAATATCAAAAGAAAGCGGTGTAAAAAACCGAAATCCACATTGAATAATGTGGGAAAATAGCAAAGGTATATATTTTTTTTACCATGGGGAGAAAGGGCGCTCAAATATGTGGCATTAATAAAAAGGTCATATTTTCCGGTAAGCCTCCTGGCATAATCATCAGATATATAAGGGAATAATTTAAGCTTTACTTTTGACAGGTCCAGGTGGAGCTTTCCCGATATCTTATCCAGGTCGGCAAAGATATCAGTTATCAGGTCAACTGAATATCCGGGAACTTTGGAGAGTATCTCTGCCATTTTGCAGCTATACCTCTCGCCTCCCCCGGCAGTGGATAAATATCTGTCATAGATGGCGATCTTTTTCATAGTCAAGAATGCTACCATGATATGGGATTATTTAAAATCCCTGAACCATTTCTTTATCTTCCGGTCCCTTATCTTCCTGGAAGACCTGATAGCAGCCCTTCTGGGAAGAAATGCCGGCAGCAGGTAGAACAGCCTGAAAAAAATCCTGAACCTTATGCCTATATCTATCCTGTTGATCTTCCTGCCCCTTATAAGCTGGGCCAGGTAGAAAGCGGTATGAATAGCTTTTGCAGCTGCAAATGCCGCCAGGCTCCTTAAGACCAATCCCGGCCAGCCGCACTTAAAGATCATTAGCAGCCGGTTGCGGAGGACATAATAGGTAAAATCATATGACCATTCCTGGCCGGACCCGCAGTGATGATGCCTTATGAGGGCATTTGGCGTAAAGAAATGCTTCCATCCCATAAGCCTTGCCCGCCAGAAAAGGTCGACATCCTCATAATAGGTGAAAAAATTCCCGTCGAAATAGCCGGTATCTTCAAGCATCTGCCGGTCTATTATGAAGCTGCTGCCGCTCAAGGCAAATATCTCTTCCACCCTGCTGTACTGGCCCTCATCAAAATTCATAAACCCCCTGTCCCTGCTGTAAAGTGACCGGTTGATCTTTACTCCGCAGCTGTTTATCACATCCTTTTTATGGACATATAGCTCGGGCTGGATCTTAAACTTTATCTTCCTGACTCTCTTTCCCAGCCTGATATCCTCGATGAGCTCTTCTCCTATGACTATCTTCAGGTCATTGGGAGAAAGCTCCGACGAGATCTTTAGTTCCACAAAAGTAGGCTTTTCCATATCATATACAGGGACAGCCATGGCTGCATTACCGGTGGTCCATCTTGAGACCCTGCGCTTTTCATCTGCTTCAGGAGCATGAAAGCCGTCTATATATTTTATTTCCGCAGACTGCCATTTGCTTCCCGAAGATGAGCTTTTTGCCCTGGCTTCAAGTATCCTTACTCCCAGGCGCCTGGCTCCAGACCTGCCCCTGATGCCGGCTCTGCTATTGATGCTGCCTGAAAGAAGCTGGACAGATATATATGGCCAGAAAAAGACCACCTTTGGCCCTACTGCCCCTATTTTTGCATCATCAGAGGACTTCCTGAAAATGGAAAGCATCTCACAAAGCCAGTCTGGATCTGCAATACAGTCATTATTTATGAGGGCGATATATTTTCCCCTGGCCCTTTTAAAGCCTTCATTATTTCCCCCGGCATAGCCCAGATTCTCCTGGAGCTGCACCACTTCCACATAGGGAAATCTCCTCTTTACATATGCTCCCGATCCATCAGTGCTGGCATTATCGACCATTATTATCTGCAGCATTTCTTGTGGATAATTAAGATCCTTGAGCGAATTGAAAAGATCTGGAAGGTATTTTTTACCATTCCAGTTTACAGCGATTATGGATATTAAGGGGTCATCTTCCTGGGGCAATTATAACCTCGCTTTTGAATGCTTTTTAACCTCTTGATAAGACTACCACGCCGGCGGTTATGATAAGGGCTCCTATCCAGCGCAGGGGGTTTACATCTTCCTTGAGGATAAACTTTGACAATACAAGGACCAGGACATAAGATAAGCCTATAAATGGATAGGCAAAACTAAGATCTACCGTTGACAGGACTATCATCCATATGGCAGCAGATATCACATATAGAAGAAGCCCAAAAATGACCAGGGGGCTTTTTGCTATGCCGGCAAATAACCCTCCCAGGGCGCTGAAGCTGCCAAAATCGCTGATGCCTATCCTGTTTATCCCGATCTTTAAAAGGAGCTGCCCGCCCACGGCAATGGAAATGCTTAATAGTATCAGTAGTACTGAATATACAAGACCCAACTTTTTTTTCTCCTTTATCATATAATTAATCTATTCTTATATCAGATTTAGCCCTTTAATGCTACTTTTTCCTGGCCAGGTAATACTTGTGGGTAATGGAAAGGCCCAGTATCCTGTCAATATTTTCCATATCCCTGAGCAGCACTTTAAGGTTCTGGTCAATGCTGTCTTCCACTTTTTTGGATTTTTTCTTGAGCGGCAGCTCATCCAGGAGTTCCTTAAGGCTAGCAATATCATAACCCAATCCCTTTATCTCCTGGTACAGGGTCTTGAATATATTAAAGTAGATAAGTATCATCCTTTCCCTGTTTTTGCGGTTCAGCTCATTTATTTCATCATTTATCTGAACATGGATATTATGGCTGAGGCTCATCATGGACTGGTTATAGCTCTTCCTCATATTCTCAAAATACATGCTGGTAAGCAGGTAAATATATTTTTTCAGCCTTCCCTTTACAGATCTATCAGCGGCAAATTCATCGGATTCGAGCATGTCAAAGCGGCTCAAAAGCTCCAGGTCCTCAAACTTGCTCCGGTCAAGGTCAATACCGAATAACTCGAATAGCTCATTCTTGCCGTATACCTCCCCCAACTCCTGGTCACCAAGTACCTTCTCAGACTCCTCGATGCTGTCCCAGTCACCCTGGTCTACAATATCAAATCCTGAATCCTTGAGGATATATTCCATCGTAAAATCATCTATCCTTATCTGGGTCCTGTCCCGGGATTTTCCCTTACCCAGAAGCTGGAGAAGCCCCCTGTTCTCCGGCAGGGAGATAAATAAGAGGCCTTTCTTTTTAAGCTTATCGCTCAGCACATTTACCATATCATAAAAAAACCTTGGTTCTATATTATGATAAGCATTCGAGACGATTATACCGTCAAATTTTGTCCTCTGATTTATGCTTGCCTTCAGGCTTCCTATCTCATCCAGCTCCTGGCCGTTTCTACCGACTGCCGGCTTCTGGCTATCTACTTCCAGGTAAAATACCTTACCCACATCGCCGTCTGCGATTATATTCTTGTCGGCAAGCTTATTCTGGGTCACCATGAGTACATTGGTGCAGCCCTCGAATTCTTTCTTTATAAGCTGGTTCAGCCGGCTGTTCTGCAGCTCTACCAGCTGATAGGTCTTTTTCTTATCTACTGCATACCGGGGATCCCTGCAGTATCTTACAAGCGGTTTGGTAACATTTTCCCAGAAGAACCTTGACCTTATCTTTTTTATATTCTTCCTGAATATATCCTGCAGGCTCTTATTTACCATCATGCTTTCCATCACCCTGGCAAGCTGTGTAGTATTTTCATACTTGACTACTTCCCCGATATTTTCTTCCTTGACCATCTTGGCTATGGAATCGCCTTCAGTGGTTATAACAGGAAGGCCGGCCCATATATAATCCAGGACCCGCGTCCTGAACGAGAACTCGGTCTCTATCCTTTCCTGGTGGATGGACAGTCCGGCATCTGATTCCAAAAGCATTGTCTGGCGCATATCATAAGGGGTCCACTCATTGAAAAATACCTTATCATTGTACAGCCCCAGCTCTTTGGAAAGCTTTATGGCATCCAGGCATTTCTTCATCTCTGGAAGTTTGGGGTCGGGGTGCTTTATGCCCATAAATAATAGCTTTATGTCATCCCTGTCGCGGGCAGTCTCCCATAATGCCTTTATGGTAGTAATGGGATCAAGCCAGTTCCATATGCCGCCGCCCCAGAGGAGGATCTTATCCCCTTCCTTAATACTGGGTATCACGCTGGAAATAGAGGCACCTGACCTTTTGGGAGGCTCGGACGGTATACCGAAGGGCACTACATCTATAAGGGTCCTCAGGGTATTATCTGCATCATAGCTGAAAGGATTTATCCTTCCCATGGCGCTCAGCATACCCGTCCAGTAATCCCTCTGCTTTTCAGATGCACATATAAAGAAGTCCCCGATCGCCAGCTGCAGCTTTATGATGTGATTATTGCTCTGGTCGATCCTTAGCCTCTCAGCGATGCTGCTTTCCTTATACATCTCCAGGCTCTCCAGATTAAAGGGATTATACAGGTCTACTATTATCTTGCCGGAGAAGTTCTTTAAAAATGGAAAGTAGTAAAGAATATGGCCCTGTATAAGTATTATATCTGCATTTTCTATGCTTCTTGCCAGGCTATTGTAATTTTTTGTATTGTAGTATTTGAGCTTTACGCCCTCTATATCAATATCTACCTTATTTGGAGTATGCAGGGTAACATCCATATACCTTGCCAGGACTTTGGAAAATTCATAAAACCTGATGCCTGGTCCGGCCATTTTTTTGCCCACTATATCATAACTGATAAGGGATATCCTGGTCTTTGACTTCTTTTTTGATGAATCTAATACCATTTTTTACTCCTGGTAATTATATTTTGACTGGTAATTAAATAAAGAAACAACACTCATTTTAACTCTATTCTATTCAATATAAAATAATTTTTTATCTTCTGGACCAGATTATAAAGCAAAAATAAAGAATTAATAAAATATGCATATAAAAGAGGCGCTGCCTGGTCCCTGGTAGCGCTATTCTTGAGCCATCTTATCTCTGCCGGGATAAAGATCTTAAGTATTTCCAGGATATCCATATTGAGAAGTGCGCATCTCAGCCGGTTTTTATGATAATGGCGGTAGAATCTTCCGGAAAAGCTCTTTACCGAGGCTCCCTCAAAATGCCTGCATACTGCCTGCTGATTGGAAACTATCCTCCAGCCTGCCTCACTCAGCTTCAAACAGTAGTCGAGCTCCTCAAAATATACCGGGCGGTAGCCCCTGTCAAAGCCTCCAAGACCGGTAAACAGGGAGAATCTTGTAGCAAAGAATGCGCCGGTCACATAATCAGACTCTATAAGGGGAATTTCAGGGCTTTTTAAAGAGCCGCCATATTCCTCTCCAGTGCCTTCATGGTAGGTAATGAAGTTTTCCATGATCTTGCCTGCCCTGTGCTGGATGATATCCCGGTCATATTCCAGGATAAGCCCCCCGGCTGCCCCTATATCCTGGCTGCTTTCGGTCACAGAGGGATCAAATGTAGATATCAGCTTTTCCAGGGCATCAGGGAAAAGGGATATATCCGGGTTTAAAAGGATAAGATATTCAAATGGCTCAGCGCTTGCCTGGGGCGCTATCCTTGATACTGCATGGTTTACTGCCCTGGAAAACCCCATATTCTTCTTGAGCCTTACCAGCCTGAAATTGTTTTTATCAAAGCGGGTGGTCTGGTTCCGGAATCCCCTTATCTTCTCCACAGTGCTGTCCGATGAATTATTGTCCAGGACCAATAGCTGCCAGCTGTCATAGGTCTGGGCAGCTACCGACTTGAGGCAGCCTTCTATAAAATCCTGGCTATTATATGTGACTATTACAATAAGGCTATTATTATCCATTTATTAATATGCGGTAAAGCTTTTAAAGGAATCTATCTTTTTATCTTTCTTGCCAGTTTTTTAAGGTAATTATACGTCCTGTATGGCAGGCGGCCCTTTACTATTGCCTGCAGCTCTTTGATCTGGAAGTCTCTTTCTGCGATCATCTTTTTCTGCCCCCGGGATATCTCTTCCAGTTTTTTTACTGCCTGCTGCATCTGGGAAAACAGCGCCCTCTTCTTTCCATAATCCGGGGCCAGACGGGGATCTTTTACCCATTCCTGAAGGGGTTCCGTGGTCTTTTCAAAGCTGAACTCTTCCATCCCCCATCTCCTGCCTTTTTCAGCTGTCTTTTTTGCTTTTCCCGGACCTGCCGACAGCATAAGGATCTTATCAGCCAGATCCCGGGGGTCTCCCGGACGGAAGACAAATCCTGCCCCAGCTCCTGCCATCTCTTCCGTAAGCTCGCAGACATTGGAGGAAAGCACGCAAAGGCCGGCCCGGAACCAGTCAAGTATCCTGTTCTTGCTGCCCAGCTTCACTTCATAGATGTCCTTATCGATATTTATCCCTACATCGGCCTCAAAATAATGATCTGGGACATCACCCCCCGGTATCCAGCCTTTCATTATGAATCGGTCGGAAAATTTTCCCGAATTTATAAGGGAGAGAAAGTGGGGATATGTCTTTATATCCTGTTCCGGTATCTCGCCTCCGGTGGACACGAACCGTATGGAGTCATCTTTTTCCATAGCTATTATAAGCCCCTCATACAGGGTGTCCACATCAGTCCAGGTATTATAGCCCCCGGACCAGAGTATTACGAAATTATCTTTGGTTATCCCCTGCCTGCCCCTTATCACATCCTTTTGATGCTCAAACTCTTCGGCAGGCATCCCACAGGGAATGGTCCTGGTAAAATCATAGCCGGAAGTATGGCGGTTAAGCCTTCCCATGGCGCCCAATTCACCTATGGTGGCATATTCCTGCCTTGCGGATACGCAGGAAAATATATCTGCTTCCCCCACTATATTGGATTCGCTGTTCCAGTAATGGAAAAGCGGGGCATCATCCCCGTCCATATATGCCCTTGCCTGGGCTTCTGCCATCACATGCCCGAAAAGATCTGCCCAAAGAGGAAGATACTTATCTTTACCGCGGGAAAGGGCTTTTCTTAATCTTGCTGCCATATATGAAGGATAAAAAGTGCATCCTACCAGGCAGTCAGGGCTGAAATCCCCGGCTATGCCGGCAAGGGCTTCAAGGTCCTCGAAGTGGGCTTTTTCCAGTATATGATACTCAAAACTGTATTTGCCAGCATTGAAGCTTTTTTTATGGACGCTTTTAAAGTCCTCAGGATATGCTGACGGGATTGCATATCCTATTATGCATAATCGGTGGCCTTTTTGCAGCAGGGGCATGGCAAACTGCCAGGTCCTTATGCCGGTCCCGTAGACCTTTATATCATTTTCAAAGGGCATGGGGCTCATGCCCAGTATCATAATTTTCTTATTATCCATACAGCAACAATCTTCACATGGAATGCTTATTATTCTTCATCGCCCATATCCATACTGCTAATCCCTAAAGCCCGGGCCATTCTTAAAATTGAGGCCTGCCGGCCCCGGTCCTGTTTCCGGAAAGCTTCCTGGCTTTATTATAACAGTTATTCTAACAATCTTAAGTTAAAAACTTTCTTTGTGGGATGGTTTTTCACCAAGATAAGATGATTATGTTTGTATAAAAAAGTTTTTTATAATACTATAATAAAAATAGAAAGCTTAAAAGATTTTTAGAATTTTTATATGAGAGTTATCTTAATATTGTTTTTAATCCTGTTCGTGATAGTTTCCTCTCTTTTTCTCACCACATTTATCAGTAAGATGACCGGTAGTCCCGATGAAGTGGAATTAGCTGCAGAAGCTCCAGTTGAAGATGCCAGCATCTCCATAATATCTGATATAAAGCCTGACACTGCCCCTGACATAGAAAGCCTGGAGGAGCAGGCAAAGGAGGAAGCAGGTTTCCAGGCTTCCGGGTCTGATGAAGATGATTTCCAGGATAATATTGAAGCAGAAGAAGTCCAACAGGAAGAGCAGGTGATAGAAGATTTTGGAACTGGGGAAGAGACTGAAACACAGGAAGCAGAAAGAGATCCTGAGCAGGATACGGTTAAGATATATCTTGATGGAGACATGGAAAACGGCATATACCTGGGAGCCGCCTCTTATGGGCTGGAATCTTCCCGGGCAAGGGAGCTATATGGCGAAGACCTTGCAAATTCCGGTTTCAAATTTCAGTGGCAAAATACTGACCTGGACCTGGAGCCGGGTTCCACCCACTTTATATACATATATTATTACAATACCGAAAGCGGTTGGGATTACCTCAGGAAAGAAATAAGCATAACCGGCCAGAAACAGGGAAATCCGGATATAAAAATATTTATTGATGAGCCCACCGACCAGAGAGCAGTAGACAGCCTGGAAATCATAAGGGGATGGGCGCTTGATTCTACATCATCCGGAAATACCGGGATAGGTAAAGTAAGCATCTACCTTAATGGACCAAAGGGATTTGGCCTGGAGCTTGGAGAAGCAGATTACGGCATACCCCGTTCGGGCGTGGTAGATTTCTTCAATAACCAGGATTTCCTTTACAGCGGATATACTATCGGCCTGCAGGACACTATTCTGGAACAGGGTTCAAAACATACCCTTTTTGTATATGCGGAAAGCTTATCCGGTGAAAGCAATTATAATTTTGAAAAGACTGATCTCTATATCTCGGGTGAAAGGCAGGAAACAGCTGTTATCAAAGCCGATATAGATATCCAGGCTCTAATATCCCAGAATACACTTTCTATTGAAGGATATGCTATTGATAAAAAAGTGGTAGAAGAATATTTAGCCAAACAACAGGAAAAGAGCACAGGTGAGGACAGCTCAACAAGCACTGCTAATTCAGGATCTAGCGATTATTCTGCAACCTCACAAGAATATTTTCTTAAGAAGATCGTCTTTATGTCTGACCAGGATGGCAATTTTAACATTTTTAGCATGAATCTTGATGGGTCAGATAGGAAAAGGCTCACAGATCATAATGGATCAGATCTATATCCCGAAGTTTCGCCAGATGGCATGAAAATAGCCTATACTGCAGAAATAAATGGTATCTGGCAAATAATTGTAATGGATTGGGATGGTAGCAATAAAAAGCAGATCACCAATAATAGTTACAGGTCTGCATATCCCACCTGGTCCCATGATATGAGATATATTTATTTTGAAGCCTCACTGGATGGTGATTGGGAATTATTCAGGATAAAAACAGATGGATCCAGCCAGAAAAGACTCACTTATAATAGTGGGGGACATGATTGGCATCCAAGCGCTCACCCATTTGATAATAAAATAATCTTTGAATCTGGAATGCCGGGACATGATAATATTTATATTATGAATCACGATGGATCATCCATTTCCAGGATGTTTTCAAATAATGACAGGCGCCGTGTGCCAGATATATCTCACGATTCCACAATGCTTACCTATACAAAGTATTTTGGAAATAATTGTGAGGTTCATTACACAAATATTAAAGAAATGAATGAGATAAGGATTTCGTATAATGGTGACAATGATGGCCACCCCTGCTTTTCCCCGGATGATAAACTGATAGCTTATGAAGAAAGATCAGGAGGGCAGGAAAATATTATTATTTATACTATTGCTACCGGTCAAAAGATTAATATAACTAATTCTTCTTATATTGATAGGGATCCAAGTTTTATGTTCCAAAAATAGCAATATTAGATATTTATGCTGCAATCATCAAAGTATACTAGAAAATTATTGTTATTTACTTCTTATATCCCAAGACTAAATAAATGATTTTTAGT
>Ga0180431_10006692_pt1 | contig 13625 bp, 7 predicted proteins | sample SS_ome_11_FD_132459 | JGI IMG/M metagenome (GOLD analysis project Ga0180431, IMG submission 132459) | Hypersaline lake sediment archaeal communities from the Salton Sea, California, USA - SS_1_MS_1 metaG | ecosystem: Environmental > Aquatic > Non-marine Saline and Alkaline > Hypersaline >... | reverse complement strand
GATGAAGTTCTCATGGTGCCCGGAGCCACCTCGTCCGGAGAACTGCTTGACCTTTTTGCCGTCGTTGTCGTAGATCCAGCCGCCACCGTCATCGCACGGGAAGTAGCCGCCTTCACACTGAATGCAGTCACCGACACGTGTGCCACGGAAGTTGGGCATATCTCTTCGGCCCTTAGCAACCGGCAGGCCGCGGACCTCGAAGATCAACGGAACCGGCTTGTAATTGAAGAAGGCGATCTGCGTATTGGCCGTCTCGCCGACATCGTCGGTTTCGCCAACGCCGAATCGACCGCCGATACTGAAGCACTGCGTCGGCAGCCCCGGATCGCCCAGCGCCCAACGGGCGATGTCCATCTCATGGGGGCCCTGGTTGCCGATATCGCCGTTCCCGCTGTTCCACATCCAGTGCCAGACGTAATGCAGGTTCGTTCGATTTAACGGCACCATGTCCGCCGGACCACACCACAGGTTATAGTCCACGCTGGCGGGGACGGGATTCGGTCCGTTGGTTCCGTGGACGATCCCATTACTGCCGGGACCGCGGCGCTTGTAGCAAAAACCGCGAACCCATTTCATTTTGCCGATGTGGCCTTCGCGAATCCACTCGAACGCGGCCGGATGGGCCTCGGAGGAGCGCTTCTGCATGCCGATCTGGACGATTCGGTTGTATTTACGAGACGCCTCGACCATCTTGCGGCCTTCCCAAATTCCGTGCGAAGCGGGCTTCTCGATGTAGATGTCTTTGCCCGCCTGACAAGCCCAGACCGTGGTGAGGGCGTGCCAGTGGTTCGGCGTAGCGGAGGTGACGGCGTCGATTTCCTTACTATCCAGGAGTTCACGCATGTCCGTGTACGTCTTAAGCTTGACGCCGCTCTTTTTCTCGAACTGTGCGGCCCGGTTCTCGACGTGTGCGCGATCGGCGTCACAGATGGCTACGAGACGCACGCCCGGAATCCTGCTGAAATAGTTCATGTGACCGCCACCCTGGCCTCCAACGCCGATAACCGCTATGCGAACGTCGTCATTCGCACCCAACACGCGCGAAGCTGTGCCGGCCAGCGCAAAACCGGCTCCCACGGCAACCGAGCCTTTCATGAAATCTCTACGACTGAACTTACTCATAATGATTCTCCTATATGTTGACTAAAGGTTTTATCTCCACGTTGTGGTTCATTTATTTCGTCGCGGCATATTGACGGTAATGCTCGGCGACCTGGCCTTCTTTCTCGTTCCCTTTATGGAAGTAGAAGCGATACTTGAACGTCACACTCTTGCCGGCCGGGATGACAAGGTCACCCACCCCCTTGGGCTTTCGCTCGAAGTTATGCTGGCCGAACGGATTAGCCGTAAAGAGACCGTAATTCCGCACGTGCCACCAGGTGGGGTGCCTGGGATTGTCCGGATGGTCGAAGATGGCCACGCCGACCGTCCGGCCCTCAACCGGGCCGTAGTAATCGCACCACGCAGCGCGTTTGCCCCAGGTGCTGTCGTCGGCCTGGCCTTCGCTGTTGATAATATGGCCCTTGGCGACTTCGCCCTTCAGCCGCATCGTCGGCGTCAGCCGAATCGCCATCGAGCCTTCTTTCGTATCGCCCATCGTCACCTTCCCGTTCGAGGCGTGGATCGCGATCTCGAAGTCCATGATGCGCCCGTCCGCGGTATTGTAAAACTTGTGCGTCCGTGTATCCGTACAAACGACGGTGCCGTCCTTGGCGACATATTTATTGGTCGAGACAATTTCGCCCGTGTCGGCACCCGAACGGACTTTGAGGAACTTATCATGGGCCACCTTGCCGGAATGGCTGCCCTCACCCCAGAAATCCTGTCCATTGATCTCGCCGTGTGTGAACCACAGGCTTTTATGGTGGACATGGTCTTTTGCTTCATTCGGATTAATGTCCTTCATCGGCCAGTTACGAGTTACCGGCACGCCCGTCGGTCCGACCACCGGGTAAAAGAACGGCCGAGGCACATCCTGATAGTTGTATTCGGTGAACAGCTTGCCGTTGATGACGACGCGTAATTTCTTATCGACGTCGTCGATTTTAACGCCGCCCTTCGTTCGCGAGCCCCTCGAAGCCTTCGCCACCATCTTCTCGAAGACTTCCCGCTGCTCGGCAAGGGCCGCAACGCGATCACCGGGCTTGGTTCGGGCTTCGAGGAGAATCCATCCCTTGTAGTCCATCGCCACGAACAGGTTCATTAATTCCTGGTACGGATAGTCGCCGATGTTCAGCTCTCGAACGTGGACGGTGTCGCCGAAGCGGTCCTTAACGAGGTTGAAGTTGTATTCCAGCCCTTCGCCCTCTAAGTCCTGACCATTGCTGTTCCAGCACACGCCGACGTTCGGGTGGTCGGCAACGTCAAAAATTTTCTTCATAATCGGCAGGGGCGAAGTCCCACGACCGTGCACTTCCACACGAATTATCTGGCCGTAATCGGCGGCGTAGCGGCCTAATTCATTTAGCGATTTGCCGATCTGCTCGATCGTCTTTTCCTGTGGCACGCTCTTGGGCAAATCGTTCGGTTTGACCTTCACACCCGAGCCGCCGCAATCGTAAGAAAGCTTGATATATTCTTTGGCTCCGTCGATGTTTTCCCTGAGTCTCGCCGGATCGGCGTGATGGAAGTCAAAGTTCGTCCCGGGTCCCAAAAGCGTGACGGGACTGTCGTCGAAACGCTTCTTCACTTCCCGTCGCTGGGCGGCGTTGAGGTTCGATTCGACACCGTGGGCGTGCTGCGTACGCAACTCTACTCCCAGTACGCCGGTTCTTTCACAGTTGGCAATCACCGTCGGCAGATCCCAATCCTGGCCCCAGAGATAGGTCACCAGGCCGAATCGCATGCGCGTCATTAATCGCATTGACGGCGCCAGTTTCGCTAACGGTCCGGCCACCAACGCGCCGGCCCCGAAAACCATTGAACTCTTAAGAAAATCTCGGCGTGAATGTATGATTTCGCTCATGTTATCCTCTTTCTCTTAATCGCTATCCCCATTCTAAAAGTACGGTTATACGGTCCAAACCTGAAAAATGACCCGATTTTCGACGTTTGGCCCAAAAGGTATTGACTCTGGCATTCTGTACCGTCCTCATGGATAATCAAAAAAACGATTGTCCTCTTCCAGAACGCCTTTGTCAAGCGATTTTCAGGGAAAATACGAACAAGAAAAGGGCCTGAAATTGAAAGTGTGCAAAGTGAACTAAAGTGGATTGACGCCGATTTCGGCTTTCGGCACTTTAGTCACTTTTTCATTAGCTATTTCCAGCAATCTCTCCGCGATTTTCACATCCGCTTCCGGTCGCGCAACGATCCGGCAAGCCTCGGCCATCCGGCGCCGCTTTTCTTCATCTTTCATCAACCCTTCCAGCTCTTCCCACAACCACTCGCCCCGGTCTTTCTCATCGGGCAGATCGTCCACAATGACGGCGGCTCCCGCTTCGACCAATTTGCCGGCATTGAGGTACTGATGCCGGTCCTTATGATATGGATACGGCATGCAGATGCTCGGCGCCCCCGCGACGGCATATTCCGCCACACTGACCGCTCCGCTTCGGCCGATCACCAAATCCGCCGCCGCCAACAAGTTCGGCATATCATCGAAATACGCCAGGATCTTATGGCTGATGCGCGCGTCGCGATAGTCGCTCACGACCTGTTCATGGTTCGCCAACCCCGTCAGATGTACCATCTGCCAATCGTCGGCAAAAGTACCGAGCTTTTTCAGCAGCGAACAGGTCGTTTTATTGATATTCTGCGCGCCGCTCGACGCGCCCGTGATAAGCAGAATTTTCTTTTCTCTATCGAGGCCCAATTGCTCTTTCGCTGCATCCGGATCAGGATGTCTGAAACCACGACGTAAAGGACAACCGACAACATTAGCTTTTGTTCCCCGTTGGGCGAAATATCGACCGGCTTCCTCGAACTGCACGAAGGCTTCATCGGCCCAGCGAGTAATGATCTTGTTCGCGCGTCCCGGGACAATATCCACATTCAACAGAGCGATAGGAATATGGCACTTATGAGCCACCCAGCAAACCGAGGCCGACACAAAACCGCCGGCCCCGATGACGACAGCCTCTTTGCCCTTTTGAATAATGTCCCGTGCTATTCTGTTACTTCCCCGAAAGGATTTGTAAAACTCGATCAACCCCTTTGGCCGAATGGAAAAACCCTTCGCCGGCAACGCCGTATATGCAAAGCGGGTTTGTCCGAGAATACGCTTATCAATCTCGCGCGTACTGCAAAAGAAATGGATCTTCGCCCCCGGCTCGATCCCGGCGATCTGCTCGGCGACGGCGAGGGCCGGGTAGATATGTCCCCCCGTCCCCCCGCCGGCAAAATAAAAACACCTATCGCCCATCGTTAGAGCCTCCCTGCCCTTTTTAACGTGCCTAAAGTTTAGAGTGACTAAAGTGTCTAAAGTTGAAAAAGACTTCGACACATTATCGCCAACTTTAGCTCACTTTAGTCACTTTAGTTCACTTTATTGTCGACTCAATCTTATGTCGTCAAAATGAATGGTACCCGATCCGCCCGAAGATGCCGTACCGGATTTGTTGCCCAGACCAATCGCAAGCTTATCTACATTGGTCAGGTTGATTCCCTGATCGGTAAACGCCTGGAGCGGGATGACCCACTTCTTCCAGGAGTATATTTTTGCTGCTTCCGCATCACTATGAGCGACCGCAGCCGGCGCGCCGGCACTATTGGCAATGGCCACGTATAACGGTTCGGCGGCGTTTCCATAATTACCTCTGAACCACAGCGACAGTTCTCCGACACCCTCGGTTGTCCAATCGCGCGGAGAGGTTAATGCGAGCGACGCCTCCGAATTCCCTACACCGGCTTCGTTAGTAAACAAGAGCGGCATCGATTGGGAACCGCCATGAACGATCGTCTGCTCGGCATACGGCGGCATGAGATAGCCAACCTGTGCGCCATTATCGGCAACGCCGAAACCGTCGATCCAAGCCTGCCAAATCGCTTCACCGGCCGTGTCATCATCCGTGTAGCCCTCGAAGTCGTCGATCAAAAGATAGTCCGCGGTGGTAAAGCTCCACACAAGACCTTTGACGGTATGCGTACTATAGACCGCGTCCACTCGCCAGTAATAGCCCGTATGCCAGGCGAGCTGCCCGGGATCGTAGCTCTCCGAATCCAGCGGCTTGCTTCCTTTGTACTCCGGCGAATCGGTTGTGGCGTTCTTCACGGCGTCTTTATCCGTACCGAAATAAACCTGGTGTGAAGTCGCGTTCTCCGCCGGCGTCCAACTTAAGATCTGGGAGTGACCTACTTCCACCGCGCCGCTTGCCGGTTGCGGAGCACCGGCGGCGCCCGGCGTCGAAAAGCCCCAAACGCCGCCTTTATACGTCTCTACGCCGTCGAACTCATCGACGCGCCAATAGTAGATCTTCTCCAACTCAAGCGAACCGGGATTATAAGCCGGCATCCCCACCGGGATGCCGCCGGTGGCGTTGCCCACCTCGTCGTAGTCGTCGCCAAGATAAATGGTGTGCAATTTAGCTCCAAAGCCCGGCGTCCAGCTTAAGGTAACATCATCCGGGCCGACAAATTCAGCCCCATCGGCCGGGTCGGGATAGTAAGCGGTCTTGGGCGGAATGGAGAAGCTCCAGACGTCGCCTTTCCACGGACTGTTCGGGTCGGCGTCGTTGACCTCGTCGATCCGCCAGTAGTAGGTTGTTCCGGCGACGAGACCGTCCGGATAGGCAAATCCGGGAAAGCCGGCCACGTAAAATGCTTCGGCCTGGGTACCCCAGAACACATCCGAATCTCGCGTCGCTTCCTCGACCTCGCTTAAATTATCTCCCAAATATACATCGTGCGAGACCGCAAAATCGCCCGCCATCCAGCTCAGATTCACCCACGTATCCGGGTTGAGCGTCCCATCGGCCGGATCGGGAAGGGATGCTTTGTGAAAACCCCCTCCGCCTCCCGGTCCATAGACGACGAAATTATCGAAGTCCATCATCCCGCTATAAGCTTGAATGCCGACCCTCCCATCCGTCCATTCGGCGTGCTCGATATTAAACATCTCGACATCATCCACATAGCCGGCGAGGCTCGTTTTAGTCACTTCCAGCTTGATATGATGCCAGTTGCCCACGATCAATGTGTTATCAGTTTGGGCCAGCATCTGCGTATTACCCCTGTTGTACATATAAGGTCGGGATTCCGTATTCGTCCAGCCGTTAACGATCCATCGATACATCTGGGTACTCGGTCCGTTGCGGTCGGCCCACTCTATCGGCACAGGATCCCGAACCCTGAAGAGTACGTTCACCGGCGCATCCCCTTCCGTCAGCGGCTTAACCATAAATTCAATCGTGTAGTCTTCCCAGCTATTATTCCAGTGATCCGATGCCACCATGGATGCCTGCCAGGGACTCGAGGCACTGAGCTGATGGTACACGCCGTCGGCCACCTCCCACTCCCCCGTAATCACTTCCCATTTGGTTTCCGACTCCGCAGGGTTCTCGAAATCGTCCGAAAAGTAAATCTGCGCATCAACAAACGAAGAAAACAGTGATATCACAAACAGGGTCATTACTATTTCGATGATCACAAATCTCTTGGAAATCATTTTTCCTCCTTCATAAATAAACAAATGTAAAAATTAAAAATCAAGACTAAAAATCAAGAAAGGTTCCCGGTTGAAGCCTAAACCCTGAACCTTGAACTCTGAACCCTTATCTCTTTTGCATTTTACGCTTAACATTTTGATTTTCCCGGGATGATTAGTAGTCTTTAAAGTGTCTCATCCACTCCGGCCAGTCTTCCGGCTGGACGCCCCCGGCCTGGGTCCAGAACCCGGCGGTATCATATTTGCGATGCCACTTCAGCGTCCATAATTCTTTCAGGCCGACTTTTCTGACGGTGAAATCCAAAAAGAGGCTGTTGACGAAACCGTCGTGACGATTCAGGCACACCCGCCTCATCTCATCGTAATTGTTGCCCGTATAGGGCCAGTACTGGCCGTCATATTCCGGGGGATTATCCTGCGACCACGTCGTCACGCCGATGGTGGCCGCATCTAAAAACAGGGGGATAAAGTTCCCGCCCTTGACATCGGTATGTCTCCACATGTTTTCAGGCTCGCGCCGACCTTCGACAGTTCCCTTCGGTACATCCAAGACCCACTGATTCAACCCATAGCTGCCGGAGCCATCACCATGCTCCCAGGCGCCATAGCCCCATTGGCCTCCTTCAGAATAGAGCTTCGTTCCCATCGGACAATAACACATTTTAGTGTCCGAATAATACGGCCGGACGAGGTCATGCCAGATGGAAATGTGTTTGTGGAAACGGCCGTCGTAATCCTGGCAATATAACGTCCAGACAAGACCCCATTGGCCCAGATTGGCCTGACAGATTGTTGCTTTGGCCTGTTTTCGAACGCGCTGCAGGGCCGGCATGAGGACCGCCATCAGCAAAGCGATAATAGCGATAACCACAAGAAGCTCAATGAGCGTGAATCCCTTTCGCTTTCTGCACATACCCTTACCCTTTCGTTCTAAAAGCCGATCATCCGACCGCTAAATGATCTTAGAATCGCTAAGAGACCCGTCCATTCAAACCCTTACCCTGCATCCGGAGCACATTCTGCACATATCAAACCATCACCACTCTTTATCTATACCACATCGTATACCTTTCAGTCAAGGAAGATCTCGCTTCAATCACCTGCCAATTGCCGCGTTATCAATATCCAAAGGAATCATAGCGACATCGAGGATTTGAGCCAGGGCAGAGTCCACCTCGACCGTGCAGGACTGTGGGAAATAGCCGTCGGCGGTCAATTCGAGAGTGTACGTCCCCGAAGGCATAAAAGCATGGTATCGTCCCCATCGCTCGTCACTGCCGTTCGTTTCGCCGTTCTCGAAGATGACATCGAGATAGGTGATCGTCGCGGCGACGGCTTCTCCAGTGAGAGCATCCGTCACATGCCCGCTCAAACAAATGGGGCGATCCAGCAACGCCAGTACACTGGGAAATACCCGCTCCGTCTCGATCCGAGCGCTGGTGTAACCGGGCTGGAAGGATTGATGCGTTTCCCACAGGAAGGCATGGCTGCCGTGATTTGCTGTATGGAAATGAATATCTCCCCCCGTGCAGCACGACCGGGCCACCTGATACTCCGCGGCGGCCGCCAGATCGCCGGCTTCGGACGCCATGAAGGACATAAACGGATGAGGCAGGTAACCATTGCCGTAGCGAACCTCGCGGGCATAGGAATGAAGATCGGCGACCTTGGCAAAACGACGATCACAACCGAATGCGATCATCGTTTGCGTCTCAGGCTCGGACGCCTCTTCGGGACCGCGATAGGTCTGTGAGGTGATCGTGGTACTGCCGCCGCATATCGCGCCCCAGCCGAAGGGATAGTTCCGGTTCAGATCGACACCCACACCGCCGTCCAGAATCCTGCGGTTCTTACGCCAGTAATTGTCGGTCGTGAACACATAGTCATAACCGTCGGGATTCCAAACCGGTGCAATCCATATCTCATAGTCATCGACCCAGGCCGTGATCGCGGGATCAAGGCCGTACTGTTGCGTGAACTGTTCGATGGCGTACAACGCAATAACCGGTGTGACGATCTCGCGGGCGTGGTGCGCGGCGACCAGCAGAAACGCCGGCTCGTCCTCGTCCTGATCCACATGGTCGGATATCTTGACGGCCACGATGTGGCGCCCTTCGAATGTAGCTGGCGTTTCATACGTCTCCGTAAGATCGACGACTTTACAAATCGAAGGAAATTCAACCTCCGCGGCATCTATTTGGGCGCGGATTTGCCCAAGATCTGGGTATCCCGAGGGGACCGCCGAAAGAGTCAGTCGCTGATTCTGGATATCCCGGAACGGCTGCCCCACGCCGATCAACTGTGGCTCGAGACCACGTTGTTCTAAGGCTCGCAATTCCGCATCGGACACGATAACTTCAAAATACCCCTCCGAGATACCGCCGACGGGCACGTCGAAGCCGGACTCGACGAGTTGTTGAGCAAGATTTTGCGCTTCAGGACTCTCAATCCGGACACACGCCAACGTTTGAGCCGAGGAAGCAGCACTCCCCGCCCCCAAACTACAGAAGATGCTCAAGGCTACGACGAACACCGTGCTCCTCGCCTGGAAAAGGGCTTTGCGAACAAAAACACCAACCTTATCTTATCTACGTATACCGTATTTATCGATCTCCTGTCAAGAAAAATCTACTTACGGTTGATAAAGTCGAATATCATCAATGTACACGGTGCCGGAACCACCGGATACCGGCATACCCGCTTTCGTGCCCAAACCAATCGCGATTGTATCGACATTACCCAGATTAATTCCCTGATCGACAAAGGTCTGTAATGGAATCCGCCATTGACGCCATGTCCCGACAGTAGCTGCAACGGAATCCTCATGAGCCACGACGGACGGCACGCCGGCGACGGTGGAAACCGCCACATACAACGGACCGGCGGCATTGGCCGAATCGCCTCGTACCCACAGTGATAATTCCACGACACCTGCCGTCGTCCAGTCACGCGGGGCCGTCAAGGTCATTGCCGCCTCCGAGTTTGTGACACCGGCCTCGTTGGTGTATAGAAGCGGCATGGACTGGAGCCCGCCATGAACGAGGGTCTGCTCGGCATAGGGAGGAACAAGATAACCCACCTGTGCACCATTATCCGCGACACCGAAACCGTCGATCCACGTTTGCCAAATGGCCAGGCCGGCCGCGTCGTCATCGGTATAATCCTCGAAATCCTCCACGAGAAGGAACGCACCCGTCGTGAAGACCCAGACAGGCCCTTTCACTGCACTGCCTTGACCATCCACTTCATCCACACGCCAATAATACGTTGTCTCCGCGTCAAGTAACCCCGGCTCGAAACGTTCCGCTCCTAATGCTATGGAACCTCTATACTCCGGTGCGGCGGCATCGGCGTTGCGCACCGCTGCTTTGTCAGTGCCGAAGTAAAACTCGTGCGACGCGGCGGAATCCGCCGGTGTCCAACTGAGCACCGCGTTTAACTCTATATCGTCGGCGCCGATAGCCGGCTCTGGATGGGCGATAGCACCCGGTGTCGTAAAAGCCCAAACATCGCCCTTATACGTGTCGACACCGTCGAATTCATCAACCCGCCAGTAATACACTTTCTCGCGTTCCAGCGGGCCGGGAGAGTAGGATACCGATCCGGAGGGCATACCCACAGTCGCATTGTTCACTTCGTCATAACTTTCGCCAAAGAAAACGGTGTGCAATTTCGCTCCAAAGCCCGGCGTCCAGCTCAGAGTGACCGTTGTATCCGCAATACCGCCTCCGTCAATAGGATCGGGACCGTATGCCGTCTTGGACGGAACGGAGAAGCTCCAGATGTCACCTTTCCAGGGGCTGTCCGGATGGGCTTCATTGACTTCGTCGATTCGCCAATAATAGGTCGTGCCCGGCGCAAGGCCGTCCGGATAAGGAAATCCCGGAAAGCCGGCGACATAAAATGTCGAAACCTGGTTACCTCGGAAGGTATCGCCGAGGCCCTCATTAACTTCATCAAAATTATCACCTAAATAGACATCGTGTGAAACGGCGAGCTGTCCCGGCACCCAGGAGAGCGTGACCCATGTGACCGCATGAATCGCCCCATCCGCCGGATCGGGACCGAAAGCATAAGGCCACGGCTCGTTCTGCATCGCACTGAGAATCTCAGCTTGCACTAATACGTTATCATAGATCTGGACGTCATCAATGAGCCCCGTATAGTAGCGCGAGTCGAGGACATTGCCCCCGATCGCCATAGTATCCAACGCATTCAACGGGCTACTGTTTCCATGGGCGATGATATTTTCCTGCTGACCGTCGATGTAAATGCCGATTTGCAGTTCCTGGGCGCTTCGCGTCGCCGCCACGTGCACCCACTCACCTGTCGTGACGTCCTGATCCGAATTGACCGATACGTCGGGATTTCCACAGAAAAACGAAAGCTTCGTCCCCAAAACGGCCAGGATAAAATCGTTCGCGACGCCGGCCACATCCGACCAGATCAGTCCGCTACCCTGATAGCCCTGACTGCCCAGGTTAATCCCGGGCGTATCCGTCCTGATCCACGCCATGAGCGTGAAGTCATCCTGTACGACCCGCGTCAATTCCACATAGTCATCCGTGCCATCGAATTCCAGGGCGCCGCCGACGATCCCGGCCGTCCATGTCGGTTCCCCATTCAACGTGCCGTCGTTGCCGTTGCCGGACGTGTCATGCGCGACATTGCCGGAACCCTCGTCGAACCCGAAGCGGGCCATCAGGTCCGCCGGGGAATTAGTGACAACGCTCAGTACCAGAACAAGACAGAAAAAGCACACGAATCTCCCGCACATAATGCACCTCCTTCTCGTAACATGATTCATCCATAATCAAACTCTTGAAACAGTCTGCAGATATCTTCTATCACGGCAGAGTCAGCCGGATATCGTCGACGTATAGCGTCCCTGAACCGCCGGACGAAACCATACCGGCTTTGTCGCCCAGGCCAACGGCGATCTTGTCCACATCAGCCAGATTGATGCCCTGATCGGCAAAAGCCTGTAATGAAATGCTCCACTGTTTCCACGAGCGGATCGTGGCTGCACTTGTATCTTCATTGGCCATGATCGCGGGAGCACCGGTACCGTTGGAAAGTGCGGCATACAAAGGTTCCGCTGCGTTGCCCGAATCACCCCTGAACCAAAGGGACAATTCCGTGACACCCGCCGCTGTCCAGTCACGCGTCTCCGTGAGCGTCATTGTTGCCTCTGAATTTGCTACGCCGGTTTCGTTAGCATACAAAAGCGGCATAGACTGGGCGCCGCCATGAACGACGGTCTGCTCGGCATACGGGGGCAACAGATAACCGACCTGTGCGCCGTTGTCCGGAACGCCGAAACCATCGATCCACGTTTGCCAGATGGCCTGGCCCGCGGTGTCATCATCGGTATAGCTCTCGAAATCTTCCACGAGGAGGTAATCACTCGTTGTGAAAACCCAGATGGGTCCTTTGATCGTATTGCCCTGGGCATCCACTGCGTCCACGCGCCAATAGTACGTCGTATCGGCTTCGAGCAAACCGGGATCATCATTTTCATCGCCCAGCACGATGGAGCCTTTGTATTCCGGCGCACTCGTATCTGCATTGCGTACAACGTCTTTATCCGTACCGAGGTAAAGCTCATGTGAAGCGGCGCTGTCGGCCGGCGTCCAGCTCAATATCGCATTCAGTTGTACGTCCGTCGCCCCATGTGCCGGCAGCAGATTCCCAACAGCGCCCGGCGTCGTGAAGCTCCACACATCGCCTTTATGTGTCGTCATGGCGTCAAATTCATCGACTCGCCAGAAATACACCTTCTCCCGTTCGAGCGGACCGGTAGAGTAGCTCGTCGATCCCACGGGGGCGCCTGTCGTGGCAGTGTCCACTTCGTCATAATCTTCGCCGAAGAAGACCGTGTGTAATATCGCGTTGAAACCCTTCGTCCAGCTAAGGACTACGTCATTCGCATCTGCGACTTCAGCGCCATCGGACGGGTCCGGATTGTACGCCGTCTTAGGTGGAACGGTGAAACTCCAAACATTCCCTTTCCATGGACTGTTGGGATCCGCGTCGTTGACCTCATCGACTCGCCAATAATACGTCGTACCCGCGACGAGACCATCCGGATAGGCAAATCCGGGGAAGCCGGCCACGTAAAATGTTGCCTCCTGGTTGCCGCGGAAGCTATCGCCCGTCCCGTCGCTGACGGATTCGACATCGTCACCGAAATAGACATCATGAGAGACGGCAAAATCACCCGGCGACCAACTCAGGGACACCCATGTATCTTCGTGGATCGCACCATCCGCCGGCATGGGATCGTGAGCCATGGGCTTGGGGGCAAGTCTCTTGACTTCTTGCGCCGAAAGCGCATGGTCATATATGCGGACCTCGTCAAGAATACCGTTCCAGGCGAATCCACGGTTGGCATCTAACTCACCGATCCACACGGGGGCGCCTGTTTCGTTGACTGCGTTGTCCGGATGGTGACCGCTGGTCTCCAGGGCGCCGTTAATATAGATCTTCATGTTCTCGTCGGCGTTACCCTGCCCATCAAACACAAAAGCGATGTGGTACCAGGTATCGTCCTCAAGAACTGTCGTCGAATTCAGCGCGCCGGCGCCGTTGACCCGGGCTTCCACGACCTGGCCGGTCCAGACGAACAAGTTATAGAGATCGGAATCGCCCCACGCAATTCTCTTGGAGACGATGCACATCCCTTCCTGGCCCGCCAGGTTTCGCGGCATGGCCCAGGCTGCGACGGTCAGCCCCGGCATGCCCTCAAGTTTGGCGGCGCTCATCACCTCAATGCGATTGGCGTTGTCCCCGTCGAACTCCAGTCCCTTATTGACCATCCCGGCGACGGAACGGAGTGCCCCATGGACCACGACGGTGGCCGGATCGTTCGATACATCTATCGGGGCTTCGGCACTCTCACACGGCAGGTGAAGCACCAGCTCCGCCGAGGCATTGCCCGCGAGAAGGCTTAAAATGAAAGTGCAAAGTAAATATAGAATTTTTGATTTCTGATTTCTGGGCGGGGTTAGAAACGTTGCTT
>Ga0180431_10006690_pt1 | contig 13628 bp, 7 predicted proteins | sample SS_ome_11_FD_132459 | JGI IMG/M metagenome (GOLD analysis project Ga0180431, IMG submission 132459) | Hypersaline lake sediment archaeal communities from the Salton Sea, California, USA - SS_1_MS_1 metaG | ecosystem: Environmental > Aquatic > Non-marine Saline and Alkaline > Hypersaline >... | reverse complement strand
TGTGGACAGTATCATGATCATGTGCAGCATGTCGTGTCCGAGAATGGCGGGACAGTCAAGACTTGCTTCCCACGCCGCGCTTGGTGTGGGCGCGACGACGACGATGCGCCCGCCAGGCACTTGCGCATTCACCGCCGGGTGCGAGCGGCCTGGGTTGAAGTGCGCACGCAACCTGCTTTTCCTGTGGCGCTCGACCATATCCGAGATCCAGGCGAGATGAGCAGAGACGCACTCGCGAGCCCAGACGAGGACGACGTACGGAAGCCGATCCGTCGCACTGGCGCCCTCGCGCTCGGCGTGCGCTCTCGAACGAACGAGCACGGGACTTGCCGCGCTGGTGGCGGCGTGCAGGGACGCGCCACGCTCCGAGGACCCTCTACCAGCGATAACGTCTGCCACGCGGCGCGCAATATCCTCCTGCACCGGCGACGCCGCGGGTGTCGGCGGCGCGCAAACGAGCGCAGGCACGGGCGCCGCACGCGCGTTGTGCATCCACTCGCCCAGGAGGAGCGCCCCGCGCTCTGCCTCCAGCTCGCATATCTCCTCGATGGTTGCGGGACGGCAGGCCCTGCTCGGGCAGTCCCCAACCAGGGCGAGCGCGCACGCCGCTTTGTACTGAGTGGCCGCGACAACGAAAAGCCCCGGCATCTGCTCGGCAAGCGCCTTCTGCATACAGGACGGCCTTCGCTCCGCGCAGTCGGCGTCTGTTTCGATCACAATCACCAGCGCCCTGGTAGCCCTGTGCAGGTAGAGCCCAGCGGCCAGCAAGACTTCGGGGCATGCGCGCACCTGCCACGACGAGTCCAGTACAAGCACGTCACCCTCGCCAGCGCTTTTTTTGTCGCCGCGAGCTAAGCCTTCCTGCAGATGACACAGAGCCACGTCTACCCCTGCAGCTGTACCGACGCTGACGAGAGATACATGACGCGGCACGGTGCCGCTTTCCTCGCCGCCCAGGAGACCTGATGCGCCTTCAATAGACTTCTCCCACGCTCTTGCCTGGCCCGCGACCGCACTGTTGCAGATTATGACAACCGACGGATCCAGCCTCACGGCCTCGCTGCGCATACGCATGACGGATGATACCGCTCGTGTCTGGTCGCCGACAGAGGCCAGGTCGGTGCATGCCGCTGCGGACCGCACAGGTTCTGCGATGTGCAAACACTGTGCTGCACGCTTCAGTGCTTGCGCGTCCATGTTTCAAACTGATCCCGGCCAAGTTTAACCAAGTTAAAATTGACACTACCTTTGCGATCTGCGCATAGTGCTAGCAACGCGACTGCTCTGTATGATGAACACAAACTCACAAGGACGAGTGCTAATGCAAGAATGGTTGTGATGCCTTAAATACTTTGCGAACATAAGAAACCATCCTGTTAGCACACAAGCCGGTTTGGCGCCTGTTCTTGCACGGCGGTTGTCGTCAACCGCGGCACGCCGCGCGCACGGGATGTTACAACGACTGCTGACAGCCGAACGCCGTCCTGGCAACTTTTGCAATCTCCGCCGGCGCTACGCACGCCGACCGATTATTCAGGATTGACTTTTGCCTCTTTACAATATCCTCGTAGCTCATCTGGCACATGCGCGCGTAGTGAGATTTGGGCTCAAACGTGTGCAGCTGGGCGACCATCATCTCATTTCGTCTCTGGCGCTCCTGCGCGCCCTGATTGTGAATCTCGAGAAACGTGAGCCGTCTCGTTAGCCCGTGCGCGGTCGCATCCCGCGCAAGGCGGGGACTGTGGTATCCTCGGTCCAGTTTCCCAGCAATCGACCGGCCCCCTCCTCCCCAGGCGACAAATTTTGGACCGAGCCTTGCAGTGTCCGTGTCAAACCGTGCGTACACGTTTGCGAATTCGGGTAGATTGCGGTACCTGCAAATGTTCCACAGCCCGTAATCTTTCGAGGCCATTTCGCGCAGCGCGGCGCGAACACTGGACACGTCGTCGCTGACGTTCAGGTCGAGCCGCAAGGAGACCCCGTCCACGGTGATATTCTGAGCCTTGGACTCGTCGCGCACGTCGATGGAGACGAGAAACTCGTCAATGTCCATTGGTATGTACATCGCTCTCTCGGGCCCGTGTGAGGTATATTGTACGAAGAAATTGCCCTTGTTTTGCACGAAATCCTTCTTGCCTCTTTCTGTTCTGCGAACGTCCACCCCCGCGGTGCCAAGCTCTTTCAGCACATCCGTCGTGGACACATCATCACTTTCGTTGTCGTACACACAAATGTGACCCGCGTCCGCGACCAGTCGGAGGTGATACTGCACCCACGCCCTCAGACGCTCTCCTTCGTTACGCTGAAACAAGTACAGATACAGTGGTATCTCCCCGGGTGCCTCGGCCGCCATAAGAGTGCCGATGTGGTTGAGGTCATCGGCACATTACGCGCGCGTCTCTGTACAGTGAACGAGGACGCGTACCTGAGCTCGCGCGTTGTGTGACACGCGTTCAGTATCTTAGTATCGTCGGTATCGGGCTTAGTATGCAACGCAAAAGGCAGCGTGCGACGATGCGCGTGGCCTGCATCGGTGCCGGCTATGTTGGAGGGCCGACCATGGCCGTCATCGCCAAGATGTGTCCAGACGTCGACGTCACAGTGTGTGACATTAGTGACCGAGTGATTGACGCGTGGCAATCGTCGGACCTCCCCGTCAAGGAGACGGGGCTGCAGGATGTCGTGTCACAAGTACGGGGAAAGAACTTGCGTTTCACCACGGATCTTACAGGCCCCGTGCGCCAGGCTGACATTATCTTTGTTTGCGTCGATACGCCGCCCAAGCTCTGCGGAGACAGGGCTGGCTATGCTTCGGACACGTGCAACTTTGAGAGAGCCATAAGAGGGATCGCCACCGTCACGGCAGTGGCAAAGGCGGACAGCGGGAAAGAGCGTGCACGATGTGAGAAAGTCGTCGTCGTCAAGAGCACCGTGCCGGTCGGCACATGGCGCACTGTGCGCGCCATCTTCAGCGCTTACGAGCTGAACCATGGCATCGTGTCTAATCCCGAATTTCTGGCAGAGGGGACGGCCGTCAAGGACCTGCTGGCCCCGTCCAGGGTGCTCATTGGCTCAGAGTGTCCCGAGTCTGCGTCCAAAGTGGCTGATCTCTACGGACGCTGGGTACCGCGCGACCGCATCATTCACACAGACACGACCAGCAGCGAGATGTCAAAGCTCGTGGCAAACGCGCTACTCGCGCAGCGCATCTCGTCAATCAACTGCGCGTCCATCCTGTGCGAGCGCGTGGGCGCCGACATCGGCCATGTGGCACGCGCGGTCGGCTCGGATCCGCGCATTGGCGCTGCCTTTCTGCGCGCTTCGGTCGGGTTCGGAGGCTCCTGCTTCAAGAAAGATGTGCTAAATCTTGCGCACATATGCAGGTCGGCGTCGCTGCACGATCAGGGCGACTACTGGGAGTCGATCGTGCGCATGAATGATCTGCAAAAGGAGCGCTTCGTGCGCACCATGAGCACGCACATGTTTGGAAGCGTGCGCGGCAAGCGCATTGCGGTCTTCGGGTTCGCATTCAAGAAAGACACGGCGGACGCGCGTGAGACGGCCGCTGCGCACGTTGTGCAGCGTCTGCTGCAGGAGCGCGCAGTCGTTGCCGTGTACGATCCCATGGTGCCGGAGACCACGATCCGGGCGGAAGTGGGAGATAAGGTGGCCGTCGACGCCTCGCTCATCGTCGCGTCCACGGCCGAGGATGCCGCGAGGAATGCACATGCAGTGGCCATCCTCACCGAGTGGGATCAGTTCCGGTACCCCAGCAGCGGCGCGGCGTCAGCGGTCGATTACTCTGCGATTTACCGCGACATGGCAAAGCCGGCGTTTATCTTTGACGGAAGACGGGTCACCAGCTTGGAAGCCCTCCGCCGGCTCGGATTCGTCGCGTACGGCATCGGTTCGCCGGCTAGATGACTTATTTGCGTTGCATCATACACGTGACGGTGGTACGGCAATTACCTTAGCAACAGCGCGGCGGGGCACTACACACGGCACCTCATGTTTTCTGTCCTCGAGATCGACCACCGCTGCACCATCGACGATGCGATGCTACACTCGCTGGCGGCGTTTTCGTGGAAAGCAATTTTTGTGGTCGAGAGTAGCGAGTCTGCCCAGGTTCGACACAGACAGCAGAGGCACGACGAAGGCTACGTGGACGGCGTGGTGCGGAGACTGCGCGGTCTTCGCGCTGCTGCCTTTGTCGTAAGCGAAAGGGATCAGGTCCTGAACGCGGCGCGACACTGGGCGGGTGGAGAATACTGTCGGTGCGTCGAGGAGGTTGCTGCCCACCGGGTGCCCGCGCTCGACGTTCAGAACGCGCACCCTCCGGGATGGCTACGGGGACTGTACTGCTGCCCAGCTGCCAGCGTCGTTGTCATTCGCGCCTGCACCACACGCGCCAAGCGCCTTGCCGACTGCATCAAGTCCGTGATCTCGTCGCTGGACGCAGACAGGGGTCTGTACTGTGCTGGCGCAGTCGCTCCCGGTACCGCGGGCGTCGCGCTGACTGCCGAAGGTACGGCCAGGCTATGCAGCAGGGGCAGGCAAGGCAAGCCGAGTGCGGGCGACCTGCCGCTGATCCCGCCACTGTCGCTCGTCGCACTGCGCTGGACGTGTCGCAGCACCACGAGCTTGCGCGATGATCGCCGCGTGAGCGTGGCCGACTATCGCCTCTGTCCGTTTACGTTCACCGTCTCCCGGTTTGCTTGGTTTGACCATCTGTTTCGCTCGCTAGTCACCGGCCGGGGGGGATGGAGGACAGTGGCGTGCGAGGGAGTGACCGAGGATCCGACGTGGTGCACAGAGGCGAGGCTGCCGGCGGTGGCCGGTGAGCATGTGCTGTTCCTCGATCTTTGGCGCAATTTTCTCACAAACAGCAGATTTGCCGAACAGCGTGGAGGCGAGAGCGACTCGAGCAGGACTCTGCACACCCGTGCCGTAGCACCTGCACCGGTTCCCGACGTGGTGGCGGTTGACGGCCCCGCCGCGCACCGGGTCGGCTCTGCCAAGGCAGCTCTGGCGATGCACGCATTCTCCGCCGAGAATTTCGACACCATGGTAGGACCCATCTGTGAAGCGTTTGAGCGACTCGGGCTGCCGTGGGTGGCGAGCATCTCGGTGCCCAGCACCGACCGCATCGCGCTCATTCGGCGCCACGGAAAGCTGTGGCCCCATATTGGCTGCGTCTGCGTGACACACAACGTCGGCATGGACCCGGGCGGTTCCATGGCAGCGTGCAGCGAGCTTGTCCGGCGCGGTCTGCCGTCGGACTGCTGGGTGATGCTGGCTCACACCAAGACCTGCTCGGCTACCCGCAGAGCGTGGCTGCAGCCGCTCTGCGATCCAGCTCTGCTGCAAAAGCTCAGGGACGGCAGCCTCAGGCCGGAGACGGCCTCGGAGGTTGCGATTGTATGCCACGCGCGTCTGCCGCTTTTCAACGGCTACGACCGCATCAACTGGACGCGGCTCAAGCATTGGTCGAGCCTGCTCGGCGTGACTGCCAGCGAGTTTGGAGACGGCTTCCTCGCCGCGCCAGTGTTTGACCCCGACGCAGCAGACGCCCGCACAGCGACCTCGCCGCTCGACGTTCGCGACGCTGGGCGCTGCTGGGGGGTGGTCCCGGGATTCATGGGAGTGCTGGCGTTGGAGGACGAGCTGCCGTGCGGCCGCACAGTCGCCCGCGGGCCCGAGACGGCCGACCTCGGGCACTACAGGCAGCTTCCCGGGCTGCCCCCCGGGGTGGCGGAGGGCTCGGATACCGCAGCGTACCGCCACTTTGAGACCCAGGGCGTGCGGGAGAACAAGCCCGTCGCGTATTCCAGTGCCGGGTGGTGCTGCCCCGCGCTAACGGAGCCTGTGCACGGCTCATTTCCGGTGGGGATGTTCTTCTGGGTAAGGTCCTCCGTGCTGCGCCACGCCTTCACGGCCCTCGACAGGGACGCCGCGCTGCGTGTGTTTCCCGCGTACGCACTGAGGACGGGAGCCGACGGCGACCACACGCACGGGTATGAGCGCGCGATCGGGGCGCTGGCGTGCGCGTGCGCCCGCGCAGACGCGGTGGTTCACTACAAGACCATCCTGGCCACGTCGTCGTGGATTCCCGTTAGCCCCCCGCCCGTGGCCCAGAGCACTGCCCCCCGCCGCGTCTTCTTCCGCATGGCTCCGTTGTGCTGCTTCGCTGCCCACCTGAGGGCCTCGGAGGCGTCCTTTCTGTCGGTCATATGCGCCGTGCGCGAGCTCTCGACGCTGTTTCCGCGCATCGTCGTTGCATGCAGCGGCGTGGTCGGCGCGAGGCGCATCGCGATGCTGCAGCGGTGCGGAGGCAGGTCCGTCCGCGCGATCGCCGCAGCCAACATTGGTGCCGACGTGACCAAGTACCTGCTCGCGGTACTCGAGGCGAGGAGGATCGGGTGGCTGCAGCGCGCCAGCCGCCTGTGTCTCGCCAACGACTCGACGCTGTACCTGTCGTCCCTGGCCAAGGATTTTTTGCGCGCGAAGCGCTCGGGCGCAGACGTGTGGGTAATGTGCGACTCTCTCGAGGCAGACATTCGGCGGGACCCTTTCGCGGACCTGAAACGGATGCAAGCAATCATGCCCATCGCGCCAGACGTGAACTTGCGCGACGTGGGAGCGGGGAGGGAGAAATTGCACCAGGGTTGGCATGTCCAGTCGTGGTTCCGCGTCGGCATGAACTCCAAGGGCATCGCGTGGCTGGTGAGATCCGTGGAGGCGCCCCTCCCGACGCACAGGTTCTATATGTCGCAGTCGCAAGACGGGGATGAGCTGTGCATTATTGCGGGTGGGAGGGACGGGCATCACGTCCGCGTCGACACGTTCAAGGCCAGCGCCGGCGATCCTGCGACCGTCATGTCGTGGCACCTCGCTGTCGTCTACGGAGAGCTGCGATCGTCGTGGGACCTGGCCGCGCAGAAGCTGAGCGTGCACGTGTCCATGCCGGTGATGGAAGCGGACGCAGAGGTTAGGAAGAGCCCCGTCGGCCCTCTGCTCCCGCCCCCGTCTGTGCTGCTCAACCCGACGCTGTACTATTGGGAGCACATGCTGGATCGCCACGGCGTGCTGAAGAAGAAGGCCGTGACACTTGGGTTTGTGCCGGGGCACGACCGCGTGCTGGAGCGCTGCGGGAGTACAATGCCGTCGTGCACGCCGACGGCCGCGGCCTCGTGCTGCCGCTGCAGAATGTTGGAACAGACAGCGAGGTCTCGGCCACGCAGCGCGCCGCACCACGAAAGGGGTGCCTCGACGGACGAAGGGAGTGGCAACGTCATGCTGTTCACCGCGTCGCGCATCCGCGAGCTCGCGACCCCGCACAGTGACTTGTACTGCATGATGCACGCGGGGTCGCTCCGAGCTGTCGCACACGAACTAGACCGCATGCTGAGCAAAGCGGAAGCAGCGTCTCCGGCGGCACCGCTCAGGACAGAGGTGGCACGGGTCGTCGGATGCGCAACTGGGAGCAGTGACTACTCGCAAGTGAGGTTCATCCACGACCTTGCCAAGAGCACCTGGACGCACGCGGTCGTGCAGACTGCCCAGGTCGCGTGGAACCATGCCGTCCCGCCGCAGCCGCGGCGCGTGCTCAAGGGTCTGCCCGCTCGCGCCATCGCAAGACTGGCGCTGAACGCCGCTTCAGTGGCGGAGCCCGGCACGAGGGAGCGCTGGTGCGCGCTCGTGAACAGTGGAAAGGACGCTGTGGGCCCAGGAAGCCTCACATCACCCGGTGGGCATCCGGAAGCACACGTGTCCCACCGTTCATCCATAGCCGAGTGGAATTCGGAGATCGACAGGTCACTGTGGCTCCGGTACCCCGCCGGGGTGTGGGTCGTGCAGTGCCAGGCGCGACCACCTCCTGAGGCAGGACCCGTGATTGCGATGGCCATAGCGGCGATCCTGTGCGCACAGGCGCACTTTGTAACTTTCCTGTGTCCCTTTCCGTATACCGGCGTCGACAGGACAGTTCAGTGGGTCGAAGCTCTAAAGCGTGAGCTTGCGCGGCAATGTGCTGATCTCGACATTGTGAGCTTCCACACGCACGACGGTTGCGGCACTTGCAGCTCTAGCGAGCGGACGCCTGCGATCATACTTATTCACCGCTGCGTCCCTGCTTCTCCCAAGGCATAAGGGCCCGACAGCCACCTCACCTCCCGTGCCATTGCTTGACGACCTCTGGCGGACTCAGGTGGTCGAGGATGGCGCGCTGCAGGGTCGCCGTGTCGTACCAGCGTGTATCGGGGTGTGCCGCGACCGCCGGCGCGTACCTTGTAAGACACTTTTCCAAAGGCTCCCCGATTCGCTCGCACGCCTGTGCCCGTTTTCGCACAAGGGCTTCCAAATATACTGCACGGCTCTCGTTCAAGGACGAGGGCAACCTGAAACTCGTATCGAAAGCGTGCGGAGCGTGGTGAATTAGACCAAAGAGGCTAGGCTCCGGCGTGCGCGTGGCGGCAAAAGGCGCTGTCAGAACCGATCGGCGCGGGAAAAGGTCGTCGTGGCGTTGTACAGGGCGAAAGAGAGCGCGAGACGCAATTCCCAGCAATCTCTCCACCGCTTGCCGCTCCCACCGCAGCGCGCCAGGGACGTCGAGCACGCACGACGCGCCGCTCAGATACATTTCTCGACACGCCCCTTCCCTCGCCACCGCCATACCCCCGAAACATGGCGCAAACGCACGTTGGTCGTACAGTGCGAGGAACGGTGCCACCAGAGGGGCGCGCACGCGCCCGATCACGTACTCGACGCCAGGCTCCTTCACGTCCTGCCGAAACGAGTACAGCGGTGTCCACATCTTGCTATCACTACTGGGATCACAGCGAAAGGGCCAGAGCAGTCGACACGAGTCTTGAAGCATAACGACGCTGCCGGAAAAGCGCAGACGGCGAGCGACCTGCCTCCATGCACCTGCCTCGGCACTGCTGAGAGAAGGAACGTCAAGTACACGGACGCCGGAAGCACGCAGCGACTTGCACTTCCACGGGGGATACGGGGAACAGTTGTCTGCGACGTAGATGACAGCACGCGCGTGAAGGGCGCGAATATCCGCGCAGAGCCTTGCGCACAGCTGACTCTGCGCCTCGTCCTGCGCATATCGTAAGACGACAAACACTACCATATCTAATTTCTGTTGCAGTGCCGCGATGCAACCTCGCCGTCGCAGGAAGTTGACCGGCGTGTAACTGGTGCCGTGCCCCGTTGCACAGCGCCGCGGCACCGCTGGCCTCACCCACGCAGTCAATGAGTACCGCCGGTGGATCGCGGCTCGTGTGATGGCGACTGGTCTGTGGAATAAACCTCGTCCACTACTTTACGTTGCAGTGTGCCGCGATCCGCCAAGACGGCGCCGACGCATAACAAAAGCGCGCACACAAGTCGTCCTGCACCTTGGATTATTGCATGACATCTTCACTGGACACGTGTGCAGCTGAGAGCGAAATTAGAGACAGCGAGGAGAACACTCTTCGCGCTCGTACCGTCCTCCTGTGCTTCTTTGGTCTCGTCAAGAACGTGAGCGACGATCAGCTTGCCGCGTATCGAGAGAACGTAATTGCTCCGCTACAGCGGCGGGGCGCGACCGTGCGGGCGATGCTCCACACGCACTCCGTTACTCAATTCACAAATCCGCGCAACAAAGAGCGCAACGTGCCCTTGCGCCAGCAAGACAGCGTCGCAAGATTGCACTCTCTGTGTCCCTTTATCGAAACCGCGTTTGACCAGGTAGATGACGCGGACGACTTTGCTGGCGATGTCTCGGTGTATTTACAAAACGGAGACCCATGGCCCGACAATCCCAGGGTTTCCGTGAGGTTATATCTCAGGCAGCTGCACAGCCTGCACTGTTTAAGCCAGATGCTCAGCAAGGCACTGCACTGTGCCCAGATCCCCGCCGACACTGTTGTCATTTTTCTCAGGCCAGACGTGCTGTTCCTCAAGCCCCTGGACACCGTTAGCATAGAGAAGCTGATCGACGGTAGTGCTGAGGACAGTGCTCTCCTTCCAGAATGCGACCGTTACGGAGGACAGAATGACCGCTTTGCAGTCGCACCGTCGGTAGCAGTGGCCGCGAGATACGCGCAAAGGTTCAGGCACCTTGAGACTTTTATAAAGTCAGGTCGGAGACCACACGCGGAGCAGTTTCTAGAATACGCGCTGAGGTGCGAGCAAGTCCAGGTTGCACACTTTCGCGTGCTCTTTGCACGCGTTCGCGCGAATGGGGCCATCGTGAAGCGCGACGGAGTGAGGTGAGCATCATTTATGATTTTGTGCTGCTGCTTCCTCCGTCTTCTCTGGGATCACCTCACCAGTGCCTTAACAGCTAAAGCGTCTGCGCGTCGTCTGAGCCGTTGTCGTGTACCGTAATCATGCTTCGCGGCACTCCATTTGTCACCAGTCCGTTGATGATTTTTTCAAACTGGGTGCAGCGGCTGTACGATATTATGAAAATCGGCGGCGGTTTTGTATTCAGCGCCACTGCCGACAAGCCCGGGCTACCCTACGCCATTACTGTCTGCTAACTCTGATTACAGCATGGAACAGTAAAAAGCATCGCGGCTAACGTGCGTCATTCCAGCATCTCAAAGCACCAACCGCGTCTGGCCCGAGAAGCGCAAACCGGGCAGCCTGCCTTGCCCATTCAGTGTACAGCTCGATCGCACCATCCGCGTCGTGCGCGGCGGGAGAGATGTTCATCTCAAGCAGCCAGACCTTGCCCGCAGAGTCGGCAATAAAGTCCCATCCGGTGACGTGGTAAATGTCAGCACCGAGGCCGGTTGCGTCGCAGTATCCGGTGCCTCCGTCTCTCGTGGCGCGCAGAAAGGCGGTGCGCAGCACCTTGTGTACCGCCGTTCGCACTTGCTTCATAAAACTCTCGTACCATGGCGTTTCACTCAGCCGCGTCGGCCACGACGAGCGCCAGTCGCCCGGGGGCTGGAACGCGACGTTTGTAATGTGCGTCCCAGGGTCTGCCGCCGTGTCGGCCACGTACGGAAGAGCCGAGACTCTCAGTCTGCCGTCGTCGTGAACTACATAGTAGCCGTCGCCGCGGACGGTCACCCAGATGCGCACGTCGAATTTGTGGCCCCTCAGTAGCAGTGGCGGTTCGACGCCCTTTTGCAGCACGTACGCCGGCCGCGTGGGGAGGGAGACGTTGACCGGGTCCTTGAGCACCTGGATGCCACGGCCCTCCGCCTCAAGAGCCGGCTTCAGGAACCAAAGGCCAGGGAGCCTTCGCCCAGGAGGCCGACGCATCGAACTGTACGTGGTTGGCACAAACGGAAGTGTGCCAAGAGCGTCAGCCATTACATGCTTGTGTCCCATCCTGATGAGGGCTTCTAGTCTTGTAAAATAGATACACCGGGGCACGGCGCGACGACCGTCGCACAGCCCCGACCTCGCAGCGGACGAGAGCGCGCGGGAGAGATTGCCGTCCACGACAGCGAGCACCTGCGGCCTTGACAGCACCACCTCTCCCATCTCCCTGCTGTCCTCGAGGTTTTTCACTTTTCGCAGACACTCGCCGAGCGCGCTGTCCAGCACATGTCTCGACGGAATCCTGGTCGTCACCTGCGCAACGTAGTAGCACCCGCGCACGTGCAGTCTGCTATTTTCTTTGTCGCTGCCGTCGACCTTGCGGCTACCTGCGCCGCCGCTACTGCTGCCGCTCTCGTGCGTGGCAGCTTCGCACATCCTTACGACCTTGCTGAGCGCACAGACGGCCAGCGGGCCGCGCTTGCGCGAGAGTGCCGCGGCACACGCTGTTGAGCCGGTATCTGGTCGCGCGCGGCTGTCGGGGGCGGTTTTGCTCATTGCATTATCCATTATGCTGAGGGCAGCGAATGCGATAAGACTGCGGGTGCTCACCGTGCGACATCCATTCACGTGTATCCCCTGTGCTTGTTACGAAACATGCTCTGATTACGAAGGAAATCCGAGAGTACGCTAGGCCCGGGCTGCAGTCGCTTGGACGGAACGCGTGCCATGGCGCGCATGGCGTGGCGTCGCCCGGCGTGACTGCTATCTGGCGAGAGGCCGGCTCGTCTGGCTGCGCCGAGCAAATCTTCCGAGTCCTCCTCGGCGTGCTGCAACACAGTCTCAACGTCGCTGGCGCGGGCAGACAGTGCTAGCGTCGCACTCAAGTCTGCGTCGAGGTAGAGGCGCCACGAGATTACGTCCCTCAGCATCTCCAAATGACGCTCGGGTCTCGCCTTCTTTGCCCAGTAATGGTCGATCGATGTCCGCATGACAGAAACAAAATCCGTCCTGCGATCCGAGACGCCGCCGCCGCCGCCGCCGCCGCCGCCGCTGTCTCCTCGCAGCGTGGCTCGATCGCCGCGACCGGACCAGGCGATCGACAGCGCGACCATGTCGTGCAGGTACCTCTGGGGCACGTCCGACGGAAGCTGGCTGTACACGCGCATGACGTCGTCGGCCGCACCAAAGCCGCATGCGTTGGACGGATACCACTGGACGCCATTGTTGACAACACGCGCCTGCTCGAGAGGAATCGTGTCGCAACTCTTTGGCGGGTGCACGTGCGCCAGGGTCTTGGCCGCGGCGAGGACGAGCAGGGACTGAACGGAGGCGATCTCCCGCTCAAAGGCAAGGCAGGTTTCCCGAGACGCTTGCGAGGACAACATGCTGCGTAGCGCTCGGGCGTCGTCATCAGCAACCGTCGTGTCATTGTCCAGGTAGAGAACACCCGCGTCGCCGCTGCGCGCCGCACGGCGCAGCTCAAGTGGAATGAGCACGACCCTCGCATGACCGGCGGCGCCGGCGGCAAACCGCGCCTCGTCGGCCGAGGCATTGGCGACTCCGAGTGCGTCGGTGCAGCGCGCCGCGAGATCCGACGCCTCTGGGTGGCCCAGGTCCGCGAGCGCGGCAGGCGCGGCAGCTAGCTGAGCTGATGCGTCGAGTATTTCCAGCACACCGGAATTGATGGCGTCCACCAGGTACAGTCGCAGAGTGTCTGGTGTGTTTGTAAACAGCCTGATCCTTATCGATGCGTCCCCCCACGCGGCGCGAACGGAGGAGATTGAGTGCCTGAGCATCGTAACGGCAGCGCCGCCGAACGCAAAGAGCGAGCTGGCGACGGAGCTCGCGGTACGCTGCCGAGGGCGAGGAGGCGCGTCAAAGGTGTAGATGACTCTTAGTCGTCCAGGACCGGCGGTGGGGCGGCGCGCGCGCGCCGCGCCGTCCCCGTCATCTGCGGGGAGCTCCATGCACAGCTGTTGCAGCGTTGCTTCAGACTGACTGTAACACGTGTATAGGCACCGCGCGCTTGTCGTGGCTGACATAGCTCGCGCGCGGCGGTAATGCGCTGTGCACGTGCCTCTTGATTATAGCGGTGTGCAGGCGCTGCCATTCGTGGGCCGCTCCTGTGGCGTAAAGGTGGTCAGCCCAGTCACTGGGTCGTACGTGGCGCAGTACGCAAACTTGGCGATGTACTCACCCACAATGATCATGTTCGTCGGACCGGGGCCCGTGCCGTCGGTGCTGCGGAAGTACGAGAAGCCGTCTTCCCCCACGACGACCGGCGGCTCGCCGAGCGCCTCGTACAGCAGCCGCAGGCCGCAGAACGCCCCGTCTGCCAGCTGCACCTGGGTGGCGGT
>Ga0180431_10006689_pt1 | contig 13629 bp, 9 predicted proteins | sample SS_ome_11_FD_132459 | JGI IMG/M metagenome (GOLD analysis project Ga0180431, IMG submission 132459) | Hypersaline lake sediment archaeal communities from the Salton Sea, California, USA - SS_1_MS_1 metaG | ecosystem: Environmental > Aquatic > Non-marine Saline and Alkaline > Hypersaline >... | reverse complement strand
GTGGACGAAGGAAGACATCATTTGGTACGCATTTGACTATGTTGATGTGGACGCCCTAAACGACCCAGGATCCCCATAGACATAGCGCAAATGTGCAAAAGCGGTGCGGCACGCAGATCAAGGGACACGTGTGATTCTCTCAGGTGTGCGTTATTATTTTGTATATTTGCTTGGCTTGTCGGCTTGGAAAGGTACGCACGATTTGTGCCAGCACTTGGCCGTTTCCCATGCTCGCAGAACAATCCATACTCAGCAATTTGCCGTGAAGGCGACGATAAGAGAATTTGCTGAGGGCACGAGGGCTACCACGGCCTGATCCGCAACAAGGTTGAGTGAATGTACACCGTGTCCTCGTTTTGATCCCAGGCGCGAACTTCTTCGGGCAGGTCAAGGGCACCTTGTCATTTCCAGCATGCGCAGGTTTCGGAGGCACACGCTGTGACGGCGGTTTTAAAACGGCGCGCTCGGGATTGATCACAGTTGAGCGTGTCGGTTAAGCGTTTTCAAAACGCCGCAGATGGGACGCCGGATTCGTTCTCTCAGGTTCTCCTTGGACGGCCTCCACTTACACTATCAAGTATGCCCAGATACCGGCCTGCCTATTTTGCCCAGAGGGCCCATTTCAAAAAGGGGGCGTTCTGGGCAGATTTCTGTTGACACGCGGCCGCGCGTGAGCGTATGTGATTTTAGAAATGAACAAAACTGATCGTCGAGATGTCAAAACGGTTTTGGCCTGAAACGGACAGGGAGGTCGTTGTGGCATTTACCCGAACCATCTTTCATCGCGTGCCACTTTATCACTAGTTACCTCTGACGGGGCCTACTGTCTACACAGGCTGAAGAACGTAAGGGAGAAAAAGGATGCGCGTTTCCAGCGAGGTCGGCGGCGCGCGCGTGGGGGTCGGCCCCGAAGGGGGAGGGTATGGCCTTAGCTGCCGCGAACACGTCGCGTTTTCCAGACCAGCCCGCCTATCAAGTCTGTCACTGCGTGCAGATCGGTCTTTCCGTTTAGCGCTGGCTGCGGACGCAGGTCTGCGCGTCTGAATGAAAGTGGCGTCGTGTGACGACCGGATGGTCTGTCCGGTAATGTTTGGATTCGTTTCGTGTGATGAGGAAACCAGCCGCATGGGCAGGGAGATGTCAACCAATCGCTTCGTGCATCAGGGCGGGTGCGTCCGGATCGATCAGCGGATGGCGGATGTTGTTCCCCCATTCGATGCCCGCCGGACGTCGGCCAGGCATGGGCGTCTGGCGGCGGGCCGCCCACGTTCGCGCGGCGGGCGGACTCGATTGGGTCAGATCCGTGCCGCGTTGGATGAGAAGTGGGACTCTCTCCTGGAGTGCACGCCTGATCTTGTCGTGGTGGTGGATCGTGATGGTCTGGTTTCATACGTGAATCACTCGGGCGCACGGCTGCTTGGAGGTCGCGAAGACGTGGTGGGCCGCTGCGTCTACGATTTCCTGGTGCCGGAGCATCGCGTGAGGGTCCGGGAATCCATCGGACGTGTCTTCCAAACCGGGGAGACAATCCGGCAGGTGGCTCGTTTCTGCGCCGACGGTTGCGGCTCGCTATGGAGTGAGTTGTGCGCCGGCCCGATCGCGCAGAACGGGCGCATTGTTGCTGCGGGCGTATTCTGTGCGGATATCACAGAGCGCGAGAAGCTGGAGGACCGGCTGACCAACAGTGAGATGCTGCTCAACTCCCTCGTCCGGGCCGTGCCCAAGATGATGGAGATATTGGAGGGTCTCATTCGCCACGAGACAGAGGTGGGCAAGCCTGGACGAAGGGGACAGGAGGTCCAACTGTGTCGCGAGCACATGATTCAGATCGGACGACTTGCCTCGATCGGCAAGGTCGGCTCGGGCTTGACCCAACGGCTTCCCCAGTTTCTGACCGCGATCGGCATGTCGATTGAGAATGCCCTGGCGAAGCTGGACGCCGCGTCGCGTCGCGACGAAGTCGGGCAGGAGCTGGAGGCCGCTCTGCGCGTCGTCGCCACCCTGACGGCAGGCGTCGAGCAGGTGCGTGGTTTTGCCGCCACTGCTTGCCGGCAACCTTTGGTTCACGCCGTAGACCTGCGGGCGATTCTCATGGGGGTCGTTCAACTTCTGGAGACCGGGGCGAGAAAGAGAAATACCGTCATCCGCTTCGAGGGGCCGGACGAATTGCCCCCTGTACGCATGGCCAAAGGGGACGCTGAGCAGTTGCTCTTCTCTTTGCTCGAAAACGTGTTGCGTTTTCGCGACGGCAGCAAACACGATTGCATCACGGTCCGCAGTGCCGTGAAAGATCATACCCTTGAGTTGCGGTTTGCTGGCGAACACCACGGTGAAGCGAAGGGCGGTCCAGAGGTATCCCTGGACCGCCTTTTCACGGCTGGACCCGTCGTCAAGGCGGCGGATCCGGGTCTCTATGTTGCCTGGGACATTGTGGTCCAGGTCGGCGGTACGATCCGCTGCGAGCGAACCGCGACCGCAGGTGTGACGTTCTTCGTCCGTCTTCCAATTGCCGATCGCGCGAATTCCGAGTAGGGTCAGAGTGGGGAGAAACGGTGAACAACATGTTTTCGTCGTCGATGACGAGCCTGCCGTGCGCCGTGCGTTGTGCCGAACGCTTGAGCAGGTTGGCTACGAGGTTAGCTGTTTTGGCTCGGCGACGGACTGTTTGGCGAAGATGCGTTCCACGCGCTGTGACTTGCTGATTACGGACGTGGTCCTGCCGGACATGGACGGGGTGGAGTTGCTGGGCGAAGTGAAATGCCGAACCCCCTCCGTGCCGGTCCTGGTGGTAACAGGCTACGCCAATATCGAGATGGCTGTCGCGGCGATGGCCGCAGGCGCGCTGAATTTCATTGAGAAACCCCTGGATCGGACTTCGTTGTTGGCCACCATAGCGGTGGCGCTGAAACGCAACCATCGCGCGCACGCTCCGGTGCACAAGCCGCTGACCAAAGCGGAGGTCGAAGTGTTGCGCTTTATCCTGGACGGCAAGGGAAACAAGGACATCGCGAGGCTGCGACACCGTTCGGTCCGAACCATCGAAGACCAACGCCGTCGCATCATGCACAAGTTCGGCGTGGACAACCCCGTCGACCTGATCCGGGAGGTCGCCATCGTACGACTGCCGGCGCGGTTGCATCGCGAACAGTTGTCGTTGCCGTTCGACCGGCCTTAGCCTGCCGCATTTCACTCGATCGCTCTCCCTGCGGGGTTTGCGCGTACGCATGGGTCCCAGTCACTTGCTCACCGGCACCGCTCCATAAAGAGAAGGAGTGTGGGTGGGACGTTGTACGTGGTCTTACCGTGCGTTTGAGGAAGGCAAACCTCGATTCTCCGCAAAATACCGTAGCTTCCACGATTGTGGGAGATAACGCTCGGCGGTAGCTTCGGGTTGCGTTTCGGGTCTGCGAATGACAACGGCCGGATGGGTTGCCCAATGCAATTCAGACCGTCATTCGCAGAACGGCAATACGGGAGAAAGGGATTTCCGATGTCTGTGTTGAGCGATCGGACAGAGGGGGCTGTGCGGCAGCATGTCCGGCGTGCGGATGGAGTTCGAAAGGCTTTCAAGCAGAAGGCGGCAGGGCGTGGGGTCTGCCGGTCTCGTCGTGCAGAGCGCTCGGCAGGCAATCTCTCGTTTGTGATCATCTCAGCGTGCTCCGTCCTGTCGCGGTTAGGCAAAGGTTGCGGCCGGCACTTCAGACCACACTATTCCTCCTCGCGCCGTGAATGCGCGCCGAAGCACGTCCCTCGACTACGTCCCAACTTTTCCTGGATCCAGAACGAACGAGGGTCGCGTACTCCGGGGGGCTGGTATTACCGCCTTTCCGGGCGATTCTGCGAGCCCCTGCCCCGGCCGGGGTTCGCCTTCAAATGGCTCGATTCCTGGCTGAGTGACGGTAGGACGCCGGCCGCTCTTCGTGGGGTGCCAGGGTAGCCAGTGCTCTTGCACGTAGGGGCGGTTGCAGAGTTGGCGGCGTAGCCGACGAGGACGGAGTCCGCGCGGAGGTTCCAAGCGACGCATAACGGGGACCATTCATTGAATGCGGTTGTTCGGATCGGGCACTGCGATGATCGCTTATGGCTCAAAGCACTTCGAGTACCTTCTTTGTGAGAGGGGTCTGCCTTGTCCGTGTGAGGTGCGCAGCGCTACGAAGTTGATGAGACTGGGAAGGGCGTTGGGGTATCGGCCGAGATCCAGACCGCCCATAGGTGGAGAACGTCTGATGGAGCGCAATCCTTGTGGTATGAGAAGGGCGAAGCGCGTGCTTGTCATTTGCGCCTTACTGGCCGGTATGCTGTCAGGCTGTCAATCTTCTTCACAGTATCCCGCGAGGGCAGGGGGCGGTGCGCGCTCTGTGCCGGAGCGGCTGACTCTGTCTGCCGGCGACGAAGTCGAAGTGCGATTCTACTATACGCCCGAGCTCAACGTGACCCAGAGCGTTCGTCCCGATGGGAAGATCAGCCTTGAGTTGATTGCCGAAGTCGAGGCTCAGGGAAAGACAACGGCCGAACTCCGCGCCGAACTACTTGAGCTGTACCGGCCGCATCTCAAGGATCCTGAGGTTACTGTTGTTGCACGCTCCTTATACAACCGGCGCGTGTATGTGGGCGGACAGGTCATGTCTCCCGGTATCGTCGAGATACCGGGTCACGCCACCGTACTGGCAGCGATTATGGAGGCCGGCGGATTCAACATGCAAGAGGCAGCGGTACAGGATGTGATTGTTATCCGCCATGAAGGCGGCCGGCGGTACGGCTATTCGGTGGATCTGAGGCCTGCCTTAGAGGGTCGAGAGACGGAACCGTTTTACCTGCAGCCAACCGACATTATCCACGTACCGCGGACCCAGATCGCCAAGATCGGCCAGTGGATCGACCAGCATATAAACAAAATCGTCCCGCGGACGGGCTTCTTCATGTCCCGCAGCATGGGCAGTACCACGGTCGGCCTGGATACCTCGACAAGAAGATAGTCCACGGAGGAAGACATGTCGGATGCGACGGTGAGAATTGTGGAGCCACAGGGATCCCTGCGAGATATCTACTACGTCCTGTTCGCCCGCAAGTGGCAGTTCCTGCTGGTGTTTGTTTTGACCTGGGCGGCCGTGATCGTACTGACGCTTCTGGCCCCGAAGGTCTACAAATCCGAGGCGAAGCTGCTGGTGAAGCCGGGACGAGAAAGCCTTGCGATGGACCCGACCATACCTGAGGGACGGGTCCTTTCGGTCAATCGGAGCATGCACGAGCAGTTGAACACCGAGCTTGAGATCTTAAACAGTCGCAATCTGTTGGAGCGGGTAGTCATCCAGTTAGGCCCGGACTACATTAATGCTGACCCTGAAGACCTCTCCGAGGGCCCGGGTCGCAAGGCAGCAAGAGGCGTCTTGAGGAGATTTGGTCTTTTCAAGGACCTCTCGTTGAAGGACCGCGCCATGCAGAAGCTGGCGAGCGGGCTCGACGTCGGTGTTCTCAAGGAAACCAACGTCCTGCGAGTAGCGTTGGAGACCCCGGACCCGAAGCTCTCTGAGACAGCTTTAGTGACGCTGATCGGTGAATACCTGGACGCTCGCCTCACAGTGTATCAGGTCTCGGGCTCACACGATTTCTTCAGAGAACAGGTCCAGAGCACGAAGCTTGAGTTGGAAGCTGTTGACGAGCAGCTTCGGATGCTCAAGAATGAAATAGGAGTTGTGGATCTGGTCGCACATCGCGCCGCGATGGTGCATCGGCTTGGAAGCCTCGAGCAGGAGAGGGATGGGGTCGAGGCCCGGCTCGCTGCTTCACACGCGGCGGTGCAGTCTCTCGATGAAGATCTGGCGCAGATGCCTCAGACCACAACGCTCGAGCAGACGGTAGGACGGCCCAACCACTTCATGGACAACGCTCGTGTCCGTTTGCTGGACTTGCGTCTGCGAGAACGGGAGTTGTCGGCCAAGTACCCGGAGGACAGCCGCTTCGTCACAGAGATCCACGAGCAGATCGAAGCTGCGGAAAAGTTGTTGGCTGGAGAGACGAATACCTTGACAGAGCGGAAAGTGGGAGTCAATCGATCGCACGAAGAACTGAGCATAGCATTTCAGCAGGAACGCAGGAACGCCACGGCTCTCGAAGAGCAGCGGCGAGTTTTGGCAGGTCAATTGGAGGCCGCCGGAGACACGCTGAGGCAGCTTAATGACGACGAGGCCAAGCTTGTCCGGCTCGAACGGGAGCAGGCCACCCTGGAACGGAAATACCGTGATTACGCGGAGAAGCTGGAAGTGACAAGAATCTCCCGAGCACTGGAGCAAGAAAAGATTTCCAACGTAGCCATTATGCAGCCTCCGACGTCTCCAGTGCTGCCGGACAGGCCGAAGACCGCGCTCAACCTCGCGATCGGTTTGTTGCTCGCCTTGGCCGGGGGTCTCGGGTGGTGTTTCGTGGGCGCCTGCTTCGATCACTCGATACGGACTCCGGAATGTGTGGAAAGAAGACTGCAACTGCCCACGCTTGCGTCTCTCCCGCGACTGTGCGGACGTAGGAGCCTGGTGGCAAGAAAGCCTGAGCTTCTGGTCAAGCTCGGCGAGAGCAGAAGGCTGAAATGGGCCGGAAGGCACAACGGAAGCATGGGATTGGTCCGGCATTTCGAAGCACTTCGGCATGATCTTCTTCAGAGTTCGAATGGCTTTGTGGGCATGCCCCGCGTGTTCGGTGTTGCAGGTTTCCACCATGGGGAAGGTGTGACGACCATTGCAGCCAACCTGGCGGTCACGCTCCTGCGCCATGGTGAGGGGCCGGTACTGCTTGTCGATGCCAACCTCGAGACTCCGTTGCTCCATCATGTTTTCGACGTGCCGCAGGCTCCGGGAATAGCCGGCCTTCTGGAGGAAGCGGAGGCCGAGGATCTCGCCAACCCGGTCGTCTTTCGCGTGGGGGCGCAGCTTGATCTGCTACCGGCCGGTGTGACAACCGGGAGTCTTTCCGATATCTTCTCAGCGCCGAAGTTCAAGGCATTGCTTGAGGGACTCAAGGAGCGCTACAAGTTGATCGTGATAGACATTCCCGCCCTGCAACCGGCGCCCTGTGCGTTTCACTTGTGTCGTCTTTGTGACCGGGTTCTCTTGGTCATTGAAGCAGAGCGCGAGCGGTGGGAGGTTGCAGATAGCATGAAACGACGGTTGGTGGCCGCCCGGGTGCCGATCGCCGGGGTGGTCCTCAACAAGAGACGGTTTCCCGTGCCCCAATGGTTGTATCGCACGCTCTGAATCCCGCTGTGATGTCGCGTTGAACTCGGGCTCCGAATCATGCCGGCCCGGCGCCTCGTGCGAGAAAGGAAGAGCAGTGAAGGAATTCCCGCCCTGGAAATGGTTACGTCTGATTGGCAAGACTCAGCAGAGGGCCGGCAGAGCGGGTCCGGTTTCCATCAAGCAGTTTTGGCGGACGCTTGAGCGCGAACGTGCGCGTGCGAACCGTAGCGGTTGTCTGCTCTCGCTGGTGGTCTTCCGGTTCAACCAGGCAAACAATGGGGAAGCCAAATTGCTTCAGTTGGCCGAAGTCCTCCTACATCGCGTCCGATCCACCGACGAAATAGGCTGGTTTGACCGCCATAGCCTGGGCGTTGCCCTTCCGTACACCTCTCCGACGGGGGCGCACAGGCTCGGCAGGGATGTTTGCACCGCCATGAAACGCTACGGCAGGGTCCCTGAGTGCCTGGTCTACTGCTATCCATCGCAGGAGAGACCGGCCGGCGAACGGCTTTCTCGTTCCTCCGGCCATCCCGGCCGGGAGGTCGAACAACAGGCAAGAGTCGAGGGGCGTCTGGATTCCATCGGGGGTCTCAAGCAAGGCTCCGCAGCCATAGAACCGAAGCGTGTCGAGACCTTAAATGCGCCGAGAACGCGACCGCTGGAGCCGTACCTCGCCCGTCCTGTGCCGCTATGGAAGCGTATGATGGACATACTGGTCAGCCTTTTCATTCTGATTCTGTTGTGTCCGGTTTTTCTCGTTGCAGCACTCGTCATCAGAGAATTTTCCCCCGGACCGGTCATATTCAAACAAGAACGCATCGGGCATCGGGGACGGCCCTTTGTCATCTTCAAGTTCCGGACGATGCGCGTCGGGGCCGACGCGTCACTGCACCGCGAGCATGTCAGCAGCCTGATGGATACGGACCAGCCGATGCAGAAACTACAGGACGATCCCCGGCTGATTCCGGGGGGCGGCGCTTTGCGCAGGCTGTGCATCGACGAACTGCCCCAGGTGATCAACGTGTTGCGCGGAGACATGAGCCTGGTAGGCCCAAGGCCGGATGTGCCGTACGCGGTGAGACGCTACACGTCCTGGCAGAGGCAAAGACTGGATGCCGTTCCGGGTATCACGGGGCTCTGGCAAACCAACGGCAAGAACGCGACGACGTTCAAGCATATGGTTCGTTTGGACATTGCCTATATCCGCGCCCAGTCATTCTGGCTGGACCTGAAGGTGTTGCTGCGGACGGCCGCGTTCGTGGGTCGTGAGGCCGTAACCGAATTTCTTGGGAGGAAACGATGAACTCTGATGAGGCACGGGCGAACGCGTCTTTTCGGGACGGTCCCGGACATTCCCCCGGCAAATTGTCTCTTGAAGGGAAATCTGTAGCTGTGACGGGAGGGGCGGGATTCCTGGGTTCCCACGTGGTTCGTCTTCTGTTGCAGCAGGGCTGTAGCGTCCGGATACTGGACGACTTCTCCAATGGCAAGATGGAGCATCTTGGGGACATGGTGGAGAATCCATGGCTCGAGATTATTCGAGGAGACGTCACGCGAGTTGCAGACGTCCGGCGGGCATTCAGCGGTTGCCAGATCGTGATCCATCTTGCGGTCTTGTGTCTGCGCGAGTCTATCAAGGCCCCTCGGCGGGTAAACCACGTCATTGTCGACGGCACGTTGAACTGCCTTTCGGTAGCTCTTGAGGATGAGGTCGAATTGTTCCTGAATTGCTCCTCCTCAGAAGTCTACGGCAGTGCCCTCCACATCCCCATGGACGAAGCGCATCCGCTGCGCCCCGAAACTCCTTATGCGGCCGCGAAGGTCGCCCAGGATGTGTATGTTCACAGTTACGGTCGCACCTATGGTCTGCCCTGGGTCACCATTCGACCTTTCAACATGTACGGTTCGAACTCTCACTGGCAAGGTTATCGTGGCGAGGTGATTCCTCGGATGATTGTGCGGGCGATGAATCGCGAGCCGCTCATCGTGTTCGGCGACGGGACACAGACGCGGGATTTCGTCTACGTTGAAGATGCTGCCCGAGCGGTTATCGAGCTGGCCCGTGAGCCCGCCTGTCGCGAGCAGTGTGTCAATTTCTGTTCGTCCACCGAGACCTCCGTCCGCACGATCGCCGAACTCATCTGCCGGCATTTCGAACTGGATCCGGCCACATTCATAAGAAGCGAATCGCCCCGGCCCGGGGATGTCGCACGTCATCTTGGCGACAACTCCAAATTCAGGGAGCTGGTAGGATTCATACCTCAGGTGCGAATCGATGAGGGGATTGGGCTCACCATCGATTGGTTTGAGTCGCTGCCGATATCGCCGCAGCTCATGCTCTCATCCGAGCGGCTGCGGGCGTGGGAGTAGGCCATGCTGGCCGGCAAGACATTCCTGATCACCGGCGCGACAGGCAGACTGGGCTGCGCGACCGTGGCGCGGCTGGAGGCGTTGCACGCCACCGTCTTTCCCCTCATCCTTCCCGGCTATCCGCCTGTGCCCAAACGCGCGAGCTGGGATGCCAGGACGTCGCCCCTGGCGGTGCGTGATACCGGCGATTTGGAAAAACTGCCTCGGCCCGACTACGTGATCAACTATCACTGGCTGGTCGATCGAGGTCGGTCGTTTACCGGCCAGATCGTGTATGAGCTCGACCGCAATGTCCACCGCGTTTCGTTCCTCTGGGCGTGGCTGAGAGAGAAATCCTTCACGCGCTTCGTCAACATTTCTTCCGTGAAGGTTTTCGGCGGGGCCAACGAAGGCCCCGTCCGGGCCGACACGGAACCTCGCCCGAGCAGCGCGTACGGAATTGCGAAGGTGGCGGCTGAGAAGTTCCTCGATGCGTATTTCTCCAAATCGGGCGGGTCCGTGATTCACCTTCGTCTCGGGTCGGTAGCCTGCCTGTTGGGCCACCCCTCGTCACTGATGAGCAGACTGTGTGATAGTGCGTTCAGACAATGTCGCATCCGTATCAATGCCGGACACGCGACGTGCCTTATTCACATCGACGAGGCCGTGGACCTGATCATCAACGCCGCACTGACCGCCTCTGAGCGTTACTACATTGTGGCGATGCGACCCGAGCGAAATGAGTGCATCGCAGACGAGTTCGAGCGAGTGTCCGGACTGCGGCTGAACGCGGACCGTGTCGATTGCGCGCCCGATGAAGTCGAGCCGGTGCTGGCGAGTAATGCGTCCATGCTCGAGGCGGATTGGACGAGGAAAATGTCACTGACGTCGACCCTGCAGGGAATTGTCGATTCGTACCGGCGCGCCCACCCGATTTGGTGCGGGGCATCCATCGACGGCGCGTGCGCGAGTTTGTGAAAGGGATGGCCAGAACATCATGAATAGACTACTGAATGCGGCGGTAATAGGTTGCGGATATTGGGGGCCGAACCTGATTCGAAACCTCAGATCCGTTGCGGACTGCGAGGTCAAGTCGGTGTGCGACCTGAGCGAGGAGCGGCTCAGGCACATCAAATCGCTCTATCCCGAGATTCACTTCACGACTCGGTGTGAAGAGGTGATTGCGGATGCGCAGATAGACGCCGTGATGATCGCCACGCCCGTTGCTTCCCATTTCCAATTGGCCAAACAGAGTTTGGAGGCCGGCAAGCACACGTTCGTGGAAAAGCCCATTACCGCGTCCGTCGATCAGGCGCGCGAGTTGACGGCGCTGGCCGAAGGGCGGGGCCTGACCCTCATGACCGGCCACACGTTCATCTACTCGGCGCCGGTGCGCAGAATCAAGGAGCTCATCCAAGGAGGCGAACTGGGAGAGATCTTGTACATCAGTTGCCGACGCCTGAACCTCGGACTCGTTCAAAAAGACATCAATGTCGCCTGGGACCTCGCACCGCATGACATTTCGATCATCCTCTATGTCCTCGAGAAGACGCCCTTGTCCGTCAATTGCCAGGGCAAGGCTCACATTGACCCGAACGTCGAGGATGTGACCAGCATGACGCTGAACTTCCAGAACGGGGGATTGGCCATCATACACAGCAGTTGGCTCGACCCCAACAAGGTTCGAGAGATGACATTCGTGGGCAGTGAGAAGATGCTCGTCTACAGTGACACGGAGCCGCTCGAAAAGATACGGATCTACGACAAGCGCATAGAGATCCCTGCCCATTACGACTCCTTCGGCGAGTTCTGCTACTCGTACCATTACGGGGACGTGTGTTCTCCTTACATCCGGCAGGAAGAGCCGTTGAAGGTGGAATGTCAGCATTTTGTGGATTGTATACGCAGGGGCGCAAAGCCCGATTCCAGTGGACTTGAGGGACTGGAAGTCGTGAAGATCCTCGAAGCCACTGCAACGTCTCTGCGGAACAGGGGCGCCGAGGTGTGGATATCCGGTCGCGCGCCCACCGAGCCTCGCCACGAAGCTCAGAACGGCGAAGTGCGGGCCGGGTCTTCCGTGCGCGTCTAAGTCGAGGCAGCACGTGACATCGAGTCGGAGAATGATCGCCCCTCGGGGCCGGCCGATTCGCGCCCGTTAGTTATTTGCGGACGTAGCGAAAAGGTTTCATCCACACACCTGACAATACCTCTCAAGGCGGAGTCGCGTTGTGCCTCAACATCCCCAAGAATCGGCCTCAAGGGCGCAGATCGCAATGCTCAAAGAGAGACTGGCCAGGATTGGCTCCGAGGTGGTACGACATGCCTGTCTTCGGGATGAGTTTTCCTGGCCTCGTGGAAGACGCGCTGCCGTCTCTCTGACCTTCGATGACGCCCGCCGCAGCCAGTTGAGCGTGGGCATTCCGCTTCTCAATCGATATGGTTTCAAGGCAACGTTTTACGTGCTGTCGGCCCGAGTACGGCGTCGCCTGTCCCGGTGGCAAGATGCGGTCGCCTCCGGCCACGAGATCGGCAACCATTCCATGCATCACCCGTGCACGGGGAATTTCCCGTGGGCGAGAAGGCACGCCTTGGAGGACTATACGCTAAGCGATATGGCGGCCGAACTCGATGGTGCCAATGCGCAGATCGAAGCGATGTTGGGTATTCGTGCCGTATCTTTCGCGTATCCCGGCGGTCAGAAATATGTGGGCCGGGGAGAGGACGTGAAGAGCTACGTGCCGCTGGTTGCCCGCCGTTTTCTTTCGGGTCGAGGTTGGCGGGACGAGGGCGCCAACGACCCAAGGGTCTGTGATTTCGCCCAACTCCTGGCGATGGAGTTGGACGGGCTCGGTTTCGAACAACTCATGGCACAGGTCCACAGGGCTGTCAGAATGGGTTCCTGGCTGGTTTTGTGCGGTCACAAGATAGGCAGCGGGGGGCCTCAGACCACGCGTGTGGAGACGCTGGCCGCATTCTGCGAATACGCCAGGAAGGCTCAGAATGAGCTCTGGGTCACTACGATGGCTGAGGTCGCCCGTTACGTGGCGGCCCGGAGAGCGGACGCCGGTTTTCATCGGCCCGGAACGTTCTACGACTCCCCGGCGGGACGCGGAGTCGGCACATGCTTGCGAGAGTGCCTCGCAGAGAAGGAAGTGGTTGATGAGCCTTAGGCAGTTTGGAGCGAGCACAGCCATCTATGCCGCGGCGAACGTGGGGGGCAGAGCCGCGTCCTTTCTGTTGATTCCGCTCTATGTGCGTGCTCTGTCCATGACGGAATACGGGTGCCTGGCGACACTGTTGTTCACTGTCCAGGTGCTGCTTACGCTCGTTGACTTGGGTATGCGAACGGGCCTCTTGCGGTTCACGATGGAGTACCGAGATAAACAGCGTATCGGCGAACTGCTCGGCACGTCCAGCCTGGTGAGCTTGTTGAGCGGCCTGGTCGTCACGATAATCCTGCTCGCCTTCCTGCGGCCCTATTTCCGGAATCTGCTGCGTACCGGCCTCGTTTCCTGGTACATGGTGCTGGTGTGCGTGGCGGCGCTGGCCCAATCCCTTTCCTTACACGTAATCTCATATTTCAGGGCTCTTAATCAGCCCGCGGTGTTCATGGTTGCACATTTGATGACGGCCATGCTTTTGCTGGTCGCCAACTACCTGGCGCTGCGTGTGTTGCGCGGCGGTGTAGCCGGCGTTCTGGTGGCTCACTGCGTGACCTACTCTGTGGCGGCTGTTCTCGTCTCCTGCATGGTGTTCTCCGGAACCGGTATCGCTTGGTCGCGATCCCTGGCGGCCAAGCTCTTGAGGTTTGGATTTCCTCTTGGTGCTTCCGCCTTTGCCCAAATCATCATGGGGGGGGCCGGCTTCTACCTTCTGGGTTACTTCGTAGGGCTCGATGCTGTCGCGGTCTACTCTCTCGGCTACAAGTTTGCCCAGATTCTGGGGATTGTGGTCATTTTGCCCTTTCAACTTGCTCTCCAGCCATACGTTTTCTCCCATTTGGGTTGCCCGGATTTGGAGCGGAGGCTCTCACGGCTTCTGACGTTCCTTCTCT
>Ga0180431_10006688_pt1 | contig 13629 bp, 12 predicted proteins | sample SS_ome_11_FD_132459 | JGI IMG/M metagenome (GOLD analysis project Ga0180431, IMG submission 132459) | Hypersaline lake sediment archaeal communities from the Salton Sea, California, USA - SS_1_MS_1 metaG | ecosystem: Environmental > Aquatic > Non-marine Saline and Alkaline > Hypersaline >... | reverse complement strand
GGAGGTGATCCAGCAGTACGGCGACGGTCCCGCGGGGCCGAAGCTGCGCGAGTCGGAGCCCGCGGGCGTCGCCCGCGCGCTGATCGCCTCGGCCGGTCGCCATCCCGAGCCGGCCCGGGCCATTGCCGCGGCGCGCAGTCTGCGGCGGCGCGAACTGGCCCGGGTGGCCTCCGCGGACCTGCTCGGCATGCTCGAGGTGCCGCAGGTGTGCACGGCGCTGACCTCGGTGTGGGTCGCGGTTCTGCACAGCGCGCTGGATGTGGTGATCAGGGCGAGGAGTGCCGGGGAGCCGGCCCCGGCCCGGATCTCGGTGATCGGCATGGGCCGGCTCGGGGGCGGCGAACTGGGTTACGGATCCGACGCCGATGTGATGTTCGTCTGCGAGCCGGCCGAGGGCAGCGATGAGACCCACGCCGTCAAATGGTCGGTGTCGGTCGCCGAGCAGGTCCGCACCCTGCTCGGGACTCCCAGCGACGACCCGCCGCTGGAGGTGGACGCCAATCTGCGGCCCGAGGGCCGAAGCGGCCCGCTGGTGCGCACCCTGGCCTCCTATGAGGCCTACTACCGGCAGTGGGCGCAGCCTTGGGAGGTGCAGGCGCTGCTGCGGGCCAAGCCGGTTGCCGGCGACGCCGACCTGGGCCGCCGGTTCGTGGCGATGGCCGACACGGTCCGCTATCCCGAGGGCGGGATCTCCCCGCAGGACGCGCGGGAGATCCGGCGGATCAAGGCCCGGGTGGACGCCGAGCGCCTGCCCCGCGGCGCCGACCCCAACACCCACACCAAACTCGGCCGTGGCGGGCTGGCGGACGTGGAGTGGACGGTGCAGTTGCTCCAGTTGCTGCACGGCCATGAGGTGCCTGCGCTGCGGAGCACCTCGACCTGCGAGGCGCTGGACGTCATCGGCGCGGCCGAACTGGTGGCGGAGTCCGACGTGGCACGGCTGCGGGAGGCCTGGCTGACCGCCACCAGGGCCCGCAACGCCCTGGTGCTGGTGCGCGGCAAGCCCACCGACCAGCTGCCCGGGCCGGGACGCCAACTCGGCGCGGTGGCGGCCGCCGCGGGCTGGCGCAACGGTGACGGCGGGGAGTTCCTGGACAACTACCTGCGGGTGACGCGGCGGGCCAAAGCCGTGGTGAACAAGGTTTTCGGGAACTGACATCGCCATGAGGTTCTACGTCAGCACCGCGTTCCTGGACACCCGGGAGATCGTTGAGATCGCCCGGGCGGCAGACGAACTGGGTTACGAGGGTCTGGCGATCCCGGACCATGTGGTGAATCTGGAGACCCTGTCGACCCGATATCCCTACACCGACGACGGAGAGCGGCGCTGGCCGCCCTTCACGCCGTGGCCCGACCCCTGGGTCCTGATCGGGGCTCTGGCCCAGGTGACCCGGTCGCTGAAGTTCGTCACCACGGTCTACATCCCCGCGATGCGCGACCCCTACTCTGCGGCCAAGGCGATCGGCACCGCCGCCTACCTGTCCGGGGGCCGAGTGGAACTCGGCGTCGGGGTGGGATGGTGCGAGGAGGAGTTCGCGTTGCTCGGCCAGCAGTTCGCCGGACGCGGCAGGCGCACCGACGAGATGTTGGATCTCATGCGCGAGCTGTGGCAGCCGGGGTGGACGGAGTTCGACGGCCAGTTCTACACCGCGCCCCGGCTGGAGATGACCCCGGTGCCGCCGAGGATCCCGGTGTATGTCGGCGGACTCTCCGATGTCGCACTGCGCCGCGCCGCCCGTCACGACGGGTGGATCGGGGACCTGATCGGTCTGGACCAGGCGCTCGCGTCGGTGCGGCGCATTCGCGAACTGCGGGAGGCCCAGGGGATGACGATGGACGGTTTCACCGTCCTGACACCGCTGACCGACGCATTCACCCCCGAGCACTATCGGCGGGCGCTGGACGGCGGGATCAACGGAATTCTGACCATGCCGTGGGTGTTCTACGCCGGTCCGGAGGCCTCGCTGCGCGACAAGATCGACGGAATGCGACGTTTCCGGGAGGATCTGGACCTCGAGGGCTAGCGCCGGGCGCTCACACCGCCTGGCGACTGGGTTCCGGGCACAGCAGATCGAGGACTTCGCCGATGTGGTGGCCGTTCTCGACCGGGTGGCGCAGCGGCCGGTCGCGCCTGATCCGGTAGGAGTTGCGCCGGCCTTCCCGCATGCGGTCCAGGTAGCCGCCTTCGACCAGGTCGCTGACGATGCGCTGGGCTGCGCGCTCGGTAACCCCCACTCGTTCGGCCACGTCGCGCAACCGGATTCCCGGGTCGCGGGCGATGCAGCACAAGACGTGGGCGTGGTTGGTGAGGAACGTCCACTGCGTCATGAACGGGCACATTACTCAGGCGGTCGCCGGGGCGAGGGCCGTAGTGGCCGAATCATCGGTCGTGTCGCCGGGCCACCGGCAGCGCGCCGGGGCCCAGGCCCGGGACCTCATAGCGAATTCATAATCACGAAGATTGACACGCCTAGTTAAATATGCGTATTTTAAATCGTATGTTTGACATCAAGAGTCGGGATGCGGCTTCGGGTCTGGACGACGTCGGGCCGCCGGCATCCGGCAGGCGGGCGTCGCGGCTGGTGGCCCGGTTCGGCGCTGCCGGCGCCGCTGCCGGCCTCGCCGCCACCGCGGCGGTGGCGGTGCCGGTCTCGCGCGGTGCGGTGGCATCCGTCGCCGTGGGGCCACTGCAGTTCAGCGTCGACCGGCTCGCTGTCATGCTGCTGCTGCTGGTCTTCGCGGTCAGCGTCACAGCCCAGGTCTTCGCGGCCCGGTACCTCGCCGGGGACCCCCGCGCCGGGTGGTTCGCCGCCAACGCGATCCTGCTCACCGGCGCCTCGGCGGGCCTTGTCACGGCCGGCACCCTGGTCACCCTGGCATTCTGCTGGACCCTCGCCGGTATCGCACTGTGCCTGCTGTTGGCCACCTACTGGACACTGCCCGCGGCCAGGGACGGGGTGCGGCGGGCCGTCCTGGCCTTCCTGGTCGGTGACCTCGCGCTGTGGTCGGCGGTCGTGCTGGCCACCGTGTCCTGGGGGACGGTAGACCTGCGCGCCGCCGGATCCGCGTCCCCGGGGGGACCGCTCGCCGGTGTGATCGCCGTGCTGATCGTGCTGGCAGCCTTGTCCCGTTCGGCGCAGATCCCTTTCCACCGTTGGCTGCCGGCCACCCTGGCGGCGCCCACCCCGGTGTCGGCCCTGCTCCACGCCGGTGTCGTCAACGCCGGCGGCATCCTGCTGATCAGGCTCGCACCGCTGACCGCCGACGGTACGGCCCGGACGCTGACCGTCCTGGCCGGCGCGGCCACCATGGTCTACGGCGCTGTGATCATGCTGGCCAAGCCGGATGTCAAGGGCGCCCTGGTGCACTCGACGACCGCTCAGATGGGTTTCATGATCCTGACCTGCGGGCTCGGGCTGTGGGCGGCCGCTGCGATTCACCTCGTCGCGCATGGCTTCTACAAGTCGACCCTGTTCCTGTCCTCGGGTTCGGCGGTCGCCGCGGGCCGTCGCGCGGAGGCACGGCCCCCGGCCGGCCCGGCGCCCAACCCGGCGCAGCGATTCGCCGCCGCGGCGGCGGCGGTGCTGCTGCCGGGCCTCGCGCTGGCGCTCGCCGTCGCCGTGGTGGCGCCGCAGTTCGGCTCGTCCGGCGACCACGCCGCCGAGCAGGCACTGCTGATCTTCGCCTTCCTGACCGGTGTGGCGGCCACCCGGGGCTGGATGCGGCGGCGCCCGGGGCTGCCCGGGGTGCTGGGCGCCGCGGCCGTGCTGCTGCCCGCAGCCCTCGCCTACGTCGGCATCGTCACATCGCTGAGCGGTTTCCTGGCCCCGGCGCTGCCCGACCCGGCTCTGCCGGCGTCGGTGGTCTGGCTGGTCGCGGCGCTCGCCGCGGCGGCGCTGGCGGTCCTCGCCGTGGCGTTGCGCAGCCCGCGCGCCCAGCGTCTGCACGGCGTTCTGTACACCAGCGCTTTGTCCGCCGGGTACGTCCCGGCCCGTCACACCCCGCAACCGACAGGAGTCCGCTGATGACCGCCGACATCGACAGCCGCAGGGCCCGACTGCGCACTGACGTCACCCTGGCCGCGCGGGTGGTTCCCACCCACTACCCGCTGGAGACCTTCATCGCGGTCAATCCGCTTGCCGGACTGGAAGGCCTTCCCTTCGAGCAGGCCATCAGAAGGGCCGGAGATCTCTACGGAATGCCGGGCACGCTGAGCGAGGCGAGTTTCCGCGACCTGCACCGCTGCGGACGGATCACCGATGCCGACCTGGACCGCGCGCTGTGCCGTCGCTACCCGAACCTGGCTTCGGCGCCCGCTCTGGCCGTCGGTGACCGCCGCGTGCGTCCCGTCGAGCTGCTTCGCGCCGACCTTCTGCACGGGACGGGGACCCCGAAGCCGAAGCGCCGCAGCACTACCCGTGCCGAGGAGCGGGACCCGGGCGTGGCAGACGCCGTGGACGCACAGACCGGCAAATGGTGTGCGGCCTTCTTCGGAGCCGCCGCCTGGCCGATGCCGGGCCGGGATCGCGGGTTCTTCCGGGCCTGGCGGGCGCTGGCCGTCAGTGACCGCAGCCTGCCCCGCGCCGCGCGCACGGCGCTGAGGAGCGTGCCGGCGCGGCCCGACGACGCGATCCTGGCAGCGCTGGAGCTGCTGGCCGTGGACGAGCAGGCCCGCGTGCCCTACCTGCAGGCGCACCTGACCCGGATGCCCGGATGGGCGGCGCACGTGCAGTGGAGCGCGGCCAACGGCACAGGGATCGACCTCACCTCCTATCTGGCGATGCGGCTGAGCTACGAAGCGGCTCTGCTGGCCGGTCACACACCGGTCACCGCAGCCGGGTCGGAGCAGCCCGCAGCGGTTCCCGACGCGCACGAGCGGGCAGCCCGGGTCTTCGAGGCGATGGGATTGAGCCCCGCGGGGGATGAGGCCGGATCCGTCGCCCGGCTGCTCACCTCCCTGCCCGTTGCGGCACGGGAGATCATGTGGCAGAACGCTTTTGAGGCGCACTACCGCGACGAGCTGCTGGACGCCCTGTCCGGCCGCGACCTGCCGTCGGAGACGGCGGGGGCGCACACCCATCTGGTCAGCTGCATCGACACCCGGTCGGAGGGGCTGCGCCGGCACCTGGAGGAAATCGGCGGCTACGAGACGCTGGGATTCGCCGGGTTCTTCGCGGTGGCCATCCGATTCACCGACCTTCTGGGCGGCGCACCCAAAGACCTGTGCCCGGTGCTGATATCCCCGAGTCACTCGATCACCGAGACGGTGTCCCCCGACGGCGCCGACGCGGCGAGCCGACGCTCGGCCGGCGTCGGCAGGCTGGCCGCGGCGGAGTCGGCGTTCCACTCCGCCAAAGAGGAGCTGGCCGCACCCTTCGTTCTCGCCGAGGCCGCCGGATGGCCGGCGGCGGCACTCTCCGCGGCGAAGACCCTCACCCCCGCGCTGTCGACGAGGGTCCGCCGGAGGCTGCGCGACGCCGTCGCACCGGCCGCGCCGGCGCTGATCGACCTCGACGGGATGCCGCAGAACGATCAGGTGCTCTTCGCCCAGGTGGCGTTGACCACGATGGGGCTGACCCGGGGGTTCGGCCGGTTGGTGGTGCTGTGCGCGCACGGCAGCACCACCGAGAACAACCCCTTTCAGGCCTCGCTGGACTGCGGCGCGTGCGGCGGGCAGGCCGGTGCGCCCAACGCCCGCACCGCGGTCGCGATCCTCAACCGGCCCACCGTGCGCGCGGGGCTGCGCAGCCTGGGCATCGACATCCCGGAACACACCTGGTTCGTCGCTGCCGAGCACGACACCGCCGTCGACCGGGTCGAACTGCTCGACAGGCATCTGATCCCGGAAAGCCACCGGGCCGATGCCCAACGACTCGATCGAGACCTCCGCCGGGCCGGGGCCGCACTGGCCGCCGAGCGCTGCGGTGCGCTCCCGGGCGTCGCCGGGAGTCTGTCCCCTGAGCGGGCTGTCCGGCACGTGCGCACGCGGTCCTCGGACTGGGCGCAGGTCTACCCGGAGTGGGGTCTGGCCGGCAACGCGGCCTTCATCGTCGCGCCCCGCGAGGTGACCAGCGGGCTGGACCTGCAGCGGCGCACCTTCCTGCACTCCTACCGGGCCGACGTGGACCCCGATGGTTCGGCGCTGGAGACGATCCTGACCGCTCCGCTGGTGGTCGCCCAATGGATCAACTGCCAGTACTACTTCTCGGCGGTCGCCCCCGATGTCTTCGGCGCGGGGACGAAGACCATCCACAACGTGGTGGGTCAGGTCGGCGTGATCGCCGGCCATGAGGGCGATCTGCGCCTGGGCCTGCCGCTGCAGTCGGTGTCCGATGGCGAGGCGCTGTGCCATGAGCCGCTCCGGCTGCTGGCCGTGGTCCAGGCGCCGCTGGAACGGATCGACACGATCGTGCAACGCAACCCGATCCTGCAGCAGCTTTTCGGCAACGACTGGGTCGCCCTAGCGGCCCGGGAGACCCCAAGCGAACCGTGGCAGCGCTGGACCCGCAGCGGTTGGCGGCCGTGGAACGAAACATCCAGTACCGCAGGAACTCACGAAAAGGAGATGGTCCAATGACCGCGCCCGCACTGACCAAGATGACCAAGGTCGAGGTCGTCGTCTCGGGAACCGACGCACCGGCGGTGCGCGATCTGATCCAAAGCGTCGGCGCGACCGGCTACACCAGCCTGTCGGGTGTGTCCGGGCTTGGTCACCACGGCTACCACCAGGGCCGACTGCTGTTCAACCAGCAGGCGGCCCTGGAACTGATCATCACCGTGGTGCCGCCGGAGAAGGTCGACGCTCTGCTGGCCGGTCTGCGCCCACTGCTCGACGCATCCTCCGGGGTGATGTTCGTGACCGAGACCTTCGTCAGCCGACCCGACTACTTCAGCTGATGACGGACGTCAACGAGAAAGACGCCACGAAGAAAAGAGAAAGGAACAGCGCCATGTCCACACCAATGCTCTCCTGGCAGCGACTGCGAGCCGGAAACGAGCGGGTCTTCGTGCCCGGCTGGCAACGCCGTGCCGGCCTGGTCGAGGAGCGGCCCGCTGCGGCGGTGTTCCGGTGCGCGGATGCCGCGGTCGCCAGCGCAACGGTTTTCGGCCAGGACTGCGGCTCGCTGGTCGACATCAGCACCTGGGGTCATGTCATCGACTCCGGTGTGTTGGCCACCCTGGACTACGCCGTCGAGGAACTCCACGTGCCCCTCATCGTCGTTCTCGGTCATCAGGAATGCCGGGCGATGCGCACGGCGGTGCGCGCCTGGGAGAACGCCGACATCCCGATCGGCAGTACCCGGGTCATGGTCGAGCACGCGATCGGCTCGATCGTGCGGCGGGGCCTCACCGCGGAGTCGGTCGAGACGGTCTGCGCCGCGCACACCGTCGAGACCGGTCTGGCGCTTCTGGAACGGTCCCCGGCCATCGCCCGCGGCGTCGAGGCGGGTAAGTGCGGGATCGTCTGCGCCACCATCGACGCGGCGGACGGCCGGATCATCCCGCACGCCACGGTCGGGCCGGTCGGCGAGGTCGCCGACGGTCTGCTGGAGTGCGTCTAGCGGTTGAAACCCGGTTCGGAGACGACCCCCTCGGTCAGGGGGTCTTCCGGGCTCGGGATGTAATTCGGCGTCACCTTCATCGCCGGTTCGTTCTCGACCGGTGCCGGTGCCTGGGCCTCGGCGGCGCCCGGTGGCGCTTCGGCGGCGCCCGGCACGTACGGCTCAGGAATGTCGACCACGTAGGGCTGATCCTGAACCGGGGCGGTCGGGTACTGGATCGGGCCCGAACCGGTCTTGGTCAGGGTGAACGGGATGGTCAGGCTCGACGGCTCGATGCCGCACGCGCCGTCCTTGTTGAAGATGCTGGCGTAGCCGGCGAGGCTGGTGGCATCCCAAGAGTAGTTGTTGACCCCGGGAGCGGCCCCGCCGTCATTGCAGATGATGGCGTCGGGCTGATCGACGAAGAGGATCCAGGAGCCCACGGTCCAGTAGGCGTTGGCGCTCCACGGCGCACGCAGGGAGTTCTCGGTCTCGGAGACGTGCACGCAGTGCGGGGTGTCGTCCGCGCACGGCGTGACCACCCACTTCGCCGACTCGCCATCCGCGCTTTCGAAGGTGTAGGTGCCGACCGCATTCGGGTCCGCGGCCTGGGCCGGAACGGCCAGCCCCACGCCGGCGGCTATCAGGGCGGGGGTCACCGCCAACTGGGTCAGTTTCCGGACGCTTGTCATTCGTCTCCCTGCCTGTCTGGCCTGTCGCGCGCGGATCGAAGTATCGCATCACCGCGGGGCTTTGGCCGAACGGGCCGCCGCCGTCGGTATTTCGGCCGGCTGCCCGGGGTCGTCCGCGTTGACGGGCTCCGATCCCGACCGCACCTTGCGCTCAGGTTGCACTCAGTTGTTTCTCAGGTTAGTTTAGGGGGGCAGGGCCGTGGTTCCACAGTAATTGTGGGGAGTGGAACCACCGGCCCTGCCTCTTTTGCATGTTCCGCCGTCCAAGCCCACGTCTGGGGCTTCAGGCAGGGGGACGGCCACCGCGCGGGGACGCTGCGGTGGCCGTCGACACTGACCGAGCCGGTCAGTGCTCCGCTGCGCGGCTGTGGGGACGGGGCGCAGCGGATACCGTCAGATCCTGCCGGTCGCGGTGCCGGCCGGGGCATCCGTTGCGCCGATTCCCAGCAAGTTCCCAGAATGCCGCCCCGCTCACGCTCCCTAAACGTCGTAGTAGAGGGCGAACTCGTAGGGATGGGGCCTGATCTGGATCGGCATGATCTCGTTCTCCCGCTTGTAGGAGATCCATGTCTCGATCAGGTCGGAGGTGAACACCCCGCCCTCGGTGAGGTACTCGTGGTCGGCCTCCAACCGGTCGATGACCGCCGACAGCGAGGTCGGCGCCTGCGGGATGCTGGCGGCCTCATCGGGCGGGAGCTCGTAGAGATCCTTGTCGATCGGCGCCAGCGGCTCGATCTTCTTCTTGATCCCGTCGATCCCGGCCATCAGCATGGCCGCGAACGCCAGGTAGGGATTCCCCGAGGAGTCCGGGCAGCGGAACTCCAGGCGCTTGGCCTTCGGGTTGTTGCCGGTGATCGGGATCCGCACGCAGGCCGAGCGGTTGCGCTGGCTGTAGACCAGGTTGATCGGGGCCTCGTAACCGGGCACCAAGCGCTTGTAGGAGTTGACCGTCGGGTTGGTGAACGCCAACAGCGACGGGGCGTGGTGCAGGATTCCGCCGATGTAGTGCCGCGCCAGGTCGGAGAGTCCGGCGTAGCCCGACTCGTCGTGGAACAGCGGCTTGCCGTCCTTCCACAGCGACTGGTGGGCGTGCATGCCCGAGCCGTTGTCGCCGAACAACGGCTTGGGCATGAAGGTGACGGTCTTGCCGTTCTGCCAGGCCGTGTTCTTGATGATGTACTTGAACAACTGCACGTCGTCGGCGGCGTGCAGCAGGGTGTTGAACTTGTAATTGATCTCGGCCTGGCCGGCGGTGCCGACCTCGTGGTGGCCGCGTTCCAGGGTGAACCCGGCGTTGATCAGGTTGGTCGACATCTCGTCGCGCAGGTCGACGTAGTGGTCGTAGGGCGCCACCGGGAAGTAGCCGCCCTTGGGGCGGACCTTGTAGCCGCGATTGGCGCTGCCGTCGGCCTCGAAGGGCTCTCCGGAATTCCACCATCCCGACTCCGAGTCCACCTCGTAGAAGGTGCCGTTCATCTTGGAGTCGAAGGCCACCGAGTCGAAGATGTAGAACTCGGCCTCGGCGCCGAAGAAGCAGGTGTCCGCGATTCCGGTGCTGGCCAGGTAGTTCTCCGCCTTGCGGGCCACGTTGCGGGGGTCGCGAGAGTAGGGCTCGCGGGTGAACGGGTCGTGCACGAAGAAGTTCAGGTTGAGCGTCTTCGCCGCCCGGAACGGGTCGATGCGCGCTGTGGCGGGGTCCGGCAGCAGCATCATGTCGGACTCGTGGATCGACTGGAAACCCCGGACCGAGGAGCCGTCGAAGGCCAGACCCTCTTCGAAAACGTCCTCGCCGAAGGCCGACGCCGGAATCGAAAAGTGTTGGACCACACCGGGCAGATCGCAGAACCGGATGTCGACGTATTCGACCTTCTCGTCCTTGATCAGCTTGATGATGTCGTCGGCTGTCTTTTCTGCCACGTACTCAACTCCTTATAGGTGCAGCCTGTGCAGGTCAGCGTGAATGAAGGTTGCTCTGACCGCGCTGACGGTAGGGAGCCGATGTTGCACGACCGTCAACCGAATGTTGCGCCGAAGTTACGCGTGGGCCGGCCGGAATCCTGGCCTATCCTCGACGGTATGGGGCGTGAGATGGGGTCGTGGCTGTCGGGGCCGCAGGCACTGGGGTCGGGTGAGGGCCACCCCGGAGAGCGTTTCGGTATGCCCGCCGAAGGTTCGGGTTCGATGGCCAGGATGGGCCGCCGGATGGCGGCCCTGGTGACCGACTGGCTGATCGCCTACGGCATCGCAGCGCTGGGCTTGACACTCGGCCTGGTGAGCGTGTCCTGGCTGTCCACAGCCGTCCTGATCGTGTGGTTCGCACTCGGCGTGGCCTCGGTGCGGCTGTTCGGATTCAGCCCCGGCCAGTATCTGCTGGGCTTGCGGGTGGCATCGGTCGACAACCGGTTGCACGTCGGTACCGGGCGCGCCGCCGCCCGCGGGATGCTCATCGCTCTGGTCATCCCCGCGCTGTTCACCGACGAAGACGGCCGCGGCATCCAGGACCGGCTGACGGCGACGGCGGTGGTGCGGCGGTAACGCGCCGCGGGCCCGGCCGTGGCCTAACGCCGACGGACCGCGCGCTGAACCCCGCGCATCTTGGCCTGGGCCGGCATCGGACCCTTGGGCATCGCGGCGGGTCCGACCCGGGCGCCCAGCGCCGTCAACTTCGATTCCAGCGCGTCCATCTGCTTGACGGTGATGTTCGCCGGCAGCCGGTTGAGGTGGCGTTCCAGCTTGGACAGCGCGATCTCACCGTCGCCGTTGCCGATGACCACGTCATAGATCGGGACCTCGCCGACGAGGCGGGCGGTCCGTTTCTTCTCCTGGGCCAGCAGGGACTTGACCCGGTCCGGTGAGCCCTCGGCGACGAAGATGACCCCCGGACGGCCGATGACCCGGTGCACCGCGTCGAGATGTCCGTTGGCCGCCACACCCGGCGTCACCCGCCATTTCCCGCGCAGGTTGTCCAACGCCCACGCCGCCGCCCCGGTCTGGCCCTCGGCCTTGCGGTACACCGACTTCTGGGCCCGGCGCCCGAAGATGATGAAGGCGACCAGCAGCCCGAGGGTCACGCCGAACACCGGCATCAGGTAGGCGCTGAAACCGCCGATGACCGAGCCGAGCACCACCGACGCGGCCACGATCAGCACGAACGCGCCGATCATCAGGGGCAGCAGCCTCTTGTCCTCTTTGCGCTGGATCTGGAACGCCTGCCACAGCTGGGTGCGACGCTGCCTGGACTGCGCCTTCCGGGTCGCCTTGGCCTCGGCCTTGGCGGCCTTGAGCTCGGCGGGAGTGCGGGACCTGGACGGCTTGGACGGCGGCTTGGACGGCTTGGGCATAGTTCACAAGGATACGTACCCAGCGGGCTGGTCTCAGGCCCCTTCGGCCGGTGCGCTCGGGCCAGGTCACGAAAGCTAGGTGGCGGCCTCGGCTTCGGTCCCGGTCTTGACTGCGGTCCCGGTCTTGACTGCGGAGGCCTTGAGTGCGGCGGCCCGCTGATAGAGCCGGCCGGCCCGGTAGGAGGAGCGCACCAGCGGCCCGGCGAGCACCCCGGCGAAGCCCAGACCCTCGGCGTAGCCCGCCAGCGCGGTGAACTCATCGGGGTGGACCCACCGTTCCACGGGGTGGTGGCGGGCCGACGGACGCAGGTACTGGGTGATGGTGACAATGTCGCAGCCCGCATCCCTGAGATCGGTCAGCGCGCTGCGAACCTCCTCGATCGTCTCGCCCAGTCCCAGGATGAGGTTGCTCTTGGTGACCAGCCCCGCCTCGCGAGCCGCGGTGAGGACCTGCAGGCTGCGCGGGTATCGGAACGCCGGCCTGATCCGTTTGAAGATTCGCGGAACCGTCTCGAGGTTGTGCGCCAGCACCTCGGGGCGCGAATCGAACACCTGACCCAGCAGAGCCGGTTCGCCGTTGAAGTCGGGAACCAGCAGCTCGACCCCCGTCGACGGGTTCATCTCCTTGATGGCCCGTACGGTCTCGGCGTACAGCCAGGCGCCGCCGTCGGACAGGTCGTCGCGGGCCACCCCCGTGACGGTGGCGTACTTCAGGCCCATCGCGGCCACACTCTGGGCCACCCGGCGGGGCTCGTCGCGGTCCAGTTCGGCGGGCTTGCCGGTGTCGATCTGGCAGAAGTCACACCGCCGGGTGCACTGCTCGCCACCGATCAGGAAGGTGGCCTCGCGGTCCTCCCAGCATTCGAAGATGTTCGGACAGCCGGCTTCCTCGCAGACCGTGTGCAGGCCTTCCCGGCGAACCAGGGCCTTGACGGCGGTGTATTCCGGACCCATCCGCGCGCGGGTCTTGATCCAGGGCGGTTTGCGTTCGATCGGGGTCTGGGCGTTGCGCACCTCCAGCCGCAGCAACTTGCGCGGTCCGGGTTCCACCGGGCCTGCGCCGGGCTGGGGTTCGGCGGCGCTCATGGCTGCGATGGTACGGCAGCCGGGACCGGCAGGCGTCCGTCGAGGGCGTCGCAGACCGCCCCGGCGACGCGGTCGCGGACGTCGGCGACGCCGACGGTGCGGCCCAGTTCGGCGCTCAGGGAGGTCACACCCGCATCGGTGATGCCGCACGGCACGATCAGGGAGAACGCGGCCAGATCGCAATCGCAGTTCAGGGCGAACCCGTGCAGGGCGACCCCCCGGGCGACGCGGATGCCGATCGCGGCGATCTTGCGGGCGGGCCGTCCGGCACCGGCCGGCAGCCACACCCCGGAACGTCCGTTCACCCGTCCGGCGGCCAGGCCCATCCCGGCGCACACCGAGATCAGGGACTCCTCCAGACGGCGCACGTAGTTGACGACGTCCAGCGGTTCGGCCAGCCCGACGACTGGGTAGCCGACCAGTTGGCCCGGCCCGTGCCAGGTGATCTTGCCGCCGCGGTCGACGTCGACGACCGGAACCCCGCCGACCGGCCGCTCGTGCGGTTCGGTCCGTTTTCCGGCGGTGTAGACCGGCGGGTGCTCGAGGAGCAGGAGGGTGTCCGGACCGCCGCGGACCCGGGCGTCGGCCAGCTCGCGTTGCAGCCCCCAGGCCTGCTGGTAGCCGAGCGTGCCGAGGTGGCGCACCGCCATCGGATCAGAGCTCGACCGGATGGAGGACAGCACGATACCGACGGTACTAGCGTGCCGATCGGTCCGTCGCGTAGTCGAGCGCTTCGCCGATGGTGTTGTGGTGGAAGACGAAACCGGCACGCTCCAGCGCCGCCGGTATCGCACGCTGGCCGCCCAGCAGCCCCTCGTCGGCGAACTCGCCGAGCAGCGTTCGCAGCGCGAAACCCGGCACCAGCCAGGGGGCGGGGCGGTTCAGCGCCCGGCCCATGGCGCTGGTGAACTCGGAGTTGGTGACCGGAGCCGGTCCGGTGAAGTTGACCGGGCCGGACACCTCCGGGGT
>Ga0180431_10006687_pt1 | contig 13634 bp, 8 predicted proteins | sample SS_ome_11_FD_132459 | JGI IMG/M metagenome (GOLD analysis project Ga0180431, IMG submission 132459) | Hypersaline lake sediment archaeal communities from the Salton Sea, California, USA - SS_1_MS_1 metaG | ecosystem: Environmental > Aquatic > Non-marine Saline and Alkaline > Hypersaline >... | reverse complement strand
TGCACGCCAGTGAGAAACTTATCATCGAGAGCCGCTCGGGAAAGATCGTTCTTCGTTCTACAAAATCCGACGACCGGCTCGAAATGACGGCAGACGCCCTGCGGGTGCATAACAGTGACGGCGCTCGCGAGGCCAGACAGGTCCGCGTGACCTACGATATTGACGGCAATGACGAGCAGTGGCAACAGCGACAAATGGAATTTGGCGGTTTGCGTCAAAAAAGAACTGATTTGGAGAGGGAACTGGCAGAATTAGGCGAAAATCCCACAAAAGACATAAGCGAACTCAGGGAACGCCTCGCGAAATACAGCAGGATTCTCGACGGAATGGATGAGGCTGCCTACGCCGGCATCGATAACGGCCGTTTAAAGCTGAGTTGTCCGTTTCGGCACCGGACGGCTTTCGCCGAGCTACACAATGGGATCGTGCGTGTTGAGTGGCACGGAAACATTGTCGAGGCCGACAGTGTGACCCTGCTCCTTGGGCTGGTGCCCGTCCGCACAGACGGCCCACCACCGCCTGTAACGGGCTGGAGAGACCGCTTTGACATGGTGTATTCGCTCGATGACGGAGAAGTGCTTCGTTGGGTGCGCTATCCTTACATTCCCGAGCGCCAGATCTACGCCACTGAGGAACTACATTACTATGCCACCAAGAATCCGCCACCACCGGGATACATGTTCTTCAGATGGGACGGCACGTTATACAACTGGGCGCTCAGCATGGCTGAGGGATCCCTCGGCCAGGTGTTGCGACATATTGGTCTGAATCGTTACGAATACAATGGGCCGGAGAAAATCAGAATGCTCAAGCTCGGCGGCGACTGGATCGAACGCAAGAACGCGCCGGTTGAGGACAAACTGATCGCACTCGAACAAATCCTACAGGACGAGTTGGGCCGGACCATTACATTTGAGAAGCGGACAGTCAGCCGAGAGTCAATAATAGTGCGCGGCCAATATAAGCATGTGCCGATCGCCGGCACAAAACACCCAAAAAGGATCTATGTCTACCCAGATTCATGGAAACACCTCAGCGGCCCGGAACCTGTTAACGGCGGCGGCACAGGCAGCCTCACAAGACTAATCGAGAAGGTCGGCAGTCATTTCGATAGGCCGGTCGTTTTTGAAACTGAAGACCTTTCCGACATTAGGGTAAGTCATAACTATTCCACGTCTTACAGCTTCGCGACAGCCAACGCCAAAACGAGTGAAGAGATGCAGAAGATACTGGATTCGGTCCTGGCTAACCTCTCCAAACAGACATCGCTGAAGTTTGAATACGACCAGCGTGACCAGGACGTCTGGTTTATCACAGAATAAACCAATCAATGCAAGGGTGGGCAACGAATTGCTCATCCTTGCATCGATGATTTCACGCGAACAATGCGGAGCCCCTATTGCACCGGTTCGGTGGCCCGGATTTGCAGGCCTTCGAGTTTGCCGCCGGTTGCGTTTCGGATGGCGAGGCAGAACTGCCAGGTTCCTGTGTCCTGCGTAACCTTCAGCAACAGGGCGTTCCAGCCCTTTTGCAGGGTCACGGGGACCTTGTGCTCGCCGGGAACGGCGGCGCCGCCTGCCGCCTCGGCATGAACGAGTTTGCCGTTGAGCCAGAGCTTGTTGCCGTCATCGGTGCCGTACTCGATCCTTGCCGGCTGTTCGGAGGCAGAATGCACCCATGTGCGAGCGTAGCCCGCTTTGCGCTGGCCGCCGAGCGCCGCCCGCAGGTCGAACATCCAGGGTTTGCCTCCGCTCTGACGGATCGGCAGCGGTTTCCAGACCACAGGCTCGACGCCGCCTTCCTCCGGACCGAAAGCTGTCTCGAATGTGTCGGCGAAGGGCCTCGAATACGGGCCGCAAACCTGCCAGGCCATAATGTAATCCCGGAACTTGTCCACGAGCTTAATCACGGCGTCTGCCTGCTTCTTGATAGACGGATTCTGCGATCTACCGCGCAGTGACATTGCTGCCGCCCTGGCTTGCTGCGGGGCCGGTCCTGTCATGTTGCGTATCACGCCGAGCATGGCAAGCTCCGCCTCGGCTCGCACGCTTCCGTCTGAGAGCAAAGGCTCGATGAGCTTTGTCGCCCCCGGCTCGTCCGACTTAGCCAGGCAGGCCAGGACCAGCTTCTTCTCATCGGGCCTGTTTGCGCCTTCGAGCAGTTCCGTGCATATATCGAGCATCATGTCGGAGGTAACGGGGCCCGCACTTAGCTGTCGGACGCATCCGCGAAGGGCTACCACTCGATGGATTCGGTTAGAAGTTGTCTGGAACACCTTCAACAACGTGCGTGCGGCAGTGGCATCCGGCCAATCCGCAAGTGTCCTCACGGCTGCGTCGCAGACCTTTTCGTTGTCATCATCGAGAGCTAAACGCACCACACCAAATGACGCAGTATCGCCTATTCCACCAAGCGCGCGGAGCAATGAGCACTTCGTCGCCGTGGCAGAATCCATCGCAGCTATTATAGGCTCGGTAGCAGCGGCACCATCGAGCTTTCGGGAGACCGCGACGACGGCACGCTCGGCTTCGGCCCGGCCTGTGTCGTCTTTGAGATTCACGAGCAATCCGATCACAGCCTTCTGATCCTCGGGCCCGGCCAGATCGGCCAGAGCCTTGAGGGCGGCCTTTCGAACGTCGGCATCTTCGTCCGAACCGACGAGCAGTAATTCATCGACCGCTTCCGCTGCGTAGCGGTCCTGCAGAATCTCGATGAGCTGTATTTTGGTTTCAGACTCGCTCGCCTTCATTGATTTGACGATTTGGCTGTTAATGCTCTTGCCCTGCAGGCGCCTGAGGCTCGAAGCCGATAGGGATCGTTCACCTTCGCTGGCGCTCGTCTCGATCACTTTGACCAGAACCTGCACGGAGCCGGCATCACCCATGTCGCCGAGAGACTTAATAGCCAGCGCACGCAGTTCTGTATTCGAACTGGACACGGCCTTTGTGATGACGGACCTCAACCCTTCTCGTTCGCCCCGGTCTACAAGGGCGTCAAGCATCAACACCTGCGTCTCAGGATCCAGCTTGTCGAGTTCGTAAGAGAAACGCTCGGTGACGCTCATGCCCCTGAGCGGAACGACCATATCGATCGCCATGCCTCGAATCTTCCAGTCATCGCTCCTTGCCGCTTCGATAAGTATGTCGACGGCCTTGTCCGGCCGGGCTTCGATTGTCCCTGCAAATGCGCCCACGCGAACGTGTTCGGGAGCGTCTGCTCTCAGGAGCTGCTTGTAGATCGCGAGCGCCTCGGCAAGACTGCCGTTAGCGACCAATTGACCGGCGGCGTTGAGCAATCCGTCGCCGGCGGCGGCCTTCAGCTTCGCCGGAGCGTTCGTGTAGAATTCGGAAAGAGCGCTCACTGCCTGCGGAGACCCGATGCGACCGAGGGCCCACGCCGCGGCGCCTGCAACCTCGTCATCGGCATCCTTGAGCAATGGCAGCAAGGCACCGACATTTTCACTACCGCCACGCATCGCGAGCGAATTGACGATTCCAACTTTGACCCGGCCGCTGGTCTTGGCGAGCGCGTCGCGCAACGCCTTATCCGCCTCGGGGTAGCGCATCGATTCCATCGCGTAACGGGCGACATGCGAATTCTCCTCGTCCGCCAGCAACTCTCCCAGTGCTTTAATGGAATCAACAGTCCCGATGACCCTCAATATTCGGCATGCGTGGTCCTTCTCCATTCTCGGCGCATCGCTCTTAATCGTCTCGATCGCGCGCAACTCGAGATTCTTCAATTCTGCAGGACCCGCTTTGGCCGCTGCGGCTATTTCCGTATCGACTGTCCCCGTGTCGGCACGGGCCGGATTTGTCACGATCATGCAGCACAACAATAGTAAACCAGTAATCAACCGGTAATAGTTCATTTCATGCTCCTTATGTTGCCAGGCCGTTTCACGGCCTCTTTCACAAAAGACCTCTTACAGCCTCCACGGCTGACGATAAGCCCTCGACGCCAGCCGATTGGCCTGTTCGTCGCCGATGAACTCTTCCTTAGCTGGGTCCCACTTCACGGTCCTGCCCAGCCGGCGGCATATATTTGCGGCATGGCAGGCGGTTATAGAACGATGCGCCCCCTCGGCCGGAGCCGCAGGCTGCCTTCGCGACTTGAAGCTGTTAAGAAAATCTCGCACGTGGTCGTCGACCGGATAACCCTTGCCCAGGTTGCGTTTGGACCTGAGCGACTCAGGCTGAACTTCAATGTGCCCTGAATCGTCCACCTCTATCCAGCCCTCAGTTCCCTCGAAACGCACGGCACAGGAACCCTGTCCGATGTTGCCTCGCAGGACAAGCTTGAGCCCGTCGTCGTAGTAGGCCTCGACGTCCTCGCCAACCAGATGATAAATCACCGGCGAGGTGTCGTCTTTCTTGGCCGCCCATTGACAGAGATCGACCGTATGGCTGCCCCACTCGGTATACGAGCCGCCTGCAAAATCCAGATGGCCGCCCCAGAACTGCCGCGAAGGATACTTGGAGTTGTAAGGCCGCCACGCCGCCGGTCCGAGCCACAGATCCCAGTCCAGGACCTCGCGCGGCGGTTCCGGCTCTGCGGGCAGGATCGTCTCGTATGTGTCGTGCCACTTCGGCGCCTTCTCGGCGTGAACCACCTTCAGCTCGCCGAGCAGGCCTCTATGGACCAGGTCGGTGGCAAACATAAACTGGCTGACGTTGCGTCGCTGTGTTCCGCACTGGAAGATTCTGCGATACCTCTTCATCGTATCGGCCAGCGCCCGTCCCTCGGTAATAGTCACGCTCATCGGCTTTTCGCAGTACATGTCCTTTCCGGCGCGAGCGGTGAGACAGGCCGCCGCAGAATGCCAGTAGTCACCCGTTGCAATCAGAACGGCATCAATATCGTCCCGCGCGAGCAGCTCCCGCAGGTCTATGTAAACATCGCAGTCGGTGTTGCCGTAATGCCGATTCACGGTATCCCGCGCAAGTTTTCGCCGATTGCCTTTGACATCGCACACTGCGATCATCTGCACGTCGTCCTCGCGCATGAATGCGGGCATTACATGGCTTCCGCGTCCGCCGAATCCGATGGTTCCCATCACTATACGCTCGCTGGGGGCGGGCCTGCCACCTGCCCCGAGCGCCGTCGAACCGACAATCTCAGGCACCGCCACAAGCCCACCGGCCAATGCGGCCTTTCGCAGGAATCGACGCCGGCTGATTTGTGTGTCTTGAGTCCGTTTCATGGATACCCTTTCTTTGAAAAAGAATGCTGATTATCTTAAGGCACCAGGCCGCCCCTTAACTTTGGAGCAGCCTGCCGCTATTTCATAGCTTGACCTATCCGGCTGAGATTGTATACGATATGCACGTCTATGACAAGTTGTCGGCTAACAGTAATCGTTGAAATCAGTGACAATATGCCGACAGAATCAATCACAAAAGTAAGAAAAAGGGAATTGAAATGAAATCAGGATCGCGTTCGTTCAACATAGTCAAAAAGCTCGCTATTCTGTCCCTGCTTGGCACAATTCTTGTATCGACAATCCCGTGCCGTGGGGACGAGTCTGCAGGCAAGAGATACCTCAAAGCAGTTCGGGACTTCGCAGATACCGTTATCGACAAGGGCCGCGACACTTATGGCGATAAGCACACACCGCTGTTTGTAGACGGGCTCCATGCCGTGAGTCTGAAACCGGCTGTTTGGAAGAAAGACGGACAATCCTGGGTACTGTCAAACTTCGCGAGCCAGCAACCTTTGGTACGCATGCTCGACGGCCTGAGCACGCTGACTAATGATCCGCAATATCGTCGGGCTGCGAAGGATTCCACCACTTACGCACTGAAACATCTTCAGTCTCCGAACGGGCTGCTATATTGGGGCGGCCATGTGGCCTGGGATCTGGAGACTGAGCGGGCGGTCGGTCAGTATTCAGGAATCCATGAGGTCAAGGGGCACCGGCCGTACTATAGCTTCATGTGGCAGGTCGATCCCGGTTCAACACGCAAACTGATGGGAGCTATCTGGGCTACGCATATTCTTGACTGGAGCCGTCTCGATTACAACCGGCATGCAAACACGGAAAAGGACGCTGAGCCGAAATGGAACCATCAGTTCTCCGAGGACATTGAGGTGCCCTTCCCTGCGAACGGATCCAATCTTTCTTTCGCCAACGTCACGCCGCCCTTAATGCACTGCGGCACCATGCTCGCAGCATTAGACAAGAATCCCAACGCTCTCAAATGGACGCGTCGTTTAGTCTATCGCTGGCAACAGGGCAAGCATCCAGAAACGGGATTGTGCGGCGGGCAACTTAGCTACCGAAAAAACGATCGGGCACAGGACGCTCTCGGACATGTTCACCCGAAGATCAACGAGGCCAAGATTGTTGCTTCATATCATCAGACATCGCGATACCACCATATACCCCTGGCACAGATGCAGGACGCAGAAACGCTGCTTGAAGCCGAGGGCAAATACGCCAAGACCGGACAGGAATTCATCGAGTGGGCCATCGAAGATTTGAAAATATATGCCGATAGGAGCTACGATCCGGATACGGGAAAATTCATCGCTCTGATGATCGACGGCACACCCTTGAAATGGCGACAAGCCAAAACCGGATACTATGTTCCCGAGTCTTTTGCACCGCGAAGTCCAGATGGACATTTGCTTTGGAGTTATGCTATGGCCTATCGCATTTCCAAAGACAAGGGCATGTGGAAGACTATCCGCCAATTGACCAAAGCCATGGGAATCGGCGACATCGGGTCACCCGCCGGAAGAGGTCAGGCATTGGAACCAGAAACCAGTAACACAGACTGGCGAGTGATTTATGCCCTGCTTGAGATGCACCGGTCAACAGGTAACCGCTCAATGCTGACAATGGCCTGCAAAATCGGCGACAATTTATTAGAGCTACAGACAGACACGGGCCTATTCCCAAGGCCGGGGCGGGATTATGCAAGGACCGGCGATGAAATCCCGTTGGCGCTGCTGCATCTGGCGGCGGCTTTGGAAGGCAGGAGCAACAAGATGCCGCCGCCCGCGCTTGACAGCCGATTCTTCCATTGTGAATATCACGGCCCGCTGGCCGAACATCAACAGAAACGCGCCGATAAGCGAACCTATGACAATTACGTCTTTTACGGATCCTCCTGACGAATCATAACTCGTGAAGCATCGCGACGGCCTTTTTGACGACCATTTTTGCCGCCTGAGGAGCGAAGGGGCTGCTCTTGATTTCGTACCCTCCCTGAACATATAAATGCGCTGGGGCAAGATAGCCGGCCTCGCCGTTGCAGTGCGTGATCACAAAAGTATGCTTGTACGGCGAACCCGACTTGATATCCATGCCGATCTCCGTCAGGACCTCCCCGCCGATTCCAACGAAACACGTCTCGCCAACCCTTGCAACGGTGAGTTCGAGTCGTGTAGGAGGGCAGTCCGAAGCGACAGTGAGTTCGCCCTTCTGTTTGCCCGGAAGTTCGAGCGTCGTGCAGGCGGTTGCAATCTCTCCTGAAGAGTCGGCGTCAATTTCACGAAGTACGTGGACTACTTCCGTTCCCAACATCGCGCCCAATAGCACCGGCTCGGGAATCCCTCCTTCTGTCGTGTCAAAACCTTTCAATCCCTTGTACCAGGGATTAATATCACCCGATGCGCCGGCGAACGCCGGAGCAATCGCGTCAGGACCTAAGATCTTTTCGACATACTGCTCGGCAAGTCCGAGGACGTCTCCGCTAACCGTGTAGTTCTTGCTGCCCAGGCAAGTGGCATGAATCGCATAATCGAAAAGCGTCGCTATCATTCGCCCATCCGGTTCTGCAACCTTCATTACGAGAACTTCCTTATCGGTAATCCCGTACGTATTTCGCCCGAGCCTTATCGAACTGTTTCCTGCGCCGTCAAATACGAGCTGGCGACGATTGGAACCGACCGGCGAGCTACCCGCGGCGACGCCGACCCGGACAGGTTCCATTGCGCTCAAAGCTTTGCCTACAATATCTATCAGCTTGTCCTGCAAATTCTTCGTATATTCAACGTTGTTTGGGTGCCCATTCTCTTCATCCAGCGTCGGAGCAGGCCCGGCGTGAGTATGTATGCCGGTCAGAAAAAGCTCCGAAGGTTCGATATCGAACTCATCCGTAATAACCTCCCGGAAATGGTCGGCTGTACCACTGTAATAACCTATGAAATCGGTCGAAACCAGCACGAGTCGCTTATCGCCGTTGGCAAATGCGACAACACGAGCGGAGAGTGGATCGTGCACATCCTGGGACAGGCCCTTTCGGCCGGCATAGCCCGACATTTTGACCGGCTCTTGTGGTGTGATGTCAACCTTCGCCACACCGGCACGCAGAGGACCTGTATTCTCCTCGGACAGCACAACAGAGGCCGTTAAGACAACACAAATAATTGTTACTGCGATTGCTGAATTGATTCGCCGCATTACAAATCTCCTTAAGAAGTTGTGCAAAATTGTTGCTTCGATCGGGGCAGTGCAGACTTCCAGCCTGCTTTCAGGAGCCTGCTCAACTCCGCAACGGTCGCGGAATGTCGCGGGTCTTCGGCGAGATTGTTGAACTCGCCCGGATCGTTGTCGTGATCGTAGAGTTCGGCATTCTCAGAGCCGCCCCACTCGGTATATCGCCATCTCTCCGTTCTCAAGCTGTGGTTGGTGGAGCTTTGACTGGTGAAGGCGGCCTTCTTCCACGGGCGGTCAGGCTCCTGCAAAACGGGCCTCATGCTCGTTCCTTCGAGCCCGCCCGGCACACCGAGTCCGGCCAAATCAGCGAGTGTCGGATACATATCTATCAGCTCGACGAGACGATTGCAGACTGCGCCTGCCTTTGCCGCACCGGGAGCCGCTATGACCAACGGGACGCGGGCCGCATTCTCAAAGAGCGTGTACTTGCGAAAGAGAAAATGCTCGCCCATGTGCATCCCGTGATCGCCCCAGAGACACACGATGGTCTCATTCTCCCTGCCGGTCTGTTTCAGCGCGTCCATTATGATCCCCACGCACGTATCGACATAGGAGAGACACGCATAATAAGCGGCGATTACCTGGCGTTTCTCGGCCTTGCTCAGCCACCGGTCATCTGTAGTGTTGAAAGTCGAGTACTTGTGGGGCACATCGGCCAAGTCATTCGCTGGATTCTCCGGCAGGACAATCTCTTCGGGCGGGTACATTTCAAAGTACTTGTCCGGCGCTCTCAACTCGTAATGCGGCGAATGGAATCCCACCGCCATGAAGAGCGGCTTCTCTCGCCGAGAACTCAATTCCTCGGCAACAGCATGGGCTATCGCCCCGTCCCGCTGCTGACCGTCGGTCAGGCCTGTTGGCCCCCACTTGAGGCTGCGTGCGATGTAGTGGTCCTCTTCGAGCCAAGGCGGTCGCTTGGCTTTGGGACGGATAGCCGGCTTCGTCGACCCTTTGCTTTTCGCCCGCAACGTCCTGTTCCACATGCGGTCTTCGCGTTGCTGAGCCTGCTCGCTGGCGTCCTTGAAGTAACGCTGATGATGGTGAATCTTGCCGCAGATAACCGTCTCGTAGCCATTGTCGCGGAAGAACTCAGGTAGTGTAAGCATCGCGGCGGGAATTCTCCGTCTCCAGTCGACGCTGTTGCCGAATACCCCAAGTTTCCCCGGGCGCAGCGCCGTCGAGACGCTTGCCCGCGAAGGATTGCAGACGGCGACCTGACAGTAGGCGTTGCTGAAAACGACGCCGCGACTGGCCAGCGCGTCGATGTTCGGAGTCTTGACAACGGGGTGACCATAACAGCCCATCAAAGGAGCGATGTCTTCGATCGCGATGAAGATAACGTCAGGCCGTCTCCGGGAGTTCCGCCGTTGCCCGGGGACGTCTTTTGACTGGACCGCCCCTACCAGGGTGGCAACTCCTAATGCCTTGAGAAAATCACGACGTTTCATAGCTGTACCGTCCTTTCTGCTCTACTTACCTGTAACAGACACCTGCTGAAATGCCTGAGCCCGATTCAACCGCGATACGGATGTACCCAGGGGCTGCGATACTCTCGCTTCAGCAGCGCAGCGGCCTCGGGATTGCCGACTATGTTGTGAGAATCCCGATCCCAGAGAATCTTGCATCCCGTATCATACGCGATCATCGCAAGCTTAACCGTCGTGGTTGAATTATACCCCTCTTCGACCGTGCAGAGCGGTGGCTTGCGAGTGCGCACAGCTCCGAGGAAATCTCGCATATGCTCGGTCCCCATGTCCGTCCCAACCTCGGTCACTTTGTGCGGCTTGTTCTTGCCCTTTGGAATGATTATCCATTTTCTGTCGGTCGCGAAAACCGTTCCCTTTTCGCCATAGAAAAAGATGCCGTTCGAGACATCGGGGTCATATTCCTGCGCACCCCAGATGCGATGGCGCCAGATCACGGGACATGTATCGAACTCGAAATGGACCGCCAGCATATCGGGCGTGGTGATCTTGCCCTTGAAGTGGTGAAGTCCGCCGGCAGCCTGAACCGACCGCGGCGTGGTCTCTCCCAATATCCAGCGAGTCGCATCGATCAGGTGAATGCCCCAATCGACAAGATGACCGTGGCCGTATTCCTTCTCAAGCCGCCAGGCATGGTGGCCGATCTGGGGGCAATACGGCAGCTTGGGCGCCGGGCCGCACCACTGTTCCCAGTCAAGTGCCGCTGGTGGTTCCTGCGGCGTGGTATCTCGGATACCGGCGGTGTAGTGAATCTGCGCTTCAGCCTGGACGATACGTCCGATGCCGCCCTGCCGGATATAATCTCGCGCCTGCCCGATTGCTTTGCTCTTACGGCGCTGAAAACCTATCTGTACTATTCGCCCGTGCTCCTTCGCCGCTCGGACCATCGCCATGCCTTCACTAACATCATAGGCCAGTGGCTTCTCGCAGTACACGTCGAGACCCTGTTCCAGAGCATCAATAAACATCAGCGCGTGCCAGTGCGGCGGCGTTGCGATGATAACCGCTTCCAGGCCCGGCATGTCGAAAAGCTCCTTATACTCCTTGAACGTTTTCGGGCGTGTGTTCTGCATTTCCCCGATCCGGTCGGCGCTGCTCTTTAGGTGCTCGCTGTCAATGTCGCACAGCGCGATAACTTCCACACCTCCGACCTTGAATGCATTCCTGACGTCGGCCATGCCGTATCCACCGCAACCGATCAGGCCAACCTTCAGCTTGTCTTTTACAGCGTTCGCCTGTGAAGCTCCGCCAAGCATGGTCGTTACAGCCATACCGCCGGCAACTGTTGCCCCGATAAATTTCCGTCGATTCATCTTTTCCATGACAGGTTGTCCCTTCCGCCCAAGCGGGCAATATGAACGTAATTGCATAAAGTTATTTCGCGGTAGAAGACGGCAATATATTGCCGGACGATTATGTACTCCGGATTCTTATGGCCACAGTTCCAAATTATGATACTGCCGGAAACTGCCTTGTCAATCCCACGTAGAGGGTGTATGAGTGCGTTTGAGGAATGAAAGCCCCTGCTGAAAGGAGCAAGGCGAAGTGAGAAACAAGGGCAGGTTAGGTCCTGCGATTGTCAGATAAGACAAAGACAATCACAGCACTATGTTATGACCGGCCAGCCGACCACGAGCCAGGAACAGGTTATTTCCCAATTTTCGACTCTTCTTCGAGCCTATGATTTTGATTGGTAAAGGGACGCTAAAAACATGTCGCGTCTGCCCGAATGCGACCTGACCGCAGGCTTGTGGATTGTCTGCTCGATTTCCTCGACTCTCGCGGTCAGAAGCTCCTTCTTGAAATTTCTCAATTCTACGCCCAGTTGCTGCAATTGCCTCTTAACGGCCTGAACTTCGTGCTTTTTCATCCTTTGCCCTCGTCCTTTTCGGGTTAATCCCGGCTTCTTGCCTGTGCTCTTGCGGCCAATATCAGCAACACAAGAGACACAATGAATATCACCAGCAAAATCCAGCCCGGCCCCCAGCCATGGCGCAGGCGTGAGAAGCACTCTGTGAGTTTGTCTGAGATGCTCTGCAAGGTCATCCTCACCACTTCTCCTTCTATAACCGGCGAATTCACCACCTATAGGTTCCAATAACCCTGCAACACGTAACGCTCTTATTTGCGATTGCCGGAACTTCGGTCTAAAAACCGGCAATAATATCCCGCAAGACGCTGTTTCGGATAAAGCCACGCTTAGGAAATGTCGATTATTATCCAAAAGAGGGGGAAGCCATTGCGCTTAGCGGGCAGAATGTAAGTTCAGACTGTTAAAGGGGATAGACTCCATGAGTAAAGCAACTCGTGTTTTAATCATCGAAGATGATGAACTTACTCTGGAAGCGATGAAACGGAGCGTGGAGGTATTCGGATTCGAAACCTACGTGGCCGGGGACGGATTAAAGGGGCTCAGGCTCGCAAACGATATCAAACCTTCCTTTATCTTGTTGGATTGGATGATGCCGGAAATGGACGGCATGGAAGTGCTGACCAGGCTTAAGGACAACAAGAAGACAAGAAACCTGCCGGTATTCATGCTCACAGCCCGAGGGACGATCGCAGACCTGGATGAGGCTTTCAAGATAGGGGCTGACGATTATATTACAAAGCCGTCCGACCTTACGCTTTTGGGAAAAACGGTCTACGACAAATGGGAGAAATTCACAAACTGATCATCGGAATAGTCGGCTGAGCAGGAGATTGGTGTGTCTTTTTACTGATTGCCGAAGGTTTGCATGATAGCCTGCTTGGCCTCGGATATCGCCGGGCTGCGAGGGTAGTCCTTGCTAAGACTGGCATAGGCTGCCCTGGCCTTATCCAGGTCTTTCAGGCCGCACGAGGCAATAACCTGACGTGTCAGGATTTCAGCCCGGTCGTAGTCATTCAACTGAAGGTGCTGAAGTCTTTCGGCCAGAAACATTGCCGCGGCGAATTCCCCAGCGGCTAAGTGTACGTCGAGAGCGACGAGATTGACATTGGGTGCGAAAGCCTTCGATGGATCTTCTGCGATTATTGTCTCAATCATAGCTGCGGCGTGATCCCACTGGTTCGGATCATCTTCGACCTCTGTCAAAAGCCTTGCGTGCCTGAGCAGACCGGAATGCTTGATCTGGAGCTTTGCCCCATCTGATGCACCGGAAGCACCTGCGAGCTTGTCGAGAAGTCCGGCAGCTTCCTTGGCCCTGCCCACACCCAACATCGCCCGGGCCCTGGTCAGAACAGCCCGACGGCCGATGTCGTTTCGGGAAGAATCACCTGCGCCCTGGCCGCCCAGAATCTTCAGGGCCTCGTCGTACTTTCCGAAATACTTGACGAGAATCTCCGCCTGGAACACCTTCGCTTTGTCGGTGACGGACTTGCCGAGAACCGACTTTTGGGCGAGCCTGCTGAAAAGTTCCAGAGCCTTGTCGTATTCCCTTAGCTTTGCCGACCGGAGAAGCCTGCCGAAATCGAAAATGAAATCCGTTTCATCCGATTCCCGCACCAGACGCGCCACGTTTTTTGTCAGGGCCTTAACGGCAAGGCCCTTCCAGTCCGGCCGCTCGGCTTTGTCGGCCAGCACCGACAGATTTACAATATCGTCGGCGGGGACTTTATCAAGATTGCGAGCCCGTATCGCCTCAGTGTAGGAATCGGCATTTTTCAGATTTTGCAGAGTTGTGCCCCATCGACAGTGAACGTAGACATCATGGATAGAACGC
>Ga0180431_10006684_pt1 | contig 13636 bp, 8 predicted proteins | sample SS_ome_11_FD_132459 | JGI IMG/M metagenome (GOLD analysis project Ga0180431, IMG submission 132459) | Hypersaline lake sediment archaeal communities from the Salton Sea, California, USA - SS_1_MS_1 metaG | ecosystem: Environmental > Aquatic > Non-marine Saline and Alkaline > Hypersaline >... | reverse complement strand
TGGCAGTTGGACGAGGCAGCGGAAGGTTTCGGGGGCATCGCCCCCGGCGGCCGGTCGGGCGACATCGAGGGCGAACAGGCCTTCGCCCTCGGGGGCCGGCGGGGGCAGCGGGGGGAGCATGTGTGCGGCGAGGGCGGCGACTGTCGGCGTGTCAAAGGCCTCCTCGTCGGCGAGCTTTCGGCGGAGGTCGGCCCGCTCGGCCACTTCGGCAGTTAGGTAGGCCCGCAGCAGGTCGCGAACCCGGGCGGTGGAGAGGGCGAGTTTGAGATTCACCTCCGCGGCGTCCGCTCCGGCGAGCCAGCCGGTCAGGCCGAGGGCGAGGCTCTGGTCGGGGGGCAGCTGCTCGCCACCGCCGACCCGCTCGAAGACCGCCAGCCGGCCGAGCGTCGCAAAGGTGAGCTCGGCGGCGATCTCCTCAACGAGCCGTTGTGCTGCCTGCCGGTCTCGGGCGTCGGTGATGCCGGCGGCCCGCTGCCGTAGCAGGCCGACGAGTTGGCCGGCGCGGTCGAGCCGTTGGCGGTAATCGTCGCGAATTTCGGCGACAGCCTGCAGGAGTTCACCGTCGCCCTCTGCCGCCGGAAAGTCTTCCAGCAGCCGGATTACGAGCCGATCCTGGCCGGCCCGCTGCCGCACGCGAATTTCATCGAGCATTTGCCCTGCCGCCAGCGCCGCCAGGCTGCGTTGCTGGTCGCGAAGATCGGTCGCGGCGGGGAAGTCGGCTTCCAGCCGTTCGAGTTCCGCGGCTGCCTCGCGGTACCGCGCGGCCTGAAGCAGCAGGCGAACGAACTGCAGCCGCTGGTCGAAGTCGTCTTTGTCGAGCGACCGTTCGATGACCCGGCGGAGGGTCTCCCGGGGGACCGACGACGTCGCCAGCCGCATGTCGATCCGCAGGGATTGCTCGGTCAGCAGGCCTTCTGCCGCAATCCAGTGAGGCGTGATGGTCGTGATCCCCTGGACGACATCGACCTGTCCCGAGGCGGTGGCGAGGGAGAGAATCCGGCGGCCGTACTCGTCGAAGGGAGTGGCCGCAAGCACCCCGCCGACGCCGGCCACCCGGCGGCCGCCGTCCGGCACCCGCTGGGGGATTTCGATCCGTTCGAGGCTCGCTGCCACTGGATTCTTTTCCGCGTCGACAACCCGCCGCCGCGGCACGAAGGTGCGGGTCAGCCCGTCGTCGCACATAACCGCCGTGGCGGCCTCGCCCTCCCGCTCGTCCGGATCGAGCCCCACCCCCGGCATCAGCGCGAAGCGTCCGTTCAGCGATCGACCGTCGTCGAGGTCAACCCGGTCGGCTGCCGCCGCCAGCCCGACGCCGAGGCAGATCGCCGCCAGAATCGCCCGGCACGCGGTGGCCGGACGGGGGCCTGAGCGAGTGCCGCCGGGCTCACGGCGGCTCTGTTGGGGTTCCGATCGAAGCGTCTCTGGCACCACCCGTCAGGCCTCCACCATCTCCGGTTCCGCGAGCGTACACTATTCGGCAGTCGACCCGGAGGTCCCCGCGGCGATCGACGCGGGGCTGCAAGGTCGGCCCAGCCTTCCCTGTCTGCCATTGGAGTTCCGCCGGATGCTTCCGACTGTCCGCCGCCTGCTCGCCTGGGGTGTTGCCCTGGCGGTCCTGTTGCCGCTGGTGATCGTGCTGGTGCTGGCCCTCGGCGGACTGCTGGCCGGGGCGGGTGATTCGGCGGGCGGGGCCATCTGTTCCCGGATCGGTCTGGCGGTCGGGCTGGCCTGGGTGGCCGCCGTCGTCACGACAGCGGTGGCAGCCGGCCTGCTGACACTCGAGGCCGACCGGCAGGATGCCGGAAGACTGCCGCCGGAAGCGCGGCAGACCGCGGATGACCGCGAGGCTGCGGGGCGATAGGCCATCCACCGCAATGCCGTGGTGTCGCGAAATGCGGAGAGCTCGCCAGAAAAAAAGGAGGGTGCCTCAGCACCGGGGCTTGCATCCGAATCCGCAACGCCGAAGCGGCGTTCCGGTCGGCAACGCAGGCGACCGAAGCCATGGTTGGCACCCGACGAGCCTCGTTAAGAGCTCACCGGCATAGGTTCGACACAGCACGAACATGGCAGACGACTTACCGCCCCGTCACCTCGCGGCTCTTGGCGGCGGCCGACAGCACCTTAGTGTAGCCGGAGCCGCGGCGGTGGCGTTGAAGACTTTTTGCACAGCGAGGCCGTGTCGTGTCGATGCGCCGGCTGGAAACGAAGCCTTCTCAGAGTTCGTCCGCTTCCCGCAGGTGCGGTTCCATCACCTTGGTGTTCCGCTCGACGGCGAGCACGACGGTCTGCCGCTCAAGGCCGGTCGCCGACTGGGCCATGATCGGAATCACCTGCCGCTTGTTGGGCATTTCCACCCGGACCCGGAAACCGCCGTCATCCTGCACCTCGACCGGTTCTCCTTGGATGGTGAGATAGGCCCCTTTTTCGGTGATGCCATAGACGATCATTTCGGCCTCAACCTCCAGCGGGAAGCCGAGCGGTTCCCCGCGTTCCAGCCCCTCGTCGAGCCCGGAACGGTTCGACTCGGGAGGGCCGAGGGGCCGCTTCAGTCGCTCCTCAAAGAGTTCCTGCAATTCCTGCGGGTGATCCTCTGGCGAAAAGCCCCCGCTCATCGCGTAGATTTTGTCGCAGTTTGACGCGATATCGGCCCAGTGGGCGTCGAGCGTGTCGCCCTGCGAGCCGGCTGGCACGGTGACGATGTTGCTGCGGCAGATGCTTTGGAAGTCGCCGTGACGCGATCGATAACCGATCTCGACCCGGCAGCGAAGCGGCTGGCGGACATCGATAAACCAGTTTTTCACGCCACCGTGAATCTCAATTTCACGGACGACTTTTTCCGACGGCGACCCCGCAGCGGCGGTGACCACCTCCAGCACCCGCAGCGTCGGCCGGGCGGCATGCCACTCCTGGCCGAGCGCGGCCTCCACGCGCCGAATGCTTTCGGGCGTCACCTCCCAAAACGCATGCAGCCAATGCGGACCGCGAACCATCAACACGGCCCGATCCCGGATCTTCGCCCGCTTGCGGCTCGGCTCAGGCCGGCTGGCGAGGCTCTTCTCCCGGGCAAGCCGGTCTTGGGCTGCCCGAATCCGTTCGCTCACCGCTGCCCGTCGCCGCGCCAGCAGCCCTTGGCGGGAGCTCTCAGTGGCGGCCCGGCTTCGCGAAGCCCTCCGGCTCGGGGCGGTTGCCGCGGCGGTTCCCCGCCCGGCCGCAGTCTTGGACGCAGACCGATCCTTCGACGTTCCCCGTTTCGCCCCCTTCCGCGCGCCGGAGGCGGCGCGGGCCGCGACGATGCCGCTGCTCGTTGCCGCGGCGGCGGGGCGGGCGGCCTTGGCCCGACGGACGAGAGCCTTGATCAGTTGGTCCTTCCGCATCGAATGCCAGCCAGGGACGCCCTGCTGCTTCGCCAATTTGGCGAGATCGCGAACCGGCTTTTCCCTGAGGGTTGCGGTCGTCATCTGGTCTTCTCCCTCCCCGGCTCACCGGGCCTCGCGTTGCGTCGGAAGCGACCGGCACCCAGTCGCGACTCTCAACCTATGTCGCGAGGGTATCGAAAAGAGATGATGAACGCAAATTGCCGGTTCGTGTGAACGAATTCCGTCCTATTTGAGAGAAACTGAAGCTATAAATTCACGAAATGACGCTTTTCTTTCAATATGTGATTGGTTTTGCGAACACATCGATGTCGGCCTCATTCACTCGCCTCGGAGCCTGAGGCCGCGTTCCGCCAGTCGCTCGCGGACCTCGTTGAGGCTGGTGACACCGAAGTTCTTGCACTCCATCAGGTCTTCGGCGGTCCGACGAATCAGTTCACCGATCGATGTGATGCCGAGTTTCGTCGTGCATTTGCGGGCCCGCACCGACAGGTTGAGTTCCGTCACGGGGAGCCCGTGGAGTTCGGTCTCCTCCTCGGCCGGTTCGGCAAACGGGGGCGGAGCCTCGACGGCCGCGGTCGGCTCGGCGAACTGGCCCAGGGTGAGGCCGCGGCTGGCGAGCATCTCCTTGATTTCGACAAGGCTGGTTTCGCCAAAGTTCTTGCTGGCGAGAACCTCCGCCTCGCTCGTCCGGGCGAGGTCACCGAGCGTTTTGATTCCCATCTTGGCGAGGCAGTTGCGGCTGCGGACCGACAGTTCGAAGTCGCTGACGGGGAGTTGCATGATGTGCTCAAGACGATCCCGCTGGCGCTGCTCCTGCTCATCGAGCAGTCTGTCTCCGGACGCGGCGGAATCTTTCATGAACAGCCGCGCTCGGGCAACCGCCTGTTCCCGACCTGGGGCATCGTGCGGCAGGCCGTCAAGAATCCGCCGATAACATTCCTGGGCTTTGGCAAATTCGTCGCGGTCTTCGTAGAGCAGCCCGAGATTGATCAGTCCGCCCACCGAGGCGGGGTACCGCTGCAGCGAACGTTGATAACAGTCGATCGCCTCGTCGTCATCGCCGAGCCGGTCGTGGAGGACGCCGAGGCAAAACAGCGCCAGTGGCTGGCCGGAATCGGCGGCGACCGCCTGGTTGAGCAGTTCGAGGATTTCAGCGGCGGGGGCCGACGTTTCCAGCCCCAACGCCCCTCGGGCCGCGAGAATCTCGGCAGCATCGGCGTCCTCGGCGGCAACGGTGTCGATCGCGGCGACCGCCTCGTCGAGCCGGCCGGCTGCCCGGAGGCAGTTGGCGATGGCCGCCGTGCAGGCAGCTGCGGGGTACCCGGAATTCCGCGCCGCCTCGAAGGCGGCGCAGGCTTCGTCGGTCGCGGCGAGGGCGGCTTGTGCCAGGCCGAGCGCGAACAATGCCAACGCCGAACCGTCTCCCGATTTCAGCGCGACGACCGCCTCGCTGCTACGGCCGAGCAGGTAGAGCCCCACCCCGAGCCGAACCGAGGTCGCCGGACTCCGCTCGCCCGCCGACTGCAGTTCCTGCACCGTCTGCCGCAGGGCCTGATGCGTCGCGGGGTTCGTCCCAAGAGAATCGGCAATCGCCCGGACGTCGTCGGGGCCGAATGGGCCGTTGCCGGCGAGCAGTTCACGCACGTCGACGGTCGGCAGGGCTGAGGGAAGAGCTTGCATCGCTAAATATTGCCTTTCGAAAGTGGCAGGGGCTGCCGGAACAACCATTCTCGCTCCCAGGGGGTCAGGCGGGGACGAGTGGAAAGCCAGCGGTGGGAATCGAACCCACAACCCCCGCATTACGAATGCGGTGCTCTGCCAATTGAAGCTACGCTGGCGTTCGGCCACGAAACGCGAGCAGAGCCGCCGCAGCCGGACTCCGCAAAGTAGCGCAGAGCAGATCAAAGAGTCAAGTGGCCGGGAAGCAAAAGAAAAAGTGGGGTCTCGACCCGGCAGGAGCGTCCTGCCAAAGTCGAGCGGATCAGGGGCAAGGCGACCGCTCGACCAAAAAAAGTCAGAGACCCCACTTTTTCATGGTGTGGGTGACGAGGACCGGAATTCCTCGTCGGAAGGAGAGCAGTTGCATTCGCCGTGCCAATCTGTTGCGCAACGAGAAAAATTTTTCTCCGCCTGCGCGACCGCGTTGAGGGGGCACCGCGTTTCCCGCTCGCCGATCCAAAAAGAACGGCCGCAGCCGAGGGAGAGTGGCGGAAAACCAGCTGATTTTTCCGCGACGAACGACCCGCGGGCCCGCCGCCGCGGCCGATCGCGGAGTCGGGTCGAGCGGGTGATTCGCCACTGGGAACTGCGGGCCGCGGCTGGGCCCCCGGGTGTCGCATTTTTATAAACTGGGGTTCGCCGCTGCCGTTCCGCTGGAGCAAAATGCGGAAGTTGCTGCAATTTGCGGCGGCCGCGCAGGCTTTCGGCTGCCCGTCTACGGTTCGATCGCATCTGGGAACACAGCTCGCATGAACCCCAATCGTCGCGCCCGGATCGGAAACGATCTCTGCGGTCCGGGCCAACCGCTGCTGGTGATCGCCGGCCCCTGCGTGATCGAAGATCAGGAAACCTGTCTCGAGATCGGGAGGCACCTCGCCGCGATCGGCCGCGAGCTGCCAATTCGGATTGTCTTCAAGGCGTCTTTCGACAAGGCCAACCGCACCGCCGCCGGCTCGTTCCGCGGCCCCGGACTCGACGGCGGGCTCAGCGTGCTTGAGCGGGTCCGTACGGCGACTGGCCTGCCGGTCACGACCGATGTTCACCTGCCCGAGCAGGCGGCCCCGGTTGGCCGGGTCTGCGACCTGCTGCAGATTCCCGCGTTCCTCTGCCGGCAGACCGACCTGCTGCTGGCCGCCGCCGAAACCGGCAAGGCGGTCAATGTCAAAAAGGGCCAGTTCATGGCTCCCGGCGACATGAAGCATGCCGTGGCGAAACTGCTCGCCGGCGGCTGCCGCGATATTTTGCTGTGCGAGCGAGGCACGTTCTTCGGCTACGGGCGGCTGATCAACGATTTTGGCGGGCTGCTGACGATGCGGGCGCTCGGTGTCCCCGTGATCTTCGATGCCACCCACTCAGTGCAGCAGCCGGCCAGCCATGGCGACGCGACTGGTGGCGACCGCACGCTTGTCGAACCGCTGGCGCGGGCTGCCGCCGCCGTTGGGATCGACGGCGTCTTCTTCGAGACGCATCCCGATCCGAGCCTGAGCCCGAGCGACGGCCCCAATATGGTACCGTTGGCTGAACTCCGGGGAGTGATTGAGCGGGTCCTGCAGATTCATCAGGTTCGCGCCGAGGCCGCCGGAGAATTGCCTCCGGCGGCTGCGGCGGTAGCGGATCGCTGAACGTCGCCGCCGGCCATCAACGCAGCAGCAACCGTACTAGGGAGCCGACCGCACGCGGGGGGAGACGGCCGACCGATGACACGATCTGACCACCGGCTTTCGCTGCTCGGCCTCGGCTGCATGCTGCTCGGCGGCCCGCTGCTGGCAGGCTGTCCGCAGACGCCGCCGGCCCCCCCGCCCGCCGAGGTCCGGATCGTGCCGCCGGTTTCCCAGGAGGTTCGCGGCCAACTGCTCAACGGGGCGATGACTGTGCTCGGCCGGCTCGAGCAGTACGACGAGGCATCGGCGTTTGCTCAGGTCTTCGATCGGCTGAATCAATGGATTCACGCCGATCCCGTCGGCGATGAAGCGGCGAGCCGCGATTGGCGGATCGACCCGCTGGCGGAAACGCTGCCGGAGCCGCTGCGGAAGCTTTGCGACCCGGAGCAACTCGGCAGCGCGGTTTTCGATGCCCGTCGCGATGTGATGGCGTTGCGAGACTGCCGCTGGCTCGCTGACATTGCCAAATCTGCGCGGGGCGAGGCGGTCGACGACGTCGACATCGCCGTGGCATTGTTCCGCTGGACGATCCGGTCGCTGGCGATCGAGAGCGACCCGCCGCTGGCGGCCGACCGTTCGGCTGCCGGGGACCGCTGGTTTGGGCGGGGCGAAATTCTGCTCGCCGGACGCGGCAGCCCGGCACAGCGGAGTTGGATCTTTCTTGAATTGCTGCGGCAGGCCGGGCTCAAGGGAGTGATGCTGGCGACGATTGACGCCGGCGGAGGACTGCGGCCCTGGGCTCCGGCCCTCATCTCGGGCGGCGAAGCCTACCTGTTTGAACCGACCTACGGCCTGCCGATCCCCGGCCCGGACGGCACCGGGGTGGCGACCGTCCGCGAGGCCGCCGCCGATCCGGCGATCCTCGATCGGCTCGATGCCGAGGACCGGCCCTACCCGCTGTCTGCGGACGACATGCTCAGCCTCGGGGTGCTGGTCTGTGCCGACCCTGAGTCGCTCTCCCGCCGCATGCGGCTCGTGGAGCAGAATTTGCTCGGCGGCAACGCGGTCCGGTTGGCGGTCGACGCATCGGCGGTGGCGACAGCAGCCATCGCCGCCCTTCCCCACGCCGAAGACTTCGCTTCACCGGCTCTTTGGCAGTTTCCATTTGAGGTCCGGCGACGACAGCGAACCGGCGGAGCCGGCATCGCCAGGGCCGCTGCCCGTGAACTGGCCGGCATGGCCGTTTCGTTTGAGCAGGGGCGGGCGGCCCCGGGCCGGCGCGGCCGCGGCCGGGTGATTCGACCGCTCTACGCGGGCCGACTCCGGGAATTTCGCGGTGAATTCGCCGGGCCGGAAGGTGCGAAAAAGGCCTACCTGATGGCCCGGCCGACCGCCGCGGTCATCAGCGACCTCGCCGAGCGAGCCCCGGAGCCGCAACGCGACCGGGTGCGTCGCCTTTATGAGCAGATGAAGGAAGACGCCACGTATTTTCTCGGCCTCGTCACCCTCGCCGAGGGCGATTATCAAACTGCCAGCGATTATCTCGGAAGAATGACACTCGAGGCGGCCCCCGACGGCCGCTGGGCGGCTGCCGCCCGGCTGAATCTGGCCACCGCGAAACTCGCCCTCGGCGAAACCGCAGCGGCAGTCGCCCTGCTTCGTGACGACCGGTCGCCCCAGCGGTTCGGCAGCCGGTTGCGGGCCGCGCGGGCCGAGCAGGAAACGGCCGCGGGCGGGCAGGAATCGGCCGGTTCCCAATTGCCCACTGAAACCTCGACCGGTATGATCAGATCTTCACGGTGGCAGTCACGGCTGGTCCGGAGCCTCAGCTCTGGTGGCGTCGCGTCGATCCGTGCTGTTTCCCCATTGGCACCGCAGGACGAGCAGGAAGATGAAAGACGGCATTCACCCGAGGTACGTCGAGGCGACCGTGAAGTGCGGCTGCGGCAACACCTTCACGACGCGGAGTACGGTGCCGGAAATCAAGCTCGATATCTGCAATATGTGCCACCCTTTCTTTACCGGCAAACTTAAGTTCGTCGACACCGCCGGCCGGATTGAGAAATTCAAGTCGAAATTTGGGTCGAGCGGCTATGCGAGTCTCAAGAAGGGGAAAAAGGCCGCCAAGCCGGCTGAGGCCCCCGCCGGCTGACCCGCCTGAACGCGGCGGACAGCACGGCGTCCCGGGTCGCACGGCCACGGCCACGGCCACGGTGATGGTGGTCCAGTCGGCGGTCTGCTGCAGCGATCGGTGCGGCCGGCCTTTCGGCGCCGAGGGTTGCAGCCGCGGGAGAGATGATGCGGGAAGAACTCGACAGCAAACTCGCCCGCTTCGAAGAGCTTGAGCGACTGCTTGCCGACCCGGCGGTGCAAACCGACTCGCAGAAGATGTCGGCCGTGGCCCGTGAGCACGGCAGCCTCGCCCGGCTGGCTTGTCGGTACCGGGATTTTCTCAGCGTCGAGCGGGAGATCGCCGAGCATGCCGAGATGGCGGCGGGCGACGACATCGAATTGCGGGAGTTGGCCGAGGCTGAGCTTCCCGAATTGCGGCGGCGTCGCGATGCCGAGTGGGACTCGTTGCTCGATGCCTGCCTGGAAGATCCCGACGCCGACCGGACCCGCTGCATTATCGAGCTTCGAGCCGGCACGGGGGGCGATGAGGCCGCCTTGTTCGTTCGCGATCTCTTCGAAATGTATCGCCGCTACGCGGCCGAGATCGGCTGGGACATCGAGGTGATGGATGCCAACCCGACGGAACTCGGCGGCTTCAAGGAGTTGGTGATTGCGGTCTCCGGCGGCGATGTCTTCCGCCGGTTGCAGTACGAAAGCGGCGGGCACCGGGTGCAGCGGGTTCCCGACACCGAGGCGAAGGGGCGGGTGCACACGTCGGCGGCGACGGTGGCGGTGCTGCCCGAGCCGGAGGATGTCGAGGTCTCGATCGCCGCCGACGAGTACCGCAAGGATCTGTTCTGCGCGAGCGGGCCCGGCGGGCAGCATGTCAACAAGACCACCTCAGCGGTGCGGCTGACTCATCTTGAGACTGGCATCGTGGTGCAGTGCCAAGACGAGAAGAGCCAGCACAAGAACTTCGCCAAGGCCCTGCGGGTGCTCAAGACGCGGCTGTATGAGCGACAGCGGCAGATCGAGCACGACAAGCGGGCCAGCGAGCGGCGTGGCCTCGTCGGCTCGGGCGACCGCAGCCAACGAATCCGCACCTATAACTTTCCTCAGAATCGGCTCAGCGATCATCGTCTCAACCAGAACTTCAACCTCGACCAGATTCTCGCCGGCCGGCTCGGGCTGGTGCTCGACGCCCTCGAAGAGCGGGTCCGGCAGGACCGCCGGGGCGGTCTTGTCGCCGGCTGACCGCGGGTCGGCCCCGCACGGGGTGTTGGGGCCGGCGACCACATCGAAAGTGTCGCAACAATGGCAGATGCTCCTTCCCCGTCTCCTCCGGCGGCCGATCAGCCCGAGGCCTGGACCGTTGGCCGGCTGCTGACCTGGACGACCGACTGGCTGGCCGGCCGCGGCAGTGATTCGCCCCGACTCGACGCCGAGGTGCTGCTGGCAACGGTGCGGGGCTGTCCGCGTATTTTGCTCTACACCGCCTTTGACGAGCCGGTCGACGACGAGCAGCGGGCCCGCTTCCGGGAACTTGTCCGCCGGCGCGGCGGCGGCGAACCGGTCGCCTACCTGGTCGGCAGCCGGGAGTTCTTCTCGCTCGCCTTTACCGTCACCCCGGCGACGCTGATTCCCCGGCCCGAGACCGAGGGGCTTGTCGTCAGGGTGCTCGACCTCTGGAAACCGCGGCAAGCAGCGGCCGGCCCCAGGATCGCCGATGTCGGCACCGGATCGGGGGCCATTGGCATCACACTGGCCGCCCGGCTGCCCGCTGCCCGCGTCCTGGCGACCGACCTGTCCGAGGCGGCGCTCGCGGTGGCGGCCGAGAATGCCCGGAAACACCGGGTGGCCGACCGGGTCGATCTCGTCGTCGCCGACCTGCTCGGCCACGACGCAGCGTCCGGTCCCTGGGACTTCATCGTGAGCAATCCGCCCTACGTCCGGGAGGATGAGTTTGCAGGCCTGCCTGCGGACGTTCGGCTGCACGAGCCTCGGGAGGCGCTGGTGGCTGGTCCAACCGGCTGTGAACTAATTGCCCGGCTGCTCCCCCAGGCAGCCGAACGGCTGGCCCCCGGGGGCTGGCTGCTCGTCGAGGTGGGGCCGGCAACGGCGGCTGCCGCCGAGCGGTTGGTGGCCGCGACCGCCGGGCTGGTGGCCGAGCCGACGCTCACTGATGCGGCTGGGCTTCCGCGGATTTTGCAGGCCCGCAGGCCGGACTCGGGAGCTGGCTGCCCCTGACCCCGCCGCCGTCCGCTTTTGATCCAGGGCCCGCCGCCGCGGCGTTGGCTCCGGAGATCTCAAGTGGAGGGTGGCGACGCCGTGCGAATCGATTGGGACGGGGTGAAGCGGGCGCTGCCCGGCGGCCGGGGCTGGGCCCGACGGCGGAAAATCGCGGGCAGAAGTCTGCCGCCACCAGATCTGCCAGCGGCCGGCGGCCCCGAACCGCTTCGGCGGGTGCGGCTGCTGCTGCGGGTGAAAACGGCCATCGACGGCTTTCGCCGCCGATCGGCAATCCGCGTCGGCAGCGGTCTGCTGCCGGAACTGCCGCCGGTGGTGGCCGCGGCGGCTGCAGTCGCGGGTGGCTGTTGGCTCGGCCAATGGCTGGCCGGCTCCGCCGTCGCGCGGGCCTGGCACCTCAGTCTTGCGGTCGGTGCTGCGGCGACGCTGCTCGCTGCAGCGGCGGCCGCAACGCGGACCGAGCAGCAGCGGCCTGCCGACGGCCGTCTGCCCTGGCTGCTGCTGCTGGCGGCGGTCACGATCGCCTCGGCGGGCTGGAGTTGGAGCCGGACGCGGTTGTTTTCAGCCACCGATCTTGCCTGGAGTCTCGGCGAAACCCCGCGGCCGGTGGCTGTCATGGGGCGGGTGGTTGTCGGGCCGCGGCAACGGTCGACCGCGGGCCGACCCGGCAAGGATCGACCGGTCGCTTCGGCCTGCCAGTGGCAGCTCCAGCTGACCGCCGCCCGCGACGGCGCTCGCTGGCGGCCGGCGACAGGCCGGGCACGCGTGTTTGTCGATGCCCCGGTCCGGCCGCTGCCGGCGGGGAGCCGGGTGCGACTTTTCGGCCGGGGACTCCGGCCGCGGCCCGCCCTCAACCCTGGCGAGTTCGACTTTGCCGAGCAGGCCCGAAAGGACCGTATCCTCTCGCTGATCCGCGTTCGTGATTGGACGCAGGTGGAGGTTGTCAGGCCGGCGGCCTGGTGGTCGCCGGGCCGCCTGCTCGCTGGACTACGACACGCTGCCGACGAGCGGTTGCGGCGATTCGTCCCCGCCGGGCAGCAGCCCTTGGCGGCCGCGATGCTGCTCGGCCGCCGCGAGGCGCTGCCCCGCAGCCTCCTCGACAGCTTTGCCGCCGCGGGCGTGATTCACGTGCTCGCGATTTCCGGACTCCACGTCGGTCTGCTCGCCGCCGTCGTGTTGGGGTTGCTGCGGTCCCTGGCCTTTCCGCGCCGGGCGGCCTGGACGGTGGCTGCCTGCGGCATCAGTCTCTACGCCGCCGTTGTCGGGGCCGACGTGCCGGTGGTCCGGGCGACGATCCTGATCTGGGCGATCTGGCTCGCAGTCTGCCGCAATCAGCGGCCCGGCGGCCTGCGGCCGCTGGCCGTCGCTGCCGTCGTGATTCTGCTCTGGTCTCCGGCGGCGGTGACTGCAGTCGGTTCGCAGCTGTCGTTTCTCGCGACCGCTGTGCTGATCTCGGTGGGCGGTTCGCTGGTCGATGGCGACCGGGGCGACCCGCTAGACCGGCTCATTGAGCAAAGCCGGCCGCGATGGCAGCGGCAGTTGCGGCGCTGGGCTGGCCACTGGGGGCGGCTGTTGCTGGCCAGCCTGGCCGTCTGGCTGGGGACCGCACCGCTGGTGGCGGCAACCTTCCATCGGCTCGCGCCGGCAGCGGTTTTGGTGAACCTTTTCGTGTCACCGCTGGTGTCGGTGGTGCTTGGGGCGGGGTTGGCCGTGGTCACGATCGGGGGCCTGCTGCCCCCTGTCGGCTCGCTGGCCGGATCGGTCTGTGGCCTGGCGGCGGCGGCAATCGAGTGGCTCGTCACGCAGGTTGCCGCGGTGCCGGGCGTGTCGCTGACCACCGTCGGGCCTCCGGGCTGGTGGCTGGTTGGGTGGTACCTGCTCGTTGCCGGGCTGCTGTTGTGCTGGCATGAGATCGCCCAAGGCCGGCCCCGACTCCGCGGAACTGCCCGCCGGCTGCCGGCGGCGACGGCGGCTGTCCCGGCGGCCGCCGCCTGGGCCCGGCGGCTGGCGGTGGCAGCGGCCTGTTGGCTGCTGGCCGGTCTGGCGTGGCAGCAGCTGCCGACGGTGACCCGCGAGCCCCTGCGGGTGATCTGTGCGGCCCTTGGGCACGGCTGCGGCATCGTCGTCCGCGCACCCACCGGCCAGTGCCTGGTCTACGATGCGGGCCGTCTCGGTGGGGCGGCGGCGGCCGGTCGGTCGCTTACGGCTGTGCTGCTGGAGGAGCGGCTGCCGCGGATCGACCTGTTGGTGCTTTCGCATGCCGATACCGACCACTTCAACGGCGTGCCGACGCTCCTGCGGACGGTTCCGATCGGCCGCGTTCTGGTGACGCCCGCATTTCTGGCGAGCTCGGCGGCTACCGTCAGGACGCTGCTTGACGAGTTCAGACGCCGAAACGTGCCGGTGCATCCCTGCGTCGCCGGGGACCGGATTCAGCTTGGGGATGAGTGCATCGCCCGGGCCTTGCATCCACCCCCCGGCCCGGCCGTGCCGGGCGGAACCGACAACGAGCAGAGCCTCGTGCTCGCGGTTGAATCGGAGGGGCGGCGGCTGTTGCTGACCGGCGACCTCGAGGGTCAC
>Ga0180431_10006683_pt1 | contig 13636 bp, 11 predicted proteins | sample SS_ome_11_FD_132459 | JGI IMG/M metagenome (GOLD analysis project Ga0180431, IMG submission 132459) | Hypersaline lake sediment archaeal communities from the Salton Sea, California, USA - SS_1_MS_1 metaG | ecosystem: Environmental > Aquatic > Non-marine Saline and Alkaline > Hypersaline >... | reverse complement strand
TCGGTGTGGAGCACCTACCAGTGGGACGGGGCGAAGTGGTACAACGTGAACACCCCGGCGGTGGACGCGGGCTCGACGCCGATCGCGTGCGGCGAGGCGGTGGTGTTCACTCGCTTCGGCACGCCGCTGGCGCAGGACCAGTGGGTGCAAGCGACCTGGTACTACCACCCGCCCAACGCGTGGTAAGCGAAAAAGAGAACCTGTCCTGAGATCAGTCGAAGGGCCTGTCCTGAGCTGAGTCGAAGGACTGCCGATAGAACGCGGGCCGTGGGACCCTCCCCCCACGGCCCGCGATGTCTTTGTCGGCGGCGGATCGGCTACTCGTTCTCCGAGAGGTCAAAGACGGTGATTCTGTTCGCCTCGAACTCCGGGATGAGCAAGCGGTTGTTGGCTCGGTCGAGGCTGATATCAGCGGGGGTCTTCAGCGTAAGCGGTAACGCCCGCACTTGCCCGTCCGGCGTGATGCGGTACACCACGTTCTTCTGGTAGTCCGACACGAAAAAGGTGCCGTCCACGTCGCGGTCAATCCCGTCGAGGTGCGCAAACTGCCGCGGCTTGACCATGAACGTGCCGATCGTGCCCTCAGCGTTAATGGTCAGGATCGTGCCGCCGTCCCAGCAGGCGACGTAAAGGAGCTTCTCGTTGGCGTCCCAGTAGAGCCCGTTCGGGCTATTGAGCTTGTCCCCCTCGGCGAGGATGCTCACGGCATTGTCGTTGGTCGTGGCGATGCTGAACACCGCGTTCTTCCGGGTGTCGGAGACGAAGATGACGCCGTCGGGACCTGCGGCGACGTCGTTGAGGAAGATCGCGCCGAAACCCTCGAGCGAGACGTTCGCGGTGTTTTCGCCGGTCGTCTTGTTGAACGCGCGCACGACGGTGAGGTCCGCGACCCAGAGCGTGTCGCCGACGATAGCCATGCCTTTCGGGTCGTTGAGGACCACGCCGTCCCGGCCGCCCTCGACGAACTTGTGCTTGAGGACGTTGAGCTCCTTGTCGAGGGTGGTGATGTAACCGTTGTTGTTTTCGCGGCCGGGATGAACGTTCGAGATGTAGTAGGTGCCGGTGTCGGGGTCAACGATGAAGCTTTCCGGAGCGGCGTAGTCGCTGGACCTGCTGCCGCACGAGGTGGAGCAAAGCGCAATGCCCACGCAGACCACGCCGGCAGCAAGGATGATCCTATTGTGAAACATGATTCACTCCTCCTCCAAATTGGGACCACTCAAACTCCTTGCGAGCGGACTATAGCGCGCCGTCTGGAAGGCAACAAGCCGGAAGCGCGGCAGCGCGACCGGCCGGGGCACAGACCTGTTGTCGCCGGCTCCTGAGTCGAGTACACTCGGGAAAGTGCCGTTATCCTGAGGAGGAGATCTTAGCTGTGCTGACAGTCGTCCGGCGGCGGACTGATGTGGCCGACGTTTTCGACAAGGTGCTCACGGGCGAGCGGCTCACGCCCGCGGACGGCCTGCGGCTGCTCGCGTGCAACGACCTCGCGGCGCTCGGCGCGATGGCCAACGTCGTGCGCGAGCGGCTCAACGGCGACCGGACCTACTACGTCATCAATCGGCACATCAACTACTCGAACATTTGCGTGAACGCGTGCCGGTTCTGCGCCTTCAGCAGGAAGCGTGGTGACGCGGGCGCGTACGAGATGGGTCTCGACGAGATCTTTCGCACCGCCCAGGAAAGCCTCGTCGAGCCGGTCACCGAATTTCACATTGTCGGCGGCCTGCACCCGACGCTGCCGTTCTCGTTCTACGAGGACATGCTCCGGGGGCTCAAGGCGATCGCGCCGGCGGTGCACCTGCAGGCGTTCACGGCCGTGGAGATCGCACACATCGCCGAGCTCGGCGGCCTGAGCGTACGCGAAGCCCTCGAGCGGCTGCGCGAGGCTGGACTTGGCTCGATCCCCGGCGGCGGCGCGGAGGTCTTTTCGCCTGAGCTGCGGCGCACGCTCTGCCCCACAAAACTTCCCGGCGACGACTGGCTCGACGTGATGCGCACGGCGCACGAGCTAGGGCTGCGGTCGAACGCGACAATGCTCTACGGGCACGTCGAGAAACCCGAGCACGTCATCGAGCACCTTGACCGGCTGCGGGCGCTTCAGGACGAGACGGGTGGCTTCATGGCGTTTATCCCGCTCATGTTCCACGTCGAGCATACACGGCTCGGCGAGCTCCGGCCGGCCACGGGACGACGTGACCTCCAGGTGATGGCGGTCTCTCGGGTGTACCTCGACAACTTCCCGCACCTCAAGGCGTTCTGGATTATGCTCGGCGTCAAGCTCGCGCAGGTCTCCTTAGGCTTCGGCGCCGACGACCTCGACGGCACGGTGGTCGAGGAGCGCATTACGCACGCGGCCGGCGCAAGGACGCCGCAGGCGCTGTCGGTCGAAGAACTTCGCGCGCTCATCGAGGAGGCCGGCCGCACGCCGGTCGAACGCACGACGCTTTACGAGGTGGTCGAGCGCGAGGCGCATCGGTAAAACGGATCGGATCGAGGAAACGACGTGGCAAGAGTTCGCATCGGCTGTGTACCGTACTTGAACGCGCGGCCGCTCATCTATGGCCTCGAGAACGAGGTGGTCAAAGCGCCACCCTCGACGCTTGTGAAACTCCTGCGCACGGGGCTCATTGACGTGGGGTTGGCCCCGTCGGTCACGCTGTTTGATTCGGACGACTACGTCGTCGTTCCCGACGTCTGCATCGGGTCGCGTGGCGCGGTCCGCAGCGTCGTGCTCTTCCACCTGAGGCGGCTCCAGCGGCTGCGCACGGTCGTCATGGACAACGAATCGCGCGCCTCGGTCGCGCTGCTCAAGGTGCTGCTGGCCAAAAAGCACGGCATGACGCCGAAGTACGTTCCGGCGTGGCGGCTCTCGCTGAGGCGCTCGACCTACGACGCGCAACTCCTCATCGGCGACAAGGCGATGCTCCATCGCGACGCCGGGCGCAGGCTCGACGTCGGGGCGGCCTGGGAGGAGTTCGTCCAGGTGCCGTTCACGTATGCGCTCTGGATCGCGCGGCGCGGGGTGGACCTCGGGGACACGGTCGAGCGGCTGTGTGCAGCCAAGGAAGCGGGGCTGGCGAACCTTGACGCGATAGTCGCCGGCCAAAAGGTCCTGCCCAAGCGGCTCGCCCGTCGGTACCTGGCCGAAAACATCCATTACGACTTCGGCAATGAGGCGCTGTTCGGGTTTCAGGTCTTCAACCGCATGTGCGTTGATGTGGGTCTTGCGAGCAAGGAGGTGGCAATTGAGTTCTGCGGTTGAACATGCCCTCGGAGCCGCCGTCGAGAAGGAACGCCTCTCGACGGACGAAGCGCTCGTGCTGCTCGAGCAGGCGGACCTGCCGAGCCTGGCCGCGGCGGCCCATGCGGTGCGCTGCCGCATGGCCGACGAGCGCGTCGTTACCTACGTCGTGGACCGCAACATCAACTCGACGAACGTGTGCGTCTCGGGCTGTCGCTTCTGCGCGTTTTACCGCGAACCGGGCGATCCAAGCGGCTACGTGCTCTCGCTCGACGAGCTCGACCGGAAAATCGAGGAAACGGTCGCGCTCGGCGGAACGCAGATCCTCATGCAGGGGGGGCTGCACCCGGAGCTGCGGCTCGAGTTCTTTGAAGACATGCTCCGCCACATCAAGGCGAATTTTTCGGTCCACGTGCATTCGTTCTCGCCGCCCGAGATCGTGCATTTTGCACGCTTGAACGAAATGAGTGTCGAGACGGTGCTGCGACGGCTGCGCGAGGCGGGGCTCGATTCGCTTCCCGGCGGCGGGGCCGAGGTGCTCGTCGAGCGTGTGCGGCGCTCGCTCAGCCCGCGCAAGTGCACGACCCAGGAGTGGCTCGAGGTGATGCGCACGGCGCATGTGCTCCCCATGCCGACGACGGCGACGATGATGTTCGGGCATATCGAGACGCTCGCTGAGCGCGTCGAGCACCTTGAGCGGATTCGTGCTTTGCAGGACGAGACGGGCGGTTTTACCGCCTTCATTCCGTGGACGTACCAGCCCGCCAATACCGCGCTCGGCGGGCGCGCCGTCGGCGGGCACGATTACCTCCGCACACTCGCCGTGTCGCGGCTTTTCCTCGACAACGTCCGGAACGTGCAGGCCTCGTGGGTCACGCAGGGCGCCAAGATCGCCAGCGTCGCCTTGTTTTTCGGCGCGAACGACCTCGGCGGAACGATGATTGAAGAGAACGTCGTGGCGGCTGCCGGCACGAGCTACTCGATGAGCATCGAAGAGATTCGCGCGCTCATCGAGGACGCCGGCTTCGAGCCGAGGCAGCGCACGACGCTCTATAAGCTCGTCGAGGCATAAAGGTCCAAATTTACTTCTTCTGGCCGTTGCCGGCGAAGAAGTGAAGGATTTTTGCGAGGGTCGGGCGGAGCTCCTTACGCGGCACGACCATGTCCACCATGCCGTGATCGACCAAGAACTCCGAGCGCTGGAATCCTTCGGGGAGCTGCTGCCGAATCGTCTGCTCGATCACCCGTGGCCCCGCAAAGCCGATGAGCGCGCCGGGCTCGGCGATGATGATGTCGCCGAGCGAGGCGAAGCTTGCGGTGACGCCGCCGGCCGTCGGGTTGACAAGGATGGCCACGTAGAGCAGCCGGGCGTCGTGGAGGCGTGCGAGGGCGCCGCTTGTTTTGGCCATCTGCATGAGGCTGAGCGCCGATTCCTGCATGCGGGCACCGCCCGAGGTGCAGGTAATGACGACGGGCAGGTGTTCTGCGAGCGCGTGCTCGACGAGCCGGGTCACTTTCTCGCCGACGACCGAGCCCATGCTCCCGCCGAGGTAGCCGAAGTCCATGGCGCCGAAACAAATCTTGAGACCGTCCACCGTGCCGGTGCCGGTGACGACGGCCTCGTTGAGGCCGGAGGTTTTGGCCGCCTTCTGCTGGCGTTCGCGGTACGGGCTCGTGTCCGTGAAGCTCAGCGGGTCCTGCGGCGTGAGGTTCTCGTCCATCTCGACGAACGAGCCTTCGTCAAGCAGGAGCACGATCCGCTCGCGGGCGGACATCTTGAAGTGGAACTTGCACTTCGGGCAGGTCTTGAGCGTCTCTTCGAGCTGCTTCATGTCGATGAGCTGGTTGCACGCGGCACATTTCATCCAGCGGCCGTCGGGCACCTGGACGCGCTTGACCTTGATCGTCGAGTATCGTGGCTTACCGAAGAATGGCATTGTTCGGTCCTCCAACCGCCGTGAGGCGGGCGCTTACCCCTTAAGTATATCGCGCAGGAGCGTGTTGACAAGCTCCGGGTTGGCCTTGCCCTTTGTCAGCTTCATGACCTGACCGACCAGGAAGGCGAAGGTACGCCGGTGGCCGCCCCGGTAATCGGCGACCGCCTTGGGGTTCGCCTCGATGACCTGGCGCGCGAGCGCCTCGAGCTCGCCCGCGTCACTCATCTGGACGAGGCCCTTCTCGGCGACGATGGCGTCGGCCGGCTTGCCGGTGCGGAACATTTCCTCGAGCACGGTCTTGGCGATCTTGCCGCTGATCGTGCCGGCGTCAATGAGCGCGATCATCTCCACGAGCATCTTCGGGGTGATCTTGAGCTCGTCGAAGCCGACCTTGCGGTCCTTCATGAGGCGGAACAGGTCACCCGTAACCCAGTTGCAGACCGCCTTCGGGTTTTTCGAGAGCGACGTGCAGGCTTCGTAATAGTCGGCGGCAGTTTTCTGGGCGGTCAGCACGCCGGCGTCGTATTCGGAAAGCCCAAACTCCTTCATATATCGGAGCTGGCGCACGAGCGGCAACTCGGGGAGCGAGGCGCGAATGCGCTCGACTTCCTCGCGCGGCATCACGACCGGCACAAGGTCCGGCTCGGGGAAGTAACGGTAGTCGTGCGCTTCCTCCTTGGTGCGCATGACGGTGGTGCGCTGCTTGTCGGGGTTCCAGCGGCGCGTCTCGCGCTCGACGGTGCCGCCGGACTCGTACGCGTCGCGCTGGCGCTCGAACTCATACTCGAGCGCACGACGTACGCCGGTGATCGAGGCGACGTTCTTGATCTCGACGACGCCGCCGATGCGCTCGCTCCCCTTGGGCCGCACGTCCACGTTCGCTTCGCAGCGCATGCTCCCCTCTTCCATGTTGCAGTCGCTCACGCCGAGGTATTCGAGGAGCGTCTTGAGGCGGGTGAGGTACTCGACCGCCTCTTCGGGCGATCGCATATCGGGCTCGGAAACGATCTCGAGGAGCGGCACGCCGGCACGGTTGAAATCCACGCCGCTCGTGCCGTCGTCGAGGTGAATGAGCTTGCCGGTGTCCTCCTCGAGGTGAGCGCGTCGAATGCGAATCTCCTTGACCGCGCCGTCAAGCACGATCGGGAGGCGACCGCTAGAGGTGAGCGGCTTGTCGTACTGCGAGATCTGGTAGTTCTTCGGCATGTCGGGATAGAAGTACTGCTTGCGGTCGAACTTGCTGAAGGTGGATATCTCGCAACCGAGCGCGAGGCCGGCCCGCACGGTATGCTCGATCGCCTTTTCGTTCAGCACGGGGAGCACGCCCGGCAGGCCGAGGCAGACGGGACAGACGTGCGTGTTCGGCTCGGCGCCGAACTCAGCCGAGCACCCGCAAAAGACCTTGGTCGCGGTCTTGAGCTCGACGTGCACCTCCATGCCGATGACGATTTCGTATTCCATCACGCGCCTCCATTGCCGACGGCGGCCGTGGGCGGCACGCGCGTGTGCCAATCGGTCGCCTGCTGGTAGGCGTGGCCGACTTTGAGGATGGTTGCCTCGGCGAACGGCTTGCCGATGAGCTGGAGCCCGGCAGGCAAGCCCTTGCCGTCGAACCCGCAGGGCACCGAAAGCCCCGGCAAGCCGGCAAGGTTGAGCGAGATCGTGTAGATGTCGGTCAGGTACATCGTGAGCGGATCGCTCACCTTCTCGCCGATCTTGAAAGCGGTGCTCGGCGAGACCGGCGCGACGATCAGGTCCACCTTCTCGAACGCCTTGTCGAAGTCCTGCTTGATGAGCGTGCGCACCTTGAGCGCTTTGAGGTAGTAGGCGTCGTAGTAGCCCGCGCTCAGCACGTAGGTGCCGAGCAGGATGCGCCGCTTGACCTCCGGGCCGAAGCCCGCCTCGCGGCTCGTCTGGTACATGCCAAGAACGTCCTCATCGCGGGCGCGCAGGCCGTAGCGCACGCCGTCGTAGCGCGCGAGGTTCGACGAGGCCTCCGCGGTGCATATGATGTAGTAAGCGGCGTTCGCGTACTCGAGGTGCGGCAGGCCGATCTCGACGACCTCGGCGCCGAGGCCGCGGAGCTCGTCGATCGCTCCGCGGACGGCCCGCTCGGTCTCGGGCTCGATGCCCGCCCCAAAATACTCGACGGGCATGCCGATCGTCAGGCCGGCGAGGTCGCGCCCGTCGAGCGCGCCGAGGTAATCGGGCACGGGCTCATCCACGGAAGTCGAGTCCATCGGGTCGTGGCCCGCCATCACGCCGAGCAGCAGCGCCGTGTCGCGCACGTCGCGGGTGAGCGTGCCGATCTGGTCGAGCGACGAAGCGAACGCGACAAGCCCGTAACGCGAGACGCGCCCGTAGGTCGGCTTGAGGCCCGTAACGCCGCAGAACGAGGCCGGCAGGCGAATCGAGCCGCCGGTGTCCGAGCCGATCGCGCCGAAAGCGAGCCGGGCCGCCACCGCGGCCGCCGACCCGCCGCTCGAGCCGCCCGGCACGCGCTCGGTGTCCCACGGGTTGCGAGTGGGCGCCACGGCGCTGTTCTCCGTCGAGGAGCCCATGGCGAACTCGTCGAGGTTCGTCTTGCCGAGGACAACGGCGCCGGCCGCGCAAACACGCTCGACGACGGTCGCGTCGTAGGGCGAAATGAAGCCGGAAAGGATTCTTGAGGCGCAGGTCGTCTCGCCGCCCCGGACGACCATGTTGTCCTTGACGGCGATCGGCACGCCGCCGAGCGGGCCAATCGTCTCGCCGGCCTGGAGCTTGGCGTCGAGTTCGGCGGCACGCCTGAGCGCGCCATCGGCGTCCACCGAGACGTAGGCGCGCACCGCCGGCTCGACCCGCTCGATCGCCTCAAGGCATGCGCGAGTCGCCTCCGCGACGCTCACTTCACGGGCGCGGATTGCCTCGGCGATCTCGAACACGTTCTTTTCCAAAAGACTCATCTGTTTTCCTGCAGTCCGGTGAGGAGAAGAGATTGCCTTACTCGACGACGCGGGGCACCTGGAAGAGCTCCCCGGTTCGCTTCGGGGCGTTCTTGAGCACCTCTGTGGGATCAAGAGAAGGCCGGAGCGTGTCGGGGCGCGCCACGTTGCGGACGGGCAGGATGTGCGCGGTCGGCTCGACGGTCTCGGTATCGAGCTCGTTGAGCTTTTCAACGTAGCGCAGGATGTCGCGAAGGTGCGACGTCATCGTCTGCTTCTCTTCGCTGCTGAGCTCGAGCCGCGCAAGCATCGCGACGTGCTCGACGTCCTCAATCCCGATTTCCTTCATCGGTCCCCCGATCGGCCGCGTGCAGCCGCACGAGCGCGTCGCTCAGATCGGCGAATTGCTGGAGCGTGAGCTGCTCGGCCCGGCCCCGTGGGTCGAGCGCGCACTCGCGGATTGCCTCGGCCGCCTTGTCGTCGGAAAGTGCATCCCATTCTAGGCGGCGCAGCGCGTTTTTCAACACTTTTCTCCGAGCGCCGAAGGCCGCCCGGATGAGCGCGAACATGAGCGCGGGGTCGCGCGGCGAGACGGCCGGTTGCGACCGTGCGGCCAAGCCGACGAGGACGGACTCGACCTTCGGCACGGGCTCGAAGGCCGAACGCGGCACGTCGAGCAGGCGGTGCGCCTCGGTATGATACTCGACGAGAAAAGTGATCGCGCCGCGGGCGCGCGAGACGGGCGGCGCAAGCAACCGCTGCGCCACCTCACGCTGGACGGTGAAGTACGCGGCCCGGAAGTGGACACCCGACTCGAGCACGTGCGTGATCACCGGCGTCGTGACGACGTAGGGCAGGTTACCGACGAAGACGAGGTGTTCGCCGTCGGAACCAAGCTCTTTCGAAACAGCGTGGAGGTCAACCCCAAAAAAATCCTCGCAGCGGATATCGAGGTTTGAGACGCCGGCGAGCTGCTCGCGCAGCAGCGAGGCGAGGCCGCGGTCCACCTCGAAGGCGATCACTCGCCCGGCCACGGCGACGAGGCGCTCGGTGAGCGCGCCCGTGCCGGCGCCGATCTCAACGACCACGTCGTCGGGCCCGAGGTTCATCACCTCGACGATGCGGTCACGCGCGTTCTTGTTGACGAGGATGTTCTGGCCGAGACGCTTCGAGAGCCGCAGGCCGGCGCGGCGGAGCGTGGCCTTGAGCTCCGGGCGGGTCAGCACGGCGACGATCTCCTCGTGCGGCGCGCGAGCCGGGCCGCAAGACGGATCGCCGCTTCCATGCTTCCCGGATGCGCGATGAAGCGCGGCGCAATATCGTACGCCGTGCCGTGATCGGGCGACGTGCGGACAAACGGCAGGCCGAGTGTAAGGTTCACACCGCTATGGAAGGCGAGGAGCTTCACGGGAATCAGGCCCTGGTCGTGCACCATGGCGACGACGGCGTCGAAATCACCTTGGCGGTGGCGCGCAAACAGGGTGTCGGCGGGGAACGGGCCGGCAGTGTTGATCCCCTGCGCACAGGCTTTCTTCACGGCAGGCACTATGCGGAGTGCTTCCTCGTTCCCCATTAAACCACCCTCGCCCGCATGCGGGTTGAGACCACAGACCGCGATCCGCGGCTCGGCGATGCCAAAGAGCCGCCGCAGCGTCTCGTCGAGCAATTCGATAACGGCAAGCACACGGCTGGACGCAATCATAGTGATGGCTTTGCGGAGTGGTTCGTGAATCGTGACGAGCGCGACGCGCAGCCCGCCGCCCACGAACATCATGGCGACCCGCGGCGCACCGGCTTCCGCGGCGAGAAAATCGGTGTGCCCGGAAAACGAGTAGCCCGCGCGCCGCAGACCGGTCTTGTTGATCGGCGCCGTGACGACGGCGTCGAGCTCGCCCGCGAGCGCGTCGCGCACGGCGGCGCTCACGCACTCCATGGCGGCACGCGCAAGTACGGCGTCAACGTGTCCCATGGCGACACGGCTGCGACGGAGCCGCGTCGGATTGATACATGCGATTTCCTCGTCGAGCGAGGCGGCCGCAGCCACATCCGGAACGTGTGTGATCCGAAGGCGGCCACCGACCTTCCGTCTCGCCGACCGGAATATCGCAGGGGAACCGTAGAGAATAAGGCGCGCCGAGCGCGGGATACGGTCGCCGGCGAGTGCCCGAACTACGACCTCCGGGCCGATGCCGGCGGCGTCGCCCATTGTAATGCCGATGCGGGATTGCCGGGCTGGCATGTGCGCCTCCAGGTTGGCGGGCGGGACGCCGCCGCGAGCTAGTGGGGCGGCTCGCTCGGCACGTTGAGAAACATGGTCCTGATCTCTTTCGGCTCGATCGAGGTCGTCTTGGCGATCCGCCGGGCGCGGTTCCGGGTCGCTTCGTCAATCTTGATGCGGCGCAAAAGCTGTTCGATCGCCGCATAGGCCTCGTCGAGCGACGTGCTGGTCGCGTCGCGCCGGTCGCTCACCATGACGATCCACAAAAACCCCGGCTCATCCTCGACAAGGTCGCTCGTGTCGCCGACCTTCAGCTCGTCGAAGAGAACGCGATTGATGATCTTCGAGTTGAACTGGTCGCGGGCGATCCAGCCGAGGTCGCCGCCGTCGGCGGCCGTTTCGCTTTCGGAAAATTCTTTGGCCACCTCGGCGAACGCGGCACCGGCGCGGAGTTTCTCGATCGCGGCCTCCGCCCGCGCGCGCTTTTCGTCATCGTTGCCGAAAAAGATGATCTGATGGCAATGCACCTGCTCCGGCGTCGAGAACTCGGCCTTGTGTTCCTCATAGTAAGCGTTGATTTCGCTGGGCGTAACGCTGACGTGTGGCGCGACCTCCATCTGGCGGAACGCGGTGAAGAGGATGTCGTCGTGGACCTCCTTGTAAAGCTGCTGGTAGGTCATGGTGTTCTTGTCGAGGTACTCTTCGAGGGTCAGGCCCTTTCGCACGAGGAGGCGGCGAATCTGCGAGCCGACGCGCGCCTCGTCCACGACGATGCCTTTCTCGCGGGCGGCCTTGAGGATAAGCGCCTTGACGATCGCGTCGCCGGCGACTCTGGCGAACACGTGCGTGCGCAGTTCCGTAAGCTGCTCTTGGCTCAGCGCCGGTCTGTCCTGCAGAATCCGCTCGACGACCGGTTCCGCCCTGCGCGCGATCTCGCTGACGGTAATCACCTGCTTGTCCACGACGACGTACACGGCGTCCACGACGACCGCCGGACCGGTAGGCGTGACCACATTGGGCGTGCTCTCGGCCTCGCCCTCAGCGCGTGTTTCTTCAGTCGTCGTCGGGGCGGCTGCCGCTTCGGACGATTCAGGCGCGGGAAGCGGTTCGGCCTCCTCAACGGGTGGCGTGCCGCAGCCCGCGGCGAGGAGCGCTGCGACGACGATCGCGGCGCACGTGACGGCTCGAGGAGTGTGCATGGTGAGTCTTGGCCTCCTCCGGGTTTCGGCCAAGAAAATCTAGATCATCCCAACAACTTTTGCAACACGGTTTTGATCTCTTCGACGGCGGCTCGAGTGCCGAGGTGTTGAAGTCGCGGGAACCGGTTATTGATCATCAGCTTGCGGCCGCGCCGCTCGACGATGAGCTTGTCGCCGTTCACCTCGACCCGCTCAATCCCGTGGCCCTGAGCAAAAAGCCGGAGCGACACCGCGTCGAGCAGGGCGAGCACTTCCTCGGGCGGCGCGCCGTAGCGGTCACGAATCTCCTCGCAAAGCTCGTCGAGTTCGTCCTCGGACACGAGCTCGCCGAGCCGCTTGTAGAGGTCGATCCGCTGGGCGGTCTCGGGCACGTACCAGGCCGGGATAGCGGCCTCAAAGCCGAGGCGCATCGTGACCTCGCCGGGCATCGGCACGTCGTGGCCCTTGAGGCGCTCGATGGTGCGCCTGAGCAGCGAGCAGTAGAGCGAGAACCCGATGGCGTTGATGTGGCCGTGCTGCTCGACGCCGAGGATGTTGCCCGCGCCGCGGATCTCGAGGTCGCGCATGGCAATCTGGAACCCGGCGCCGAAGCCCTGCGCCTCGAGCACGGCGCGCAGCCGCTTCTTGGCCGTCTCGAGGATCTCGCGGCTCCTGGGCACAAGGAGATAAGCGTAGGCCTGGTGCTTCCACCGCCCGACGCGCCCACGAAGCTGGTAGAGATCGGCGAGGCCGAAGCGGTCAGCGCGGTCAATGAGCATCGTGTTCGCGTTCGGGATGTCAATGCCGGACTCGATGATCGTTGTGCAGACGAGGACGTCCACTCGGCCGGCGATGAAGGTTTCCATGATCATTTCGAGCTCATGCTCGTGCATGTCGCCGTGGGCGGTCATGACGGTGGCGTGCGGCACAAGCTTCTCGAGCGACTCCTTGACCTTCTCGATGGTGGCGATGCGGTTGTGCAGGAAGAAAACCTGGCCGCCCCGGGTGAGCTCGCGCCGGATCGCCGTAGCGATGAGGTCGGGGTTGTACTCGGCGAGGATGGTTTTGACCGGCAGACGGTCCTGGGGCGGCGTGTTGATCGTGCTCATGTCGCGCGCGCCGACGAGAGACATGTAGAGCGTGCGCGGGATCGGCGTCGCCGTCATGGTGATCACGTCCACGAGGCGGCGCAGATGCTTGAGGCGCTCCTTGTGCTTGACGCCGAAGCGCTGCTCCTCGTCGATGACGACGAGGCCGAGGTCCTTGAACTCGACGTCCTTGGACAGCAGCCGGTGCGTGCCGATGACAATGTCCACCTCGCCGCGCTTGAGCGCCTCGATCGTGCGAACCTGCTCGGCGCGCGTGCGGAAGCGGCTGAGCATCTCGATCCGGACGGGATAGTCGGCCATGCGGTCGCGGAAGGTGTGGAGGTGCTGCTGGGCAAGGACCGTGGTGGGCACGAGGACGGCGACCTGTTTCTCGTCGAGCACGACTTTGAACGCGGCGCGAATGGCGACCTCGGTCTTGCCGTAGCCGACGTCGCCGCAGACGAGCCGATCGGCCGGATGCGGGCGTTCGAGGTCGGCCTTGATCTCGCCGATGGCGCGGACCTGGTCGTCGGTCTCCTCGTAGATGAAGGCATCCTCGAACTCGCGCTGCCACTCCGTGTCGGCCGGGAAGGCATGACCCTCTTTGCTCGCGCGCGAGGCGTAGAGCTCGAGGAGGTCGGAGGCATAATCCTCGATCGCGCGCTGGGTGCGGCGCTTCGCATTGACCCAACGCGCGCCGCCGAGCGCGTCCACGCGCGGCACGTGCCCGTCGGCGCCGATGAATTTCGTGACGAGGTTTGCCTGGGCGATGGGGACGTAGAGCTTCGCCTTCTCGGCGTACTCGATGCCGAGGTACTCCTTCGTCGGCGGCTGCCCCGGAAGCGTCACGACGCCGAAGTAGCGGCCGATGCCGTGGTCCACGTGGACGACGTAATCGCCTGGTTCGAGCTCGGTGAAGTCGCGGATCGGCGCGGTGCCCTTGAACCGGCGCGGGCCGCGGCGAATCTTGTAGCGGCGGAAAATGTCCTTGTCGGGCACGACGATCGCGTTCACGTCGGGCAGGAAAAAGCCGGCGTTGAGCGAACC
>Ga0180431_10006682_pt1 | contig 13637 bp, 12 predicted proteins | sample SS_ome_11_FD_132459 | JGI IMG/M metagenome (GOLD analysis project Ga0180431, IMG submission 132459) | Hypersaline lake sediment archaeal communities from the Salton Sea, California, USA - SS_1_MS_1 metaG | ecosystem: Environmental > Aquatic > Non-marine Saline and Alkaline > Hypersaline >... | reverse complement strand
TACTTCGGATCGGGCACGCCGATCACCTGCACGTCCTGCACCTTGGGATGCGTGTAGAGGAACTCCTCGACCTCGCGGGGGTAGATGTTCTCCCCTCCCCGGATGATCATGTCCTTGACGCGGCCGACGATCCTGACGTAGCCCTCTTCGTCCATGTCGGCGAGATCTCCGGTATGCATCCAGCGCGCCGCGTCGATCGCCTCCGCGGTGGCCTCCGGGTTGTCCCAGTAGCCGAGCATCACGAGGTAGCCGCGGCTGAGCAGTTCCCCGGTCTCGCCGCGAGGCACGACCGATCCGGTCTCCGGGTCCACGATCTTGCATTCCACGTGGGGATGGACCCTCCCCACGGTCGAGACCCGCCGGTCGATCGGATCGTCGGTGCGGGTCTGGAACGACACGGGAGACGTCTCGGTCATCCCGTAGGCGATCGTCACCTCGCTCATGTGCATGTCGGCCTGGACCTGCTTCATCACCTCGACGGGGCACGGCGCCCCGGCCATGATCCCGGTGCGGAGCGAGGACAAGTCGAACTCGCCGAAGCGCTCGTGCCCGAGCATCGCGATGAACATGGTGGGGACTCCGTAGAGCGCCGTGCACCGCTCCTCGGCAGCGGTCTCCAGGGTCTCGAGCGGGTCGAACACGGGTGCCGGGATCACCATCGTGGCCCCGTGAGTCACCGCGGCCAGGTTGCCGAGCACCATCCCGAAGCAGTGGTAGAAGGGCACGGGGATGCAGATCCGGTCGTCGGAGGTGAGCCGCAGGGTCTCGCCGATGAAGAACCCGTTGTTGAGGATCGAATGGTGCGAGAGGGTCGCCCCCTTGGGGAACCCCGTGGTCCCGGAGGTGTACTGGATGTTGATGGCGTCGTCGAAGCCGAGCGAAGCCTGGCGCTCGGCGAGCGCCTTCGGGCTCACCTGCGAAGCACGCCCCAGTACCCGGTTCCAGTGGATGGCGCCGGGAAGGTCCTGGTCGCCGAAGGCGACCACGGTGCGCAGCTGTGGGAGCGCCTCGGACCGCAGGTCCCCCGGGGTCGCGCCGGCCAGTTCGGGAGCCACCTCGGTGAGCAGCGCCCCGTAGTCCGACGTCTTGAACGGCGGGGCGATCACCAGTGTCGAGCACCCCGACTGGGTGAGCGCGTATCGCAGCTCGTGGGTGCGGTACGCGGGGTTCACGTTGACGAGGATCGCCCCGATCTTGGCGGTGGCGAACTGTACGAGCACCCATTCGGCCCAGTTGGGGGCCCAGATCACGACCCGGTCACCGCGCTCCACCCCGGAGGCCATGAGCGCCCTGGCCAGCTCGTCCACCCGCTCCCGAAGCTCCCCGTAGCTGAGACGGACCCCCTGATGGCGCACCACGAGGGCTTCGGCCCCCGGATCGGCCGCCACGGTGCGATCGAACAGGTCGCCGATGGTCGACCCGATGAGCGGGACCTCGCTGGCCCCGTGGACGTAGGAGAGCTGGGCGCTCCCTCCCGACATGCTCGGCCTCCGCAGTTGCTGTCTGACTGCGTGGTACCGAACGCGGGGACGCCGGACCAGGGCCGGAGGACCGTACCATGTACCGATGATCCGGGTCCTCGCCATCGCCGACGAGATCGACCGGCGGCTCACCGTCCCCAGGATGAGGGAGATCGCCCCGGACCTCGTGGTGGCGTGCGGTGATCTGCCCTTCGAGTACCTCGAGCTGGTGTCGAGCGCCGTCAACCGGCCGCTCCTGTTCGTCCCCGGCAATCACGATCCCGACCTGTCGCGGATGCGCGATCCGTTCACGGCCGTCGGCGTCGGGCCGGCCATCCGGCTCCCCGACTTCGAGAGCATGTACGACCACGGGGAGCGCCCCCGGGGCGGCACCAACATCGACGGGAAGATCCACGAGGAGAAGGGGCTGGTGTTCGCCGGGCTGGGCGGGTCGATCCGTTACCGGCAGGGGCCGAACATGTACACGGAGGAGCAGATGCGCCGCCGGGTGCGCCGCATGGTGCGGCGGGCCCGCTGGCGGCGCCGGAGCGTGGACGTGGTGATCACCCACTCGCCTCCTCGCCGGCTCGGCGACGGAGTGGACGACGCCCACCGCGGCTTCGAGTCCTTCCACACGCTGATCGAACGGCTGCATCCCCGCTTGCTGCTGCACGGTCACGTCCACCCCCACGGCGTGCATCGCCCCGACCGGGTCGTGGACGGCACCCGGATCGTCAACGTGATCCCCTACACCGTCCTGGAGGTATGAGTCGTGGGACGCAACGTGGTTCCGCCGATCTCGACGTACCCGAAGGCAGAGCGCCGCGAGCTCTACCGCAAGCTGAGCCGGATCGTGACCGGGGAGGAGGGCCCGCCGCCTGCGGCGACCTTCGAGGAGCTGCGCGAGCGGCTCCACCTCTTCCAGCAGTCCTACGGCGGCATCGAGCCGATCCCGGTCGCCAAGGTCGTCGGCTCGGCGGCGCGCACGAGCGACTTCGACGAGGACTTCCTCCCGACCAAGCCCCATCTGAAGCAGCGCTGGGAGTCGCTGGAGCGGGCCTATCCCACGGGGGACTTTCCCCCGATCGTCGTCTACCAGGTGAACGATGTCTACTTCGTCATCGACGGCCATCACCGGGTCGGGATCGCCAAACAGCTCGGCGTCGAGTACATCGATGCGGAGATCACCCGCATCCACACCGACGCCGACATCCACGACGCGGTCGAGTTCCGCCAGCTCGTGCAGATGGAGATGCTCGGTTACTTCATGCGTGCCAGCGGGCTCGGGGTGCGGCACCCCGCGGCGGCGATTCGCTGTTCGGAGCCGGAGGGCTACGCCGAGCTGCTCGAGCACGTGCGGGTCCACGGGTACCACATGATGATGGGGCGAGGTGAGGTGCTCCCTGCAGGCGAGATCGCCGCCGACTGGTACGAGCACACCTACCTGCCCACGGTGGAGGCGATCCGCGCCGAGGGGCTCACCGAGCTCACCCCGCGCGAGTCGACCGAGACCGACCTGTTCCTGTGGGTGCACCAGAAGCGCCGGTCGATGTTCGGGGCTCGGGGCCCGGTGTCGTACGAGGAGGCGGTGCGGGTCACCGCCGACCGGGAGGCCTCCGAGCAGAGGGAGCGCACACTGCTGGGTCGATTGCGCAGCATGGTGGAGCGCCGGTTCGGACGACACTGAGTCGAAATATACGAAGGGCTTTTCGTGTTTCAACCGTCGTATGCCCGACGCTCCCCGCTGGACGTTCCTCACCAACCACGCCCATGTGCTGTTCTGCATCGCCCGGGATCCCGGGGTGCGTCTGCGTGACGTGGCGGCCCGCGTCGGGATCACCGAACGCGCCGCGCAGCGGATCGTCGCCGACCTCGACCGCGACGGGTACCTGGAGCGGGACCGGATCGGGCGGCGCAACCACTACCGCATCCACCCCGAACTCCACCTGCGCCACCCGATCGAGCAGCACCTGGCCGTCGGCGAACTGATCGCGCTCCTCGACCCCGGCGACCCCGCTACCTCCGTCCCCTGATCACGATGCTGTTCGCGCTGCTCGTCTCCCACTTCGCTGCGGCCGCCCTCGTCCCGGTGGCGACGCGCCGCTTCGGGCAACGCGCCGCGTGGCTGGCGGTCGCGCCGTTCGCGGCGAGTGCCGGCTGGCTCCTGGCGACCGCTCCGCGAGTCGTGGACGGCGAGCCGGTGCGCGCCTCGCTCGGCTGGGTCTCGTCGCTCGGGATCCGCCTCGACCTGACGCTCGACGCCACCGCTCTCCTCATGGCCCTCGTCGTCGCCCTCGCGGGAACCGCCATCCTCGCCTACACCACCGGGTACACCGCGAAGCCGTCGCGCCTCGCCGGGCGCATGGCGGCGTTCGGCGGAGCCATGTTCGGCCTCGTGGTCTCCGACAATCTGTTCGGGCTCTTCGTGTTCTGGGAGCTCACCACCGTCACGTCGTACGCCCTGATCGCCTACGACGACCACAGCCCGGAGGCGCGGCGCGCCGGCCTCCAGGCCCTGCTGGTCACCGCCGCCGGCGGCCTCGCCATGCTCGCCGGGTTCGTGCTCCTCGGCTCGGAGGCGGGCACGTACCGCATATCCGAACTGGTGGCTTCCCCGCCCGGAGGGACGGCAACCGCGGCGGCCTTCGGGCTCATCCTCGTCGGCGTCCTCACCAAGTCGGCACAGTTCCCGTTCCACGGCTGGCTCCCGTCGGCCATGGCCGCCCCCACGCCGGCGAGCGCCTTCCTCCACTCGGCGACCATGGTGAAGGCGGGCATCTTCCTGGTGCTGCGCCTCGCCCCGGCAGGCGCCGGGATCGCGGCGTGGGAGGGAACGCTCGTCGCGGTGGGCCTGGCCACGATGGTGCTGGGGGGCTGGACGGCGCTGCGAGAGACCGACCTGAAGCGCATCCTTGCCTACGGGACAGTGGCTCAGCTCGGCCTGCTCACCACTCTGGCCGCCCGAGGCACGACGCTCGCCGCGGCGGCCGCCCTGCTCCTCGGCCATGCCGCGTTCAAGGCCGCCCTGTTCATGGTCGTCGGCATCGTCGACCGCTCCACAGGGTCGCGGGACGTCCGGGTGCTGCATGGGCTGCGGAGCGCGCTCCCCGGAGCCTTCGCCGTCGCGGTGGCCGCAGGCGCCTCGATGGCGGGAATCCCGGGGACGCTCGGGTTCGTGGCCAAGGAAGCGGCCCTGGATCGTCTGCTGGAAGTCGACCCGGCCACGCTGTGGATCGTGGCAGCCGGGTCGGCCCTCACCGTCGCCTACACGCTGAGGGTGATCCGGGTCTTCACCGGCCCGCGCTACGGCGGCCCGGTGCACCCGGAACGGTGGGCGATGAGCGGGCCCGCGCTGGCGCTCGGCGTGACCGGCGTCGTGCTCGGCCTGTTCACCGCTCCGATCGCGGCGATCACCGATGCCGTGGCCGCCGTGTCCGGCGCGGACCCGGTGGCCCTCCCCGCCTGGCCCGGCTGGAAGCCGGCGCTCGGCGTCTCGGCACTCACCCTGGCACTCGGGGCCGCGGTGGGCTTTGCCCGAATCCCGGCGCGCGGCGGCCGCCGCACCGCCGACGCCGGCTTCGACGCCGCGATGGCCGGCCTCCTCGCCACCGCCCGCCGGGTCACCGCCACGTTGCAGAACGGCTCGCTGCCGGTGTACCTGGTGGTGATCCTGCTCACCGCGGTCGTAGTCCCGGGAGCCGCGCTCATCGGAGGTCTCGCCCTCCCCGACGGCCTCGTCGCCGGGGAATCGTGGCTGCAGATCGCCCTCGCGTCGGCCGCTGCGGTGGCGGCCGCCGGCGTCGCCGCGATCCGAAGCCGGCTCGGCGCCGTCGTGATGCTCGGCGTCGTCGGCTACGGCATGGCCGGGCTGTTCGCCCTCCAAGGCGCACCCGACCTGGCGCTCACCCAGGTGCTGGTGGAGACCGTGATGCTCGTGATCTTCGCCATCGTCCTCGCCCGCCTCCCCGAGCGCTTCGCCGAACCGCGCAGGCCGGCGGTGGGCCCGATGGCCCGGCTGGTCGTGGCGCTGTCCGTCGGCGCGTTCGTCACCGCCGGAGCATTCGCTGCGATGGCGGCCCGCACCGCAGAACCGATCTCGTCGGCCTACTTGGAGCGATCCCTTCCCGAAGCCGACGGCCGCAACGTGGTCAACGTGATCCTCACCGACTTCCGCGCCCTCGACACGTTCGGGGAGATCGCCGTCGTGGCCACAGCCGCCATCGGCATCGCCGGCCTCGTCGCCGGCCTCCGCAGGAGGGACTCCTGATGCCGGGACGTGGGTCGCTGATCCTCGAGCGGGCGGCCGCACTGCTCGTGCCCCCGATCCTGGTCGTCTCCCTGTACCTGCTGTTCGCCGGCCACAACGCCCCGGGCGGCGGGTTCGCCGCGGGGTTGACGGCAGGCCTGGCGATCGCCCTCGAGTACGCCGCCGGCGGACCGCATGCCATCCGGCGTGCCACCCGGCTCGCCCCGACGACGCTGCTGGGGGCCGGACTGGTGGTGGCCGGGCTCACCGGGGCCGCAGGCTGGGTGTTCGGAGGCGGGTTCCTGGACGGCGGAGCCGCCACCGTGGACCTGCCCGTGCTCGGAGAGGTCAAGGCGACGTCGGCACTCCTCTTCGACACCGGCGTGTACCTCGTCGTCGCCGGCATGGTCGGCGTCGCGCTGGAGGCCCTCGGGACCGGGGAGGCGACGGAATGACCGCGGCGGTTCCCGTCCTGGCCGGGGTGCTGTTCGCCGCCGGCACCTACCTGGTCTTGCAGCGCCCGCTCACCCGCATCCTGCTCGGCCTGGCCCTCCTCGGGCACGGCGCCAACCTCCTGCTGCTCGCCGCAGGGGGACGCGCCGGAGACCCGCCGTTCGTCGGAGAGGCCGGGGCGCCCGCCCAGTCGGCCGACCCGCTTCCCCAGGCCCTGGTGCTCACCGCGATCGTGATCACGTTCGCGGTCACCGCCTTCCTCGCCGCACTCGCGTACAGGTCCTACGTCCTCACCGGATCCGACGCCGTCGAGGACGACGTCGAGGACCGCAGGATCGCCCGTGAGCGGCTGGAGGACACAGCATGAGCGTGCTCATCCTCCTCCCGATCGCCGTGCCGCTGGTGGCAGCCGGGCTCTCCACGGGGCTGCTGGGCCGCCTGGTGGCGCAACGCGTCGTGGCCGTCGCCGCATCGGCGGCCACGCTCGGGGCGGCGGTCGCCCTCCTGCTCGGCATGGGCGGCGAGGGGCCTGCCGCGGTCGTCGTCGGCGACTGGCCCGCGCCGATCGGCATTTCCCTGGTCGCCGACCGCCTCTCAGTGGTGCTGCTCGTAGTCGCCGAGATCATGCTGGCCGGTGTGCTGGTCTTCGCCATCGGCCGGAAGGGCTCGGAGCGTTCGATGCGCTTCTTCCACCCCGTCTACCACGTGCTCGCCGCCGGGGTCGCCCTCTCGTTCCTCACCGGCGACCTGTTCACCATGTTCGTCGGATTCGAGGTCATGCTCATGGCCTCCTACGTCCTCCTGACCCACCGCGCCGACGCCAAGCGGGTTCGGGCCGCCACGACCTACGTGGTGGTCGGCCTCGTCGCCTCGGCCCTGTTCCTCGTGGCGATCGCGCTGACCTACGCGGCGACCGGCACCGTCAACCTCGCCGACCTGGCGACCCGGGTCGACGCGCTGCCGGGCGCCGTCCGCTCGCTCCTGGCGCTCACGACGCTCGTCGTGTTCGGCATCAAGGCCGCGGTGTTCCCGCTCTTCTTCTGGCTGCCCGACTCCTACCCGACCGCCACCGCTCCGGTGACGGCGATCTTCGCCGGCCTGCTCACCAAGGTGGGGGTGTACGCGATCCTCCGCACCCGCACGCTCCTCTTCGCCGAGGACGGGCCGTCCACGCTGCTGCTCGTGGTGGCCGGGACGACGATGCTCGTGGGGGTGCTCGGCGCCATCGCACAGGACGACGTGAAGCGCATTTTGTCGTTCCACATCGTCAGCCAGATCGGCTACAAGATCATGGGCATCGCCTTGTTCACCACGGCCGGCGTCGCCGCCACGGTGCTGTTCCTGATCCACCAGATCGCCGTGAAGACGATCCTGCTCCTCGTCGGGGGCCTCATCGAGGACGCCGCCGGCACCGGGTCGCTGCGCCGCATCGGAGGCCTCGCCAGGACCAGGCCGTTCCTGGCGGTCCTGTTCATCCCGACGGCGCTCAGCCTGGCCGGGCTTCCCCCGTTCTCGGGGTTCGTCGCCAAATTGGCCCTCGTCGAGGCAGGCGTCGCCGTCGGCTCCTGGGCGATCGTCGCCGTCAGCTTGCTGGCCAGCCTGCTCACCCTGGTGTCGATGGCCAAGATCTGGGCGGGGGCGTTCTGGGGGGAGCCGGAGGATCCGCCGCTCCCGGAGGGGCCGCGGCCCCTCCCGCGGCTCGCCACCGCGGCCACCGCCGTGCTGGTCGGCGTCAGCCTTGCGATCGCCGTTGCGGCCGGCCCACTGTTCGAGTACGCCCAGGAGACGGCCGCAGACCTGCTCGACCCGGCCGTCTACCCGGCGATCGTCTTCGAAGGGGTGCTCCCGTGACGATCGTGGCCGCCGTCACCCTGGGCCTGCTCGCCGCAGCCGGTGCCGTGGCCATCGCCGCCGCGCTGCGAGGGCCGGCCGGCGGCGACCGCATGCTGGCGGTGGACCTGCTCCTCGTCGTCCTCTCCGCCGGGCTCGGGACGGGCGCGGTGCTCACCGGGCGGACCGTGCTCCTCCCGGTGCTGCTGGTCGTCTCGCTGGTGGCGTTCGTCGGCACCGTCACGGTGGGCCGCACCCTGGAACGAGAGGACCGGCAATGACCGTCCTCGCCGCAGTGCTGCTGATCACCGGGGCCGTCCTCACCCTGGTCGCCGCGATCGGCGTGTACCGGTTCCCGGACATGCTCACCCGCCTCCATGCGGCCACGAAGGCCGCCTCGGTGGGGATCGCCCTCGTGCTGCTCGGGGTCGGAGCGGCGCTCGGGCCCGGCGAGCTGGCGTTCACCTCCCTGGTGGCGATCTTCCAGGTCCTCACCGCCCCGGTTGCCGCCCATGCCCTGGGACGGGCCGTCCGGGCAGAGCCGGAGCACGCCGGCCCGGGCCGGCCCTCCTCCGTGCCCCTCCCGGCCCGTGCGGCCGCCCTGGCCGCGGTCTGGGTGGCCCTCTGGGGCGAAGCCGGCGCCGCCAACGTGCTCGGCGGGCTCGCAGCAGGCTCGGCGGTCGCCCTCGCCACCACCCGCAGGGGTGCGGAACGGATTCGGATCCGTCCCGTGGCTGCGCTCCGGTTCGTAGGCGCCTTCCTGGTGCTGCTGGTCCGCTCCACGATCGCCGTGGCCGCCGCCGCCCTCGGCCCGAGGCGCCTCGTAGACCCGGGGGTGCGGCGGGTGCCGGTCGGCCGGGGCTCCACCTCGGCGCTGGTCGCCACGGCGAACGCCGTCTCGCTGACCCCGGGGACGCTGACGCTGGCGATCGACGCCGAGCCTCCGGCCCTCGTCGTGCACCTGATCAGGCCGGACGACCCCGCCGCCGACGCGGTGGCTACGCTCCATGCCCTGGCCTCCGACGCGCTCCCCGTCGCCGAACCGACCCGAGGAGGACCCCAGTGAAGCCAGTCGAAGAGACCGACCTGCCCGGGGTCGGAACCCGGTTCACCTTCGAGACCGAACGCCGCCGGGTCCTCGGCGTCATCCGCCACCACGACGGGCGCCGCGAGGTGTTCGTGGCCGACGACGACGATCCCGATTGTGTCGCCGTCGCGGTCTCGCTGAGCGAAGGGGAAGCCCACCTGTTCGCCGACCTGCTCGGCGGCACCGAGATCAGCCGCGAGGCCGCCGCCCTCGCCCAGGGCGTGGCCGGCCTGACCGTGGACTGGGTCGAAGTGCCACCCGACACCGCTGCGGCGGGGTCGACGATCGGCCAGCTGCAGGTCCGTACCCGCACGGGTGCATCGGTCGTCGCCGTGCTGCGCGGCGAGGCAGCTCACCCTGCGCCGGGACCGGAGTTCCGACTCGAAGAGGGCGACGTGGTCCTGGTGGTCGGCACCTCCGCGGGGACCACCGAGGCGGCCGGCCTCCTCCAGAGCGGGAGGTCGGCACCCTGATACTCGGCGCCGGCGGAGCCACGGGCCTGCTCGCCGAACTGGGCGGCGTGCTGCTCGGGCTCGCCGTGCTGGCGATCGTCGCCGGCCGGCTCGGCCTGTCCCCGGTGCCCTTCTACCTGCTCGCCGGCCTCCTGCTCGGGCCCGGCGGACCGTTCCAACTCGAGGAGATCGGCGGATTCATCGAGGTCGGTGCCGAGGTCGGCGTGGTGCTGCTGCTCCTCATGCTGGGCCTTGAGTACTCGCCGAGGGAGTTGGCCTCGGGCCTGAGGACGGGATGGCTCTCCGGGCTCGTCGATCTCGTGCTCAACGCCGCGCCCGGGGTGGCGGCCGGCCTCCTGCTCGGCTTCGGGGGCCTGGGCGCCGCCGCCCTCGGAGGCATCACCTACATCTCGTCGTCGGGGGTGATCGCCAAGCTGATCGCCGACCTCGGCTTCACCGGCAACCGGGAGACCGGCACGGTGCTCACCTTGCTGGTCGTCGAGGACCTGGTCATGGCCGTGTATCTCCCGCTGCTGGCGGCCGCCCTGCTCGGAGCCAGCATCGGCGGGGCGGTGGCCGCGGTGTCGCTGGTCGCGGCGGTGCTCGTCGTCCTGCTCCGCCCGCGCTCCCGCGAGCCCCGCTGGACCGCCGCTCTGTTCGATCGGAGCGACGAGGCGGTGCTCCTCGGCATCCTCGGGGTCTCGCTGGTCGTGGGGGCCATGGCCGACCGGCTGGGCGTCTCGGCGGCGGTCGCCGCCTTCCTGATCGGCCTGACGCTCTCCGGGGAGCCCGCCGAACGAGCCGCCCGGCTCTTGCACCCGCTGCGCGACCTGTTCGCCGCAGCGTTCTTCCTCTTCTTCGGGTTGCAGGTGGACGTGGGCGCCCTCGGGCCGGTCGTCTGGGCGGCCGCCGGCCTCGGGGCGGCCACGGCGGCCACCAAGGTGGCGACCGGATGGTGGGCGGCCCGGTCGGACGGGGTGGGCAGGTGGGGGCGGCGAAGAGCCGCAGCCATGCTGATCTCGCGCGGCGAGTTCTCGATCGTGATCGCCGAACTGGCCGTCACCGCCGGGCTGGACGAGCGGATCGGCACCCTGTCGGCCGCCTACGTGATGGCCCTCGCCATCGCCGGGCCGCTGGCGGTCAGGGCCGTGGAGGCAGCCCGGGCGCGGGCGCGCTCGGCACGTCGTACCGGCTAGAGACGCCCCATCCTCGCCGCGAGCAGGTCGGCGGTGAGGTCGCCCGGCACGGAGCCTTCGCTCTCGACTACGAGGCTGGCGGCGGCGAGCGCCGCGTCCAGCGGATCGGCGACCCCGAGGAGCGACCCGTGCACGTACCCGGCGACGAGCGCATCCCCGGCGCCGGTCACGTCCACCACCCCGTCGGGATCCACCGGCGGCACGAAGCGACGCCGCGCCCCGTCGTCCACGTACACGCCGCGGTTCCCGAGGGAGACGACCACCGATCCGGCCCCGGCCGCCCGCATGGCGGTGGTGGCCCGCCGCAGGCCTGCCGAGGACTCCGTGGGCGTGCGCCCCAGCACCGCGGCCTCCGCCCTGTCCGGGAAGACGACGTCGATGTCGCCGAGAGCTCCGGCGAGGCGCCGGCTCTTGGGGACCGAGACCGGATCCGCCAGCACCGTCCCCGAGGCGGCCCCGGCGACGGCGGCCACCGCCGACTCGGGGAGGTTGGCGTCCACCACCACGACACCGGCCGATTCGACCGCGGGGAGCACGCTCTCGAGCCAGGCGGCGTCGAGATGGTCGTAGATCTCCATGTCGGCGATGCCGAGCACCAGGTTCCCCGTCCCGTCCACGACGGCCCAGTACTCGGCCGTGGGCAGCCGGGGATGGCGGCCGACCAGGCTCGTCTCCACCCCGTCTCCGGCCAGGGCGGCGATCACAGCGTCGCCCGGCCGGTCCGACCCGACCAGCGAGGCGACGGCCACTGGATGGCCGAGCAGCGCGAGCAGGCGGGCGACGTTGGCGGCGACCCCTCCCGTTGCCCCGGTCGTCCGGGCCGGGTTCGAGGTCCCGAGCACCACCGTTCCCTCGACGCGGCTCGTGCGATCGACGTGGGCGCCGCCCAGGCAGAGGATCACGAATCGATCCCCGGGTAGCGCTCGATCAGCGTGGCGACGAGCCCGGTCCATCCCGTCTGGTGCATCGCCCCGAGGCCGACGCCGTGGTCGCCGTGGAAGTACTCGGGGAAGACGAGCAGGTCCCGCCACCCGGGATCGTCCCGGAACCGCGGATCGCCGCCGTACATCGGCCGGTTCCCGTCCGGCCCGGGCAGGAACAGCGACACGAGGCGCCGGGCGATGGCACGGGCCACCCGGTCGAGGGTCATCCGTTCGCCGCTGCCGGTGGGGAACTCCACCGTGAGGTCGTCGCCGTAGTACCGGTGGTACGACTCGAGGGCTTCGATGAGCAGGAAGTTGATGGGGAACCAGACCGGGCCCCGCCAGTTCGAGTTGCCCCCGAACATGGGCGTGGCCGACTCTCCCGGCTCGTAGCCCACCGAGAACTCCACCCCCTCGACGGTGACCGAGAAGGGCCGGTCCCGATGGGCGCGCGACAGCGAGCGGATGCCGTGGGGGGACAGGAACTCCTCCTCGTCGAGGAGCCTCTGCAGGATGAGCTCGAGCCGCTCCCTGGTGAGCACCGACAGCAGGTGGCGGCGGCCTGCCCCGGGGGCCTCGATGCTCGCCATGTTCCCGGCCAGGTGGGGGCGGTTCTGGGTGAACCACCGCATCCGGCGGGTGAAGTCGGGGAGCCGGTCCAGCAGCTCGTCGTCGAACAGCTCCACGGCGACCAGGGGCAGCAGCCCGACCACCGAGCGGACCTTCAGGGGGATCGCCGTGCCGTCGGGGAGGCGGAGGATGTCGTGGAAGAACCCTTCCTCCGGGTCCCAGAGGCAGTGGCCGGGAGCCACCAGGGCGTCGGCGATCGAGAGGAAGTGCTCGTAGAACTTGGTGGCGATGTCCTGGTAGACGGGGCGGTGCATCGCCAGCTCGAGGGCGATCCGCAGCATCCCCAGCGTGTAGAAGGCCATCCACGCCGTGCCGTCCGACTGGTCGATCGTCCCGCCGCCGGGGAGATCGTGGGATCTGTCGAACACGCTCACGTTGTCGAGGCCGAGGAACCCGCCCTGGAACACGTTGTCGCCCTCGGCGTCCTTGCGGTTCACCCACCAGGTGAAGTTGAGCAGCAGCTTGTGGAACACGCCTTCGAGGAAGCCGAGGTCGGGCTCTCCGGCGGCGGCCGCGTCGATCCGGTACACGTCCAGCGTCGCCCAGGCGTGCACCGGCGGGTTGACGTCCTCGAACCGCCACTCGTAGGCGGGCAGCTGCCCGTTGGGGTGCATGTACCACTCCCGGGTCATGAGCTGCAGCTGCCGTTTGGCGAAGGCCGGATCCAGGGTGGCGAGCGGGATGCAGTGGAACGCCAGGTCCCAGGCCGCATACCAGGGGTACTCCCAGGCGTCGGGCATCGAGAGGATGTCGAAGTTGTTGAGGTGCCGCCAGCCTGCGTTGCGGCCGCGGCAGCGTCCCTCCGGGGGAGGCGGCCCGGCCGGGTCCCCGTCGAGCCATTGGGCGACGTCGTAGTAGTACAGCTGCTTCGACCAGATCATCCCCGCCATCGCCCCGCGCCACACGCGGCGCTCCTCGTCGCCGATGCCGGCCGGCTCAAGGTTCTCGGCGAACTCGTCGGCCTCGGCGGCGCGCCGAGCGAACACTTCGTCGTGGTCGGCGAAGGGCTCGGGCAGTTCCTTGTCGGTGAGACGGAGGCGCAGCGTCACCGACTCCCCCGCCGGCACGGTGCGGCGGTAGAGGGCCGCAGCCTTGGTGCCGCGCCGCTCCGGGTTCACCGCGCTGCGCCGTCCGTCGACGACGTAGCGGTGGAAAGCGTCCTTGGTGTGCGGCGATGCGCTCGGGATCCCGTAGAGGCGCTCCGTGTTGGTCTCGTTCTCCGTGAAGAGGACCCGATCGGCGCCCTCGGCGTACCAGTAGTAGCTGCCCGCGGCGGGATGGTCGGCCCGAACGGCGACCGCTCCGGCCCCGGCCGGATGCTGCCCGGCCGACGGCCGGCCGGGAACGTCCCCCATCGGCC
>Ga0180431_10006678_pt1 | contig 13642 bp, 6 predicted proteins | sample SS_ome_11_FD_132459 | JGI IMG/M metagenome (GOLD analysis project Ga0180431, IMG submission 132459) | Hypersaline lake sediment archaeal communities from the Salton Sea, California, USA - SS_1_MS_1 metaG | ecosystem: Environmental > Aquatic > Non-marine Saline and Alkaline > Hypersaline >... | reverse complement strand
CCCGATCTCTACTGGTTGCGCACATCCTTCTGGGGACGCCTAGGCTACAATCAGATTCCACTTTCCACGTGGATCTATCGCGTCTTGGACGCCATGACGGTCATCGCTATAGGGGGCCTGGGGTATCTCGGCCTCTCCCGCCTCCGACACGTGCTCGACCCCAGTAGGTCGAGGCTCGAAGCCGTTCTCCTGACTGGACGACGATCGCAGCTCACAGTCCTCAGCGCCAGCTTCTTGATGAGCTTCGGACCGATGATCGTGCGCCGCTTCTTGAGGCCGATGCCCAATTTCGGACGCTACCTCTTTCCGGTGCTGCCCTCCATCGCAGTTCTTATGGTAACCGGGCTAAGTGCGTGGCTGCCCCGGCGGTTCCACACCCTTCTGGCCGTGGGTCTCACAGTCGGGATGCTGATTCTGGGAGCTGCTGGGCTCACCTGCTTCCTGGCCCCAGCCTACGCACGGCCGCCAATTCTCACGGATCCACCAGAGTCGGCGCACACCGCAAATCGCACATACCTTGAGGGCGCAGAACCCCTGGCGCGGCTCGTCGGGTACGATTCGGGTCGGGAGACCGTGGACGCCGGGGAGACCGTGCGCGTGACGCTGATCTGGGAAGTGATCGCAGCTACCGACAGCGATTACGTCCTCTTCGCACAGTTGTTCGGTAGGAACGGCGAGAAGGTCGGGCAGCGGGACACCTATCCCGGCCTGGGGCACTATCCGACCTCATTCTGGGAGCCTGGTGAGATCATCGTCGACGAGGTGCCCATTCCCATCGCTGCCGACGCCGTGGGGCCGAGCCGTCTGCGGCTGGACGTTGGACTCTACGAGCCGAGCAGCGGACGCCTGACCGCTCGTGACGCTGCGGGCAACAAGATGCAGGAGGCCACGATCGGCTGGCTGAAGCTGCCGCCAACGGCGGACCCGCCCCCGCCAGAGACCGCGACGGACTACCAGATCGGGCCCATCGCCAACCTGGAGGGGTACGCGCTAGAGCGGACCTCAGATGGCCTCCAGCTAGCCCTCCACTGGGCCAGCCGGGCCTCGACACCCCGCGACTACACCGTTTTTGTGCATCTACGGAACGAGGAGGGGAAGGTGGTGGCCCAGGCGGACGGTCCTCCATTGAATGGTGACTATCCCACGTCATACTGGACGCCGGGTGAGGCGTTCGTGGACCAGCGGGTCCTGGAGATCCAGGGATTGCCCGCGGGGCAGTACGACCTATCGGTGGGGCTCTATCTGTTGGATACGGGCGAACGACTGCCGGTCCAAACTGGCACAGGTGAGCATCTGACGGACGGCGCGATCCCATTGGCGGAGGTGCAGCTGCCGTGACACACCAGCTGGCGCGCCGAATGCTGTTTTTGATTCTGGCCCTCTACCTCATCCTGGGTTTGGCGTACAGCATCATCAACCCGATCTTCGAGAGCCCGGATGAATCGTTGAACTACGCCAACATCCGCTTCTTCGTCGAGGAGCGCCGATTGCCAGTCCTCACGCCCGATGAGCCGACAAAGGCCCACCACCCCCCGGCCTACTATGTGCTCGGCGCGCTGCTCACCAGTTGGGTCCCGAATGAGAATTATGACCTGATCACCGAGCGGGTGAACGCCTTCTGGATTCATCGAGTGGATGAGCCCGGGGTGGACAACAAGAACCTCTATCTTCACGATCCCGAACTGGAGGGGTTCCCTTACCAAGACGTGACGCTGGGCGTCCACCTGGTTCGCTGGCTTTCGCTGTTGATGGGTGGCGCCACCATCCTGTGCATCTACGCCACCACCCGTGAGCTGGTGCCTGGGCGGCCGGCTCTGGCGGTGCTCTCCGTCGCCGTCGTGGCCCTCAATCCGATGTTCCTCTTCATCTCGGCGTCGGTTCACGACGACGCCCTGGCAAATCTCGTGGCAGCGGGGATGCTGTACCTCGCCGCTCGGGTCTTGAGACGGGGTGTCACTATGCGCCGGGCGGTCGCGCTGGGAGGATTTGTCGGGTTGGCTCTCCTGACCAAGCTCACATGCCTCCTGGTGGTACCGACGATCGGGCTGGCATTGTTGGTCAGTCTTTGGACAGGAGGTAAGAGTCTCCGGTGGCAGGAGGTGCTGCAACTCGGAAGCACGATCACCGCCGTGGCGCTAATGGTCGGAGGGTGGTGGCTGATTCGCAATCAGATCGTCTACGGTGAGCCGACCAGCATGGCGCGGCAAGTCGAGGCCTGGGGCGGGTTCAGAACCAACGCACCCAACCTGGCCGCCGCAATCCGCGAGCTGGGCTTCCTGCACGATTCCTTCTGGGGCGTCTTCGGGTACGGGCAGCTCCCGATGCCGGCAAGTGCCTACGCCGTCCCACGCCTGTTGGGACTGTTGTCCCTGGGTGGGTGGACCCTTGCCTGGGCGCGACGACGGGCTCATCCCTCCAGGTCGGCATTCGGCGCGCTTGGACCTCTGAGCTGGGCTCCTGTCGCCGTCGTGGCGAGCGCAGGGTTGATCACCTTTCTGGTCGTCTTCGTGCGGATGACGCTGATTGACACCGCGAATTTCGGCCGCTACCTCTTCGTCTCGCTAGCTTTCCTGGCTCCACTCTACGCAGCGGGGCTGGCGGAATGGACAGGCAACCGGACATCTCTTACGGCAGCCGGCGTCGTCACGATCATGCTCGGGTTGGCCCTTTTCGCACTCCTCGGCGTGCTTCGACCAGCCTACGGCACGCCGCGTATGCTCTCGCTCGAGGACGTGCGGACGTGCGCCGAACCGACCGACATCCGATTCGGCGAGTCAATCCGTTTGGTGGGCAAGGACGTCAGCACCCGGCGCGCCCTTCCCGGACACCAAATCGAGGTAACCCTCTGCTGGGAGGCTCTGCGCACGATGGACGAAAACTACGTCACATTCGTCCATCTCCTCGGCCAGAAGGAGAGAATCGTGGGGGCCCGGAACACCCACCCCGGTCTGGGCCGTTACCCCACAGGCCGTTGGGCAGCCGGGGACCGCTTCTGCGACGTCATCGACCTCGAGGTCAATGAGGAGGCTCCGGCACCGGCCGTCTATTCCATTGAGGTTGGCTGGCACGAGCCTGGCGAAGAGCGCCGGCTCCCGGCCTATGCGCCGGACGGTGCCCCCCAGGGGCTGGTGTTCATTGACCGGCTGAAGGTCGCGCCCGAGGACTATGCGACAATCGCCGTGCCTATGCGGCTCGACGCGGATCTAGGCGGCGAGGTCACGCTTCTGGGCTATGAGATCGAAAGGAACGACGTGGTGGCTGGAGACAGCCTGGACGTGTCCCTCTTCTGGCGGGCTGAAGCACGGCCCGCGGAGGACTATTCGGTCTTCCTCCATCTAGCGGCAGAGAGCGGCCCTCCACTGGCTCAGCATGATGACCAGCCTCAGGATGGAACGTATCCCACGTCCTTCTGGGACGTAGGCGAGGTGGTGACCGAGACCCGCACCATTCACATCCCTCCGGACGTGCCCGCTGGGGACTACGTGCTCCTCACGGGACTCTACGTCCTGGAGACAAGTCGCAGGCTACCCTACGTTGGCCCCGAGGGTGTGGTACAAGGAGACTCAGTGCCCCTGGATACCGTGACGGTTCGCGCCGGCGACTCTTGAGAATCCGGAAAAGTGCGGTAACATGCCGGAGATGGACGGTCGACTCACTTTCTCAAGCCGCAATACTCTCTCGCGACGGGTGTGGACGTTTCTACTCCTGTTGGTTGCGCTGTCGTTCGCCATCCGCACGCACGATCTGGGCGCCAAGAGCCTGTGGAGCGATGAGGGCCTGACGCTCCGTCGGGCTGAGCAATCCCTGGGTCTGATCTTCGAGAACGTCAATCTGATCCCGGTCGACCCTGATTACCAAGACGGATCAACTCGTGGATCGTTCGTCAGGACCCCTGATCTCCATCCTCCGCTCTACTTTCTGTTGATGCACGTCTGGTTACCGCTTGCCGGGCGGAGCGAGTTCGCCCTGCGGTTTCCCTCGGTCTTCGCAGCAACGCTCTCCGTAGCGCTCCTGTACGTCGTTGGAGGCGCTCTCTTCAACCGCGAGACAGGTCTCTGGGCAGCCTTGATGGGGGCGGCATCTCCTTTCTTCCTCTGGTATGCGCAGGAAGCCCGCATGTATACCTGGCTGGTCGTCCTGAGCCTGACGTCGATGTACTTCTTCCTACCACTTCTTGAGAAGGGGGCTCGACGGAAGGACTACGCAGCCTACGTCGTCACGACGCTGGCTCTCCTGTACACTCATTACGCGGGTTTCCTCCTCTTGGCCTTCGAACTGGGGGTCTACGGTCTCCACCGGGTGCGGCGGCAGCGCCGCGAGCCGCTGGTCATCCTTGCCGCGTTGATCATCGCGGTGCTCCCCCTGGTCCCCTTCCTCTGGCGGCTGCTGGGTGTCCATCCTTTCTCGTTCACCTATCGGCCCCTAGGCATCATCCTTAAGGAAGCTTGGAGCTCGTTCAGCCTGGGCCCCACCCGCTCCGCGATACAGCCGTGGTGGCGCCTACTCCCCTTCCTCAGCCTATTCGGCGTGGGGATACTCGTGGCCGGTGTTGAGACCCGTCGGCGTGGCTGGGTCGTCGGGTTAGGTTACCTGGCTATCCCCGTGCTCCTTCAGTACGCACTCTCCCTGATCAAACCAAACTACATGAACCCGCGGCATTTGATGGTGGTCGCTCCGGCCTTTGAGTTGATGCTGGCCCAAGGGTTGACCACCCTCAGACGCTGGTTCAGCCCGAGCTTGGTGCTGGCTCTGGGTCTGGTGCTTGTCCTGCGCGTCAGTGCCAGCTACGATATCCTCACCTCTCACCAATTCTGGAAGGACGACATCAGGGGCGCCGTCCAGTACATCGAGGAGAGGGCCCGGCCCGGGGACGCCATCATCCTGCACCACCCCGTGATTCGCCTAACTTTTGACTACTACTATGACGGCCCCTACCCAGAGGTCGCGATTCCGCGCTACGGCAACAACCGGGACACAGCCCGTGCCCAGGCCAGCTTTGAGGCGTGGGCCCGCCGGTACGAGCGTATCTGGTTCATGTACGGCCCACCGCCCACGTATTTCCCCCACGACTTCCTGCCGGACTGGGCAGAGGCGAACCTCTTCAAGGTTTGCCAGCAAGAATTCGAAGCCTGGTGGACCTACGTCGGAGTCGCAGGGTATGAACACCACCCGCCCACTCTCGAGACGATCCCGACGGGCGTGGATGCCCGGGACGAGCGATGGGGCGGACTTCACCTGGTGGGCATACGCCCGCAGGGCACCGCTGCAGGGAAGGAGGCGTGGGTGGACCTCTACTGGCAAGTGGGCGAGGATCCACCAGAGGAGCCTCTCACGCTGAAGGCTCAACTCCTGGACAGCGCCGGGACTGTCTGGCATGAGAGAAGATCTGACGTCCTGCCGTTCTATCCGCCCGCGGCCTGGCCGACGGACGACATCGTTCGCGTCGAGTTCCGGTTACCGCTGCCGGAGGATCTACCTCCCATCAGCTACACGCTAAGCCTGGAACCGGTAGGGCTCGGCGAGTCTCGCCAGGTGGGACAACTCGGGGTAGACCCTCCCACGTCCCAGGACGGCGCAGCCCGCCCGATGGCCCACTTTGAGGGCAATCTTGAATTGCTCGACGCGAAGCTGGAAAGCGATACCTTCCGAGCCGGTTATCCGCTTACGGGGAATTTGACGTGGAGGGCAAGCGCGACCCCGAAGGACGACTACGCGCTACGCATCCGCATCCTCGACCCGCAGCGGGGGGTGGTGACCAGCAGGGAGACGCCCCTCAGTGCGGCAGAGTATCCGACCAGCAGGTGGACCCCCGGCGATCCAGTGGCCGGGCGCTTGATTATGCAACTTCCGGCCGAATTGAAGAGCGGAAGCCACCAGGTGCAGATAAGTCTGATCGAGCAGAGAGACGGAAGCGTGGTGCCAGTGAAGCACTGGTACGGAGAGCGCGATTGGTTGACGTTGGGGAGCGTGCAGATTGACGTCTGGCCTATGGTTACCAGAATGCCTGAGGACGTTGACCACACGATGGGCGACAACACGCTGGCGGAGAAGGTCCATCTCCGGGGCTATGACCTGGAGCGTGAAGACAGTGCCCTGAATCTCTCCCTGTACTGGCAGGCGGACGACTCCCTGGACGAGAACTACCACGTTTTCGTACACGTCGGCGAGGCGGAGGAGCCTCCGCTGGCCGAGGCCGGTGGCCTGCCGGTCGATTGGACCCGCCCAACGACCAGTTGGCGGGCAGGAGAAGTCATCGCGGACACGCACGTCGTGTCCTTGTCCGACGTCCCCCCCGGCACCTACGACCTGTTGATAGGGTTTTTCGACCCCGAGACCGGCCAGCGACCCCAGACCACGGTGGACGGGAAGGTCGTTCCCGGGGGCTATGTGTTGTTGGAAGAGGTGAGGGTAGAGTGATGGCGCGGCTCAAGAGACACCGGACATTTGGCGTCATCCTCGCGCTCTATCTGACGCTGGCCCTGCTGTACGGTGTAACCATACCCATATTCGAGACCCCGGACGCCAACGGGCACTACGCTTACATCCACGAGCTGACCTAGGGCCGTGGTTTCCCGGTCCAGGGGACGCCGTCGGGAGCGCGCGTGACCGGCTACGTTGCCAGCCACCCTCCGGTCTACTACTCGCTCGTTGCCGCCCTGACATTCTGGATCGAAGACGACGTCGAGCTCGCGGAGTGGTCGTGGCGGAACCCCTATCAGACGATGGGCGATGCGAGTCGCACCGTCAACAAGAACCGTCTGGTGCATACCCCGGCTGAACATTTCCCGTGGCGCGGTACACCTCTGACGATGCACATCGCCCGCCTCGTCTCCACAGCCCTGGGCATGGTAGCTGTCGTGGCGGTGTACGGCATCGCCACGGAGCTCTTCCCGGACAGGCGCTGGCTGGCGTTGGGAGCCACGGCCCTGGCTGCCCTCAACCCCATGTTCATCTTCACCAGCGCCCGGGTCAGCAACGATGCGGCGGTGACGGCATTCGGGTCACTGGCCATCTGGGGAGCAGTGCGCCTGGCGGCGAGAGGGTTGCCTCCCAAAGGCCTCCTGTTAACCGGTGCGGCGTTGGGCCTGGCGGCGCTCTCCAAGTTGAGCGGCGTCGTCCTGGCTCCCGCCGTCGGACTCGCCCTACTGTTCGACAGCCTACGAGAGTGGGGCGAGCGCCAGGAGGATCCTGCCAGCCACCGTCTAAGAACCCTGGGGGGCCGCTGGGCCCTGGTGGTCGTGACAGCGGCTTTGGTGAGCGGCTGGTGGTTCGCCCGTAACCTTATCCTCTACGATGAGTTGATGGGCGTCGACGCATGGTTGAGTCACACTGCCACCGTGCGGGCCCAGCCGATCGGCGTGCTCGAGGTCATCCCCGAGCTGGGGGGGCTGGAGAAATCCTACTGGGCAATGTTCGGCTGGTTCAACATCGCCGCGGCCCCATGGATGTACGTCGTGTGGCGAGTGGTGACGCGGCTCTCCCTCCTGGGCCTGGTCCTGGTGACCCTCGATCAATTCTCCCCCCGGAAGTTCACGCGGCCGGTACAGCAGGGGCTGTTGGTGCTCACCTTCGCCCTGCTCCTGAATGTAGGCTCCGTCTGGCGGTTCATCATGATCGTCTTCGGAGCCCAGGGGCGCTATCTGATGCCGACCACGGCCGCGATATCGATCCTCATTATGCTGGGCATGAGTCGCCTTCTGGCCGAGGGTTTGTCACTGGATCGCTGGAGGCCGGCCCTGGCGGCCCTCATGGGCAGCGGTCAATGCGCGATGGCGGCGATCTCCCTTTTCGCCTTCATCGTCCCGGCCTACGCGAAACCCGCGATCGTGCATGAGAGCGAACTGCCCAGGGATATGTCCCGCCTGAACCTCTCCTTTGGGCAGACACCCATCGAGCTCCTGGGAGGTCACATCGAGGCTGAGGGGGCCCACCCTGGCGACATCCTCTCCGTCAGCCTCTACTGGCGGGCGCGGCAGAAACCTGAAGAAGAGGCCCTGGCTTTCGTCCAGATACTCGGGCGCGATAAGGAAGCGGTCAGCGGCGTGGACTGCTACCCCGGCAGGGGCACCTTCCCCCCGTCGCTGTGGGAAGCTAACGTGATCTACCGGGACCAGTACGAGCTCAGACTCCCACTCGACACGGAGGTGCCGACAGCCGCTGCGCTCTATGCTGGACTCTATGACGAGAACCGCACTCGCTTGCCGGTGACGCGTCCGCCGGACGATACGCCACTGGACATGATGTTGCTCGACCTCATTCCAGTACGCCCGATGGAGCCAGCCTCTGCCAAAGCCGCCCACGAGGTAGGGGCCCGACTCGATGGGGCGATCACGCTGGTGGGCTACGATGTGTCGGAGACCGAGGTGCACCCCGGGGAGGCAATCTCGGTCACGTTGGTGTGGCAGGCGGAGAAGACGCTGAACACCGACCACACGGTCTTCCTCCATCTGATAGACGAGCAGGAGTCCCTGATCTCCCAGAGCGACCACCCTCCGCTTGACGGCGCCTTCCCCACGTCGTTCTGGATACCCGAGGATGTCGTGCGCGATCCCCATCGACTTCAGGTGGAAAGGACAGCCCGGCCAGGCCGCTACCTCCTGATGGCGGGTATGTACGAATCCCAAACCCGACACCGTCTGCCCGCGTGCCTCGAGGAAGGGGCGCATCGTCCAGATCTGCGCATCGAGGATGATGCGGTCGTGATCGGGCACGTGACCGTCCGATGACTGGAAGAGGCAAGAGCCCCAAGCTCCCTCTGGGAGACCGGGTGGAGGCTGGTCCGCCGCGCAGCTGGCTTTCCAGACCAGCCATGATGGCGGCTGCGATAGTGGTCCTCTTCGTGCTGCTCGGCGTCCTGTACAGCCTCGTCACCCCCGTGCTTGAGGCCTCGGACGAGTTCAAACACTATCCCTACGTGCAGCATGTCCAGACACATCGTGAGCTGCCGGTCCTTGAGCCCGAGGTCTGCGAGGCGTCGCCCGACGACTGCGCCTGGCTGCAGGACGGGGGACAGCCGCCCGCCTACTACGCCATCATGGCAGCGGCCACGTCCTGGATTGATACCTCTGATCTCCCAAGCCTGCTGTGGAAGAACAAACACGCGTTCATTGGCAATCCCACCCAGGTGTGCAACAAGAACCTGATCATCCATCGACCAGAGAGGGAAGCTTTCCCCTGGAGGGGCTCCGTTCTGGCCGTCCGCGTTATCCGGCTTCTGACGCTAGCCTTCGGAGCCTCCACGGTGCTGGTGACGTACTCTCTATCGCGAACCCTTTTCCCGGAGAGGCCGACACTCGCCCTGGGAGCCGCGGCGCTGACGGCGTTCAATCCGATGTTCCTTTTCGTCAGTGCATCGGTGAACAACGATGCCATGGCTGCCCTCGTCGGAAGTTTCACCCTCCTCGTCATTGTGCGCGTCGCTAAAGGAGGCGAGTCGGGCCGGTTCGGCAGACTGGGGCTTTGCAGCGCCCTCTTGGGGCTCCTGATCGGCGTCGGGGCATTGACGAAACTCAGCCTACTGGGACTGATTCCCGTAGCGGGTCTGGTGGTGGCAATTCGTGCCTGGGAAACACGGAGCCACGAAAGGCCGTCTCATCGATTGCTCCGGATTCTTGGCTATGGAGTGATCATGGCGCTGGTGGCAGCCGCAGTGAGCGGATGGTGGTTCGTGAGGAACTGGAGGCTCTACGGCGATCCCACCGCGCTCAACGTCTTCATCGCCGTCCAGGGCACCCGGGCTCAACCACCCAACCTGCATGATTGGCTGGGCGAGTTTGGGACGTTCCGCTGGACCTACTGGGGGCTCTTCGGGGGCGTCAACGTGATGGCCCCGCGGGCCGTCTACTGGCTCTTCGATCTCCTGTCCCTGCTGGGTCTGGCGGGTTTCTTGATCTGGGTCGGACGACGATGGCAACGGGGATTCAAAGCCCCTGACCGTGCCGTGATGATACCTGCACTCTGGGGCCTGATCCTCTTCGTCTCCGTGCTGCGCTGGACGTGGATCTCGCCCGCCTTCCAGGGGCGGCTCGTCTTTCCCGGCATCGCGGGCATCAGCTCGCTCATGGCCCTGGGATTCCGGCAGTGGGCACCAGAGCCGGTGCGGCCGACCGTGGGGACGGCCATCGGGGCGCTGCTGCTCATCATCGCCGGCCTGCTGCCCTTTGTGGCCATCGCGCCGGAATACGCACGCCCAGAGTCACTGGAGCTCTCGGATGTGCCGGAGTCTGCACGTGTTGAGCCCAAAGAGTTGGAGGACGTTGCCCGGGTGGTGGGCGTCGAATACGAACCGCAATCACTGGACGCCGACAATCCCCGGGCATTTGTTGACGCCGTCGTCTATTGGGAGGCCATGACCTCCACCCCAACGGACTACGTGAGTTTCGCGCGTCTGCTAGGTCGGGGGCATGAGTTGGCCGGTCACATCAATCGACACCCGGCGTGCGGGATGGTCCCGACCAGCCTGTGGCATCCGGGCGAGGTCTGGCGCGACCCCTACCGCATCCCCGTGGCCCCGGACGCGCAGGCTCCCAGTCGCCTGCGTCTGGAGGTGGGACTCTACGACCCAAAGGCCAAGGCGACCCTCGGTGCAATCCCGGTGGGCTATGCAAAGCTGGCGCCACCGGATACTCAGCTTCGTGCCGAGCACCGCCTCGACGTGAAGTTGGCCGACGGCGTGACACTTCTGGGTTACGATCTCTCTCCCGCGACGGCCCGTGCTGGTGAGCCACTGACCGTGACCCTGCACTGGGAGGCCCGCCAGGCCCCATCCAGGGATTACCAGGTGTTCGTGCACCTGCTGGGGCAAGAGGACCGGCCAATAGCACAGGGGGACGGCCCACCGGTGACGGGAGACTATCCGACCTCGCTGTGGGAGGCGGGGGAGACGGTGGTCGATCTCCATCGCGTTACCCCGCCGTCCGACGCGTCGGCCGGTCCTCACCGAATCCTGGTAGGTATGTATCACCTGGAGACGATGGAACGTCTCCCGCGTGCGGACGGTGGCACCGCCATCGAGATCCCGCTCTCTGTGAGCGCCGATCAAGGGTTGGACGAGGACTGAATCCATGACGAGTCAAGAGTGGCTCTTGCGCGTGTTCGCATCCCGCTATCGCTGGCTCTCGGCGCTGGCGGCGATCGTCCTGTGCGCCGTCCTGGCGATCGGTGTCGGCTTCCTCCTGTCGGAGGTCGGCCCGTTGCTGGCTGGAGCGGGCGTGGTCGCTCTGTTTATGGGCATCTGGATGCTGCAGGATATCGAGGTGGCCTACGTGTCCGTCATCGGCGTCGTCTGCCTGCTCCCCTTTGCCTCATTTCCCTTCGACCTGGGCTTCACCCCCACCTTCCTCGACGCGGCGCTCGGAATCCTCTTCCTGGTCTGGCTGCTCCAAATCGCGGGCGGCACAGACGACAACCCGGTGACTACGCCACTGGGCGGGCCGGTCCTCGCCTTCATCCTTGTCGCGGTTGGTGCGTTCGTCTTCGGATTGCGCCACGTGCCGCTTGCGTTGGGGTTCCTGCAGACATACCTCCGCCGGTTCGCCGAGATGATGCTGAGTGTGGCCCTCTTCTTCGTCGTGGTGAATACGGTGCGGAGCGAGGAACGACTAAGGCGGGTGCTGCTCGCCCTACTGGTGGGCAGCTTTGTCTCCGCGCTGCTGGGCGTGGCGCTCTACATCGTGGCCGACCAGATCTCTCGCGATTTGGTGATCCAGGCATTATCGGCCTTGGGCCGCATCGGATACCCAACTGGACCGGGTGTCCTACGGTACATCCGGGAGAACCCGGAGCTGCCGCTGCGTGCCACATCGACGTCCGTAGACCCCAACGTGCTCGGGAGCCTGCTCAACGTCAGCCTCGCTATCACCCTTCCTCAGCTCTTCGTGCAGCGCCCCTTGATGCGCCGCCGCTACCTGATTCCTATGTTGGGTGTGATGGCCATCTGCTTGGGATTGACCATGAGCCGTGGATCCATGGTGGGCCTCGGAGCTGCGCTGGTCATCATGGCAACGCTACGATACCGGAAGATCTGGATTCTTCTGGGCGGGGCGCTGGTGCTCATGCTCCTCCTCCCGCAGACTCAAGCACTGGTCTCCCACTTCCTTGAGGGATTCATGGTGGAGGATCTGGCCACCCAGATGAGGATGGGAGAGTATCGGGACGCGCTCAAACTCATCCGCCGGTATCCCGTCCTTGGGGTAGGTTTTGCCGGATCTCCGGACGTCGACACCTACATTGGGGTCGCGAATCTCTACTTGTTGATGGCCGAGACGGTGGGCCTCGTAGGCCTGACAAGCTTCCTAGTCGTCATCGGCACCCTCTTGGTGCGCTTCTGGCGAACGCGGGAGCTGGCGGAGGGGACCGAACTCGAGGCATACTGGTGGGGCCTGCACGCCGGCCTAGTGGGGGCTTTGATGGGCGGCGTCTTCGATCACTACTTCTTCAATCTCGACTTCCACCATTCAGTGACACTGTTCTGGCTGGTCGTCGGCCTGGCGACAGCCGCGACGGAGTTGATCCACCGACAATCGACCCATGGCTCGTCCATCGAGCCCTCCTGACCAGCCTGCGGACAGGCTGCGTTGGACACTGACGCGGCGACAGCTTGCATAGCCCCCTCAAATCCCCGTTTATTCGCCCGCAACCTCTTGCCGTGTTATAATCCCTTCAGCTTGACGTTAAGGTCGCGACAGGGCTCTCAGACCCAACTGTCGCCCATAGAACCACACGAGGGATATTGTTGTTTGACAATTTGTTCAATCTGAACCGGCTGATTACGCTGGGGATTCTCTTTCTGACGAGTATGCCCATCCACGAATGGGCCCACGCCTGGGCAGCCTACCAACTGGGAGACGACACAGCCGCCCGACGAGGGCGTCTGACCATCAATCCGTTAGCCCATCTCGATCCCGTCGGGACGGTATCATTGGCCATATTCGGATTCGGTTGGGGCAAGCCCGTGCCCGTCAATCCTTTCCGTCTGCGCGGGGAGAGGCGCAAGAGTCACGCGCTGGTGAGCGTCGCCGGTCCCCTCTCGAACCTGGTGTTGTCGATGCTGGCCGCCATACCCTTCCGTCTCGGCTGGCTAAGCCTCTTTAGAAGCTCCTCAAGGATCAGCCTGCAGGGCATCCTGATCCAGTTCATCAGCATCAACCTGGCCCTGATGGTCTTCAACTTGATCCCCTTCCCACCGCTGGACGGCTCGCGCGTCCTCGCGTGGCTCCTCCCGCGGGAGTGGGCCAACAAACTGGAGGACCTGGAGCGTTTTGGGGGGCCTGGGCTGATGTTAGGGCTCTATCTACTATCGAGGTTGGGCATCCTCGGCCTCATCATGAATCCGCTGATGAACTTCATGTTCCGAGCCCTGCTGGTGTACTAGCAGCCCGGAGCCGACGTGAGGTTCATCGGCGCTGTCCGTTATCGCGTGGACCAGTTCGTGCGAGCGCTGACAGCGCGCCGGGCGATCTCGCCAGGGAGGGTGAGCCGTGCTACCAGGGTTCTTCCGCCCGAGGCCCGGTGCCTGTTCGCTAGACAAGCGCCTCAGGATCAGCGCCACGCCCTGGAGGTCTACGAAGCCCTGCTGGGGGGAGGCCACGTCAACGAAGACCTTCTGGCGGCAGCCCTGCTTCACGATGTCGGCAAGGCCGCT
>Ga0180431_10006674_pt1 | contig 13648 bp, 9 predicted proteins | sample SS_ome_11_FD_132459 | JGI IMG/M metagenome (GOLD analysis project Ga0180431, IMG submission 132459) | Hypersaline lake sediment archaeal communities from the Salton Sea, California, USA - SS_1_MS_1 metaG | ecosystem: Environmental > Aquatic > Non-marine Saline and Alkaline > Hypersaline >... | reverse complement strand
TCGATACCCAGGCGGAGATCGTGACATCGAGCGCCGCCAGCCTCTCCTCCAACGCCTCCGGCGAGAGGTTCCCCGCGCCGCCGGTGTCCCAGAGGCGCCCCAACAGGCCGATGGCCGCGAACTCCTCCGGATCGAGGTAACGGCGCCCCATGCGGAAGCGGATGTCGATGCTGACGAGCGGCAGATCGTGGTTCTCGAAGATGTAGACCGGAATGCCGGAAGACAGCTGCGCCTCGACTGCCTGCGGCGAGGTGAAGTCGATCGGCTCCAGCGCGAGCTCATCCGGATGCCGGGGTGTCGCCCCGACCGATACGATCGTGAGGGCGATGGCGAGCAACCACCTCATCGCGCACCTCCCTTCTCCGCGATCATGACCTCCGCGTCCGGTTCCAGGTAGACCACGGTTGCCCGGTCGGGTTGGAAGAGCTCCTCGGCCAGCGCGGTCACGTCCCCCACCGTGATCTCGTCGTAGCGGTCGAAGCGCTCATACGACCACCGCCAGTCGCCGCGGATCGCCTGATGGTGGACCAACGCCTCGGCGATCGAGTCGTTCGTCTCCAGGCTGTAGTAGTAGCGCTTGCGGTAGGACCGGCGGATCTCGTCCAGCTTCTCTTGCGTCACCGGCTCGGTGACCACCCGTTCCAGCTCTTCCCAGATGAGCGCCTCCACGCGTTCGTTGCTCACGGCCTCCAGGGGAACCGCCTCGATCAGGAAGAGCCCCGCGTAGCGGTGGAAGCCTGCCGTGCCGCTGGCCCGGACGCTCCGCACCGCCTGTTCCTCGAAATCGAGCCGCCGGTCGAGCCGGCTCGTTTCATCGCGACTCAACACGTCGGCTAGCAGCGCAGCCGCGAGATGGCGGCGGTCGTGGGGATGGAATCCGGGAAAGGCGAGGAGCACGCGCCGGTCGGTGCCCTGGCGATGGATCCCGCGCCGCATCCCTTTTTGCGGCGGTTCCATCACCGCCACCTCGGGTGGCGGCGGTCCGGCCGGGATATCGCCGAAGTAGGCGCGGATCATCCGCTTCGCTTCGTCCACATCGAAGTCCCCCACGAGCGCGGCCACCGCGTTGCCGGGCACGTAGTAGGTTTCCCGGAACGCGGCCGCCTGCTCTTGGGTCAATACCTCGATGTCGCACATGTAGCCGATGGTCGGCTGCCGGTAGGGGTGCGCGGTGAAGGCGAGCGATTGGAGGAGCTCGCGCGCCATCCCGTTCGGGTTGTCCTCGGTTTGTTCCAGGCGTTCCTGGATGACCACGTCCCGCTCGCGATAGAACTCCCGGAAGATGGGGTGCTGGATGCGCTCGCTTTCCATCAGCATCCAGACCTCGAGGTTGTTGGCCGGCAGGCGCGCTTCGTAGACGGTGAAGTCCTCGGTCGTGTAGGCATTGAAATCGAGCGTGTAGCTGTCATAGACCCGCGGCCACTCCATCGGCACCGTAAGGGCCATCTGGCGGTCGGTGAGAGCGGCGAGCTGCGCCCGCAGCGCCTCGATCCGTTCCGGATCCGCCCGCTCCCGCGCCGACATCTCCCGCGCCAGCTCGGCGCCCACGCGGGCGACGCTGTCCTGCACCATCATTTCGGCCTCGAAGTCGCGCGTCCCGATGCGATCGGTTCCCTTGAAGGCCATGTGTTCGAACATGTGCGCCAAGCCGCTCTGTCCGGTGGGATTGTCGACGTTGCCCACCCGGAAGAGCACGCGGCCCGAGACCATCGGCACCTCGTGGCGGGGTAGGAGCAGGAAGAGCATGCCGTTGTCGAGGCGGAACTCCTCCACCCGGGAGAAGATACTGGGGGGATCACCGCTTCCGAAGGCGGCGGGAACCGAGAGCAGAAACGCAAGAGGCAGCAGCAGGGAGCGGGGGGCGGTGCGCATGGGAAGACCTCCCGTCTTGGGGCACGATGGACGATCGCTAGGTCGCGGGGAGAATGTGGGGGTTGAGGGGCGGAGTCAACCCCCACGTGCGGTCAGGGCCGGAATAGGCGCTTCACGCTGCTCCAGGTTGTCTCCGCTTCCACCGCCGGCGGGAGCTCCTCGACATCCTGGAAGTCGGCGATGCCCAGACCGCGGATGTGGAGGATGTAGCTGTATTCGGGGCACTCCTCCCACTCGGTGGTCGATGCCCAGAGCCAGACCTCATCGCCAATCTCGGCCACCAGATCGAGCGTCCCCTCTTGGCAGGGCTCCACGAGCATCGTGTAGTCGACATGGAAATCCCCCATGCAGCGGAGCTCGGGATCGAAACCGAGTTGGAAAACATAGGTCTCCCGTTCGGCGGTGCACGTCACATTGAAGGGATCGCTCGCCTTGTAGAGCGTGTACCAGTCGGTGTCTCGGTAGTAGTACCCGGAGTAGAGGTACGTGCCGGTGCGCGCGCAGAGGATGAGCTCGTTGTTCTCGTCGCCGTTCAGCGCCTGGAAGTTGTCGCCGTTTCCGCCGCAGCAACCATCATTGTAGACGTCGATGTACCCGTCCACGATGGGCGGCTCTCCTTCCGGCAGGCCGCCCGGGGGACAGGAGAGCACACAGGGTTCGAACCAGTCGATCGCAAGCGCGTACTCGCCGCAAGAGGTTCCGTACCCGTCGACGACGATGTAGTAGGTCGTTCCCGCCGCCACCTCGACGTAGTCGAGGCGGGAGGCGTAGGCGTTCTCTGCGCAGTTCGCATCGTCGTTGCAGGCGTAGGGATTCCCATAGCCGAATCCCCCCGCGAACTCGTAGACGTAGGCCTTGGTGTCGTAGGCGGAGCCACACAGATCGATCCGCACCATGCCCGTTTCGTCCGGGGTGAAGGCATAGACGACATCGGGCGCGGTCGACTCGTCGTAGGGACAGATTTCATCGTAGTCATCGATGTTGTCACACGTGGCACCCGTATCGCTGAACGGGAGCCCGTCGATGAGGAGGGCATCGTCGATCGTCTCGCCCCCCACCCGGCCATCGCGAGCCGGCGCGGCCGGAATGGGATTCTTGGCGTCACTCCGCCCCGGGGCCGCGCACGGGCTCGGGTCATCGGCTCCCGCGGCGGGGAGCATCCAGAGCGCGACGGCGAGGATCATCACGAGGGTCCTGTGCATGGCAGCCTCCTTTTTGAACCGACCGAGAAGCGCGATCTCGCGCCTTGTGTGGTCAAGTATGCTGCAAAACCATGCATTCTGTACATAGTAAAATGCACAATATACATGCACCCAAGTGAGGCGGTTTCTAGGACGGCCTTGTTGCGATTCGTGCAACGATTTGTAGAGCAGTCAAATACAAGGGGGCTTCAGGAAGGGGTCATGGGCCATCCCCCGGGGCGCGGCCGTGGATCGACCGGAGGAAGTCGACCTCGGTCATGCCGTATACTGGTCGATGGCAACCGCGAGCCGCGCATCTCGCCAAGAGGAGGACTGCACCATGTCGAGGACGCTGGACCGAATCCCGTTGCTCTTCACCCTCACCCTGTTCCTGCTGCTTCCCCCCGCGGTTTGGAGTCAGACGGTGGTCGACGTTCTGCCCGCCACCGACGGAGCCTGGGGGATCGATTACCACGACGGATATCTCTGGGTCGGTGACGATCTGGACGGTTTCCTGCGCAAGGTCGACCCCGCAGATGGATCGATCTTGGACGTGCTCCCCACCCCCTACGACGAGAACCACATCAGCTACGGCGCCAATCATGGCGCATCGTGGGATGGATCGGGCTTCTGGGTGGCCGGTGACTACGGCAAGGACTGGCTGTACAAGGTGGCGATCGACGGCGCCTTTCTCGATACCCTGGCGTCCCCCGCCGATGCGGTCGGGGGCCTCGGATTCGACGGCACCTATCTTCTCGTCACCCGTTACTACCCCAACGACCAGGCCGACATCCTGAAGATCGACACTGCTACCGGCGCCGTGGTCGGTGATCCCATCCCGACACCGGGGCAGCAACCCTTCGGGATCGCCTACGACGCGTCGGACGCCACCGTCTGGAACGGCATGGACGACAACGACGGCGATCCGGAGAAGATCTGGCACCTCTCCTATCCGGACGGCGCGGTTCTGGACGACTTCGACTCCCCGGCCGGCTCACCGAAGGGGATCGCCATCGGCGGGGGATACATGTGGCTGGTAGCGAACACGATCGGCGGGAGCGGCCGGAAGATCTATCAGATCGATTTGAGCGGGGGTGGTACGGGCGACATCGATCCGCTCCCGGCGGCCTATGACTTCGGCATCATCTCGCTCGGGACGCCCGAGTCCTACACGCAGATGCTGAGCAATGTCGGCGATGGGCCGCTCACGATTACCGGCATCGAGACCGGCGGGGCGTTCTCCGCCGAGGAGGTAACGCTGCCGGTCGTGCTCGATCCGCTGGGGACGCTCGAATTCGAGGTGACCTTCGATCCGCAGGCATCGGGGCACTTCGCCGGAATCCTTCGCATCCACTCCGATGACTTCGACGAGGGGATCCTCGACATCCCGTTGGAGGGAACGGCGGTCGTCCCGGAGCCGGCGGTCCATGTCACGCCGACCGCCCTCCACTTCCCGGACACCGGCATGGGGATGGTGAGCGCCCTGGCGCTCGAGATCGAGAATATCGGTTACCAGACCCTCTCGATCACGAACATCGCGGCGAGCGGCAACGCCTTCGTGTTGCCCGCGATCGATCTGCCGATCACGCTCGCCACCTTCGAGACGCTCGAGCTCGCGGTGACCTTCGAGCCGGATTTCCCCGATGACTACGCCGAGACGATCACCATCACCTCCGACGATCCCGCCCGCCCCGAGCTCCCGGTTCCCGCCGGCGGGGCGTGCGTGTTCAAGACCTGGGATCCGGGTGAGATCATCTGGTGGGCGCAGGGGATCGAGAACGTCGTCAGCACGCAGCCGATTCCGGATGTGGCCGGCGACGGCCGGCCCGGGGTCGTGACCGAATCGTACGATGCCGGCGCCTCGGGCATCCCGCACGTCGCCTACCGCGGCAACAGCGACGGCACCGGGGTGCCGATCTGGGCCACCGGCACCAGCGGGGGCTGGGGCGACCTCTGTCTCGGCCTCATCGATGATCTCGACGATGACGACTTCCCCGAAGTTCTGCGCGGCGTCGCCTGGGGCGGCCGGAGCATCGAGGTGCGCGGGGCCGAGGACGGCGAGCTCCTCTGGGGCTTCAACACCCAGATTCACGACGGGGGCGGATGGGTCTACAGCGTATCGGCCTTGCCGGACGTGACGGGTGACGGGAAGCCCGAGGTTCTGGCGGGCGCGGGGACCGACGGCAACCCGGGCACCGGATCGCGGAGGATCTACTGCTTCGACGGCGCCCGGGGGACGATCATCTTCATGTACATCGCCAGCGATGCGTTCAATCACGTGATCGCCATCCCCGACGTCAACAGCGACGGCTATTGGGACGTGGTCGGCGGCAACGCCGATGGGTACGTCTACTGCGTGAGCGGCGCCAGCGAAGGGGCCGGGACGCTGCTCTGGTCGTTCCCTACCGGCGGCAACGCATCCTTCGTCGACGCGATCAAAGACGTCAACGGCGATCTGGTCCCGGACGTGATCGCCGGATCCTGGTCGAACCAGGTCTTCTGCATCGACGGCGTCACCGGAGCCGAAATCTGGAGCAGCCCGATCAGCAGCTTCGTCCTGCAGGCGCGGGCGATGGCCGATGTGACCGGCGACGGGATTCTGGATGTCGCGGTCTGCAACCTCGGGAACAACTTCCGGGTCTTGAGCGGCGCCGACGGGACGGTGCATTGGTACACCTATACAGGAGCGAACGTCTGGTCGATCTATCCGATCCCCGACGTCAACGGCGACGGGTTCCATGACGTGCTGGCCGGCGCGCAGGACAACCAGGTCTACTGCGTGAGCGGGGCGAGCGATGATCAGGTCGGAGACATCCTCTGGACCACCGATCTCGGCAACCTCGTGCTGACCGTGCGCGCGATCGAGGACGTGAACGGCAACGGCACGCCCGACGTCATCGCCGGCACGCAGTATCTCAACGGGTCCGGCGGGCGCATCTTCTGCCTCGACGGCGGTTGGCCGATCGCGGGTGTGGACGAGAGGCCGGTGGCGGGCGGGTCATCGCTTCGCTTGCTCGGCCCCCACCCCAATCCGGCGAGCGAGAGCAGTACGATCCTCTTCGAGGCGGGACCCGATGTCTCCGGACGTCTCGTGCTCGACATCTACGATCTCACCGGACGGCGGGTACAGAGCCTGGAGCGCGCGGCCGAGGCCGGGCTGAATCGAATGATCTGGGACGGTCGTGAAGAGAACGGCCGGCCGGCGTCGAGCGGGGTCTACTTCTACCGCTTCCGGGGCCTCGAGGAGCTGGCGGGAAGCCGGGGGAGGATCACCCTGAAGCGATAGGGCCCTACCGGCGCTCGCTCCGCCAGGCGAGGACGAAGATGTTGCTCCGCTCCCAGGAGGCATCCCCGTCCCGGCAGCTGTAGCCGGTGAGCCGGTGAATGAGCTCGTCATCCAGATCGTACTTGGCGTAGAGGTACTCGGTGATGCGGGAGCAGGTCTCTGCCCCCGCGTCGTACCGCCAGGTTGCGCTCGAATCGGTCCACTCCGATAAGATGAGGGCCCCCCCCGAAACCCGGATGTATGTGTTCCAACCGCCGATCGCCTCGTAGTACGAGGCGGCAGACCAACTCGATAGCTGCAGCGTCGTGGGATCGATCTGCACCGCGAAGGTGTCGGCGGAGGTCAGGGTGTAGAGCCCGTTGTCGAACCAGGCGACTTCGGCCTGGACGTGATGGAGCTCGTTGGGGATGTGGGTGCCGTGCGTGTAGTCGTTGTCGGTTCGGATCTCGAAGCTGATGTGATCGAAGGTGGTGATGTCGGGCAGGCCGGCACCGGTCACCAGGACCGCCGCCACCTCGATCGTGCGCTCGTAGGAACAGGCGCCGTTGGCGACCAGCACCAGGAGGTCCTCATCGAGCGCGTGAAGCGTCCCGAGGTTGGAGACGGTCACCTGTTGCCCGCGGCCGACCAGCGATGCCGCGCCCTCGTCGATGCTGAAAACGAGAAGCTCGGCCTCTCCCTGGGGGTCGACCACGCCGAGGTTCAACTGATCGCCTTCCGGGAAGTCATCGCGCTCGAGGTCGATCCGATAGAGGCGGCCGTCGAGCGCCTGGTGGATGCCGCTGAAGGTGTGGGTCAGGTCGTCGGGGGAGTCGAGCGTCCAGGTCTCATCCGCAAGCGCGAGAAACCACGAGAGATCGACGTCATAGAGCTGGCCCGTGAGCAAATCCGCAAGATACTCGGGCCACCACACGCCGGGAGCATCGGGCAATGCGCGGCCCAAGAAGCCGGCGTCGAGGTAGGTATCGCCCGAGCGTTCGTCGAGCGTCGCCTTCAAGCCCTCGCGCCCCCAGCCTTCCCCCTCCTGCCGGTCGATCCATCGCGCGAGCGACGCCATGCCGAGGCCGTAGGGGATGATCCCTTCCCGCACCTCGAAGTCGGGGTTGACCGACCGCGCGAGCCCGGCGACGGGGAACGACTGGCACGCCTGCTGTCCGTAGTGCACGTAGTCGGGGGAGATGTCGCTCATGAGATGGATCCCGGTCGCGTAGAACCACCAGTCCCCCTTGAGCCCGGTCCGGGCGGCGTAGGCGGCGTTCCAAAGGTAGAAGCGGACCCATTGGCGGATCGATTCCAGATCCGCGTCGTCCGGGTCGTGGATCCAGGTCACGTGGGGGGAGATCGTGCCCGCCACCTCGTCGTTGAACTGCAGCTGCGCGCTCACCCGGGAGGGGCCGTACGATGCCTCGCGCACGGTGCCCTCGATGAGGGGCATGTACGCGGCCTGCTCGGGGAAGGCGTCGTTCCGAAACCCTTCGGTCAGCGGGAGGAACGCCGTGGCATCCTCCACCAACCAGAGCAGCATGAGGTCCCGGTAGGTGGTGAGCCGGTCGTTGCTCCACACGTAGATCGGGAGCGGGATCTCCACGTGCGCGCGGCCGGACGGGTTGTGCCCATTGAGGATGATATCCAGGAGGAGCCCGCTCGGATCTTCCCGGGTGGCCGCGGGGAACAAGACGTAGTCGCCGGGAGGAAGCGATGCCTCCAGCGTGCTGTCGGCGGCCACCGCATCGAGAATCCGCAGCTGGCGGGAGGTGTCGCCGTCATCCGTCACCGAGACGATCTCCGCCAGGATGACGGCGGAGGATTCGGTCGCGAGGAGATCGGCGGTCTCGAGGGTCAGACGAAGCCCGATCGATTGCGCGAAGCCGGCCGGGAGCCCGCTCAAGCGGTACGACCCGGTGTCCCCCCGATCAGGCGGCTTCGCCGGCCGGAAGACGGCGATGTCGACCGCGTCGGATAACGCCCCGGCCGGGATGTCGATCGTGACCCCCGAAGATGCGAGCGTCGCGCCCGCATCATCGACGGTGGCATCGATCAGAAGCACGTCCTCCTCCGTCGTCTCTCGCGGATCGGTCGGAGAGTCGGAGGAGCAGCCGAGAATGCAGCCGGCGCCGGCGAGCGCCAGAAGGCATTTCGCCCAAGGGGACATGGAACCTCCTTGCGACCCATCCTACCACAGACCGCCGCCGGTCCGGTTGCCGCGGCGAGGGCCCCTTCGGTAGAATAGGGAGCCACGTTGTCGACCACCCGAAGTGAGGAGCCGGATGGAGCAGCATCGATGGAGCGCCTGGAGCGCCGGGTTCCTGGCGGCCGCCCCCGTGGCGTTCCTGGCGGGAGCACTCGAGACGGCCTGGGCTCCGAACCCCGAGCCCGCGGGCATGGTCGACCTGATCTATGGGGCGAACGTTCATGGGCTGATGGCCTTGGGGCTGACGCTGGTGCTGCGACTCGCCCTTTGGCGGACGCCCGATCGCCGGTTCCGCGCCATCGCTTTCGGGAGCGTGTTGGTCCTCGAGCTCGGACTCGTTGCCCCCTTCTGGCTGAGCATCGGGCCGACGCTGCCGCCCCTTGGTTCACCGGCGGGGAAGCTCGCTCTGATCGCCGTCATGGGCGTGGGCACGCTCCTGGGCGCCGCCATCGCCTGGAGACTCGATCGCATCCTCCCGACCCGGTCCCGGTGGGGCGTGCGGCTGGCGGCGTTGATGGCGCTGGCCAACGCGGCAGCCGTTCTTCTCAGCCTGCCGCGTGGAGAGCCCTTCACGACCCGGACCGACGCCGCGCAGGTCGAACGCCCTCCGGTGGTCATCATCCTGATCGATACCCTGCGGCGCGATCATGTCTCCTACTTCGGCTACGAGCGCAACACGACCCCCAACCTCGATCGCTTGCTAACCGAGAGCTACACGTGGACCTCCGCGGTGACCCCGAGCACGTGGACCATGCCCTCGATCGCGAGCCTCTTCTCCGGCCTCTATCCGACATCGCACGGCGTGAGCCTGGACCGTCCGCACCTGCCGCGCCAGGCTTTCACGCTGGCTGAGTGCTTCCGCGCCTACGGGTATCGGACCGGGGCCTTCGTCGCCAACCCGATCGTCTCCGCGCGCAGCGGGTACGGGCAGGGCTTCGGGACCTTCTACCCCCGCTGGCCCCTGTGGTGGATGCGGAGCGAGCGGACGATCGTCGAGCACATCGCCAAACGCCTCTCGCCGCACGGAACCGTTGTCGGTTGGATGGCGGAGATCGGCTCCGCCGTCACCGAGACCTTCGTCCGCTGGCTCAGCCGGGGGGCCGAGCGCCCGCTCTTTGCCTATCTCCACTACATCGACCCGCACGAGCCTTATCGGCCTCCCGAGCCCGATCGCCGGGCGGTGGCGCCCGGCGCCCCGCGGGGTCCGGCCAACGCGCCCAACTACCCCGACCTCCAGGCGGACGATACGTGTTTCGACTGGGAGTGCCTGGAAGATCCTCCGCGGCTCGACCCCGAGGATCTGGCGGGCATGATCGCCAACTACGACGGCGAGATCCACCGCGCCGACGCGCTGCTCGGGCGGGCCTTGGATGGAATGCGGGAGCTCGGGCTGCTCGACCGCTGTCACCTGCTCCTCTTCACCGACCACGGCGAGGAGTTCGGCGATCACGGCGGGTGGAATCACACCTACTCGATCTACGATGAGATCAGCGGTGCGGTCATGGCCTACCGTCCTCCCGGCGGCCTTCCCGGGGGGCGGAGGATCGAACGGCCCGTCGCCATGCTCGATCTGACGCGCAGCCTGTTCGAGATCCTCGGATTCGATCCCTCGCCCGCGCACCAGGGACGCCTGCTTCCCGAGATCGTGCCGGGGGCGCGCCGCGCGCTCGATCGCTCGGTTCTCTGCGAGATGCCCCCCTACCTCTACTCGCTCCGCCTCGGCGACTGGAAGCTCATCCAGCGCGGGCCGCGAGATGATCCGGACTGGCGGCTGTATAATCTCGCCGCCGATCCCCGGGAGATGAGGAACCTGGCCCGCGCCGAGCCCGACACGCTCGCCCAGGCGCGGCTTCACCTGCAGGGCTTGCTGGCCGCGCTCGCGCAGGTGGCGTTGGGTATGGATGATGACGAGATCTCGCCGGAGCTGTTGCGGCAGCTCGAGACGCTGGGGTACATCAATCGATCGCGGGGCGGGGAGGAGGAGTTGGAAGGGGAGTGAGGCGAGGGGGCCAAAGACCCGGCTCTCTCCATGGACGGGAAGCTCCCGAATGGATATCCTCCGCACCGGTACATCGTGAGAGGAAGGAGTCTCCAGCGGCATGCGCCTACACGTAATGATCAGTCTGATCGCCCTCTGGGCGGCCGCGATCCCGGTGTCCGGGCAGAACCGTCCCCTCACGCTCGGCGACCTCGAGATCCCTCGTCCGAGCGGCTATGTCAACGATTTCGCCGGCCGGCTCAGCGCTCGGGAGACGGACACCCTGGAGCAGATGTGCCGGATGATCGACCGGCAGACGGGCGCCCAGATCGCGCTGGTCATCCTGTCCGATCTGAAGGGGGAGGATGCGCGCGAGGTCAAGACCCGCCTTTTCGAGGCCTGGCGGATCGGCCGCCAACATGACGATCGAGGGCTCCTCATCCTCCACGCGCTGGCGGAGCGGCGGATCGAGGTGGAGACCGGCTACGGACTGGAGGGCATCCTGCCCGACGGGCGGGTGGGGGCGATTCTCGACCAGGCGGTGGTGCCGCACTTCCGTGCGGGCGACTTCTACCAGGGCTACCGCGCGGGGCTGGCCGCGTTCGCGGATCGGATCGCGGCGGATGCGACGGCCGGCGACGGAACGGACGCCTACCGGACCACTCGCGGTCGCCGCGGCGAGGAGCGGCGGGGGTTTCCCCTTGGCGCGCTCCTGCTGGCGCCCGTCTTCCTCTACCTCCTCATCCGGCATCCGCGGCTTCTCCTCTTCATGCTGATGATGAACATGATGGGCGGACGGCGCGGCGGCATGGGCGGAGGATTCGGCGGAGGATTCGGCGGGTTCGGCGGAGGCATGAGCGGCGGCGGCGGCGCGGGCCGTTCGTACTAAGGAGGCAGGCAGGTGGCCAAAGATCCCGAACAGGTCAGCGCGCGGTTCCTGGCCGACATGGAGACCGCTTGGGGAGAGAACCTGGCATCGGTCGTTCTCTACGGGAGCGCCGCCCGGCAGGACTTCGTCCCCGGACGGTCGGACCTGAACTTCCTGGTGCTCGTCCGGGGCCTGCAGGCCGAACGGCTCCTTTCCCTGCAGTCGCGCGCCAAGGCGTGGCGCAAGCTGATGATTGCCATGCCGGTCTTCATGCGCCCGGAGATGCTGCCGACCGCGCTCGACTCCTATCCGCTGGAATTTCTGACCATGCAGGCCGCCTACCGTGTGCTACAGGGGGAGGATCCGCTCGAGAGCCTCGTCTTCCGGCGGGAGGATGTGAGGCTCCAGTGCGAGCGCGACCTGCGCGGCAAGCTGCTCCACCTGCGCGCGGGCGCGATCGAGTGCGAGGGGAAGCGCGACCGGATGGGAGCGTTGATCCGCATCTCGCTGCCGGCGATGACCGCGATCTTCCAGGGGCTGCTTTTCGTGGCCGGGCGTCCCCATCGCATGTGGGGCAACGACTTGCTCGATGCCGGTTGCGATGCCTTCGGTCTCGATGTCACCTTGTTCCATGAGCTGGCGCTGGTCCGCCGGGAGAAGCGTCTCCCCTCGGCGGAGGTGCTGTCGGGGCAGCTGGTCCGCTATCTACGGGAAGTGGATCGGCTGGTGGAGTGGGCCGATGCCGGCGGGCTAAACGCTACGGAGGAATCATGAAGCGAGGAACGCTGATCGCCCTGGTCGTCCTGGGTCTCATCCTGATCATTGCGATCGGGCTCTTCTCGACGGTCGTCGGCACCCGAAACCGGATGGTCGGCCTGGATGAAGCGGTCAAGACCCAGTGGGCGCAGGTGGAGAACCAGCTCCAGCGCCGCTACGACCTCATCCCCAACCTGGTCGAGACCGTCAAGGGCTTCGCCCAGCAGGAGCGGGAGGTCTTCATCGGCGTCACCGAAGCGCGGGCCAAGGTTGGTGGGGCGGGAACGATCCCGGAGAAGATCCAGGCCAACCAGGAGCTCTCCTCCGCCCTCAGCCGGCTTCTGCTGGTCGTCGAGCGCTACCCCGACATCAAGTCGAACCAGAACTTCATGGCGCTTCAGGACGAGCTCGCCGGCACCGAGAATCGCATCGCGACCGAACGCCGCCGGTACAACGAGCAGGTCCGCGCCTACAACACCGCGATCCGCCTCTTCCCCGGCAACATCATCGCCGGGCTCTTCGGGTTCGAGCGCGCGGAGCTCTTCGAGGCCCCGGAGGAGGCACAAACCGCCCCGCGGGTCGACTTCGGCACCGGGGGATGATGTCGCCGGCTCTCGTCGGGCGCGATCTCACGGCCTCCTACGAGGGATGTGAGGTCTTCCGGGGCATCTCGCTGGAGGTGCGCCCGGGGGAGCTGACAGCGCTGATCGGCCCCAACGGCTCGGGCAAGACGACACTCCTGCACACGCTCTGCGGCATCCACCGCGAGGCCGCGGGCGAGGTGCAGCTGGGAGGGCGGCCCCTGCGGGAGCTCTCCCGGCGCCAGATCGCCCGCCAGGTGGCGCTCGTTCCCCAGTTCGCCACCGTCGGATTCGAGGTTACGGTCGCCGACGCCGTCTCGCTCGGGCGCTACCCCTGGTTGGGTCCACTCTCTCCCCTCTCGCCGGGAGATCGCCAGGCGGTCGATGCCGCCCTCGAGGCCATGGAACTCATCCCTCTCCGGGATCGGCGGCTCGACGCTCTCAGCGGGGGGGAGCGCCAGCGGGTCTACCTGGCCCGGGCCCTGGTTCAAGCGACGCCGGCCCTCCTGCTCGATGAGCCGGTCTCCGGGCTCGATCTGCGCTTCCAGCAGGAAACCTACGTCACCCTCCGCCGCCTCGCGCACGAGGAGGAGAAGGCCATCCTGGTGGCGGACCACCATGTCAATCTCGTCATCGCCTACTGCGATCACCTGCTGGTCCTGCATCAGGGAGGCGTCCGCGCGGCCGGCCCCCCCGCCGCCACGATCGACGAGGCCCTGATCCAAGGCGTGTTCGGCGCCCGCATGCGCGTCGATCGCAACCCGGAGGGGGTTCCCCAATGTCTCTGGGAGGGCTGATCGGGATCCTGCTGGCGACCCTGCTGGGAGGTGCGAGCACGTTCGAGGATGTGATGGGTCACCAGGTGGCTTGGGAGCGGCCCCCGCAGCGGATCGTCTCCCTGTCCCCCAGTATCACCGAGATCCTCTTCGCCATCG
>Ga0180431_10006673_pt1 | contig 13649 bp, 13 predicted proteins | sample SS_ome_11_FD_132459 | JGI IMG/M metagenome (GOLD analysis project Ga0180431, IMG submission 132459) | Hypersaline lake sediment archaeal communities from the Salton Sea, California, USA - SS_1_MS_1 metaG | ecosystem: Environmental > Aquatic > Non-marine Saline and Alkaline > Hypersaline >... | reverse complement strand
CGGTTCACGATCAGCAGCGGTCAAAATTGAAAAGGCCATCGACATCGTCGACAGCCCGAGAGGCTGACTTGGCGTCAGCTTCAGCTCTATCAAGAGTATAGCCTGCCTTCATCAACTTGACAACCGTTTTATTTCGCCGTTGTTTCGGAGATGAATTTAGACAGTTCTTTAAGCTCTTTATCAGATCCTTTAAAAACGCCAGCAGGCATTTCGCCTTTTCCTTCCTTGGCGATTTTCGCAATCTCTTCCGGAGACAAGCCGTTGTCAACGAGAGACGGGCCTGCCGCTCCTCCCTGCATGTTGTCTCCATGGCACGAAATACAGCCTTGCTCCTGATAAATCTTATACCCTGCTGCACTCGTATCTATATTGGCCTCTTCCTTGATCTTACCCTGCTCTTCAGCAGCGGCCCAGTCGTGGGTGACAACGGACTGCCATGTTAAGAAAATCGTCGCTGAAATTGCCAAAAGCATCAACCCTACGGCAACCGGGCGTTTAAACGGCCTTCTTTCAGGGCCTCTGTCAAGAAACGGTGCCAATAATAGCGCTCCGAATGCAATTGTCGGGATAATAATTGCGCCGACCACCGTATACGGCCCGGCAGCATATTCGTATTTCAGCAATTGGTAAAGAAATAGAAAATACCAGTCTGGCAAAGGTATGTAGCCGGTATCGGTCGGATCTGCCATCCGCTCGAGCGGAGGCTCATGCACGATGGTCAGCACGAGAAAACCGACAAGGAAAACCGCCCCGACCATCCATTCTTTCAACAGGAAATTCGGCCAGAACGCTTCCGTTTTCCCTGGAAATTCGGAATAATCTTTTGGAATATTCGGTTTTCTTTCCGCCGGGATCCGTGAATCACCGACAAACTTCATCCCTTTTCCCCTTTTCATGCCATCCCCTCCTTCTCAATTGAGTCGCTCGCTTACAGCGGCCCAGAAATTCCTTGCTTGCGAATCATGATAAAGTGTGCAGCCATCAGTCCGAACAGAGCGGCTGGCAGGAAAAAGACGTGTATGGCAAAAAAGCGCGTCAACGTCTGAGCGCCGACAATATCCGGATGACCGGCAAGCAGCGTTTTAATTTCCGAGCCGATCAGCGGCGTCGCCTCAGCAATCTGCAAACCTACTTTTGTCGCAAACAGAGCTTTCATATCCCAAGGCAAAAGGTAGCCTGTAAAACCTAAACCGAGCATGACAAAGAAGATCAAAACGCCGACAATCCAGTTCAGCTCTCTCGGCTTCTTATAGGCCCCCTGGAAGAAAACCCTGAGCGTATGAAGAAACATCATCACAATGACCAAGCTTGCACCCCAGTGGTGCATTCCCCTTACAATCTGTCCGAACGCCACTTCATTCTGCAAATAATAAACAGATTCCCAGGCGTTTTTAATATCCGGAACGTAATACATCGTCAAAAACATGCCGGACAGCACCTGAATCACCGTAACGAAAAACGTCAATCCCCCGAAGCAGTACACGAAAGCTGAAAAATGGTGAGCCGGGTTCACGTGTTCAGGAACTTCATGGTCGGCGATGTCCCGCCAGAGCGGCGTAATGTCAAGTCTTTCGTCCACCCAGTCATAAATTTTGTTTAGCATGATCACCCATCCTTCCTCGGCTTGGCTTTCCCTAAGTAAAGGTAGCCGTCTTTAACCTCTTGCTCATAGCGGTCCAAAGGAGCAAGCGGCGGAGTTCCGGGCACGTTGGTACCATCCTTTTCATAAAGTCCGTAATGGCACGGACAAAAGAACTTATTCGGATTTTTAGGATCGCTGTTCCAGTTGACCGTACACCCCAAATGTTTACAAACCGGTGATAAAGCTACAATTTCGTCCCCACTTTTGAAAACCCACGCTGATCTCGATTCTTCCGATTCGTACCAGGCATCCACTTGTTTGATTTTAAAATCGAAGCGCTGCGGTTCATTTGTCAATTCATCAACGCTGACAACCTGAACCATGTCCTGATCTTCAGTCGGCCTTAAAACCGGATCGAGCGCGAAGCGAACCATAGGCATGAGCATCCCCGCCGCCATAAAGCCGCCGACTCCGGTCAGCGTATAGTTTAAAAACTGACGTCTGGATACCCGATGTCTTTTTTCGCTCATCTTCATATCCCCCCTCAAGTCCCCAGCTACAATATAACTGAAATAGAAAAAAATTCATGAAACTAGGACACCCTCATAATATATCAATATTTTAGGAAGGTCAACATTCCCAAAATCATTATACAAAGGAAATGTAAGTGTTTTTATTAAGAGTTCCAATATTGTAACAAAATGTTCAATATTTGCTCAATTTGGTCTTCCAGCAGCTTCTGCTTTAACGAATCCTTCATATGTTCGAGAGGAATCGCCGGAACCCACAGCAGCTTTTGCTCGCTTTCGAGCACCTGCTTCCAGCGTTCATCCGTCGTTAAAAAAACGATGTGGCGAAAATGTTTTCCGGCCATTTCTTTTAAATCGGCGATATGCTGCGCCGATTTTTCATTCGCATCTAAATATGTACAGGGCGGAAACAAATAGATTCTGCCCTTCAGCTGCCTTTCAAGTTCTTCTGCAAGTATAGACGTAAATTCCCCTTTTGATACGGCCGATTTAAATTGATCTCCCAAATTAACCGATATTAAAGGGATGACAGCTGTATCGATGTATTCTTTCGCGTTCAAGTAAATATCCGCATCGTGCGTATTCCATTTCACGGCTCCCGGCCTCCTCGTTTTGACAGCGCTTTCTCCGGAGCTGAACAAGCCTTGCTCTCGGCAAGGCTTGATTGGCAGCGGATTATCGCAGCTGGCTCAGTTGTTTAGCTAGTTTTTCGAAGCTCTCTTTATCTTGGCGGTCAAGCGCTTCATCGATTTCCCGCAGCAGCTTTTGTCTCTGAAAAGTGGAAATGGAATGCTCCAAAATCTGTTCAGCGACAATTTTATCTTTTTCATTTTCATATAGGTCTTTCGGAATATGGGGATTGGCTTCGAGTACCGCCGCATATTCCGGAGAATTATAGGCTGAGCGGAAGTTCAGCTGGATAAAGAGATCCTGCTGCTTATTCAGCCTGATATCATGAAATGATTTTTCTGCATCGGTCGTCATGACATTTTCTTTATAAAAACGAAAAGGCACTTCCTCAACGCAGTGGGTAGACATGATAATGCCCCTCGGACAAAATTCGGCCTGCTCGACAAAATGCACTTTTTCCATCAGCGAGTCATGGCTCATTAAATAATTCAGAATCCATACACACTCTCTTCGTTTCAGCTGATAATGGTTGAGAAACCAGCGGATAAAATCTTTTTTTTCATTGACAGAAACAGGGGTCTGCATGTTATTCCCTCCTCTATCGCATCTTGTGTATTACTTTATAAATTCCACACAAACCGATCATATCCTGCTTATTCAAAGGAATTTTCATCTTCGATTCTGAAAATCGTCTCCTGGACTTCCTCGTTTGCCGGGTCGAGCTCTGCCAGTTTTTTCAGCAGAGGCAGCGCTTCTTTCCGCCGTCCTTCTTCTAGCAGAAACATTGAATATTCGTAAAGGAAATCGGCGTCATCCCGATAGTGCAAAAATGCGTTCTCATATTCCTCACGCGCCTTGTCGTACACCTCTGTCCGGGCGAATGCCGATGCCAGATGCCAGCTGAACTTCGGATCATCCTCTCCGTATTTGCGGACTTCCTGTACAAGTTCAATAATACTCTCATCGTCTTCTTCTTCAAGAAACAGCGCAAGCAGGGTATGGACGGCTTCCAGATATCCGGGGTCCAGCGCGAGCGCTTCACGAAGCAGCTCTTTCGCTTCCGAATGCCTTTTCGTTTTTAAGGCTGCTTTTGCAGCGGAAAGATAAAGCTCTTTGTTGAATTCATCGAAGCGGATTCCTTCTTTTGCCGTTTCAAATGCTTCTTCATAAAGCCCTTCTGCTTCAAAGCTGTTTGCCAGAGGCTTGTAAAGTGAAGAATAAGCAGGATCCATTTCCTTCAGCTCTGTCAGTTGTTTAATCGCAGTTTTAGGATACCCCGCTTTCAGCGCCGTAAAACCAAACCCGAACAGTGTGTTGGGCTCCGGGTTCTCCTTGACGGCTTTTTCATACCATTCAAGCGCTTCTTCAAACGCGCCGGATGAACTTAATGATTCCGCCAGCCTTTGGTACACATTGACGCCGCCGATGACGGCTTCTTCTTCGGCCGCTTTTTTGAATTGGCGGACCGCTTTGCCGTAAGCTCCTTGAGTGAAATACAGCTCTCCCAAGGCAAAATCGATAACCGGCTCATCCGGCAAAATGGCTTGGGCCTTTAACAGCTTTTGCTCGCTGACTTCAAACAGACCCTGCATCTGATAGAGGTCAGCCATTAAAAGCATGCACTGCGGGTACGCTTCATCTGTTTCCGGAATCGTTTCGAGCACGCTGAGCGCTTTTTCTTCCTGGTCGGTTTCGATGAGGAGTTCGGCATAAAAGCATGTCAGTTCCGTTTCATCCGGATACAGTTCATGGAGATCATTCGCGATGGCGATAGCCTTATCGACAATGCCCCATTCGTAATACAGCTGAGCTACTATGGCTTTGTCTTCATCATGAAGGTCAGACTCGATATCAGCAAGCTTTTTCAATCCGCTTTCCGGGTGGCCTGCTTCAACTAATTTTATGGCTTCTTGAATCGAAGTATTCAAATCTAAACGTCCCTTTCTTTCGTCAATTCATCGCCTGCCGTATCAGCCGGCATATCGCGGTGAGTTACTTACTATCATAATTCACGCGGCGGCTTCCGGCAAATATGTTGCCCGCACACCTGTATGAAGCAGATTGATTCTGTTAAGACAAGCTATGCGGGAGACATTCGTTTTATGATCAAACGCCCGGCTTTCATGATTTTCCGGGCTGAAAAAGCCTGAGCACAAGGCTTCAGGCTTTTTTTGCAAGCTTTTCAATATGTTCAAAAAACGAAGGATATGAGACGCTCACAGCTTCAGGCTGTAAAATGTCGATCGGCTGCTCGCAGATGCAGGCGGCGATTCCCAGCATCATTCCGATCCGGTGGTCCCCGTGGCTTGAGACTTTCGCGCCGCCTGTAAGAGGCGTCCTGCCGTGAATCTTCATCCCGTCTTCTGTCGGCTCGATGTTCGCACCGATTTTTTTCAGCTCTGAGGCGACGGTATCGATTCGGTTCGTTTCTTTTACTTTGAGCTCAGCCGCGTCTTTGATGACCGTCGTTCCTTCAGCCTGTGTAGCGAGAAGAGCGATGATCGGTATTTCATCGATGAGGCGCGGGATCAAATCGCCCGAAATCTCAGCGGCTTTCAAAGAGGACGTTTTGATTCTGAGATCGCCGTACGGCTCGGCGTTTCCGGCATTTTTTTCTTCGATTTCAAGATCGGCCCCCATTTCTTTCAAGACATCGATGATTCCCGTCCTGGTCGGATTGAGTCCGACATTGCGAAGCACGACTTCACTGTCAGGAACTAGGGAAGCCGCTGCCAGGAAAAACGCAGCTGATGAAATATCACCCGGCACGAAGACTTCGGCCGCTTTCAGCTGCTGCCCGCCCTCAATTGTTACGCTTGTTTCATCTTCCTGAAGGCTGACACCGAACATTGACAGCATCCGTTCCGTATGGTCTCTTGATTTATGAGGCTCCGTCACCGTTGTGGCGCCTTCGGCCTGCAGACCTGCAAGCAAAACGGCAGATTTGATTTGCGCACTTGCAACAGGCGACTGAAAATCGATCGCTGCCAGATGTCCGCCGCGGACAGAGAGCGGTGTATATTCCCCTCCGGCGCGGCCGTCGATTTTCGCTCCCATTTTTCGAAGCGGTTCTGTGACACGCTTCATCGGCCTTTTGGCGATGCTCTCATCGCCGGCGACTGTGCTGTGAAACGGGCGTCCTGCCAAAATGCCGAGCATCAGCCTGATCGTCGTTCCGGAATTCCCCACGTCAAGGAGTTCCGCAGGTTCAGCCAGCTGATCGAGCCCTTTGCCGAGGACGGTGACATCACTGCCATTCTGTTCGATTTCCACACCCATTTTCCGAAAGCAGGCGATCGTGCTCAAGCAGTCGGCTCCTGGCAAAAAGTTTTTGATGACCGTTTTCCCTTCTGCTATGGCTCCGAACATAACAGAGCGATGAGAGATGGATTTATCTCCCGGAATATGAAGCTCTCCTTTTAGTGAACTGATTTTTCCTCTTTTCATGTGTTCCACCTCAATCAGCATAAAATGTTTCATATTTTGCGCGGGTTTGAATGCATTTTTCGGCGCGTTTTCGATCTTCATCGGATTGAAAGCTGATTCTGAGAACACCGTTTATGTCTTCCCTTGTTTCAATAATCCGGATGTTCGTAATGCTGATTTTCTCGTCAGCGAGAATCGCCGTAATTTCCGAGATGACCCCGGGATGGTCGGGGACATCGACATAAAGATCGTAAAAGGAAGGAATCGCGCCTTTTTGCCGCAAAGGCAGACCGTCGCGGTATTCCTTGGCCTGCCGAAAAAATTCAAACAGCCCGTCTGCATCTTCATTTTCGATAAAAGACTGGATTCTGTCCAGCTCAAATTTCCATTCGTCAAACCGTTCCAATATTTTATCTTTATTGTGCAAAAGAATATCGCGCCACATCGCCGGGCTGCTTGAGGCAATTCTCGTAATATCGCGGAAGCCCCCTGCGGCAAAACGCTTGACGAGCGGATAATGATCTTCGAATTTGACGGTCTGGTGGACGAGACTGGCCGCTACGACGTGCGGAAAGTGGCTGATCACGCTTGTAACGGCGTCGTGTTCAGCCGGAGACATTTCCACAAACTTTGCATTTGTTCCTTTGAGCAGATCTTTTAAGGAAGCAACCGCTTCTTTGCCGGCGGAGCCGGAAGGCGTCAAAATGTAAAACGCGTTCTCGAAAAGGAAGTCTTTGGCGGCTGCGACGCCCGATTTATGCGATCCGGCCATCGGATGGCCCCCGATAAACCTGTATTCATCCGGCAGCACTTTCTCGGCATGGCTGACGACCTTTTGTTTCGTGCTGCCGACATCTGTAATGAGCAGCTTTTTTCTGATGCCTGAAGCGGCAAGTTCATCAAGCATGTGAAGCGTCTGTTCGACCGGCGCCGCTAAAAAAACGGTTGATGCTTCTTTCACCCCTTCTAAAAAAGAAACAGCCGGAGCATCAATAACGCCAAGCTTTTGTGCAGCTCTTGCCTGCTCTTCTGACACGTCAAACCCGATGATCCGTTTGCCGGGGTGTTCCTTTTTGATGGCAAGGGCGATCGAACCGCCGATTAAGCCCAAACCGGCCAATAAAATCGTTTCATTTGGTTGAGTCATTTTTTATCACCTAGTTCATCAATAGACTAAAGAGGTGACTGAATCATCACCTCTTACAACATGCCGGCTAACGTTTTCAACAAGCCTTCGTTCTGTTCCTTCGTACCGACCGATATTCTAAGGAATGTCGGAAAGCCGAGCGCATTCCCCGATCTGACGATATAGCCTTTTTTCAGCAGCTCCATGAAAAGTTCGTCTGCATTCCGTTTAAAATCGATCAGCACAAAGTTCGTTTGTGAAGGATAGTAATTTAGCCCGTGCTCATCACAGAAATCGTAGTACTGTTTGAGCCCTTCATTGTTTTTTCTCACGCAATCGTCGATAAATGCCTGATCGCCCAGCGCGGCAAGCGCGGCAGCCTGGCCGAGCCGGTTTGTATTAAACGGCTGTCTCGCCGGCTCAACCGCCTGAATCAGCTGTTCAGAGGCAATCCCGTAGCCGACCCTCAAAGACGCTAAACCGTAAGCTTTTGAAAACGTCCTGAGAATCATCAAGTTCGAAAAGCGTTCCAAAAGCGGAATGGTCTCAGGGTAGTCTTGAGCCGTTACGTATTCGTAATAAGCTTCATCGACGACAGCAAGGACATGTTCCGGGACTTTTTCAAGAAAACGGATCAGGTTGCGGCTGGATTCATACGTTCCGGTCGGATTGTTCGGGCTGCAAACCCAGACAACCTTCGTCTGTTCATCGATCGCCTCCAGCATTGCATCAAGGTCGTGGCAGCCGTTGTCAAGCAGGCCGATTTCCCTGACTTCCGCTCCTTCGATGACAGCATTGTGCTTGTATTGTGAAAATGTCGGATTCGCCATTACAGTGTTTGATGCAGGATCCAACAAAGAGCGGGAAATAATTTGAATGACTTCGTCCGTTCCGTTTCCAAGGATGATGTTCGTTTCGTTTACGCCGAGATGGGAGGCAAGCTTTGTTCTTAATGCCGCACTATAGCCGTCAGGATAGAGAGCCATTTGCTGCACTTCGGTCTGGAGCGCTGCTTTTGCCGCTTCCGAACAGCCGTAAGGATTTTCATTGGAAGCGAGCTTGACGACCCGGTCGAGATTGAATTCTTTTTTGACCTCTTCAATCGGTTTGCCCGGCTTGTAAGGCGTTAATTGTTTTAACTGTTCTTTAATTTGCAACATTCTGTCACCTCATTTTACCATGTACGATCCGCTAAATGTCTTAGCGTATGCCTCAAACGCCTTTAAGGCTTGTTCCCTTGTCTCAGGGGCGATGAGTTCGTCTTTCAGCTCTTCGATCTTTCTGACAAGGGCGCTTCCCACGACAACGCCGTCCGCCAGTTCATTCATCATCTCCACTTGTTTGGAGCTGGAAATCCCAAACCCAACGGCAACCGGGACGGAGCTCATTCCTTTAACTGACCTGATAAATGAAGAAACAGAATCTTCGAATTCATTGCGCACACCTGTCACACCGAGCGAAGAAACGCAATACACAAAACCTTCCGCTTGCTGCGTTATTTTTTGAATGCGCGATTCGCTTGTCGGCGCGACCAGCGAAATATAGGTAATCCCGTGTTTTTTACACTGCTGCTGCAAATATACACTTTCCTCAAAAGGAAGGTCCGGTACAAGGAGTCCGTCTAGCCGATTTTGTCGCAGTAAAGCGAAAAAGTGATCTGTATCTAATTGTAACACAGGATTATAATACGTAAAGAGAATAATCGGAATATGGACGCCGTTTTTTTTCATTTCACCGCCAAGCCTGATCGCTTTTACGATGTTCATGTCGTTGTCAAGCGCCCTTTTGGACGCGCGCTGAATCACCGGGCCGTCAGCGAGCGGATCAGAATACGGAACCCCGAGTTCAAGGGCGGACGCCCCCGCCTCTTGAAGGGATTTCGCCAGCTCGATCGAGATTTCAGGCAGCGGGTCTCCCGCTGTAATAAACGGAACAAATAACTTATCGGACGGCTGTTTTTTCAGATTGAACATCTTGATTCACCTCTTCTTCCAACACCTTCATCAAGGTATGGACGTCTTTGTCTCCCCTGCCTGAAAGGCAGACGAGAACACTTTTCTCTCTCGGCAGTTCTTTAGCGATGTCAAATGCTTTTGCCAATGCATGGGCGGATTCAATAGCCGGCAAAATGCCCTCTGTCTCTGTCAGCAGCCTTAATGCCGAGACCGCTTCATCATCAGTGACAGATTCATACGTGACGCGCCCTGTTTGATGAAGATGAGCGTGCTCGGGGCCGACCCCCGGATAATCAAGTCCTGCTGAGATGGAATAAGGCTCAATGATCTGTCCGTACTCGTCTTGAATCAAGTAGGTCAAAGAACCGTGGATAACGCCTTTTGTACCCTTTGTGATCGTTGCCGCGTGAAGGGGGGTGTCGACACCTTTTCCCGCAGCTTCGACTCCGATCAGTTCAACAGTTTCTTCAATGAATGCGCTGAACATCCCGATCGCATTGCTTCCGCCTCCGACACAGGCGACAACTTTATCGGGGAGGCTTTGCTCCAATTGATAAAACTGCGCTTTCGCCTCTTCGCCGATCATCCGTTGAAATTCACGGACGATATAAGGATACGGGTGCGGCCCGACGACGGAACCAATCATGTAAAAATGATCCTGGCAATGCTGAACCCAGTAACGGATCGCCTCGTTTGTAGCATCTTTTAATGTCCCGTTTCCGCTTGACACCGGAACGACCTCCGCTCCCAAGAGCTTCATCCGGAACACGTTCAGCGATTGTCTGGCAACATCTTCTTCACCCATAAAGACAATGCATGACAAGCCGAACTTTGCAGCGACAGTCGCCGCAGCCACGCCGTGCTGCCCTGCGCCGGTTTCAGCGATGAGCTTTGTTTTCCCCATTTTCTTGGCCAACAGAGCCTGGCCGAGGGCATTGTTGATTTTGTGGGCGCCTGTATGGTTTAAATCTTCTCTTTTTAAATAAATCTTCGCTCCGCCCAGCTGCTTTGTGAGCCGGTCAGCGAACGTCAAAGCCGTCGGCCTGCCTGAGTAGTCTTTTAAAAGCTTTTGATAATCCTTTTGAAACGAGGGGTCGTCTTTCAGTTCAAGAAACGCTTTTTCGATTTCTTCCAAAGGCTGCATGAGTGTTTCCGGCACGAATTTCCCGCCAAAATCACCAAACCTGCCTTGTTCATTCGGATATGAATACATGTTCGAACATCCTTTCTTCTAAAAGGCCGATCAGCTTTTCGCTTTTCCTGCCTCTTTCTTCAATTCCGCTTGCCAGGTCGATTCCCGGCGGGCGCCGCTTTAAAAGATCCGCGATTGTGTACGGGTTCACGCCCCCGGCGATAAACAGTCGCTTTCTTTCTCTTTGCGCTGCATCTTTATACATCGGAACGCTGTCCCACGAAAACGAAACGCCCGTTCCTCCTCTGAGCCCTTTAACAGACGAGTCGATGACATACCCGTCGATGTAAGGTGCGAAAGATGCCATGCGCTGAACGGTATCATCCCCATGGTGGAGCGCCTTCCAAATCTCGCAGTCTGTCATGCTTTTCAGCCGCTTGATGTCTGCCTCTGTTTCATCTCCGTGAAGCTGGATCACGTCCAAACCGGCATCTTTTACGATTTCTGCTATTCTGCAAATATTTTCATTAACAAAGACGCCGACAAGCTTTTTACCCGCTGTATCCGTTTTGCCACACCAGCGTTTCACATCCTCCGGGTCTGCCGACCGTCTGCTTTCGGCGAAAATAAATCCGAGGTAATCGGCTTTCGAGCGGGCTGTCACCTTTAAATCTTCCAATGAATGAATCCCGCAATATTTTAAGCCCGGTTTCTCCATCATCCGTTCTCTCCGAATAACGCATGGACAGCCTTCAGCTGTGACGGCTCTCTCATTAACGATTCGCCGACTAGCACAGCCCGGGCTCCGCACGCTTTTACAAAAGCGAGGTCTTCCGATTGTCCGATGCCGCTTTCGCTGATAAGAACGGTACCTGACGGAACGAGTTTTGCCATACGCTCCGTTTGCCCGACGGATGTTTCAAAGGTTTTTAGATTTCGATTGTTTACGCCGATGATTTCGGGTGTAAAGACATTTAAAATACCTTCAAGCGTCTCTTCGCCATGAACTTCGACAAGCACATCCATACCTTTTTCAGCAGCTTGCTGATAGAGGTCAAACAGCTTTTGCGGTTCAAGCGCTTCTCCGATCAGCAGGATCGCATCCGCTCCGATGCGGTCCGCTTCTTCAACCTGAATGGAATCAATGATAAAATCCTTGCGCAGTACTGGCAGCGAAACCGAGCGTTTCACATCTGACAAATAACTGTTCTTCCCTTGAAAAAAAGGTGTATCTGTCAGAACAGACAAACAGTCGGCTTTAGCCTGTTCGTACTGTTTAGCGATTTTTACGGGCTCAAAGTTTTCCTGAATCACACCTTTTGACGGTGAAGCTTTTTTCACCTCCGCAATTAAAGCGACAAACCGGTTAGGAGAAAGAAGCGCCTTTTTAAATGACCGCTTTGGCAGCTTCAAATCTTCCGGCAGTTCAATTTTCAGAATGTCTTCTCGTTTTCTATCAATAATTTGATTAAGCATACAACTCTTCCTCTTTCTGTTTTAATCGTTCCAGCTGATCAAGCGCCTCACCGCTTGCAACAGCTTCTAAAGCGAGTGCAACGCCTTCTTTTAAACCCGGCGCCTGTTCTGCGACGTATAAAGCGGCTCCGGCATTAAACGCTGCGATATGAACAGCCGAATCCGGAGCGCGGTTTTTCAAAATATCGACGATGAGACGGCCGCTTTCTTCAGGCGTCGCCACCTGAATGTCGCTTATCCTGCCGAACGGCAGACCGACATCGCCAGGCTCAACGGTGTATTCGTATGTTTTGCCGCCTTTCAGTTCAATCACATCTGTCGGCGATGTGATCGACAGTTCATCAAGACCGTCCCGGCTCGATACAAACAATACGTGTTCCGGTTCAAACGCTTCAAGTGCGCGGGCCATGAGCTTTGCTTTTTCAATCGAGTAGACGCCGATCACCTGGCGCTTGGCTTTCATTGGATTGCTGAGCGGGCCGAGCAGATTGAATACGGTTCTAAAAGCCAAATCCTTCCTTGCGCCGGCCACGTGCTTCATGGAAGAGTGATAGCTTGGCGCATAGAGGAATCCCATATTGCGGCGTTCAATGCTCTGAATCGTTTCTTCAGGCGACGTCTGAATTGAAACGCCGAGATATTCGAGAACATCAGCGCTCCCGCTTTTTGAAGAAACGGAACGATTACCGTGTTTGGCGATTTTTGCCCCGGCTGATGAAGCGATGATCGCCGCCGCTGTGGAAATGTTGAAGGTGGAGCTTCCGTCTCCTCCGGTTCCGCACGTATCAACAACATCTTCCGGCCCGTTTATTGTTTGCGCCTGCTCCCGCATGGCTCTGACAAATCCCGCAATCTCTTCAGCCGTTTCTCCCCTGTAGGCGAGAACGGACAGGAGGCCTCCGATTTCTGCGGCGCTCAGCGAGCCGGTCATCATGTCGCGCATGATGCTGTGTGCCTCGGTTTCATTCATTGTTCCTCCATTAACGCATGATTTCAGCAGTTCGTTCATTGCCGTCCTCCCCCTTTTCGAGAAACATTTCTTCAGCGATTTGAATCGTTTTTAACAGAGCCCCCGCTTTATTGCAGGTCTCTTCCCACTCTTTTTCAGGCACGGAGTCGGCTACGATGCCTGCTCCGGCCTGGATGGACGCCACTCCGTTTTTCACGCTCATCGTCCGGATCGTGATGCATGAATCGATATTTCCGTCAAATCCGATATAAGCAATGCATCCCCCATATGTTTCCCTCGGTTCGGGCTCAAGTTCATTTAAAAGCTGAATCGCGCGGATTTTCGGAGCGCCGGTCAAAGTTCCGGCCGGAAATGCGCTCATTAAAGCGTCTACCGGATGAACGCCCGCTTTTAACGAGCCGGTTACGATCGAAATGATGTGCATGACGTGTGAAAAGGAAACGATTTTCGTAAACTCGGGCACTTGGACAGATCCGTACTCAGCTACTCTGCCGATATCATTTCTCGCCAAATCGACGAGCATGTAGTGCTCCGCTTTTTCTTTCTCATCAGCCAAAAGATCTTTTTCGAGCCGCTTATCTTCAGCCTGATCACCGCCTCTTTTCCTCGTGCCGGCAATCGGATGAATTTCAAGATGACCGTTTTGAACATGGATCAGGCGTTCAGGCGAGCTTCCGACGAGATCGCGGTCAGGAAGCTTCATGTAGTACATGTACGGGGACGGGTTGACCATTCTCAGCACTCTGTATAACTCAAAAGAACTGACCTTCACCGGAATATCGAACCTTTGCGAAAGGACGCCTTGAAAAATGTCTCCCGCTT
>Ga0180431_10006671_pt1 | contig 13649 bp, 15 predicted proteins | sample SS_ome_11_FD_132459 | JGI IMG/M metagenome (GOLD analysis project Ga0180431, IMG submission 132459) | Hypersaline lake sediment archaeal communities from the Salton Sea, California, USA - SS_1_MS_1 metaG | ecosystem: Environmental > Aquatic > Non-marine Saline and Alkaline > Hypersaline >... | reverse complement strand
CAATGCGTATTATCGGAGGTGAGCGGTGGCGGTGCAGATAGACCTATCGGCGCGGATGTACTGCGACGAGGCGGACGTGACGACGCGGATCGACATCCGCAACCTGCCGGACGTCAATCTGGAGCACCTGGTCCGCGTGGCGACGGCGCGGATCGAGCTGGAGACGGGCCGGGTTTTCCAGCGAGTGCCGAGCACTGGCACGGAGGAGCGCCACTTCCTGGGCAATGGGTTGACGATGCTGCCGATTGACGATTTGCTGACGTTCTCCAGCATCACGATTGACGACGACTCTGAGGACACGGACGACTTCCTGTGTATGCCATTCGGGAAGACGCCCACGACCTGGCTCGAATTCAAGGACCCCACGGCGTGGTGGTATCCGGGCTACGCGCGGGGGACGTGGCCGCTGCGGGCCGACGTGGCCATCACGGGCGCGTGGGGCTACGCGGAGGAGGTCCCCTGGTTGATTTGGGATTCGTGCGTGGCGCTGGTCGTGCGGGCCCTGGGGCGGGCCAAGACGGCGTACCAGGATGGCTCAGCGATCCCGGAGCTGGGGGAGATGATCTACGCGAAGGCGCTGCCGGCGGACGTGCAGTCCAGCCTGGCCACGTACAGGAAGACGTCGCTATGAGCGTGCAACTGAGCGGGGAGCTGGAGGGATTGGACGCGCTGATGCGGCGGTTCCGGCGGGCTCCGCAGGTGTTCGAGCGATATATGCGGGGTTTCTTCAACAAGGCGCTGCCGACCGTCGAGCGCGAGGTCAAGCAGAATTTCTCGAAGCCGCGGCCGGGCGGGCAGCACAAGATCAACAACACGGGCGCGCATATGTCGAGCGTGGGTCATCAGATCGAGGGCAGCGGGATGCGGATGCAGGGCATCGTGGGCTCGCCGCTGCCGACGATGCCATTCGTGGAGCTGGACACGCGGCCTCACTGGCCCCCGCGCCGGCCGATCATCTACTGGGCGATGCGGAAGCTCCAGCTCAAGGGGGCCGAGCTGCGGGCGGCGGTGCGCGGGGTGCAGCGCAAGATCGCGCGGCACGGCACCAAAGGCGGCCATATGTTCGAGCGCGCCTTCGAGGCGACGAAGGACAAGGTGGCCGAGTTGTGGTCGGCCACCTGGGGTGAGGCGGTCGTGAGGGAGCTGTGAGGCAGTGGCGATAAACACGATTATCGACGCCATGGTGGAACTGTACGAGGATCACTTCACCAGATCCTCGGGGGATCTGCGTATCTTGCGGGTGACGCCGCACGTGCCGGAGGCGGTCACGGAGTGGCCGTGGCTGTTTTTCGTCGTCGGAGACGGGGACGTCGAGCTGATGACGTTCGCGGCGGACGTGGCGGAGACGCCGAAGCGGCGGCAGGCGCTGGCGGTGTTCGGCTCCTCCGGGACGACGAAGCGGCCGAAGGTGCAGATGGTGCATCGATTCAAGGCGCAACTGCTGGTGAAGCCGCGGCGGGACCTGTCGGAGGATGAGGCGCTGGTGCGTCCCTTCGTCCAACCGGTGATCACGCTGATGGCGGAGCACCTGGAAGTGGCCAGCGGCGTGGAATACTGCAAGCCGACGGGGTACCGCTACGGCGTGTTTCCGGTTGGTAAGCTGGAGGAGCGGGCGGTGGAGTTCGTCGGATTGGAGATCGACTTCGAGGCACGGGAGGTGGTCTAGTGCAGATGTACAGAGTTTTGCGGGAGGTGTTTGTGCCGGCGGGCGAGCTGGTCACGCTGGAGACGGTGGACAAGCGAAACCGGCAGGCGTTGATCGAGGCAGGGATCGTGGAGGTGGTGGAACAGAAGCCGGCCCGGAGGCGGGCGAAATCTGAGGAGGTGAGCGAGGATGGCGATTGAGGATACCGCGGTACAGGGATTCGATTACCAGATTCTGTTCGGGTCGGAGGATACCGACATCAGTGGCCAGTCGAACAAGGTCAGCCTATCGCCGAGCAAATCGGCGGATGACGTGACGCCGTTCGGGGTCACGTGGAAGGCCAAGATGTCGGGCATTCGGGATTGGAAAGGATCGCTCCAGGTATTCTACAACGAGGAAGCGAGCGAGGCGTTCAAGCTCATCTGGGATGCGTATGTGTCCAATGCCTCGTCGTCGCTAAAGTTGTCTCCCAAGGGCGGGGACGCAACCGAGTACCAGTGGAGCGGGAACGTGATTATCACTGGGATCTCGCACGAGGCCGCGCCGGATGGCGGTCCTATCGCGTCGAGCATAGACTTCGAGGGCACGGGGACGCTGAGCTACGCGGCGATCTCTGAATAGTTCAAATAGATCAAGGGGGGCACGATGAGACGACGGAGACGGGACCATAAGGTCGAGCGCATCTCCAGCGCGACGCTGGAAGCGCAGGGGGAAGGCACCTGGGTCGAGGTGCGCAAGAAGCTCACGTTCCAGCATCTGCGGCCGGTGATCGAGCTGGCCGGCTGGCGGGAGGATCCGCGCATCAAGGGCGAGAAGGGCTCGCAAGCGATGGTGGACGCGATGAGCGAGATGATGGAGGGATTCGGCGTCGCGCTCTTCCCGCTGATCCTGGGCTGGAACTGGGTCAGCGATATGGAGGCAGAGCTGGCCGGCGCGCCGGAGGTAGCGGAGGATCGCGTCCGCATCCGGCTGGAATCGCCGATCTGGGCCGGGTCGGATTACCGGCAGTTTGGCGAGGACGGCGAGCTGGAGAAGCCGGCGTTCGTGGATGGCCAGCCGGTGTACATCGGCACCTACCCGGAGGACTGCCAGCGGCTTGAGCTCGTGGGCACGTCGGAGGACGGGCGGGTGCTGGTCTGTCGCGGCGAGCTGTCGCGGGAATACGAGCCGGGCGCGCACTTCGTCATGGTCGGCCTGCCGGATCCGGACGGGCCGGAGGCGTTTGCCTGGCTGGGCCTGGAGGAGCTGATGTGGCTGGTCGAGCAGCTATCGGCGCGATTCCAGGCGGAGATGAAGCGCCAGGAGAGCCGAAAAAAAGCGCCGACGGGCTGAAGTGGGAGGTGGTGGAGGCGCTGCATACGGGCGGACGGGCGGTGCCGTGGGAGTATGTGGAGCTGGTGCTGTGCCGGGACGTGTATCACTGCTCGCCGGGTGAGTTGGACGAGCAGGACCCGGTGCGCGTGTTCCGCCACCTGGAGGCGCTGTCAGGCGAGGCCATCGCGCGGAAGGTACGACCAAAATAGGAGCGACGGTCCGGCCGGCCACTCGCGACGGCGGGTGTGTTCAGGGTTCAGGTGCCCTCCTGCCCGGGCCGGGCCGTTTTCTCCACAGCGCTGATAAGATGAATTGTCTGACCTAAGGGGGGCACGATGGAGGGCACTATGACGGACACCTAGTGGCGAAGACGCAGCATCAGGTATCAATAATCCTCAACGCGGAGGACCGGGCCAAGGCGGTGCTGGGCGGGATCACGGGCGCGTTGGGAGGACTGGCGACCGCTGCGGCCGGATTGGCGGCTGGAGCGGTCGCTGGCGTTGGGGCGCTGGGGGCGGAGCTCGGCCAGTTGGCAGTGGCCGCCGCGACGGTCGAGCAGGTGCGCCAGACGTTCTTTGCGCTGGCGGAGGACATCGGCGAGCAATCGGCAATGATGATGGCCTCATTGCGCCAGGCCACCAACTCGATGGTCTCCGACGCCGACCTGATGGCCGGGGCCAACAAGCTAATGTCGATGGGCCTGGCCGACTCGACGGAGAGCGCTTCACAACTGATGGAGATGGCCACTCGCCTGGGTATGGCGATGGGCGAGGATGCCGTCAGTAGCATAGAAAATCTGGCACTCACCCTCGCAAACCAAAGCCTGCCCAGACTCGACTCGTTTGGCATCTCTTCGGGCAAGGTACGCGAGCGGATCGAGGAGCTCCAGGACGCGACCGAGGGCCTCACGCGCGAAGAGGCTTTTATGCAGGCCGTGATGGAGCAGGGCGCGATCTCAATGGAGCGCCTGGGAGACGCGGGCGTGGGCGGCGCGGCCTCGTCGATGGCTCAGCTTGAGGCCACCATCGAGAACCTGAAGAATTCCGTGGGGCGGGTACTGCTGCCAGTGCTGGACACGCTGGCCAGTATGCTCAATGATCTGATTGGCCCGAACATCGACTTCATCTCCGAGATGGTCTTCGGACTGGGGCAATCGGTGATGGACGTCCTGGCCCCGGCGCTGGAGACGGCACTGGAGCTGTTCGGCAGTCCCGAGTTTATGGCGTTCGTCAGCGAGGTCGGGGCGGCGCTTACTGACCTGATGACGCAGGTGGCTTCGCTTCTGGTCAACGACATTTTGCCGCCGTTGATGGAGCTGGCCACAGCAATGCTGCCGGTCCTGGTGCCGTTGCTTTCGTCGGTGATGGACGCGATGCTGCCGCTGATGGCGGCGCTGGCCTCCCGGTTGGTGCCGGTGCTGACCACGATCCTCAACGCGATCTTGCCGCCACTGCTACCGCTGTTCGAGATGCTTGGCGACGCGGTGTTGATGATCGCGGATGCGGTCCTCCCGCTGGCGGTGACGCTGATCGAGATGCTGGTACCGCCATTCGTGCAACTCATCACGACGTTGCTGCCGGCGATTATGCCGCTGCTCGAAGGATTGATCGGTGCGTTTGTCGAGATCCTCACAGCGCTAATGCCGCTGGTGTCGGTGATCCTGGAGCAATTGCTCCCCATCTTCGTCGAGCTGATCGCGACGTTGTTGCCTCCGCTGACGGAGTTGCTGTTGGCGGTCGTCGGTGTGCTGATCGATTTGCTGGGTGCGGTGGTCCCGGTGATCGCGGCATTGGTGGAGGAGTTGGCTCCGATTATCGGCGCGCTGACGGAGCTCATCGCGGCGGGGTTGCAGCTCGCGCTGGAGGCGCTGGCGGCGCTCGTCAACAACGTGGTCCGGCCGGCGCTGGACGGCCTCAAGCGGGGGGTGATTGATCCGCTGGTGAAGGGGATCGACGGGATCACGGGCGCGGTCCAGGGCGTGATCGACTGGATGGGGCGGCTGGCGGACCGGCTGCATAGCGTGACGTTGCCGGATTGGCTGACGCCCGGGTCCCCGACGCCTTTCGAGGAGGGCTTGCGCGGAATCGCGGCGGCGATGTCGGACGTGGCGGCGATCTCCGGGCCGACGTTCGGCGGGATCGCGGGCGGTGGGGCCCCCGCGCTGGCCGGCGCCGGCGCCGGTGGGATGGGCGGTGCAGTGCAGATAACGGTTCATATCGGCTCTGTGACGCAGGGGAACGCGTACGCGGCGGGGCAGGAGGCCGGGCGCGGGATTGTGGATGAGCTGAGGCGGCAAGGGGTGGACATCGGATGAAGGTAAAATCGTTCGGGTCGTGGAATTTCCCCTATGCGCTGGGGGAGGATAAGCGCCCGCTGGGAGCGCTGGCCGGGGCGCGCACGATTCTGGGCGGCGCGGGCTACTGGGACGATCTGGGCGACCTGGTCGTGCTCCGGCCGGGGATCGTCGAGGTCAAATGCGCATTCTACGACGAGGACTCGTGGACGGACCTGGACGACGCGCTCGACACGGCGAAGCAGAATCTGTTCAAGGAACGGGCGCTTCTGAAGCTGGCGGCGGGCGCTGGATGGGGGAGCGCGGTCCGCCAGGCATACGCGCGCTGCCTGGCGTTCGACGAGGTGTGGCGCTACGATCAACCGCGGTTGGTGGTGGCATCGGCGAAATTCGAGATGCTGCAGCCACACTGGGACGGCGTGAGCGAGAATGTCGTCACGAAGACCGATGCGTCGTTTACCATCGACAATAGCGGCTCCACGTGTCAAACGGAGCGCACGCTGCGGGTGCGGCTCTACACACCGATCAGTAGCCTCACTACCCTCGGCAATTCGACGACGGGTCACCTACTCAATTTTCTGCCATTCACGAGCTCGGGCGGCTTTTACCTCGAGGTGGATTGTGGCGCGATGACGGCGATATACAGCGAGGATGAAAGCGATCATTGGGAGCACGTCACGCTGGGCGGTAGTCAGGTGGGCTTTATGGCGCTGGCCGCGGGTTCCAATTCGTTCATGGTTTTTGCAGCGCCAGGTACGTTTCAATTCCGCTGGTATTACTCGTATCTGTGAGGCGTGATGACGGTCACCTACGACGTGGGTCTGATCCGAATCGAAATCGAGAACGCCAGTGGCACGCGCATGGGTGGCGGGCCGCTGATGACGGTGTTGTCCCTCTCGCGGACGCGGGAGCTGGACAAGGTCGGCGGGATCCGCTTCCCGGTCCCGGCGACGGATCCGCGCACGCAGTACCTGCAAGTCGGCTACCATTACAAGGTGTATCATTTGATCCTCGGTTATCTGGGCGAGTTCATCCACCAGGATTCGGTGGTGAAGCCAGGGGAGCATCCGACGATGGAGGTGGTGGCCGACGATCTGCTGCGGGAGCTGGCATACACGAACTGCCTCTTCAATCGGGCGTACACGTACCAGTACGCCGGGGACATCGCGACCAGTCTCGTCGGGCTGGTGGATGGGTGGAGCGCGGGCAGCGTCGAGGACGTGGGCTACACATCGTGTGATTTCCAGGGTGAGTCGGTGCTAAACGCGATTGTGGAGCTGGCGGACGGGGCGGGCACGCATTGGCGGATGGCGAGCACTGCTCGGACGCTGGACTTCGGCGACTTCGGGGCCGATTCGGGGATCCGCTGCGTGGGCGTGCAGGTGCTGGGCCCGGAGATCGAGGACAGCGACGAGCTGGCGATCATCCAGGAGCTGGAGATCGCCAGCGAGGGTGGGGGGATCGTCAACCGGCTCATACCGATTGGTGCGGGCGCGGGGAAGACGCAGCTCACGCTGGAGTGGTGTACGGCGTCGGGCGACTACACCGTCCAAAATGCGAGCAACCCGGACGGCTCGACGTACTACTACATCGAGGATACGACGAGCCAGGCCAGTTATGACGTGATCACCGCGCCGTACATCCGCAACGACATCCGGCCGTTGACCAACTCTGACGCGGATCTACAGAATGCGGCGAACGCGCTGTATTACGCGGCGGTGGCGGCGCTGATTCGGCGCAAGGATCCGATCACGACGTACCGGCTGACGGTAGCCAAGCTGCGGGGGACCGTGCTGCCGGGCGAGACGGTGCGCGTGCGGTACCGCGGAGTGGCTACCCACAATGGGACGGCGTACAAGTGGGTGGATCTGGACGAGGATATGGTCGTGCTCTCGATCCAGGATCAGTTCAACGCGGACGGCTCGATCACGCACCGGCTGGAGGTCTCGGCCAGCGGCTACAGGCCGGTGAGCGACACGGGCGTGGTGACCCAGATGCACCGAGACATCGACGTGATTCGCGGCCACATCCAGCCGAGTATCAGCTACAACAAGTTTGGGCCGTACGTGCGGGACATCGACCCGGACAATGACGTGGACGTGGACGTGCGGATTGGCGACGAGGTACTGATGCTCAATCACGCATTGCTGCGATTCTCGACCAAGCCGCTGCGGGTGCGGTCGGCCACGCTGAGCGCGGCGGGGGAGACGGTCGGCTCGACGGCGTCTGGTGGCGGCGGGACATCGGGCGCGAGCGGGAATCACTCACACGTGATGTTTTCGTATATGAATGATTCCCCGCCCGGATCGCCGGAGCGGACGTACCAGTGTACAGATGGTGGTGGACATTACGTCTATGTGACGATACCGTCAGACCGGGGCAACAGCCTGCATACGTCGGGGATGAGCGCGGATCATCAGCACTCGCTGCCGGATCATATGCACGACATCAACATTCCACCGCACACGCACGAGGTGGATTACGGTCTCTTCACGGACACGCACTACCCGCAGAACATCTATCTGGCGATCAACGGGGTGGACGTGACGAGCGAGTTGGGCGGCCCATGGGCCCCCTCGGACGCGGCGGTCGAGGTGGAGGTGGAGATCTCCTCGTATCTGCGGGACGCGGCGGGCGGGCTCCGGCAGACGCACACGCTTACCTTCACGGTCACCGGTGGCTCGGACAACCAGGGGACGATGGAGGTGCAGGTCGATATGCTGTGCACCATCCAGGCTATCGCGGTGACCTAGCGCGGATAAGGCGCATTGTATGTCCAGAGGCGGACGGTATTTTCTCCTCATAGCTGACGAAAACTCGCCACCGGATTCGGTGGCGGTGATCTCTAAGGCGCTGTCGGATACGGTCATCGCGGCTGACTTTGATTTTCCGCAGTCGAGCGTGATCGACGACTTCAACCGCGGAGACGGGGCGCTGGGCGCGAATTGGACCGGGGACCCGCTGAACGAGTCGGCTGAAACGTTCGTCATAAGCTCGAATCAGATGTTTGTCAACACCGGCTCGCCAGCGGGCGCGTATTGGTCGGCAGCCACGTTCGGCCCGAACTGCGAGGCTTATTGCACCATGGTCGATGCGTCCTCTGGCCTGGCTACGATCTCGCTGCTGCTGCGGTTGCAGAGCCCGGGGCAGGCCGGGGTGGATGGGTATCAGGTCGAGTTTGATTGCAGTGGCAATACCGTGGTGGCCAAGCGGATCAGCGGCGGTGGGGCGCTGGGTAGCTCGGAGACGATCCCGGCGCCGGCGGACGGGGACAAGGTCGGCGCGGCAGTCGTCGGCACGACGGTCATTGCGTACTACAAGGACGGCGCGGCGGCCTGGGCCGAGGTGGGCCGGTGGACGGATGGCAACGTCAGCAGCGCGGGCAACGCCGGCGTGCGGGTCGAGTACGCACCGACGAGTGTGACGCTGGACGATTTCGGCGCGGGCTCGATCACGGGCGGCTCACAATTCGGGCTATCGGCGGACAAGGCGCTGGCCGATTCGGCGGTGGCCACCGAAGCACTGAGCGTGCTCGTCGAGCTTGCGCTGGCCGACAGTGGCGTCGCGACGGAGGCGCTTACGCTGGCGGTGGCGCTGGCGCTGGCCGATTCGGCGGTGGCATCCGAGCTGATGACGCGCGTGATGGCGTTCGCGCGCGAGTTCTCCGACACGGCGGGCGCGACGGAGGCGATCACTGAGCGGGAGCTGGGGCGGGAGTTGGCCGATAGTTTGGTGGCCAGCCAGGCGAGCGTGACTCTCCACCCGAACAAGGTGCTCGAGGAGGCCCCGGTGGCGACGGAGGTGCTGAGCCGCGTCGTCACATTCGTGCGGACGTTCACCGATACGCCCGTGGCGACGGAGGCTCCGGCGAAGGCGCTGACGTTGGCGGCGTGGAGCGACAGCCTGACGGCTGGCGATGCGTTGACGTGGCACTTCATGATGCAGGCTATCGACGAGGCGCTGACGGCGGCGGAGACGATGACGCGGGAGGCGGGCCTGGTGCTGGCGGACAATCCGGTAGCCACGGAGGTACTCACGGCGGCGCTCACGCTGGCGGCATTCGCGGACAGCGTGGCGGTGGCGGAGGCAGCGGCGCTGCACCCGGGCCTGGCGCTGGCAGACGGTGCGGCGGGCGGGGAGGCGATCTCGTCGGTAGCGCCGGCTCAGGCACTGGCGGACACGGCGCTGGCGGGCGACGAGATCACGGCATTCGAGATCAGCGCGGCGTTGGCGGACACGGCGGTGGCGACTGAGGCGCTGGCGAAGGCGCTCACGCTGGCGGCCTTCGCGGACGGCGCGAGCGCGGGCGACGATCTGAGTGCGTCGCTGGGGCTGGTGCAGGCGCTGGCAGACTCAGCAGGGGTAGCGGATGCGCTCACGCTGGCGGTGGCGCTGGCATTGGCGGACAAACCGGCTGCGAGCGAGGCGCTGGCGAAGGCGGTGGAAAAGGCGCTGGCGGACGGGGCCGCGGGCGGGGAGACATTAACACCGCTGGCGGGGCAGGTGCTCACGGATACGGCGGTGGCGACGGACGCGATCGCGACGTTTGTGGTGAGCGCGGTGCTGGCGGACGCGGCGGCGGCGACGGAGGCGCTCACGAAGGCGCTGAGCATGGCGCTGGCGGACGGGGCCACGGCGAGTGAGGCGCTGGCGAAGGCGGTGGCGCTGGCGGCGTTCGCGGACGGGGTGAGCGTTGCGGACGCGGTCACGCTGGAGCCGAATATCGGGCTCACTCTGACGATGGCTATTGTGGCCAGCGATGCGGCGACGATGCAGGTGGACAAGGCGCTGGCGGACGTGGTAGTGGCGGCATTCGCGGCGCCGGCGGCGACGGAACTGCCGGGGATCCGGCTCAAGCTCTGGGGAGATGCAGAGGGCCGGGGCGTGGGGGAGGTGCTCCGGCTATGCGAGGGAGACACGTTGCCGATCCTCATCTTCCGCCTGGCGGACGCGGATGACGGGCTCTACGACCTGGCCTCGGCGACGGTGACATTTCGGATGTGGCCGCGGGAGGAGACGACGTACACGGTGGATGCGGCGGCGACGGTGCTCGCGGATTCGGGCTGGGTGGAGTATCGCTTGCAGGCGGCGGACACGGCGACGGCGGGGGAGTATCGCGCTCACCTGGTGATCGCGTCGGGCGGGCGGGAGTTCGTGTCGGAGACGTTCCTGGTGCGGATCCGGCAGATGCTGTAGGGCGGATAAGCGGGATTGTCTGGGCTTGTGTGATGGGGGGATTTGGGGTAAGATTGGGAGAGGAGGGCATTATGGAGGGTGAACTGACCATCCGGGTTGTGGATTCCTGGACAGAATCGGGGAAGGTAGAGCTCAGGGGGGAATTAACAGAGAGCGCCACGGGGAAGGTCCGAGAAACTCTCGGCCCGGTGGCTCTATTCGTCGGTGATTCTCTGAGCGTCGATATAACCTTGGAGGATGGAGTACCTGGTCAGATCGTGTCTCACATTGTCAGTATGTGTGAGTCGTGCGGGATGGTGGAGATAAAGCCGGAGTTGGTCGAGGCTGAGACGGGAGCGGTCAGGGATCAATTGGAGGCGTTCAAACTGGTGGCGGGTTATGGGCTTGTTGTTGGGGTGGAGTTGACGGATTCACCAGGTGAAGAGCAGGGGTCTTGTCTTTAGTTCGAGTAGCCTTGGGGGCACCAACCAAAGACAAGTCGGGTCGAGCTGATCTAGGGGGAAGGCGTAGTGGAGCCTTCCCTCGTCGTTTTTCAGTTCGACTTTCGTGACGAACTGACGGAGTACCTCGCGCCTGGCCAGCACGTCCTCGCTGGCCAGGTTTTTTTTTGTGTCTCGCAGGATGGCGTGGATGACATCCTGCGAGACCTCCAGGCGGCTTTGCTCGCGGCGGGTGTGTAGTACCTGAAGCTCCTGCTCGACTTGGTGGCACTTGGCTTCGCGGGCCTTGAGGCGTGGGGCGGCGGATTCGGCACCGTATTGCTCGATGGCGTCGAGTAGGTTGCGCATGGCGTGCTCCAGATCGGCGCGTTGGTGCTCTAGTGCCTCGATCTGCACGTCCAGCGTGGCGGTATCCTGATTGAGCGTCTCGTTGACGGCCTGGATCAGCGCATCGACGAAGGCGGGGGTCAGGACGCGATCAAGGACGGTGTCGAGCACGGCGGCCTCGACGGCGCGGGCGTTGACGCATTGGCCGGGGCAGCTATTCCAGCCCCGGCGCTTCTTTTTCCCGCATAGGTAGTAGGGCCAGGGCTGGGGGCGATTGTGGAGGTTGGCGTGGCTGCCGCTCATCGCGGATCCGCAGTAGCCGCAGCGGGCCAGGCCGGAGAGGAGGAAAGGGCTCCGCTTGCGGCGGGGGTGCTCCTGGTCGGCGGGCCAGGATTGGCCGGGGGACGGGCGATGGTAGAGCGTCTTCTGTACCGCGTCCCACAGCTCCCAGGTCACAATCGCCTCGTGGGCGTCCTCGACCTCCAGGTCGCCACACTTGCGGATACCAAGATAGGTGCGGTTGCGGAACATCGAGGAGTAGGAATTCCGCGCTCCGAAGATACGGGTGGCCTCGTGAATCTCGCGCATGGTGGCCCCCTGGGCGCGCATCTCCCAGGCCTGGCGGACGAGGGGGGCCAGGTCGGGGTCGGGGATCCACTGAGAGGCCAGTCGTGGCTTGCCGTCGTTGTTGGTGCCGATCTGCACGCGCTGGACGATGTAGCCGCGCGGGGGGAATCCCCCGGGCGCGTAGCCCTGGGCGGCCAGGTCGTGGAGGCCGCGCTTGACGTCGCGGCTCAGGTCCTGCAGGAATTGCTCATTTTTCCAATCGACGACGGCCTCGATGAGGCGGGAGTGCGGGCCATCGCCGATGTCGTCGGAAATGCTGTCGAGCACCAGGCCGTGGCGGCGGAGATCAGCTTTGTAGAATTGCGCATCGTCGTAATCTCGCGCGAAGCGGGAGAGGGACCAGAAGACGACGCCGGCGGGGAGGAGGTCGGGCGGGCTGCTACGGGCCAGGTGGATCATCGCCTGGAATTGATCGCGGCCGGCGGTTGTGCTGCCAGGTCGGGCGCGGTCGCAGAAATGGCGTGCGATGATCAGGTGATTGTCGTCGCAGTAGCGCTCAATGGCGTGGATTTGGTCATCCACGCACTGGTCGTCGCCGCCACTATCGCGGCTGTACGACCAAACGCGGCTGCCTGGTGGAATGCTCACGCTGCCCTCCTGGCGCTATTGTATGCGATTCGGCCAGGACGACAACTCCGTCTTGGACGATGAAGCGGCCGCTGTCGATGCCGGCGCGGATGGCGCGGGCGATGGCGGCCGCAACGGGGTAGGGGTTGGGTTGGCGTGCCAGGGTGGCCGCGCCGACCTCGGCGAGGGGGAAGGGGTCTACCACGATGGATGCCGGCTCGCCAGGGCGGTTACGGCGACGACTGTGCGCACGGCGAGCGAAATGCTGAGGATAACCAGGCCGATCGCGATCATTGGAAGTTCCTTTTTCGTGAAATATCCCTTCTATTAATTGGTTTGTCAGTCCTGGTGAAAGAGCGGTAGTTGCTCCTTGTCGAGTGCCTTCGTGAGCGCAGGCGACAACCATAGTACCTCTGTGCGTTCAGCGCTGCTGATCGCGCCTCCTCCGTTCGTTCTGGCTGCCGTGGTCACCCTGCACCAGTCGCTCAATACGGTGTCGTACAACTTGGATGGATAGCCTGATATGGCTACCATCCCCGTCAGCTCCTGGATGCTCTCCAGGAGGCGCTGGTGGTCATTGCGCTCCATCTCGTGTGCGTAGACGTCCTTCCACTTCGACCTGGTGGAATGTAGGTAGGGTGGATCCAGGTAGAAGAGCGTGGTTGGCGCGTCACAACTGCGGATGATGTCAAAGGCGTCCTTACACTCGATCTGGACACCTTGAAGGCGCTCCACAATCTGGTAGAGGTGGTTAATCTCGGTGAAGGAGATAGACGAGGGTTTCCAGAGTGTGCCGGCCTTGACCTGGTAGCGCCAGCCCTGGCGCCACTTTGCGCGACCGCCACCGAAGCCCATCCAGGCGCTGACGTAGAAGCGCCTGGCTTCCTCGATCGGGTCGTCGGCGGGCTCCTGGCTCAGCTCGTACTCGGCCCGGGCCCAGGGTGTGAGGTGGATGGCGCGCAGTAGTTCGTCGGGTTCTTCACGTAAGACACGGAAGAAATTGACCACGGCTCCGTTGAGGTCGTTGTAGATCTCCAGCGGGGACCGTGGTTTCCTCAATAAGACGGACGCGCCACCGGCAAATGGCTCGACATAGCACTCGTGGGTGCGTGGTAGATGATTGATGATCCACGGTGCGATGCGCCATTTTCCGCCGTAGTAGCGGATGGCGGGTCTGTTGGGGGCGTCGGATGGAATGTTCATCTTGGTTTCTCGACGGATAACTCAGCTTGTCGGCTCT
>Ga0180431_10006670_pt1 | contig 13651 bp, 10 predicted proteins | sample SS_ome_11_FD_132459 | JGI IMG/M metagenome (GOLD analysis project Ga0180431, IMG submission 132459) | Hypersaline lake sediment archaeal communities from the Salton Sea, California, USA - SS_1_MS_1 metaG | ecosystem: Environmental > Aquatic > Non-marine Saline and Alkaline > Hypersaline >... | reverse complement strand
TAAACCGCTGCCCGATCTGCCACGCGACGCAACGGTGGTACACCTTAAAAACAGAGGCTACTTCTCAGGCGCGGTGAATGTCGCGGCCGACCAGTGCGTCACGGACTTTGTGGTGCTCAACCAGGACGTCCATTTTCAGGGACAGCGCTGGCTCGACCTGATCGCCGATAACCGGGAGCGATATGCCACCATCGGCGAGGGAATACGAGGAATGCACCCTGCGTGGCCCAAGGGCTACATCCACGGTGTGTTCCAGTACATCCGGCGCGATGCATGGGATATGGTTGGCCCATACAACGACGTGGACTGGCCGTTGTGGGGATCGACGTGCGAGTGGCAACTTAGGGCCTGTAGGTTGGGCTTTGAGGCGCTGCCCGTGACACAGGTTCCCGGACTCGTACACGAGCGCGGCGACGAGAGCTATGGCAGCTCCATAAAGAAGGCGCTTTCCGACGAGCCACACAAGCGCCGAAAGCTAATCAGGACCCCGCCGCTGGTCAGTGTTATCATAAACTGCTATAACTATGGGCGGTATTTGCCTGACGCGATCAACTCGCTAATCGGTGGCCCGACCTGCCTTGGTGACATGCGACCGCAGACCTTCCAGAGCTTCGAGGTCATCATCGTCGATGACGGGTCCACCGACGAAACGGCCGAGATAGCAAAGTCGCTAGCCGACCCTTGGAAGGGGATACGCTATATGTATCGGCGCAACGGAGGGACGGCGGCGGCCAACAACACGGGCATCCGTGCATCTTTCGGCCACGCTGTCACGCCGCTCTGCGCAGACGATATGATGCGCCGCGAGCGCCTGGAGATGATGTATCGCGCCTGGGAGCAGGACCCCACCAGGTTCTACTATGATGACGTCCTGCTGTTCGGCGACGGTCGCCATCGCTACAAGGTTGGCAAAGACCGAGATGTCGGCTTTAATCAGCCGGTGCGGTACTGGCGCATCGCCGACTACGACTTTGACGACGTGCTGGCGAAGAACCGCATTCACTGCGGGATCATGTTCTCGAAGGACGCGTGGAAGGCGGCGGGCGGCTACCCGGAGGTCATGCGATACGGTCGCGAGGACTGGGCGTTCAATGTAGCGCTTGGTCGCGCTGGCGTGTGTGGACAGCGAGTGGACTACGCCGGTTATCTGTACAGACAACAGGGGCAGAACCGGACGATGGTGAATACATCGCCATCATGGATGAAACGATTCTCGGACCAGATGAAAGCCCTATATCCGAGACTTTACAGAGGAGAGAGACCTATGGCGTGTTGCGGGCGCAGGAAGACCGCCCCGGCGTCGAGAAAGACCAAATCGTCGCCGCGTCGCTCTAGCGACCTGGCGGGTAAGGACGGCCTCGTACTGCTTGAGTACATGGGCGGCAACGTCGGCACCATGACGATACATGGCGAGGCGACGCGCAGGGCCTATCGGTTCGGCCGGAACAAGAGCGCCAAGCGTAGCTACGTGGATGCACAGGATGTAGACGGCTTCCTCGCGATGCGCGCCGGGCGCAAGCCCATGTTTCGGCGCGCGAAGATCAAGACAAAGCCACCTATCCCTACATTCGACCCCGGAGAGCACACGGTAGCCGAGATCAGGGAGATTGCCAGCAATTACGACAAGCCCGGTCTTGAGATGGCGCTGGATGCGGAGATCCAGGGGAAGAACAGGGTGACGGCGATCTCGGCGATCAAGGAGGCCATGGGTGATTAGGTACGTCCTGGCCGCCCTGGCGTGCTACCGGCTATCGCAGCTAGTGGCGCTCGACGACGGCCCGTTCTTTGTATTCCAGAGGTTGCGCGACTGGTCCGAGCGCATATCAATCGGCAAGAGCGGCGACCATCTGTACGCGTCGCTTAGAGAGCTGCTGATGTGCCCCTACTGCCTGGGCGTCTGGTTCGCGGCCGTCACCCTGGCTCTATCGACGACACCCTGGGGACAGATCATCAATGCGTGGTTGGGGATAGCGGGCGCTCAAGCGCTCTTGGAGGGATTTAACAATGTCGAAAGATAGGACGGTCAGTCACGAGCGCAGCGGGTGCTTCGCCATCACCCTACCGATAGGGGACCTGGCGACCGAGGTGCTCGACTTTGGTCAGAAACAGTGGAAAGTCATCTCGGTCCAGTGCGGGAACGCAACGCCTATACAGGCCGCAACCACCATGTATGCCGACGTGGACTGGGGGTCTGGTGATCTCGTCAATCTTTACGAGCAGGATGATCCGTCGACGCAATGGTCATCCACCATCCCGGCCGCCGGGAAGTTCGGGTTCATAATGACCCACGCGTTCGGCATAAAGCGACTGCGACTAAGGGTGGACAAGGGCCCGGCCGCCGACGTGATCTTCAAGATCGTTGGACACGACGCACTTGAGAAGTAAGTAATGAGTAAAGCCCTGTCCGTCTCGCGAGTTGGCAGCCCCTTCGGGGGCTTGCCGTCGTTCAAGTTCGACCTTTCCCTCTGCACCTTCACGCCGAACATGGCAAAGCGTGCCGGCAGCGTGTTTGCTGGCGCTCCCATCGTGCAGGGGGCGTGGGATGGGAGCGGGACGCCGGACGTGCTGACGGTTCCGAGGGGCGACTTGGTGCATGGCTATTTCTATAGAAATGTAGACATCAGCCAGGGCACGATTGCGTTTGCCATTACGCCGGAATGGGATGGGAATGATGGGTTGCACCATCAAATATTCTGGACAGGAACAAATCAGCGCCTTGATTTGAGTAAAAACGAATTTAACTATCTTAATCTTACTCTGACCAACAATACACAGGTTCAAGTATTGGTCACTGGCTGGACAGCAGGTACGACGTATTATGTAAGCGTTCGATGGAACTTTGATAACACGCTAGATGGCACCAACTATGCGTGTATCAGCGTTAATGATAGTCATACGTTCGGGATTCCTGTGTTTTACGGTGCGAAATTCACGCCGGGCAGCGATTTATATATTGGGTCGAGAGGTGCAGAAGGTGCCAACGCCATCATCGAGGGCGCGACCATCTACCGCCTCCCTCTCTCAGACGGCACCTACGGCGTAGACGTGGGCTGTGGCGATTTCGTCGCCCAGCACGCGGCCGGTGCCGACCCGCTGGAGATCTGGTCGTTCGACTACTGCCTGTGCATCCCGACCGACGCCGACACGAGTACGGCGCTGGCGACAACGGGCCAGGCGCATTCCTACCCCAGCGGCAGCACGTTGCTGGAGCAGGCGTACTTTACGGATGGCGGGTATCTGGGCGGGGAATGGGCGCTTAATGGCTCTGTTGATTGTGGTTCCAATGCTGTGTTGGATAATATGCCAAACGGCGCAAATGGATGGACATGGGAGGGGTGGGTACGGATTGATGCCAATGCTGGCACAATTCGCCCAATTGCATACAAAGGCCCCGGTTATAATAACCATGTATGGCGCGTTGCTATTGATGCGTCAAACAGAATAAGGGCTAATGTAAATTGTGCCACAACAGATGCAGATACGACATGTATCCTGTCGCTGTCAGGCGTGCAGTGGCATCACATCGTGGCGTCATTCAAACATCCGGCCAGCGGGGGCGATGGCAAGATTTATATTGCTTTTGATGGAGCGTGGCGTACCTCGTCACAAACCGCTGCCGTTGGTGCATATGATGGGGATGCCGCAGACAATTTATCTTTTTCATCAGGGGTTTACAGCCTTATCAGCCTCATGGGCTGGCAAGCCTTTCACAACATCAGCAACCGCTACACGGTCGGCACTGACTTTATTCCACCCCTTGCGCCCGTCAACGACGCCAACACCATCGAGATATGGGGCTTTGAGGACGGCAGCGGCAACACGGTAGCGGCGACAAAGAACAGCCCGGCATGCGACGGCACCGCAACTAACTACGAGTGGACGGCCGTATGGGACCAGGAGAATTCGCCGCTGGTCCCGTGTGCGCTGGAGTTCGACGGGGCGGCGACGATTCTAGCCGGGACAAGCGGGGCCAACATCGACAATCTGCCAAGCGGCGGCGCGGGCATGACGGCAGAGGGTTGGTTCCGGCACGATTCGGCGGGCGAAAGCAACAACGGCACGTTTTGGGATAAGACATCGTGGTACATGCGCTTTAGCGCCGCTGGAACCGTGCGGGTGTTTTTCGACTACGACAACACCGATATTGACAGCACGTTCTCGTGGTCGCCTGACAAAGAGCTGCACTACTGGATGCTGACGTACAACGAGGCAGGGGATAGAAGGGCGCGAGTGTATCGGGATGGTCTCTTGGTCCACGTCACGGCGGCGAGCGTTGGCAACTATGTAGCTGACGCGGCCCAAACGCTGTACATTGGCAACAACGCGGCCGGAAGCGCCACGATGGATGGCCTCGCCTTTTGGCAGGGCATGTCCAACGTTGTCAGGGAAAGCGATACGTTCATCCCGCCGGGTTTGATGACGCCGCGAACCAATGACGCCAACATGCACCTGCGGTATGCCATGACAGACGGGGCCGGGACGACTGTCACAGATACAAGCGGCAACGGGTACAACGGCACCATCACCATGGGCAGCGGCCAGTGGCACAACACGGTCGATCTGGAGACCCTTGCACCGGGCGCGGCGAACTTTGCCGGGCAGGGGTATCTCGTTGCGAGTGATGCCGTTGATGAGGGCATTGTCCAGAAGATGACCGGCCTGGTTGCCGGTTCGAACTACGTCATGGTGCCGCATGCGAGCTGGAACTACTGCCTGAGAGGCCAGCCGGAGATTGTCATTTACGACAACACGAACGGCGCTCCGATCACCACGTTCACCGGGCCGAAATTGATCGGCACCCACACCGGCGCAAACAACGCGGCCGCACTGGAAGATACCGCAAACAAGTTCGTCGCGCCGGATTTGGTGACGGCCGGGGCGGTGGTGTACAACATCACGGACGGATCGAGCGGGACCATTACCGCATTCGCCTGGGATGGCACCAAGACAACGTTCACGGCGACGCTGGCGGGCGGGACGGACAACGATTGGGATACCAATGACGAGTACATGATTGTATTCGACAAGGTGCGATTCCCATGGGTCGAGCCGTTTACGTTCGAGTTGCCGACGATTGCGCGGGACGGGGTAGGCGCGGATTGCACAGAGATTCTTGTCAAAGGCATCAACGTCAACGACGAGGGTACGCTTAATTGGCATAGATTGGACCTTCAGGCGAACGAGGTCGATGCGCCAAGCATGGAGGTCGGCGCTGGGAATCCGTGGATACCGAGCGGGTGGACAAACGGGCTTGGCGTAGAGGCATTACAAGCGGGAGAGGGGATACAGGAGAATGCTATAGTTCACAGCGGTTCTAGCGCATTCAAGATACTATATGGTCCTGGGGCCTATGTGGGCCGGTATATTTCATCTAACGATCCAGGGCTGTCCGCTGGCGACTTCTTTATTTTTGGAGGATACGCCTGGAAGGTCACAGGTAACGTGTCTATTAGGTCTAAATACGGGAGTGCGAATAGGCAAAAAGATGTGTACAGTGCTAGTTCCGTTGGAGTAGCCGCACCGGGGTCTTATTGGGCGCATTTATGGAGAATTGTAAGATCGTCCGGAGCGACAAGCGAGGATGTACGATTGTACAGTGCCGGCAGCTCAATACAATCCTACTTTGACGACATCTACCTCATCCCCGCCGACGCCGTCACCTTCAGCGCCGTCACCCCGGCGAGCGAGGCCAACAGCGCCGAGGACGGCGGGATACGGGTAGACGGCCGGGACACCCTGACGCAGCCTATCGAGAACGCCACCGCTACGTACTGCGACCTGCGGGGGCCGACCATGACGCCGCGTCACGATCTGTCCGATGTGGGGATCGGCCAGAACTACGAGTACGTGTTCTATCTGAGAGAGGACGCGAACAACTATATCTACGTGCGGCGGGAGACCAATCTTGTGCGACTGGCATACAACGCCAACGGTGCGGGAGAGGTGAGCAACACATGGGCTGGGCCTTGGAACGAGGGTGACGGGCAGGTGCCGCGTGTCAAGTGTGGCGGCGGCGGTGCCAAGCTGTACATGGACGGCACAGAGGTCATCAACATCGCGGGTGCGGTGGCATTCGCTACCGACTTTACGCAACCCTGTTACTGGGGATCGAGCTACGATGGTTCCGGCGCTTTTGACGGGACACTAGCATAGGAGAGACTGGAATGGCATGGGAATACAGGTATCAGCTAATGGTAGCACCGGCCGGGAAGCAGGACGGCAGCGGCGCTGTGCAGCATGACATCATCGCGCAGTATCAAGAGGAAGGTGCTGAGGATGAATGGCAGGTGGTCCCCGGCCGTCACAAGACGGTAGAGGTTCCAGCTACGCCGGACTACGTGCCGCAGGGCGCGACGGCCGACATGAAAACCATCATGGACATGCCGGACGATACTGGACAGGAGCGCAACGCCAAGAACCAGGCATACAAGAACGCACTTGTCGAGTACAGTAATCGGAACGGCTGGGCACAGGGCGTGTCCGGCTGGTCAGATGCGGCGCTGAACGCACTCCTTGATGGGAACCTGGCGGCAAGCACTCAAGCGGATCGTGCCAACACCTACATCACGGTCACGCTCGACAAGAGTTATCCGGTGCCGTTTAACCTATGAGCAGGTCACTCGCCGTCGCGATGACAGGTGCCCCGATTTCGGTCTCCGAAATCGTGATGGAGGACGCGCCGGAAGCAGAGGGTGCTGTGCTGGTTGCAACCATTGTCAGCGATGAGCCGAGTAAGTCTATATGGCAGAGGATCACGGAAAAGGTTAGCTCTATGTGGGAGCGAGTGAAGGAATGGGTATCCTAAAAGCAGGAATCGGCATGCCGTCGCGAGAGCTTGTTCGTGCACGCGCGAACAGGCGCTCGTTCTATCGAAATGACGACTTTGTCAGAACGAGGGCGGCTGGCGCTATTGACGGCACGCCATCCGAGCCTGGGCCTGGCACTCGGACAGTCGTGGATACAAACTCCCTTCTAACTATCCAGGGCGGCGATCTCTTCTTTTCTGGTAATACGGGAGCGTGGGGCGATCCCGGCTTGTGGTTGGGCGCGATGCCGAGGGTCGTCGGACTGGTCTTTATAGACGAGTTCGTTATGGGTAGCACCGGTCTGGCCGGTCACGGATTCGACACCAACCAAGCATCCTCTATAGCGTCTTGTGATGTACGACCGCTGGCAACGAATTATTTGAGGGCCTACGAGGCAAATGCGGCACAGGGTATGCTTCACACTCACACCCCTGGAGAGACCTATGGGGCCGCAGTAGCGCTCAGGGATGTGGGGGCGTACTTTTTCGTGCGTGACGGGGATATATGGCGGCTTGGCTGGATCGGCGACGTCTATACCTGGTTCGGAGGCGCGGGAACCAACGAAATCCTGTATGCGGCCGCCGTCAACTACGATGCCGACTTTATGAGCGTTAGCTACATAAGGGTTGCGGGTAAGTTTTGGCTGCCGGTCCCTATTGTCTCCGATGGCTTTGGCGACGTTCCGGGTGCCGTGGATCGCTCTGGGAACGGCTATGATGGCAGCCACAACTCGGTAGGTCTGGACGCCTTTAATGGAGCGCATTATGACGGGGAGGATTCACACTCTAGCCTACTAACATCGGGATTCAGTAGTCGGTTCGACGGGGCGACCGGGACAGCCATCATTCGCGCAAAGGTCACAAACCTGGATATGTGGAGCGACGGCGAGGATCGCTATATGTTCCACATCTACAGCGACGCGGATAACGGGGTGAGAATCTTCAAGGGCGCGACCGCCAACCAGATAAAGTACCAGATAGAGAGCGGCGGCGTTACGGAGGCGCTCTCGAAGGCAGGGGTGTCCGAAACGGATTGGATCACGCTCGGCGCGACCTGGAATCGGAGTGGAACCGGGCTGCACGCGTACTACAATGGCTCCGACCTAGGCTCGCCCCAGGCCATCGCTAACGCCTGGGATGGAGCTGGAATAGCTTCGTTCATCGTCGGCGCGAAAGACCTTTCGCCGTCGGAGGAGTGGCACGGCTGGCTATCGGACATGATCGTCACGTTCGGGATAGAGGCAAGTTCTGGAGATATGTCTACCGTCCACAGCGCACTAGAGGCTGGAACGCTGAGCAGAGCGACGCTCGACGGCCTCTTTGGCGAGGATATGTATGTTTGGTACAGACTCGACGAATCATATCACAGCGATGGCGAGGGTCACGCAGAAGGCGTCGCCGAGACCCTGGGTAGGGGCGGCGACGGGGAGCGCTGGGACAACCACACCTTCATCAATAACGAAAGCGGCCAGTTCGAGAATCGCCCCGCGGGCGAATTGACATCGCTGTCCAACGGCGATTTCGCCGACTGGACCGGCGGCAACCCTGACGACTGGACGGTTTCGGAATCGCTCCCGAACTCGGAGGTCTCCGAGGTCGCGGATGGAGAGTTCTGTCACGGCGACGGCGGGAACGGCGCATGCAACCTCTATGCTAACGGCGCGGTTCCGTACATTCAACAGACCGTCCTGACCGCCGACAAATGGTACTCCGTCGCCTTCACCCTGCACGGAAGTTGCGACGGAAGCCTCCGGGTTTACGAGACATCGGATACAGGAGACCTGGGGGCGATAGACCTTTCTGTCTCGTCCATTGCCACCTATGTACTCACCGGCCGTGCTGACGAGCGATACCTTCGCTTCACGGTCACTGATACGGGCGACATCACCATAGACGATGTCGTTGTAAAAGAGATACCGATGGAGCAGCTCTTTGCGACGCATCTGTACGACACATCCGATGTGTACATGATGGCAGCGTTCACCGTGACGGCTCAACATCCTCATGTCTACTCCCAGTTTGGGTTTGTGATGTGTCTCGACGATGCAGACAATCCGTCTAGCTTTTTGATAGGTTACGTCGACAAGGCGGCCGGGAAGGCGGGCGTGGACAAGTGGATTGACGGCGTGAGCGAAAATCTCTTTGATGGTTCGATCACGTATCAGGATGGCGGCCGCCTCGCGATGGCGAAGGACGGGAGTCGCATCTGGCTGCACTACGAAGAGGCTGCCGGATGGTCCCATGTGGGGGACGATACGCTGAGCGACCCGGAGATAGTCGACAACAAGACGCACGGACTGTTCTCCACACACGGTGCCGGTGACAACCAGGGCACCGTACAGATCGACGACTACGTCGCCTACCCGCGCGGGACCGACGGCGAGTACGGCGTCATTGAGGATATGGCCGTTGGGAGGACAAGCACATGACTGTCATAGCTGCACAATCAAACCTCGCGACCGGGTATAACGACCTGGCTGTTCCGCTCCCTCTTTACGCGCAGATCATCGGCTACCAGGAATGTCAGTTCTTTGGGGTTCGCGACGACAATGCGGTAGATTATGCCTGTCGGAAGGTGTGGCTCAAAAGCCAGCGTGACGAGATGGCGTATTATCTAGCCGAGGCTCAGGACGAGATCGAGCAGCACGCCAATTACTATCTCAAGGCGCGATGGACGACCAACGAGGACAAGCCGTATTCCTATCCGGTGCTGACCGACTGGCGCAAGGTGATTGCTGGCGGTATCAAGGCTACGGAAGACATCTCGACGGACGAGGCTGTGTCACACCTGACCGACCCGGCCGTCATTGGACCTGTCGCGACCACGGTCACAGACGAGAGCGAGATTCACGTATTCTACCCGGAATCTCTGGTCGAAGAAGAGGTCGAGATTCACCCGTCCGATATTGACCTGGACACGGTCGGTGGCACGGTCACGATCTACGTACCGCGCTGCCGGATGGTCAAGCCATCGCTCGTGGACAACGATGAGAGCGGGCTGGACTATGACGACACCACTAACTTTCTCTCTGTCGTGGACGTGAAGCGTGTGTACAACGATACATCTACAAATGCAACGTTGGTGTGGCCGAATTCGTGTGGTTGTGGCTCCATCTATTGCCCGACGTGCTCTGAGTACACGCACGACGGCTGCATTTACGTACTCGATAGCGGAAGCGGGTCTCTGCGCGTACTAGAGGCCACGTATAGCAGCGGCTCGTGGTCGGCGTGCACGACCTGCCGGACCCAGCCGCGCCGCGTGAAACTGAACTACTACAGCGGCCTAACGTCGCTGACGCGCCAGGCACGGGACGCTATCGTGCGCCTGGCGCACGCCAAGATGCCACATGCTCCGTGTGGGTGCGACGTGGCACAGAACATGTGGGTGCGCGACCGCACAGTTCCAGATGTCGTGACCAGAGAGCGCATCAACTGCCCGTTCGGGATAAGCAATGGCGCGTGGGCTGCATGGCAGTTCGCCAACGACATTGCCAGCGTTGGACTTGGGGTGATCTGATGCCGCGCGGCATGCTAAACCCGATCTTGGCAGACATGCCGACATTCAGCCTGGAGCCGATGCGCGCAACGATCAAAAGCGTCATCAACAAGAGCAAGTGGCGCTTTGATATGACGACGCGCACATGGAAGGGGCGCGCCAAGTTCGTAAAGCAGTACGAGTGGCGACCCAAGCGGCTCATCGGTCGCACCTACACGATGTCCAATGTCTACCGATTCATCACGAGAGGCGCGAGGCGCTTCGCCGTAATGTCGCCTGATTTTTCGCCAAAGACGAGACCGCGCGTCATAGGGTCGTTTCCCGGCGCTGGCGGCATGGTTCGGATCAATGATAGCCCGGTCGGCTACATAAAGCCGCGCGAGTTCGAGGAAGAGATCGTGCGCGTTATGGAGCCAAAGTTCAAAAAGGAGGCCCAGACCGCCATGCGCAAGATAGCGCAGCAGTCCGGTCACAAAATGAGATGAAGAACGTCAAGATCATCAAAAGGCAAGGGGATGCCGCGCTCATCCAGATGGGATACGAACGCAAGATCGTCCCGATCATTGCGCTTAACGGTAATATGTGCGATGATATGGTATGGGAGGCGGGACTTCCTTACGGGGTCCCGTGGGAGGAGGCAGCAACGGGGAAAGCCACGCCGGAACAAATCGCTTTTGAGCTTTACAAGGTCGGTATCTATACAGAGGAAGACCTTGAGCGCCGACCGAATGCGGTCATCGCCGCCATTCAGTCGGTTTATGGGATTGACTTGGCCGCGCTGCGACGGCTAGCCAAGAAGTATAGAGGAGGTTAACTATGTCTCAACAGATGCTCGCAGGCAACGGGGCGCTGTGGGTCCAGCCGGATGGGCCGAATACACAGCCAAAATATCTAGGGTGTCACATGCTGGCGGATGTCACGATCCCCAAGGGCGACGTGACACTCACGTATTGCCCTGATCCATCAGGGCCAAACAAGTACAAGGTGAAGCGCTCGTACCAGGGAGAGCCGGGGGCAGTAACCTTCTCTATCGAGACCGATATTGAGGGAGTGGCAGACTACCTGGAGGGCGTCTCCTGCCCAGTCAACCTCTTTGTGAACATGGTTGACTGTGGTCGCAAGGACGTTTTCACCAACTATGTGCGCTCATTCCTGTTGCAGAATGCGACGGTGACGAGCGAAGGGCTGGCGTCGCTGGTTGCCCGCCAGCCGTCAGACGAAACGCCAAGCACTCAGACGTTCGAGTTCTCGGCTGAAATCCTCAGTCGCATCTATGGCCTCACTGCTGCCCGCGTCGCCATTGCGGAGACCACCGGTCTAAATGACATTCACTTCTGCAACCCGCAAAAGTGCGCTGATGACTGCGGTGCCGCCGAGGACATCTGCACCGACGGTGTGGCCGTATCTGATGCGCCAGCCGGGTCTCCGAGCTGGGACGCCGACATCTGGTCAACCAGCAACGAGGGCGCGGCCTGGACCGCCACGGCAGCCGATCCTTTCAGTGCCGGTGAAAACATTATCTCCGTTGTATGCTTCCAATACGGGCGCTCGACGACCCGCTGGCTCATCGCACGAGATGCTGACGCCGCGAACCCGATGGAAGTCGGCTACAGCGACGACGGCGGCGTGACCTGGACCATGGTCGAGGTCGGCACTGTGAACAACCTGGGCGCGGTTGGACCTGGCGCTCTGTTCGCCCTGGATGGCAACCACATCTGGTTGGCACTTTCGGGCGGATACGTCTACTTCTCCAGCGACGGCGGGGCGACCTGGACCGAGCAAACGGCCGGGAACGTAACGGCGAACGACCTCAGCGGCGTTCACTTTGCCAACGAGAGCGACGGCATGGCCGTCGGCGCATCTGACACCGTTATCCGCACCGCCGATGGCGGGACGACCTGGGAGGCGGCCACCGCTACAGGCGGCGGGAACACCCTGAACACCGTTGCAGAGAACGACAACTACGGCATCTGGTGGACGGGTGACAACGGCGGCAACCTGTACTACTCAGGGGATCGCGGAACGACTTGGACGTCCCGTGCCTTCGACGGCTCCGGCGCTGGCGAAGTGCAGGACATCAAGTTCTTCACCGATCTCGTTGGGTGGATGGTGCATGATAGCGCCGCTCCCGTCGGTACGCTGTTCCGCACTCGCGACGGCGGATACCACTGGGAGGAGATCACTACCGTTCCGACCAACAGTGGCTTGAATGCCCTGTTCGTCTGTAACGAGAACCTGGCGTGGGCCGTCGGCGAGGCACACTCAGGCACAGCGATGGTGGTTAAGGCTACGAAGTAACGGAGGCGTCCATGGGTGCGCCGTTCCTATCTGGCTCCGGGGCCGTCTGGGTTCAGCCTGACGGCCCCGGCACCACAAAATACTATCTCGGCTGTCACCAGATAGACAGGGTGTCGAGACCGCGCGGCGGCGCGGCTCTTCTGCACGCCCCATCCGTGGCGCGCCCAGGGAACTACATCCCGCTCGCAGTGTACAGAACCGGCAATGTCAGCCCCGTCACCTTCTCAATCGAGACGGACGTCGAGGAGGCCGCCGACTGGCTCGAATTCATCAACTGCCCTGTGCCGATCTACGTCATGCTAGTCGACTGCGGCCGGATGGACGTGTTCGCAAACTATGCTCGCGCCTTCATTCTGGATAACGCGTTGATCACTCAGGACGAGCTGAATGGCGTTGCGATACGCTCTCCCGGAGATAACAGGTTGATGTCGCAGTCGTTCTCGATTGCCGCACGATCCGTGCACCGAATCAACCGGCCGACCATCGTGAATCAGAATGCGTCGGGGACAACCGGGCGAACGGCATCTGCCATATGCTTCTGTGGCCCAGGGCGCTGTCATGGGTCACGCGGCCTTGCGAGATCGGGGTGTCAGGAAGGGTTCATCGGCATGGAGGGCCAGGCCGCGGCGGCGAGTAATGTCTATGTGACGCACAACGGCGGCCATCTATGGATGCCGACTGACACCAATCCGTTCCTGGATGTCGAGAGCGTCCGCGGCGTGTCTTGTGTCCAGATCGGTCGCAACCAGTGGCGCGTTATCGCAGCGCGCGGCACCGCAGACCCGGCCGATCCGATGGAGATCGCCTACAGCGACGATTACGGAGTAACGTGGACGAACGCGGACGTTGGGAGCGTTAATGGGCAGTACGCCATCGGTCGCGGCGACAGCATGTTTGCCGCGAGTCATGAGAATATATGGCTCGTCACCACTGGCGGGTACATATACTACAGCGGCGACTCTGGCGCTTCATGGAGCGCCCAGGAATCGGCGACTATAACGAGCCAGGACTACTACGCCGTTCACTTCTGCGACTCTCTGCACGGCATCGTC
>Ga0180431_10006668_pt1 | contig 13654 bp, 41 predicted proteins | sample SS_ome_11_FD_132459 | JGI IMG/M metagenome (GOLD analysis project Ga0180431, IMG submission 132459) | Hypersaline lake sediment archaeal communities from the Salton Sea, California, USA - SS_1_MS_1 metaG | ecosystem: Environmental > Aquatic > Non-marine Saline and Alkaline > Hypersaline >... | reverse complement strand
TGGACCGTGGAGAGCAAGGCGTGTGACGAGGATTTGCCGTGATAAATGACGAACCCCGCCGACTTGTGGAGGACTATCTTACCGAGAAGGGTGTTACGGCGTGGACACGGGAGATTGGTCCCACGGTTAAGCTATTAAGGGACGAGCGTATACAGTTCAGAAACTGCGGTCTTCACATCGAGATAGAGCAGCCGCTCGGGAAGATGGAGGAAGTCATCCTCGACCACTTTCGCTGGCTGTGTCAGCGTCAGAGTTGGGAGATGCATTTAATCGGGCGTAGGCGTGTTCGGATGAAAGACATCTACTGCGGGGACCTAAAACGTACCGTCTCGGACTGGGACCACACCGTCCTCGAAGTCGAACTGCTGTGGGTAACTCCCGAGGAACAACGCAATGTAATCTACCGATCCTCTTAGAATGCTAGCGGCCTACGTCAATGAGAAAGGCGTTGAGGCGTGGTTCGAGCGGTTGGGAGCAACGTACGTGCCCGCAGTTTACAACGAAGACCTGACGGGGGACGCTTGGGGGGTGGACGTTTACGTCGCTCGGCCGCTGGGCGCGATGGCAGAAGTGCTCATTGACTACTTCGAGTGGTTGGCGGGGGAGCAGGGATGGACGTTCAAGATTCTGGCGCATCGCCGAGACGTACTATACCGGGGAACACGCCGCCTAGCCCTTGTGGTGCGATTCCTCTGGTTGGATAGACAGGGTGAGCCATGTCACTAAGACTTATCAACACCGGACTCACAGAAGAAATAGCTCGGTACCTTGAAGAGAAGGGTCTCGAGTACGTGGTCGAACCAATCGGCATTCCGCGGTTCGTCGGACCGATTGGACAGAACGTTTCGTGGGTCGGGGCCAAAGTACGCGTGCTCGACCCTCCTCCCGAGGCGCTGGCGCTCGTTATTCCTTGGTTTCGACAGCTGGCGTCTGACCGAGGGATGGAGTGCAAGTTCCTGGGCAAAAGGCCGTGTGCGCGGTTCGACGTAACGCAGCCTACAGAAAGCATTGTGTCTTATGTCTTCGAAATCGAACGACGACATGACGATTCTGCAAACGCAGATGTTCATCAACAACCTGGCGAAAACAATCCCGGAGGCGGATAGAATGGTCCCGCCGACGAACAACAACGAGGCGGTGTTCCTCCCGGCCCCCATTGCTGAGTCATATTTCAAGTTTTGGAATCGCGTGGAAGACCACATTAATGCGTACCCGGGGTTTGTTGATGAGCGTAAGGAATTGCATTACAGCTACTGCCGTGCGCACATCGTTCCAGACTGGACAAAGCGCGAAGAAACGATTGCTCGGGGGGTGCTCACGGTCTCGGGTATCTGCGGTTGTTTGAACTCGATGATGGTTCTCCTCGACGAGAAGTGCGTGGACTATTACTGCTACGCGCATTCCATGTGGACAGCACACATGGTCATTTGGGACTTGCCCGCAGAGGTGCTTCTCGAGATTATCTACCCGGGTCTCGTTGACGTTCTGCATGACTACCAAAAGCGCTGTGCGTCGTGGATACGTTTGGGATTCAACGACGCGTACGAAACCGACCCCGGGCTCTTCGTCACTCGGGTTACCATAACCATGGGCTCCATGGATGAATCACTCGTGGAGCAGGAGCCGGACATCATCTGGTTCAAGGAGGAAGAATGATTATCTTCGATGTAGAAACCTCTGGGCTCGTCCCGGGCCAACACCAACTCCTCAGCATCGGCGCAGTGCTCTTCGAAGGCTCCGCGGAGTTCTACCAGGAGGCTTGTGTCCCGGAAGAGTTTCGCACGGAGGAGCACATCAATGCGGAAGCCCTTGAGTACAACGGCTTCGCGATGCAGGACATCACCGACCCCGACAAGCCCTCGCCACAGACGATGGCGCACAACTTCGTTCAGTGGTGCCGGGAGCTGGGCATCCACGGGAAGTCCCTCCACCTTGGAGGCTGGAACGTTCATTTCGACATCAACTTTCTGAAAGCCAATCTCCATGACGAAACCAATTGGCCCTTCGGCTATCGCTACATGGACGTCGGTGCGTTGGCGTGGGCGTTCCACGGGGCACCTATTGGGTCCAGCAAGATTGCTGACCGATTGCTCATCCCCCGAGAGCCCATGCCCCACACGGCCTTGAACGGAGCGAAGCAAGCGCGCAAAGTGCTCTACGCTCTGATGGCGAGGTTGAGGTGATAGAGTGGACTGATTGGGATGCCCGCAAGGCACAGGCGATAGCAACGGCGGGGCTCCATCTTGGCTACGTACGAGTTGAACGCATCAATCGATTTCTGGGGGAACTGCGCATGTACCTGGAAGAGAAGATGTTGTTGCGGGACTGTGAATTCCGGATTTCTGCGTCCAGTAAAGAGGGGAGGCTTGCGTTCACTTTCACGTTCTATTCTCTTCCTCGTGCGTTAGCCAAGCTTGTTGTGGCGGAGTTCCGGCACTTAACTCAGAAGTACGAAACTGTTGGAAAGTGTTCCCTTGGTCCGCCGCTCGTCTGCACGGCCGAATACTTTTACTAACAAGAACGCCACCTTCGCGCGTTCTTTTTGGTATCAGAGCGCAAACAAGGAGGTGTGCTATCGGCCGTAAAATCAAAAAGAAGAGCGGGGTGTGTGCCGTCTGCGGTACCCGCATAATCGAGAAGCTGCTCAAATCTGTTCAGGGAATCACTCTGAACGGTAAACCGGTTTTGGCGTGCTTCCAATGCCGGAGCACCAGCGATGAGAAACATGCAGAAATCTTCAGCCGCGAGTTCCGTGAGTTTTACGGCGTAGAACTCGCAGAGGTGTGGGGAGTGTGATGAAAATTATTGCGTGGCTGGAGCTGGATGTTCCAGGTTACCCGTATCGTATGGAGCGGGAGTTAACAATCCCGGATGAGGCTCTTGTGGGCGTAGCAGGCGGAGATATTAGCGTGGCCATTGACCGCCGGGTACGGAAACTCGTGCAGGACTACGTTAAAACCGGTTGGAAAGTAGTCGAGGAGTACCTCAATGGTTGAAGAAGTAACCATAACGCGTTATCGCTGTGAGTGCTGCCGAAAAGTTTGGGATACCAAGATTGACGCAGAACTTTGCTGCGCTGCACCCAAGATGCTCCCCGATGAGCACCAGGACATTAACTCTCTCCGCGATTTTGCGCAGCAGCACATCGACACTATTGTCGAGGGCGGTAGCACCAAGGACGAAGAGCACTACGCGTACGAAGTCTTGATGATAGCTTTTTTCGGGAAGAATATCTTCCAGTGGATAAACAAACATCGGGAGGATTACTGAGATGCCCCGTTTCTGGAGATACACATTCTTCGCCGTTGAGGGGTTGCTGTTCGGTTGGATGACCGCAGCGCTCTTCGTGTGGCTTGCGCTAGGTGTGCGCGCGTGCCTGTGGGCGTTCTTGGGTAGCCTCTTCGGATTCATCCTGGCCGGGAACCAGCTGGCTATATTGGCGGGAAAAGAGAGTCGCAGTGAGCGTTGGCGCGAAGAACTCACAAAAGAAGAAGTGCTCGACTACGAGTTTGAGGAGGAGTGATGCGCAAGCTCAACAAAACAACTATCGTCATCTGGTCTGACCCGGACCTCACCCATCCCGAAGAGTATGAACTCGAGGACCTCGCACGGGAAGCGGAATCTGGCCTCGCGTACTGCTCGAGCTGCACGACAGAAACTGTCTTGGACCCGGAGAAAGACCCGCACTGGGACGGCACGGAGTTCTTCGATGACTTCGAGAGTGAGGAGGAATAACCCATGGTCCAATGTGTCCAGAAATATGTGTGCCCTGCTTGCGGGGAGCTGCACGACGACGATGAGGAAGCGTTTTCGTGCTGTACTGACCCGGAGGAGTTGTCCCCGAGGGCGTGGTTGAAGGAGTTCCTGACGGCGGTGAACACGCAAGACAACCGTGCGACGGCTACGCCGTACTACTATGACTTACGCTTCAACTACCAGGAGTCGGGACACCAAGACCATTACTGCCCGGTACCGCACCACGGAACCATCTTCTTCACTGAGGAAGCGGCCAACGCGTACATCAAGGCCAACCAGCACAACCTCCCGAAAGGGACTTACGCCTATCTGAACTGGGGCGGTCGCAATCCGGAGTTGCAGAAGCTGTTGGAGTCCATCGGGCTCGTGGTGGGGGTGCCCTACGAGAGGAAGTGATGCCCAACTCTAGAAAGCAGAGAAAAAAGGCTGCGTGGAGCGGATGGCTGGCAGCAGTAAATTCAACAAGTAATGGCCCCCCTCTTTCTGGAGTAGAGGACAACGAGCTACGTCACATTGTTCGGAAGTTTTACAAGGCGGGACTCGCTGCGGTGAAGAAACACCACCGGATGATTAGGTGTTACGAAGACGTGAGGGATGAGGAGGGAGCAGGGAACAGATGAGTGAGAATGAGAATTGCATTTTCTTCCACATTCCCGACTACGAGGACGGGAAGGAGCCGCTTGTACAGCTCGGGCCAAAAGATGAGATTTACGTGCGCGGTAAATTAATCGAGCACGACGAGGAACTCGTCGAAGGTCTACGTGCTTTTCTCCAGGGTGTCATCGACGAACGTCTGGAGCGCTACGCCAAGTTCGTTATCATGACCTCGAAGAACCCGGTGAAGGCGTGAAAAAGAAAGCCACGGAGTTCCTCTACCCCTTCCACATGCTTTGCCCGTTCTGCGGTGAGCACTGTGACCGGACGGCCAGTCTCACCTGGTGCTCAGGATGCTATGTCGAGTGGTATAAGAGCCGAAACGGAGACTTCGTGTTTGACACAAAGCGCAAGACTGAGCGCTTCGCTTTTGCCAAGGCACTGTGCAAGAGCGGCGGTGCGAAGATAGGAGGAACAGATGAAGAGACAAATCGCAGTTGAAGACCCCTTTCAGGAGACGACTCTCGTATGTGATTCTTGCGTGCAGGAGCACCAGTACTCGACGGACCCTCGGGAGGAGTTGGCAGTAGGCCCGGGACCACTCTCACAGTTTGCATTTTGTTCAAGCTGCCACCAACACTTGCCGCCGGGAACGCGGGTGCATTGGGTTCCTACTAGCGAGGTGGACAGATGTTCGCGTTTGCAGGGTTCGTAGAGGTAGAGGCGCGGGACGCTTACGACTTCAACGCGGTCTTGGAGCCGAGATTGATAGCGGTAGCTGAGGTACGAGAGGTTGTTCATATTCCGGACTATATTGTTTCTCCTCCGCGTACCGCGGCTCCCAATGATTGTTGGGTGGATACGGCTATGGGGCGTCTCTATGTAGCGGAGACTTACGCGGATATGTGTCGGCTGTTGACCGAGACTGCGCGCAAAACTTTACTGGGAGGAACGGATGAGTGACGAAAGCAAAGACCTCCTTGCGCGTCTCGACCAGATGCTCAAGGACTCCAAGGCCATGAAACCGGCCGACCGGTACGGGATGAAGCGGCACGGGACTCTGCGGGTTCTGCTCCGAGACCTGGGCTCGTACAAGAACGTCATCCTGGACCAGCTCGTGACCGTTCGCCAGATGGAGCGCGCACTTGACGGCGAAATCAAACTCGTGGAGAGGATGCGATGAAACTCAGAGTCAATTTGGGGGCGCTTACGCGCATGGAGCACACGAGCATCATTGAGGTTCCTGATAACGTGCCCGAAGAACGCTGGTCCGAGATAGCTCGAGTGATGTACGAGCACACGGAGGCCGAGGACTTCACCGAGGATACGGAGTTCTGGGAGCGGGGCGAGTGTTGGTGTGAGAAAGTGGACGACGCCACGGAGACGACTTCGAATTACCCTCATCCCGAGGATTGGGAAGAGGAAACCTAAATTTAGCCGCGCCCCATGAAGCGGTCCAACGCGGGGTTGGTCATACCGGACATCATTTCTGCGGGGTTAGAGCTGAAAATACCCTGTCCGGGCTGCATGGGTTGTCGGGGACCTACTGGACCTGTGGCTTGTCCCATCACCCGAGGTCCTGGTGTTCTTGAGGGGATGCCGCGCATGGGGTTTGTGACCCCCCGCATGATGTCTGCTGGGTTAGAGCCCCCGAGGCCGGGACCCATGGGCATTGCGGTGCCCCCCACTCCCCGCGCAACTGTTTTAGCCCCCCGACCGACCCCCCGAACTGCGGTGCTCACGGGTTTTTGTAGTTTGGTCGCCATCCGGGCAAGAAACCCGGCGCTCACGCCGATTTTGCGGAGGTGCCCTTCGGAGTCCGCGGCTGCAACTTTACGGAGTACAGCATTAGCGATTTCTTCGGCGGTCTTCTTCATGGTTATTGTTCCTCGACGTTTCCCGCTGGCGTAGGCCAGGGTGGCGGCTTGTAGCTCGGGGGTTAGTTGTTGTGGGGATGGCCGTCCGGTTGGTGTAGGAATTTGTGGAGTAGCGGAAGGAGCTTTAAACGCCTCTATCGCCCCCCGCATTCCGTACACTCCCTTTCCCCCCGGTTGCATTTGCTCTCGGAAAAGTTTCTGTTGGGCGTTTTGTGCGTAAGTCGCGGCGGATTGGGGGTCCCATCCTGCATCTCGGTACTTCTGTACCAAGGCGCGGCGGTTGGCAGCAGAACCAGAATCTAAACGTACCATGTGGTAAATATAGGAGAAGATTTTACAATGCACAAACTAGTTTTACATGCTTACTGCGGCATGCCGGTCTACCTTCACGAAGGCAGTGAAGAAGAGTGCCGGGACGCCGCGGCGAGGCAAATCCAGCGGCACCGTAAATCCGAGCGCGGTGTGGCCATCCTCGAGCCCGGGAAAGAGTGGGAGATGCTCGAAGCAGAGGATGGCTTCATGGTGGCCGACGACGAAGGAGTCATGCGGCTCAAGGAGGTGTAGTATGGCTATTCGGCTGCGAGTCGTAGACGGACACTTAGTGGCGCTGTGCGCGGCTGCAACGAAGGAACAGCTAGGTGACCGGTATCTGGACGATACGGTGCATCATGCCTTGGCCACGAAGTTTGCGTTGGATTTCGAGTCCGAAGGGCTCTGTGCTGATTGTGCAGCCGACCCGGTGTTGGCGGAGATTACTCGACGGGAAGAGGCTCGAGAGGCCGGGTACTGTCCCAATTGTAACCGCAGGATGGGAGCAGAGCCCCTCCCGACTGTTTGCGATTGCGGCTGGTCGGGAGGACCTGAAGATGCCTGACGATACTGGACGCCGAAAAACCCTCCCCCTCCTCGACCAAACGGACCAACGCATCGATATTCTCTGTCGCACCAATGAGGACTGGTATCCCAACTGGCCCGGGGCTACGGTGCGAGTCACGCTCTTCCACCGGGGCACAACGAACAAAGGTCACGGCGTTTTCGTTTGGGGCATGGATGACACCGGCATGGAGTTCTTCACTGACGACTTCGCCAAAGCGGCCGGGAAATTCAGGCTCATTCTGGGCTGGGACTATGTGACCCGGAAGCAGCTGGAGAAGATAGGGTTCAGGAGGGCCTGATGACCCATCATACCTTTTTCGCTGCGGTGCGCGGGTACCTCGAAGAGAAGGGGATGGAGCTGGGGTCGAGTTATTACCTGGGTGGCGGCACTGGAGGAGTTATCAAGCTCCAGGCTGTACAGAAGGCCATCTTCTACGAACTCTTGTTACCCGAAGTCACTCGCCTTGCTTGGAAATACCGCCAGATGTTCCGCTACGTGTGGGTGGGCGTGCCGCGGGTGCTGAACATGGAATCGGACGCTTACGCCAATATGGAGCTGCATTTCGGGAATAGTTACCCGGGAGGCATTGATATCCACGAGGTGAGCGAAGTAGTCCGAAAGGAGGACCTGTAATGCGAAGCAATGTCATAGGGTATCTGCTTGCTGTTTTTCTGGGAGCGAGCTGCATGGTACTAATCCTGTGGTACCCTCGCACGGTGAAGCAACCGCCGGTTTGCCCCGCACCTGACTGGCAGCTCTCTTGTGAAGAAGAAATCGACAACTACGTCAGCACGGGGGAGGACACTCACTGTCTCGGAGCGCTTACTGACATGTACGAGTGGGTTGATGAGCTCGACGATGAAGGCAAGAAATGGCACGACGCATTCCGGCGTTGTGAACGGGAACTCCGCGTGTGCAAAGTAGCTGTTGAACTGAAAGTAAAGGATGGACGATGAGAACCGCAATTGTTCCTTCGACAGTTCTCGGTAATGACTGGCGCGCAGAGACGCATTGCCCTGTCGCCGAGGGTGACCTTCAAGCTGCTCGACGTGCGGGATGGAACTCCGGTGCGCTGGGTACTCAGGTACCCCGCAGCAAGTACGCTACGCACGGTCGGCGTGAGATACGAGAGGCGTTCGGAGAAGCTTTCGTGGCCGGAATGCGAGCGCGTAACAAGTTCTTCAAGGAGTGAGCGATGGGATTCTTCCACGGTAATGTCCCAGAAAAGCCGATTGACTTCGAAAAAGTGAATTGGCTCCCTGCCCGGTGTGTTCAGCGGCATGGGTATCCGTCGCCCGCACAAGAGGGGGATTGTTTTCTCGACAAGACTACCCAGCGGGTGCACGCATTTGACGGTCGACGTTGGATTGAGTTTCAAACTAGTCATCATGGGGCGCAGAGACGTATCGGCGAGCCAGTGACTAGCGGACGTGCCCACATGTTGGGAGCGATGACTACTGCGGATTTCTGGTTCGAGATGGATGGGGAAGCCCCGGAATTTGTGACCCAGGTATATAACGCTCTTCGGCACGTGGTTCGGTCGCGGTAGTTTACCACGTAAAGAGAACTGCAATGCGCAAGTAGTTCTCTTTTTTTGTTGGTACAAGAATCGGCAAGAAAGGAGGAGTGCATGCTTTCTACAAGAGGACAGAGAATACGAGAAGGTCACTTCATTCTCGGTGTTGTCTGTGCGCTGGGGTTCTCTATGGGATTCCAGGACTGGTACGGTCTCGAGGGTTACCTCGAGTACGTACAGACACATTGGACGGAGTTGCCCTGGTGGCTTGGTGCGTTGGTAGCTACGACGTGCTATCTCACAAATCGTTGGCTCGTTTACAGACAAGGACGCGACGACCGAAGACGGGAGAAAGCACATGCCGAGAATTACCCGGTCCATTAAGCCGAGATGATGCGTCAGGGTGGTACCGTTAAGCAAAAGTTTTCTATCCCTCCGGCACCTAGCCCCATACGCCGTAAAAGAAAGTCAGCCATGAAAACATATCTGAGTATCGACTTGGACTATTGGAATGAGCAGTCGCATGCGCGTGCGGTAGATGACCTTGATTATTTGATTGATGAGATTTGTGGGCGTGAGCTGCCGTTCAAGGTTGTCTTTGACCACGAGAAGTTATTATCACATCTTCGACAGTTTGATTTCCGGCGTCTCATTAACGTCGACTTTCACTCAGACGTGGCGAACATTGACACGTGCAGCGAACTGCAACTGAATTGCGGCACGTGGGTCAACTTTGTTCCGCACTGCCGTTCCCGGGAGTATCTCTGGGTGCACCCGGGGAGTCTTGCTTTTGGGCGTTGCGATCAGCGCACAAATGTTCGGTTTCCGGACATCTACACCGGATGGGGAGACGTGGAAGAAACCAACAAGGATTGGCGCAAGCTTCTCGATTGGAAAGACGTAGTAGCTGTGGGTATTTCGTTGAGTCCAGACTTCACCGCAGAGCAAGTGTTGGCAGACTTCATCGTGAAGTTGCATGCATACGGACGCTTCAAGTACGTGGTCGTGGACTCGCCGTAGGAGGCCAGGATGTCTAAACCAAAAGGGTGCGGGGGAGCCTGTTGCAAACGCTTCATTCTTCCTTATTCTCCGGAACAACTCGAAGAACAGTACCGAGCATGGCTTGTTGGGTCTCGTAATGGCACCGGGTTTCCCGTTCTACAGAAGCGTGGAACTATCCCGGAGGACAAAGGGTTCGGGTTACCTCGCAACTATAACGAGGAACATATTGCGGTGGACCCTGAAATTTACCTCCTCTACCCGATGCTCGTGTACCTCGGAGAACATCATTTTGAGCCCTGCCGCCCGCGGAAGAGGACTAAAGCTAAGGCGCACCACTATACGTGTAAGCATTGGGACCAAAAGACAAAGCTTTGTACTATCTACGAGCACCGCCCATTGATGTGTCGGCGTTTTCCTAATGGAGAAGCGTGCCCTTACCCGGGCTGCCAGTTGCCAGGGAATACGAAGAAGTTGAAGCAGCAACAGTCCCCATCTCGAGGGCTAATACAGGAGCGCAAATGCACATCATAGAAACGGTAAAAGACGGAGAGGTCGTGGCGATTCGTTTCGAGCTTTCGGGGGCCGAGTACCGGAACATCCTGGCGGAGGCGGTCAACAAGGGAAAGCTCACGGTGAAGCAGAAGGAAACCCTGGGTAAGATGGACATCCGGAAGGTCGTCTCTCACGGGAAGAAGAACGAGTTCCCGTCCAAGGTTGATGTGTTCATTGACTACAAGGAGGAGTGATGGCGCTCAAGGACGCAATCCGAACCGAGCTGGTCGAGAATTCCCTCATTACGCCGTATTGTGCAACGCAGGACCGGCACAACTACCCGTGCCCCATGCTGCTGGACGCCTGGCAGGGGACAGACCGCGTGTTCAACTGTAGGCTTTTGGGGCCTCTGCGTACGGTAATCAAGGACAATAAGTATCACGCTGCGCGCCATCGGGCGTGCTTCGAGATTTGTGGGGAGAGATGAAGTACCTACTCTGGTTACAACCTAAAATCAAAGACACTGGCGGCCAAGACCCTCCTCTCATCTGCGAGGAACACGAAGCTCCTACTGTCAAGAAAATCACGAAGAAGAATGCGGACCGTTTTGCTGCGCATCTGGTTTACGAAGAGAGTGATTTCCTCAAGCGAGCTCTTAACACGGGCCACTATATCTTCTGCGGCAAATCCAAGGTGCTCAAGAGCATTCGTTGTCCGCACTGCAAGCTCAACCTGGTAAAGGAATTCCCGGACCTCTTTACCCGGATGGTTGAGGGGTTGGCACGTACCAAAGAGCCCATTATTGTCCGCTGCCGGAAGTGTGATGAGTTCTACACGGTCGCTAACGTCAAGGATGGATTCAAAATGGAGTGGTGAGATGCGCGGCTTTTACGTGAGCCTCTCTGGCTGGCCCGGATGTGTTCATGAACTGCGTGATGGGGACTATCCGTTGTGCGGAGCCGGGGCCACAGCTAAACAGCCGGTCATCCGCACTGAGAATCCTGTCTCTTGCGGCAGTTGTCTGCGTTGCTTGAGTACGCAGGAACTCGAGGAAAATAGCCAGCGGCGGCGTATTCGGCGTGGGCGGTATCCATACTGACAGGAGAAACAATCGTGAAGACCGCAATAACCGAGGAAGGTGTGCGCTTAGTGTTGGACAACGGCAATGTCATTACTAGCGGGGGCCTCAACTTTCAAGCTGGAGCGGACGTGCATATACACGACCCGGACGGGAATGAGTTGGGGGTGTGGGACTGTGAGGAGTGGCGCGATGACCCGGAATTAGTCATGGGGGCGATTTTACGCATGGCAGCAGGCGCTGAGCCGGAGGGAGTGTGATGGCAGAAGTAATTCCATTGCGTCCTGGGATTGAAAAGTATCGAGAAGAAAATCATGTTGAGTTCTACGCTTTCTGCCTCGGACAGAGTTCGAATTGCAAGTTCGCGGTCATGGAGAACGACAATGAGTGTGCTTACGCACGAGAGCAGTTCTTGGCTAAGCCGCTCTGTGTCAATCGTTCAGCGCACATGGATGCGCTCAAGAAGATAGTGGAGGGCAAGTAATGGCCAAAGCGAAAACGAAAACCCTCAATGTTTACATGGAGGGAGAGGGTGGGAGGCCTCTGCTCAAGGAAGATATGATTGCTGTGATGGCGGAACTGCGCCGCTGCAAACCAGTCTTGTCTCTCTGGATAGAAGAAGACCACCTCGTGGCGAATATCAAAGTAGCGGATGTGCTGGCTCCGTGGGTGCGTCAAGATGATGAGGAGGTACCCAAGTGACCAAGAAATTCATCGTCCAGGTACATGCCAACGCGGAGTACGCCCACGACTTCGCTCCTGAGTTTGCGAGCATCGAAGTCAGCGACGAGTTGGCCAAGAAGATTCGCAAGATGCAGACGGCGGTAAAGAAGCTCGGAGTGTACTGCATGGAGGACTTCGACTACACGCCGACGTTCCATCTTGTGGAGGAGTTTCCCGAAGATGGTGTGCCCAAGAGGGAAGAGCTATTGCCGTGGGATGGAAAAGCCGAAATCGAAACCTTGCGTGTCACTGACAAGGAGTTCCAGTGGACGGCTCAGGTGAAGCACACGTCCATCATGTTCGAGACGGAGCCCATCGACATCGAGGAGTTGCCGAATGACGTACATCGTAGTCGACGTTGAAGCTGACGGCCCTTGTCCGGGCATTTACTCCATGGTTTGCTTCGGCGCTGTCGTGGTGAAGCCATTGCTACAAGACACGTTCTACGGAGAGACTGCTCCGCTTCCCGATAGTGGTTGGGACCCGGCAGCTTTAGAGATTAGTGGAGTCACCCGCGGACAGCACGCTTCTTTTCAACCTCCGGATATCGCAATGCATGCGTTCGCTGCGTGGCTGGAGTCTGTTCGCAAGGGAAAACTCACATTTATTTCGGATAACCCTGCATTCGATTGGCAGTTTATTAACTACTATTTTTGGAGGTTTGTAGGTGCGAACCCTTTCGGCTTCTCGGCTCGTCGCATCGGTGACCTTTACTGCGGGATGAAGATGCACGCCGGGAAGAATAGCGAGTGGAAGAAGAAGCTCCGCAAGACCGCGCACACTCACAACCCCGTCGATGATGCCATGGGCAACGCAGAAGCGTTGCTTGCCATGCAGAAGATGGGGCTGAATATCAAGTTCTGATGCCTTTCTGGGACCATCTTGAAACTTATCTAGAGGAGAAGGGCGTCGAATACAACTTTCGGATGGGAGGTGAGCAGTACGATACTGCTTGGGTCGTAGAACTGGACAACGTGCCGAGACGTGTAGTGGATGACTTACTTGTTCCTGCCATTCGAATAATGGCGAGGGAGGATTTTTTCTATGTGAATAATGTCGTGTATAACGACCCTCGTACAACCATTTACATATCCTTCGGCACCAAGAAGTGGAAGTAGAGAAGAGAACCGCAACGCGCGAGTGGTTCTCTTTTTTGGTATCAGGGCATGTGAAAGTTTTACTGCGTAAAGGAGGAGCGTATGGGCGTCTCAACAAATGGAATTCTCTATTTCGGCATCGAGCTAGGCGACGAGGAAGATGTCTGCTTCCCTTGGGATGATTTCGTGGACGAGGAGAACGATGTCTACGTAGAAGACTACGTAGCTCACAAGCTCGGAGTCGACGAACCGGATGTTCCCTACGAAGGGAATGAGGCGCTGTACAGCAAGTGCTGGGAGGAGAAGTGCAACGCCATAAAGGCGACTGGCTGTGAAGTGGACTACCATGGGAGCAGCGCCTGCATGATGTACTACATTACGCTTACCGCGAAGCACTTCACTGCGCGGCGCGGGTATCCGACAGAGATAAGGCCGAAGGACCTGGAAGTCACGGAGGAGCAGAAGGAGCAGCTCAAGAAGTTCTGCGAGATTATCGGGGTGGAGTGGAAAGAGCCCAAGTGGATGCTCGCTAGCTATTGGAGTGAGTGATGACCCTCGCTGAACTCAAAGCCGAAATCGATGCGCTCTACCACCAAGGTTGTCGTCCCGAGTTCGAAGTGCAAATCAGCGCCATGACGGGAC
>Ga0180431_10006667_pt1 | contig 13654 bp, 11 predicted proteins | sample SS_ome_11_FD_132459 | JGI IMG/M metagenome (GOLD analysis project Ga0180431, IMG submission 132459) | Hypersaline lake sediment archaeal communities from the Salton Sea, California, USA - SS_1_MS_1 metaG | ecosystem: Environmental > Aquatic > Non-marine Saline and Alkaline > Hypersaline >... | reverse complement strand
GGCCATGGCGATGCGTTCGAGCCGGCCCATGGTCTCTTCCATCTCCTCGATCGAGGTGCCGGGCGCCCGCTCGACATTCAGGACGATCTGTTCGTCCTGCGATTCGGGTATCCACTCCTGATCGAGCAGCGCGACCAGGCCCATCGAGCCGAGGAAGATGAGGACGGTGACCACGATCGTGAGCCGGCGGTGGTGCAGAACCGCGTTGAGGGCACCGGCATAGAACCCTTCCAGACCAGCCAGGATCCGGCCGACCCGCTCATCGAGCCGGTTGACCCAGGGCCGGCGCGGCGGGCGCTCGCTCTCGGGGCGCAGCATGCGGCTGCCCATGAGCGGCACCAGGCTGACCGCCACGAAGAGACTGGCCGCCAGGGTCACACAGATCGTGATGGCCATATCCTTGAACATGACTCCCGCGATGCCGGGGACGAACAGGACGGGAAGGAAAACGCTGATGGTCGTCAGGGTCGAAGCCACGATGGCCATCAGGATCTCGCTCGGTCCGTTGACCGCCGCCTCCATCGGCGGCTGACCGTCCTCCATGAAGCGGACGGCGTTCTCGAGCACCACGATCGAGTTGTCCACAAGCATGCCGACCGCCAGAGCGATCCCCGCCAGGGTGAGGATGTTCAGGGTCAGGCCGAGCAGGTACATCACGAAGAGCCCGAAGAGGACGCTCAGCGGGATGCTCAGGGCCACGATCAGGCTGGCCCGGACATTGCGCAGGAAGAAGAGCAGGACCAGGGCGGCCATGAGGAAGGCCAGTATGGCTGTGTTGGCCAGGTTCCCGATCGAGCGTTCGATCATGCCCGACTGTTCGAAGATCACATCGAGGGCGACTCCCTCGGGGAGCATCTCGTTGATAGACGGCATCTGGCGCAACGACTCGCGGGCCACCTTCACGGTGTTGGCATCCGACTGCTTCATGATCACCATGAGGATCCCCGGGGCGCCGTTGATATGGGTGCCCGCGGTTTCGTCCTCGTACGTGTCGACCACGTCGGCGACATCCCGGACATACACCGGTCGCGCGCCGGCATAGCCGACGATCGTCTCGGCGATCTGCTCAACTTCGGTGTACTTGCCCTGGGTGTGCACGGCGTAGGTGATGAAGCCCTGGTCGAAGGTGCCCGAAGGCATCTGCACGTTCTCCATCCGGATCGCATTCACTATCTGCTGCACGCCTACACCGCGGGCGCGCATGCGGGTGGGGTCGAGACGGATCTGGATCTGCCGGTCGAGCCCGCCGGTGGTCGAGGCCATGGCCACGCCGGGGATCCGTTCGAGCAGAGGTTCGATCTGGTCTTTGGCCACGGCGCGCAGTTCGTGGATGGGGAGGTTCCCCGAGACACCCAGGAAGGCGATCGGCATCATGCTGGGATCAAAGGCCACCACCATAGGAGTGTTCATTTCCTGAGGCAGCATGCCGCTGAACATGTCGATGTTCTCGCGGATGTCCTGCTTGGCCTGATCCATGTCGGTGCCCCAGGCGAATTCCAGCATCAGGAACGAGACCCCCTGACGGGAATCGCTGGTGATGTTCTTGATCCCGCTGACCGAACTGACCGCCTCCTCGAGAGGCTGGGAGACGAGCTGTTCCATGTCTTCGGGGCTGGCCCCGGAATAGTCGGCGAAGATCACCGCCACCGGCATGGTGATGTCGGGGAAGAGGTCGATGGGCAGCAGCCGCATGCCCATGAAGCCGAAACCGGTAATGGCCACGAAGAGCATGCTGAAGGTGACGGCCCGCTTGACTGACAGGCGGGGGAGATTCATCGGGCACCTCCCTCCCGGCTGTTGCCCCGTTGGCCGCGGACCTCGACCCGCGTGCTGTCGGCCAGCTGGTACTTGCCGACCGTGACGACCTCAACACCGGGCTCGAGGCCGCGCACGACCTGCACCATATTTTCGTCCGAGACGCCGACCTCGATCGCCGTTTCGAGAGCGAGGCCGTCGACGATCCGGTAGACCCGGGCCGGGGATGTACGGACCGTGATCTCGGAGCCCGACTCACTTTCTATCCGGGCCGGGGCGATATACCGGTATTCATCCAGCAGGGCGTCGAGCGGGATCAGAAGGGTGTTCTCGACCCGGGCGGTGACCAGGCTCAGGTCGGCGAACATCCCGGCTTTGAGCCTCTCACCGGGATTGTCGACCCCCACCTCGATCTTCGTCATGCGGGTCATGGGATCGAGGACCGGTGCGATCCGGATGATCTCGCCGGTGAACACCTGCCCCGGATACGCCGAGACCGTGATGCGGGCCGGCATATCGAGACGGACCTGGCCGAGCTGCTCCTGCGAGACCTGGGCTTCGACTCGCACCGTGGACATGTTGACCAGGCGGAAGACGGGCATGCCGGGTCCGGCCATGTCCCCGGCTTCGAGATAGCGTTCGGCGATGATGCCCTCGAAGGGGGCCGTCACGAGCGTGTTCTGCGAGGACACCCGGGCCTGGGTCAGGGCGGCTTCAAGCTGCTCCACCTGGGCCTCCATGGCCTCCAGCTGGGTCCGCACTCCTTCCAGAGCCTGGTTCGAGGCGGCTCCGGCGGCGTGCAGATTCTGCGTGCGCTGATACTCGTCACGCAGATTATCGAGCGAAACGCGGGCCGCCCGCAGGCTGGCCTCGGTCGCCTCGACTCCGGCCTGAACGGCTTCGCTGCGCACCCGGGCCAGGATCTGTCCGGCCCGAACCCGGTCGCCGACATCGACGTGCACGTGGGTGAGCCGGTCGGGGATCTGGGCGAAGAGCCGCACCGAACGACCGGCTACGATGTCGCCGGAAAGATGGATGCTCTGCTCCAGCGAGCCGGTTTCGGTCACCGCAGCGTCTACGACCATGGCCCGATTCTCGTCCGCCTGCCGGGCTGGCGGCGCACAGGCCGTGAGCAGGGCGAGGAGGCCGACTGCAATCGACAGGGTGGGGGAAATGGTGCTGGGGGTGGTTTTCATTGCCGTGTCCTTCTGCGTTTCCTTCTGCATGAGAGTCGTCCTCTAGAGATCGATGGACTGGCCGATCGCTTTCTCGATCTGGGCCAGTGCGACCAGGTAATCGTAGAGCGACTGGTAGTAGTTCTGCCGGGCCATGGTCAGGGCGAGTTGGGAGTCCATGAGTTCGACACTCGTCATCATCTCGTTCTCGTACGAGACTTCGGCGATCGCCAGGGCCCGCTCGGCCACCCGGACATTATCGACCTGAGCCAGATAGGCTTCTTCGGCGGCGGTGAGGTTGCTGAAGGCGCTCTCGCATTCGGCTTCGACCGCCCGTGTCAGCGACCGCACCATGATCTGCGCCTGCTCGTGACCCGCCTGGGCCATGCGGATGCGGCTCCTGGCCTGGAAAGCGTCGAAGAGCGGTACCGCCACCACCAGGTTGGCCATGTAGCTGTCGTTGTAGCGTTCGGTCAGGGCGGTGTTGTCGGACCGGAACGACCAACTGCCGCTTACCAGCACCGAGGGCATCCGGCTGGCGCGGGCCATCCGGATACCCAGGTCGGCTCGGGTCAGGTTCAGCCGGGCGTTGTGCAGTTCGGTCCGGTTGGCGTAGGCGAGCTGCTTCATCTGCGCCAGATCCATCTCGAAGGGCGCATAGTGCAACTCACCCGCGACCCCGACCGCCTCGGCGGGTTCGAGTCCGAGCAGGAGATTCAGACCGATCCGGACCTGTTCGAGCATCGCTTCGGCCCGCACCACGCCCGGCTTCAGGTTGGCGACCTGGACCCGGGCTCGCAGCAGGTCGAACTCGCTCGCCGCTCCGTGCTCGTAGCGCTCGGCAGCGATCGTTTCCTGCCGTTCGGCCTGGGCCAGGGCATCGCGGGCCACCTGAACACCCTTCTCAGCCAGCAGTACGCCATAAAAAGCCTGGGTGACCTGCATCGTCACATCGCGTTGCATGGTTTCGAGCGAGTTCAGGGCCTGGTCCCGACCGGTCCGGGCATCTTGATACCCGGCCCGGATGGCCCCCCAGGAGTAGACCGGCAGGTTCAGATTGATGCCCCCCTGGTAATCCTGGGTGAAGTCGATTTTCAGCGTCGAGGGCATGCCGGGTGCCGGGAAGGGGTTGGGAATTTCCTGCACCTTTTCGGCGAAGTTCCAGAGGCCGTTGAAGCTGGCCGTGGGGAACATGCGTCCCAGAGCCCCCAGAACGGCGCCGTCGGCCGAGTTGAGCTGTTCGCGGGCGGCTTTGACGTTGGGGTTCTGCTCCAGCGCCAGATCGAGGGCGGCTTCGAGGGTCAGGGTTCTTTCGCCGCTGCTCTGGGCCGTTACGGGAACCTGCCCAATGGTCAGGGTCAGGGTGATGAGCCCGGCCCCGATGAACACCTGTCTGGTTGAAAATACCTGCACGTTGTTCCTCCTCTAGCCGGCCTGCTCGGGTGTGTACGTACCGGCCCCGAGTGCGCCCAGAACGAAATCGGTGATCTCGTCGGCATCGGGCGTGACGGGCCCGGCCTGGCCGGTAAAGAGTGTGTACTTGGTTTCGGAGGTGATGATGTTCAGCAGGATGAAGGCCGCTTTCTCGGGCTCGCACGGGCGGAAAACCCCTTCCGCCTGACCCATTTTCACGAAATCGGCCAGCAGCCGCACGAAGCCCATTATCTGCTCGCGCATCATCCGGCTCATGTCCTTGTGTGAGGCCAGGACGATCCGGTCCCCTTCAGCCATGACGATTTTGTGGATGTCGTGCCCTTTCTCGAAGACCTCGAGGAACCGGGTCACCAGAATGCGGGTTTTCTCCCGGATCGGTTCTTCCCCTTCCATGGCCTCGCGCATGCCGATATCGAGCTCCGACATGCCGAGCTCGATGAGACTGAAGAAGAGGTCCTGCTTGTTGGAGAAGTAGTTATAGAGGGTTCCTTTCGATACTCCCGCGGCATCGGCGATCGCTTCCATGGTCGTTCCGGCGTAGCCGCTCCGGGCGAACTCGGACATCGCCCGTTCGAGGATGTATCGGCGGTGCCACTCCCGCTCCTGACGTTTGCGTGTCATCTCAGGTGCCCTCTCCTGCTGTCGGGTCGTGCCGGGCAGCACGACGGGGTAATAATTAGGTATGCCTAATTATTACACTGTCAAGTCAAAAATATGACTGTCCGGTCAATATATTGACTCCCCAGTCACTTTCAACGTAAATCCTGAACTTTTGTTTCACTGTCCGGTGCGCAAATTCGCTCTTCGTCTGTTCGCTGTCGGGATCGCTATCCAGCGGACGGTTCTGCTCACGGTCGCCCTCACGACCCGACTCGTTGCCCGCAATACGGCTCCGGAGCGGATTTCTTCACTCCGCCAGCAGGTTGACCGCCTGCGGCGGCTGGCCTAAGGTCGTGTCTACCATGTCGGATGCGGAAGCAAGAGCGGCGGAACTGCGGGCGCGGGCTCTGGATATCTTCAGCGCGGCGGTGGAGAGCGTTCATCCCTGCCAGCTCATCGAGGAAGCCCTGACTTTACGGGGGACGATCCTCGAGGCCCGTGGCGTGAGCGGGCGCACGGTCGAAATAGACCTCAACGGTCTCGAGCGGATCGTGCTGGCCGGATTCGGCAAGGCTGTCGCACCCATGGCGGCCGCGGTGGAAGAACTGCTCGATGACCGTCTCGAGGGGGGAATCGTGGCGGTCAAGCACGGTCATGTCTGCCCCCTCGAAAAGGTCGATCTCATCGAGGCCGGGCACCCGGTTCCCGACGAGGGCAGCGTCGAAGCCGCCCAACGCATTCTGAGCCTGCTCGAGAGTCTGGGGGAGAAGGATCTGGCCCTGGTGCTCATTACCGGCGGTGGCAGCGCGGTTCTCGACGCCTATCCCGAGCCAATTACGCTGGCCGAAGCTCGAGAAACCTTCAGCATTCTGCTCGCCTCGGGGGCTCCCATCCAGGACGTCAATGCCGTCCGCAAGCATATCTCGCTGGTCAAGGGAGGGCGGCTCGCTCACGCTGCCTGTCCGGCCCGGGTGCTGACCCTGGTCTTGAGCGATGTCATCGGCGATCCGCTCTCGGTCATTGCCTCGGGGCCGACCGTGTCCGATCCGACGACATATGCCGACGCTCTGGCCGTGCTCGACCGTTTCGGCGTGCGCCCTCAGGTACCGGCCGGAGTACTGGCGCGGCTCGAGGCGGGGCAGAGGGGCGAGGTGCCCGAGACCGCCAAGGAGGACGATGAGGCCTGCCGTTTGACAGAAACCATCATCATCGGCAATCTCGAGCGGGCGGTGTCAGCGGCGGCCGAACGAGCCCGCCGGCACGGCTTCGAACCCAGGATTCTGACAACGGCGCAGGAAGGTGAAGCGGCCGAGGTGGGGCGCGAGTTGGCCCGCCTGGCTCTGGCGACCCGGCGGGGGGAGGGCCCGGTGTCACCTCCCTGCTGTCTGATTGCCGGCGGCGAGACGACAGTGACCATTTCCGGTGAAGTGGGACGGGGCGGACGCAACCAGGAGCTGGCTCTGGCCGCGGCCGCCGAGCTGACCGGCACACCGGGGGTGGCCGTGCTTTCGGCCGGCACCGACGGTACCGACGGACCGACCGATGCCGCCGGCGGTGTCGTCGACGGCTGGACCTGGCCGCGGGCCGAGGCGGCCGGGTTCCCGCCCGCCGAACATCTTGTGGGTCATGACGCCTACCCCCTGCTCGAAGCGACCGGGAACCTCATCCGGACCGGTCCCACCATGACCAACGTCATGGATCTCATCCTGCTCGTGGCCGAGCCCGATCCGGGGCTCGATACGGGATAGATAGAGGGAAAAGCATGGATCTGACTCTGACCGGAACCCTCGTGGAACGTTTCGTGGCGGCTCTGCTCATCGGGGTACTGATCGGCATGGAGCGGGAGTGGTCGGGGGGCGATCAGGACGAATCGGTTCCCTTCGCGGGGATCCGCACCTTTCCACTGATCGCCCTGGGAGGTTTCACGGCGGCCTTCGCGGCCGACTATGCGGCCTGGACCTTCGCGGCCGGTTTTATTTTTCTGGGCGCCCTGGCGGCGGTTTCTCATTTCGTGCGGGCCAGCCAGCTGGGGGAGACGGGCACCACCACTCCGGTCGCAGCCCTGGTCGTCTATGTGCTCGGCGGCCTGTGCTACTGGAACGAGCTGGCCCTGGCCGGAGCCACGGCCGTGATCGTGACCCTCATCCTGTCTCAGAAGTTCCGCCTGCACCGTTTCGTCAGCGTGCTCGAGGAAGGGGACCTGCAGGCCATTATCCTGCTGGGTCTGATAACGGTGGTCGCCCTGCCGATCCTGCCCAACCGCGATCTGGGCCCCGGCGGGCTGTTCAACCCGCGCGTGGCCTGGCTGATGGTCGTTTTCATCGCGTTGGTGTCCTTCGCCGGCTACGGCCTGAGTAAGATCCTGGGCAGCCGGGTGGGGATCATCTCGACCGGATTGCTGGGCGGTCTGGCCTCGAGCACGGCGGTGACCGTCAGTTTCACCCGCCGCTGCCGGGAGGAACCCGAACGCACTCCCTCGTACGCCACTGCCATCGCCCTGGCCACCACGACTCTCTATCCGCGAATCATACTGATCATCTGGGTCTGGTCGCCCGCCCTGCTGGCCGATCTCGCTCTTCCCTTCAGCGTGCTCTTCGCCGCCGGGGTCATCGGCTCGATCCTGCTCTGGCGCTCTCCGGCGGGACGGGAGAGAACGCCGCTCAAACTCTCGAACCCGCTCGATATCGGTTTCGCCCTGAAATTCGGACTGCTCTTCGCCCTGATCCTGGTGCTGGTTCGGGGGGCCTACGAACTGCTGGGGGCCGGGGGGGTGTATGTCACCGGTTTCCTGGCCGGTCTCGAGGGATTGGATGCGATTACCCTCTCGGTCGGCCGGCTGGTGCCCGATACCATCAACGCCGCGGTGGCTGCGACGGCTCTGCTGCTGGCCGTGCTGGCCAATACCCTGGTGAAGATGATCGTGGCTCGCAGCGGCGGACCGGGCAACCTTCATCGAAGTCTGTTGCCCTTCTTCGGAGCCCAGATCGTCCTGGCCGTCGTCTTTCTCATCATCGGGTTCTGAGGGGAGCAGGATCGTGGGCGGAGCGCGGGCGGAGCAGACAATTGAGCGACTCGCGTACTACCGGCACGTTGCTTCCCGGATGATGCCTTTCCTGCGCGACCATTCGGTCGTGGTGCATCGGGAGGACACCGGAGGGCTCTCTACCCCGGCGTTGGAGGATCCTGTATTCATTGCCGGTGAGGACGATCTGCTGATCCTGGTCGAGCAGGGTGCGGCCGGTTTTCAGATGGGGCTGCGCGCCCGCACCGGCGAGGTCTGGTTCGCTCTGGCCGTCACGGCGCCCGAGCTTCCCTTCGATGCGGTCCGGCTCACGGCGCTGAAACTGCTGCTCGTACTCGACGACCTGGATATCGCGTACCTGGTGCTTCTCGACGGCGACCGCTCGCTGATCGCGGTCTGGACCTGGGGTGCAGCCGATCCCGATGAACTGCCCGGGGGGCTGTGGGGTTTCGAGCGGACCGTGGCGGCCCGTCTGCGCGATCGGCTGGAGGACCGGTTCGCCGGCACCAGGGAACGGGATCGGATCGGCCGTTGGATCGGGTATGACGGACCGGTAACCCGCATGGGCGATGCCTTCAATGCCGGCGGGCAGATCGTCACCCTCGATACCGGACTGCTCGCTCCGACCGGTCTGATGCGGGTTCCCTACAGTCTGCATGAAGGCACCGGCCTGGCAGCCATACCACTGACACACTCCGATCTCTATACCCTGCGTCCCGAAGAGGCCGCCACCGCCGGGCGCGCGCGTCGCCTGCGACGCACGTTCGAGGTGCCGATCAATTTTCCGCGGGAAACGGGACGGATACTGGAGGTCTGAGCCGTATCTGCGAGGAAGGTGCGAACCGGGAAACCGGTATCATGTCACGGGCTGCGTGATAGGACCCTACAGCAGCAGCACGCCTTCGCGGCGCAGCAAATCCTGCTTCATTCTCAGGCCCCCACCGAAACCGACCAATTTTTCGTCGTGGCCGATGACCCGGTGACAGGGCACCACGATCCCGATCGGATTGGAGCCGACCGCGGTGCCGACCGCCCGCGATGACGAGGCCGATCGACGCAGTTTGCGGCTGATGGCGCCGTAGGTCGTCGTGGTACCGTAGGGGATACCCTGCAGGATCTTCCAGACCGCAAGCTGGAAGGGGGTACCGTAGAGATCGAGCGGGATCTCCTCGCGGGGTTCGCGGCCGGCGAAGTAATCCCGCAGCCACCGCTGCAGATCGCGAAATTGATTCTTGCTCTCGTAGATCTGCCAGCCGGGCAGGTAGCGATCGCGCCATGCCACCAGCTGGGATGGTCCCAGATCGAGCCGGGCCCGATTGGAGCGCGGCAACAGCAGGGTGGCGAGTCCCTGCGGGGTCCGCAGGCCCCACAACCGGCCATAAGGCGATTCGAATGAGGCAACGTGGACGCGATCCATGCGGCGACTCTACACCCGGGCCGCTGGGGGCGCCAAGAGGGTTCCGATCGCGGTTCGCTCCCTTTCTCACCGTCGGATTTCGGGGTCTCTGCGGGTCGGGATCGTCCTATTGTCTTGTGAGAGCAGAGGTGGGCAGACTACCCTACAGGTTCAGCTCGAAAGCCGCGGTCGGTCCCCCCCGAACCGGAGCGGTCGCAGCCTCGCTCGATCGATCGAAGGGAGCCACACCCCGATGCCCATGACATCATGCCCCCGTCTCCCCGTACGGCTCGCCCTCGTCGTTCTGATACTCCCCGCTCTGGGGGCCTGCAGCACCGGCACCACCTGGGAATCGGGCGAACTCGAGGTCGTCGAAGGTTTCCAGAATGCCGCCGGCTACTACATGCCCATGCGCAGTCCGGCCTCACCGCAGGGTGCCGGGCCGGTCGAAACCCTGACGGCCGAACCGCAATATGCCGGCCAACCCTGGTACGGCTCCTTCACTTTCGGGCAGGGCGAGGACAACGTTTTCGTCTATGCTCTGGACGAACCCGACGGCGGCCAGGCGCGGTTCTGGCTCGATGCCAACAACAACGAGGACCTGACCGACGACGGCGACGGCCGCTGGGAACAGTACTCGGAACGCACCAACATGACCCACTACACCGTCAGCGTTCCCTATCTTCTCGACGACGGTCCGACCGAAATCCCGGCGAGCTTCTTCTTCTACCGCTTCAACGGCGAGGATCCCACCCAGCGGGGAGTGCTCTTTGCGCGCAACTTCGCCCGGGTGGGCGAGGTCAGTCTGCGGGGAACGACCTACCGGATCGGTATCGCTGAGAACGACAACGACGGCCTGTTCAACCTGCGTGCGGCCGGGGACGACACTCTCGATCCACGCCTGGTCAGCCTGACCATCGATCTGAACGGGGACAACGAACTCGAGACCAGCTCCTCCTCGGCCGAGCACTTCCGTCTGGGCGAGCCGTTCAACGCCGGGGGAGAGAGCTATACCATCGCCGACATCTCGCTCCCCGGCGACCGGGTTACCTTCCGGGTCTCGGACGTCAGGGTCGAACCCAAGCCCTACATCGCCGTCGGTTACCCAGCTCCCGACTTCAGCCAGGAGGACTGCCGGGGGAACATGATCACTCTCTCGGAGTTTCTGCAGGACTACGAGGTGGTCCTGCTCGATTTCTGGGCCACCTGGTGCGGTCCCTGCCTGGACGAGATCCCCAACGTCCTGGCAGCCTATGAGACATTTGCCGATCAGGGATTCGGGATTCTGGGAGTGAGTCTCGATATGGCCCCTGATCCCGAGAACCCGCAATCCGGGCAAATGACGGCCGCGCAGGTGCGGACCTTCATGGACGAACGGGACATGATGTGGCCGACGACCTACGACGGCCTCTACTGGGAGAATGCGGTCTCGAACCTCTGGCGGGTGAGCGGGATCCCGGCGACCTATCTGATCGACCGCGAGGGGACGATCAGGTTCGTCAACGCCCGGGGCGAGAGACTGGAACCGGCCATCCGGGAGATTCTGGAAGGTCGCTAGGGTCATGTCAGGGCACCAGTCACAATGCCCGGCCCCGGAGCGAAGCCCGGCAACTCGAGGGGGATCGGGGCGTAAAACGAAAGAGAAGGAAGGGGACAGGGGACCACTGCGATGTTGACGATCCAGATCAGCCTGGTGGTGATCGCGGTCTGTACGGTTCTGCTCACCGTCGTACCGCTGCTCATTGCCTGGAAGCTCTATCAGGTAATGCGCACCGTTACGGCGGTGGTGAAGGATTTCCAGGAGCAGTTCCAGCCCCTGGCCGATGACGTCAAGGAGCTGGCCGAGCGGGCGACCGAGGTGGCCGAAGATGCTCTCGACCAGACCGAAGGGTTCGTCGAGGCCGTGGCGGGGGTGCGTGCAAAGGCCGAGCGTATGGGGCTGCTGGCCGAAGCTCTCGAAGAGGATCTGGAGCGGACTACGATCCGGATCTTCTCCGGCTTTGCCGCACTGGGCCGGTTCCTCAAGTCCCTCTTCAGGCGGGAAACGGACAGGAAAAAGTAAGCACGAGAGGAGGCCGGTGCGCAGCCGGCCGTTTCAGGAGGCGCGGTACGATGGCACGTAAAAAGCGCGGACGATTCGGATCCTTCATCTTCGGAGGTCTGGTCGGATTCATTTCCGGCCTCGCGTTCGCTCCCCGTTCGGGCGAGGAAACGCGCGAAATCTGGCTGGAGAAGAGCGAGGATCTCAGGGAGAAAATGGAAGAACTCAAAAAGAAGGCGCAGGATCTGCTCGACAAGCTCGAGGAAACCTGGGCCGATTCCGAAGACCTGCGCGAGCAGGCTTTCGAGAAGGCGGTCGAGTTCAAGATGAAGGCCGAGGAATTCGGCCGGAAGGCCTCGAGTGACGCCGAACATTTCGGGGAAGATATGAAAGAGAAGTTCGGCGATCTCGGCGACCGTCTCAAGGGGTTGAGCAGCGATATCGAGGAGGCCACAGCCGAGGCCGGCGATGAAGGTGCGATCAAGGCCGGAGCGGCCCTCTCGGCCCTGAAAGAGAAATTCAACGACGCCAGCAAGAGCTTCCGGGAAGCCATGAAGGCCAAGGAGGCCGAACTGCGGGCCCGGGTCGAGCAGAAGCAGGCCGAAAAGGCCGCTGCGGCCGAAGCCGAGACCGGCGATGAGGCAGCCGGAGGCGGTGAGGCGGAGGCGGAGCCGGCGGCCGGGAAGAAGACGGCGGCGAAGAAGACCGCCGCGAAAAAGGACAGCGGGACCGAATAGAAGTGGCGGAAGAGGCCTGGCACTACCGGGATGCTGAAGATCTCGCCGCCCGGTTCGATGACCTGACTGCCGTCTATGCGGAGCGCAACACCCGGGCGAACCGGCGCCAGCCGGTGGAACAGGAGGGGCGCCGGGAAGACTACCGTCTGCCCTATCAGCGTGACCGCGACCGCATCATCCACAGCCGGGCTTTCCGGCGGCTCAAGCACAAGACCCAGGTCTACGTCTCGATCGGCGGCGACCACTACCGTACCCGCCTGACCCATACCATCGAGGTTTCCCAGCTTGCCCGCACCATCGGCCGGGCGCTGGGCCTGAACGAAGATCTGGTCGAAGCCATCGCCCTGGGTCACGATCTGGGCCACACCCCGTTCGGGCATTCGGGCGAGAATGTGCTGGCCGCCATCATGAGCGGGGAGGACGATCTGGACGATCACGTCCGTCCCGAGGTCCGCTTTCGCCTGGGGGGCTTCAAGCACAATTACCAGAGCCTGCGGGTCGTCGACCAGCTCGAGACCCGCTACGACCGCCCCGGACTGAACCTGACCGACCAGGTCCGCGAGGGCATTCTCAAACACACCGGCTACTTCACCGACCGCATCCTCTGCGACGTGGACACCTCCGGCATCGACCTGGAGAGCGGCTGTCATCTCGAGGGCCAGGTCGTCTCGATCGCCGACGAGATCGCCCAGCAGACCCACGATCTCGAAGACGGCCTGCGCGAGGGTCAGGTGGAACTCGGCAAGGTCGAGGAACTCTCGATCAGCCGGGTCGTAATCAGGAACTTCCCTTCCTATTTCGATCAGCCCCGCTTCAGGCGCCAGAACCGGCTCATCCGCGGCCTGATCCATCTGCTGGTGACCAATACCATCGTCACGAGCCTGAAGCGGATCGGGAACTGGTGCGAAGAGAGGGGGGTCACCGGACCCGAGGAATTCGCCGCCGCCCGGGCGCACCTGCCGGGCGACCTGGTCCGGCTCGACGCCGGCCTGAGCGGCGAGTACGGCCAGCTGCGCCGCTTCGTGTACGACAACATCATCAACTGCTACAACGTCAGCCGCATGGACGGCAAATCCGAATACCTCATGCGCCGGCTCTTCAAAGCCTACATCAATCGCCCCCTGCAGCTGCCAGATTACGTTCTGCTCGGCTACGCCAAGCGCGAGAAGATCAAGTTCATGCGCGACCTGCCCCTGGAGAAGATCCCCGAAGAAGCCGCCCGCTACCGCACCACCGTTTCTTTCTACCGCACTCTCTGCGATTTCGTGGCCGGTATGACCGACAAGTTCGTCTTCGATGAATATGAGAAGCTCTACATCCCCGGCGAGCGGGTCTGAGCCGGCCGGTCCGGCCCGCTTCGCTCTGCAGACGACCATTCCCCCGGGTGCTGCCGGTGAACCGGTTTCCGCCGGGAAACAGGCCCGATGGTTCGTTCCCAACACAGCACTCCCGACTTGCAGGCGTGAGTGCCTGGCACGCTGCTTGACACCCCTC
>Ga0180431_10006665_pt1 | contig 13658 bp, 16 predicted proteins | sample SS_ome_11_FD_132459 | JGI IMG/M metagenome (GOLD analysis project Ga0180431, IMG submission 132459) | Hypersaline lake sediment archaeal communities from the Salton Sea, California, USA - SS_1_MS_1 metaG | ecosystem: Environmental > Aquatic > Non-marine Saline and Alkaline > Hypersaline >... | reverse complement strand
CCCCCATTACCGTTCCCCTCTCCCGGTCATCGCATTCTCGCTGGCAAGCAGGGCGCCGACCGCCCCGACATAGCGGTTCCAGAGAGCCGTTTCGTCCCGGAGCTGTTCCCGGCCCCGTTCGGTGAGCGAGTAGAACTTGGCCTTCCGGTTGTTCTCCGAATACCCCCATTCCGCCTTGACGAGTCCCCGCTCTTCAAGCCGGTGCAGGGCCGGATAGAGAGCGCCCTCCTCCAGGCTGAGGTCCCCCTTCGATTCCTGCTTCATCCATCCCATGATGTCATACCCGTGGCGCGGCCCCCAGATGAGCGCCTTCAGGATGAGCATGTTGAGGGTACCTCTGACGAGATCCATCGATCGGGAATTCATGCGTTCGGATTCCTCCTTCACCGGCATTTTCACCGGGCTCTCAGCCGGTTACTCACCAGCCTCACTCCTCCCATAAGGTTCATAGGGGAGGGTTCATCTCAGATACGGGATCCGGTCAGGCAAAGTTTCACTACCGGTCCGGCAGTGCCACGACGGTCTCTCCCGGGGCGCTTCCGGTTGTGGTTGGCGAGAGCGGGATACTGCCTCAGGAATCGGGTCTGAGATCGGCCAGTAGGTCGGGCAGGTTCTCCCGACCGGGCACACTCGAAAACTCACCAGCCCATTGCTCGAGATAGTCCCAATCGAGATCGTTTCCCCTGAGCCGGATCACTCCCCTGACATCCTCGATATCACGGGGCCGCCCCGAGAAGAGCTTGTGCAGAATGAGATCTTCTGCGGCAGCGAAGGGTACCTGAACACCGGCGAGATCGACGGTAACGGCACGCCCGATGGCGTGGCGCTCATAGGGCAGGTCAGAGAAGATGAGATCGACTCGTATTGAGGTGGCCGGATCCCGGGCGGGCAGCACATACGTTTGTCCAGCGAATGTTTCCGGATCATCCGGAAGGATATCCAATTTTGCATTTGTACAGGCCCCGAGAACCAGTGGCAGTTCCTCTGGATTCACTCCCAGGGTGATATCGATATCCTCGGTCAGACGCGGTTGACCGTGCAGCAAAACCGCCTGGCCCCCAATGAGCATAAAGGGCAGCTGCGCCTGACTCAGAGCCTCGGCAATCCGGGCTATGAGAGATGCGAAATCAGGTGTCTGCCGGGATTCCATTCAAGACTCTCGCCAGGGTGATATCGGCCTTCACGTCCTCCTGCCAATCCCGTCCCAGAACCGGATTCACCAGCACGGCCTGATGCCAGAGCGCTTCGAATCGGGCCAGGGCTTCAGGATAGTCCATGTCTGCATAGAGAGCCCGATCCCAGCTCATCTCGGCTTCACGGATTCTGGCGGCGGACTTGATCATGGGCATTCATCTGAAGAAGATGTGAAGAAGTACGTGAAAGATACCCATCCGGAGTGAGCTCCTCCACGCCAAACCCGGTTCAGGATTCAGATCCGGGCGACGCGCAGGACTTCGGAGGCGGTCGAGATCCCCGACCGCACGTGGCGCAGTCCGTCCTCGTGCAGCAGCAGCATGCCCTTGCGGCGGGCCAGCCGGCTCAACTGCCCCGCGCTGGCATCATGGCTCAGCGACGCCCGCAGTTCGTCGTCCATGATCAGCAGTTCGAAGATCCCGATCCGGCCGCGGAAGCCGGTGCCGCGGCACTCGCTGCACCCCGCGCCGGTGCGGACCGGCAGCTCCTCTTCTTCCGGCACTCCCAGGGCAATTTTTTCCTCGACACTCAGCTCGCCGGGCTGCGCACAGTGGGGGCAGACCTTGCGCACCAGCCGCTGGGCCAGCACCGCTTCCACCGTACTGGCCACCAGGTAGGGCTCGATCCCGATATCGATCAGACGGGTCAGGGCGGTGGCCGCGTCGTTGGTATGCAGGGTGGAGAGGACCAGGTGACCGGTCAGGGCGGCGTGGGTGGCGATGTCGGCCGTTTCCCGGTCGCGGATCTCGCCCACCAGCATGACATCGGGATCCTGACGCAGGATCGAGCGCAGGGCCGAAGCGAAGGTCAGGCCCACCCTGGTGTTCACCGGCACCTGGGGCACGCCGGGCAGCTCGTACTCGACCGGATCCTCCACGGTCACGATCTTCTCGCGCCCGGTCCGGATCTGCTCCACCACGGCATAGAGCGTGGTCGTCTTCCCCGAACCGGTCGGCCCGGTCGACAGCACGATCCCGTGCGGCCGGTTGATGATCTCTTCGAAACGCTGCCGCGTCGGCTCCGACATCCCGAGTTCGTCCAGACCGATCCGGCCCTTCTCCTTGTCCAGCAGACGCAGCACTACGCTCTCGCCGTGCAGGGTCGGCAGGGTCGAGACCCGCACGTCCACCTGGCGGTCGCTCATCTGCAGGCGGATACGCCCGTCCTGGGGAACCCGCCGCTCGGCGATATCGAGTTCGGCCATGATCTTGAGCCGGCTCACCACCGCGGCCGAGAGGCGCGGGGGCGGCGCGGGGGCGTCCTGCAACACCCCGTCGATCCGGTAGCGGACCCGCAGGCCGCCCACATAGGATTCCAGGTGCACGTCGGACGCCTGCGCCTCGAGAGCTTCCAGGAGCAGCAGGTTGACCAGTTTGACGACCGGGGCCTCGTTGGCCAGCGCCACCAGGTCGTCCAGCATCCCGTCCGCCAGCCCCTCGCCGAGGACCGGTTCTTCGGAAAGATTCGCGATCAGGTTCTCGGCCGTCAGGGATCCGTTGGCATAGATCCGCTGGATCGCCGTGCGCACTTCCGCTTCGGGCAGAGCGACGAGTTGGACCGGAACTCCGCCGAGCAGGCGCAGGTCGTCGAGCACCTGGGGGTCGACCTCGTCCCGCCAGGTCGCCACCAGCAGCCGCCCCTGCTCGATCGCGAGCGGGAGTACCCCGTGATACTCCAGGTATTCGTCGGTCAGATCCGCCGAGAAGGGCTCGAGGCTTTCCAGATCGGGCAGATTCACCGGGCTGCTCCACCCGGCCTCCCGACCGGCTCCGGCGCCCGGCACGATCGGACCGGTTTTCCAGGTGCACTGTCGGGCGGTACATCGGGCGGAATATCGGGCGGGATGACCGTCACCGGCGGGGTGAGATTCTGCTGGGCCAGGTCGGGGGGGATCGTGTCCTGCTGTTCCTCGATCCGCCGGCGGAGTGCCTCGGCGTCCTCGTCGCTGGCCACGATATAGGGTGTCAGGAAGAGGAAGAGCTCGCTGGTCCCCTCACGTTCCCGGGTGGTGCGGAAGAGGAACCCGATGAGCGGGAGGTCCTTCAGGATGGGGATCCCCGAACGGACCTTTTCGGTCTGACGATCGACCAGCCCTCCCAGAACCACGGTCTGCCCGTTCATGGCCAGCAGCTTGGTCTCGGCCTCGCGGGTGCTGATGACGGGGGCCCCGAACTGGGTCTCCTCGGTAGCGCTGCTCACCTCCTGGGTGACCGACATGTTCACGTAGCCGTCTTCGTTGATGGTCGGCAGGATGTTCAATACCGTCCCCACTTCCCGGTACTGAACGGTCTGATAGGGAGTGCCGGTCGGATCCCCGACCAGCAGCTGCGAACTCTGTACGAAGGGCTGCTGGCTGCCCACGATGATCCGGGCCTCCTGGTTGTTCTGGGCCAGGATCACCGGCCGGGAGAGAATCCGCACCTCCCCGGTGGTGGCCAGGGCGGCCAGCGAGGCCTGGACGTCGACATCGCCGAACCCGCCGATCTGGAAGAGGAAGGTGTCATCCTGCTCGGCCGGCGCATTCGGCAGGTCGAGTACCCCCTGCCCTCCCGCGGTGCCCCGCTCGGCGCTGAAACCGACCCCCAGATCCAGGTCGTCGGAGCGCCGCACCTCGGTGATCAGAACCTCGATCACGACCTGCAGCGGGCGCAGGTCGAGGGCCTCGATGGCTTTCTCGACGATCTCCCAGTCCGCCGGAGCGGCCCGGACCAGAAGCGAGTTGGTGACCTCTTCGGGCACGATCAGGACGTCCATCTGAAATCCGGCTTCGACACCGCCGGTGATCGAGACCGTCTGGCCGCGCTGGGTCGCTTCCGCCTGGGCGGCCCGCTGCATTTCCCGGAGCTGTTGCGACAGGGCCACATACCGCTGGGCTATCTCTCTCTCGTTATTCGACGACGAGATACCGCTCACCAGACTCTGGAGCGTGGCCGCCAGGGTCGCGGCCCGGGCGTGACGCAGGCGGTAGATATAGAACTGCCGGGGATCGGGTTCGGCCACGTTGCCGGCGATACGCATGAAACCCTGATCCTCGGTGACGGCGAGCCCGTTGGCGGTAGCCAGGGCCCGGATCACCTGGGGTATGTCGGCCCGCAGGACGGGAGTGGCGGTGCGCAGGGTCACCTGCTTGTCGGGCAGATCGTGATAGATGAGATTGATCCCCCCGGCCTGAGCCAGAGCGGTCAGCACGTACCCCAGTTCGAGATCCTGGAAGTCGAGCGTGATGGCGGTATCCGCCAGGGCGGTCTGCTGACCGCGCATCATCCCGGGTCGCCTGATCTGCGCCCGAGCGGGCTGTGCCGTGACAACGATGATAAGGAGGCCGAAGACGGCCGCCCGGTACCCGAAACCGGTCCCGGCGATCCGCCGCAATACCCGCCCCGTGTTGAACCTGGAAAACGTCATGATCTGTACCCGCCTTCGCTGGTGCTCATATCATCGCCCGGCTCCGGCCCGCTCGCCGGGGGTATCCGGGTCGAGGTGACGGTCCGGCCTGCGCCCCCGCGACCGCCCCGGCCGCCGAACATGCCGGGCAGCTGGATTTCCCGGCGCGACCCGTCTTCTGCGACCGAATAGGCCCGGCCGTCCTCGCCCATCACGATCCGGGTTCCCAGCCGCTCCTGCATGGCCCGGATGATGGCCTCCATGTCCTGTTGTCCCCGCCAGCTGCCGCGCTCCCAGGGATTCTGAGACTCCGCCTGCGCGGCGGCGGTTCCCGTTTCGAGCGAGAGTTCGATCTCGAAATCACCGCTCGCAACCGTGACGGCTTCTTCCCGAACCGCGGCCAGCCGGTAACCCCCGATGGTCTGACCCACCGAAACGATCTTCGGCGATTCCCCCGCCGCCTGGATCACGGCTATCCCTCCCCCGGCACCGCTGATTGTCCCGAGAACACGCAAGGCCGGGACGGGCGGCAGTTCAGGGGATTCGGTCAGGACGAACATCTGTTCGTCCGTACCGGGGAGCCGGTAGCGTCCAAGCGGCGGTCGCCGCTCGGGATCGAAGGGCGCCCGGTCGGCGGCCTGCCGGACCTCGGCCGGGGAGACCGGCTCTGCTTCCGGCCCGCTCGCGGTCGGCACCTGCAAGGCGATCGACGAAACATCCTGTCCGGTGACATCGGCCGCGGGCGGTGAGTCGGCGGGCGGGACCGGTTCGGAACGGAGCGCCCGGACCAGGGTCGCCCCCAGTATCAGCCCGCTGCCCGCCAGCATCAGGGCGCCGGCGATCTTCCACCTGTCACGTAACCTTCTCATACCAGGGTCTCCCTCTCGCGACGCTCTTTCACCGAGCGCCAGGCATCTGTTCAACACCTCCGGCGGACACCGGTTCGGCCATGAAGGCCACCACGACCGCCGTGAATCTGACCACGTCGACCTGGTTTCCGCTCTGGTTCCCGCCCTGGTTCCCGCGCCGGTTCTCGTTGCCCGACTCACCGGCCGAGGGGGCCGGTCCCAGGGATACGTCCCCGATCTTCATCAGCACCCGGTCCTGTTCGATGCCCGTGAAGAAGTCGAGCACCCCCTCGAAATCGCTTTCACCGCTCACGCTGAGATAGATCGGTACCGTCCCGTCCACATCCGTCTCGGGAGTCGAGCCGGTGGTCGATCGCACCTCCTGCAGCAGAACCCTGTTCGAGCGGGCCAGGTGTTCGAGATGAGCGGAGAGTTCGGCTTCGGCCAGGGCCGGGTTGTCGGCGGTAACCAGCCGTGTCTGCAACCGCTCGAGTTCCTCCCGGACGGATTCGATCCCGGCCGACAGTTCCGGCGCGTTACGGACGATCCGCTGCTCGCGCTCCAGCAGGGCCTGCTCGACCTCCAGCCGGCTGCGGAGGTCGTCCAGCGAGCCCAGGTACGGCCGGACGATCCCCGCCCACAGCAGGACCGGCGCCAGCACCATCAGACCGAGGACGATCGCGCGCCGGTCCCGGGGCGAGAGAGCGGCGAAGAGATCTCTGATCCGGTACCACCCGTTCATAAAACTCACCGGTCACCTCCCCTCGCCAGGACCAGACTCAACGTGAAGTGCTCCCGGGAGGTCAGACCATCCTCCAGATCCCTCCGGATCAGACCCTCGATCCTGGTCTCGCCGAACGTGGACGCCCCGCGCAGGGCGGTAAGCGCTGACCCGGCCCGATCCCCCACCGCTTCCACGATCACCCGGTCACCCTCCCCCCGCAGCGAAACCAGATGGGTGTCCTGCGGCAGGAGAGCCGAGAGTTCCACCAGAAAGGCGGTCCACCGGGAGGTGTTCTGTTCGAGGGCCTGCAGCGATTCGATCCGCCCGATCATGCTTTCGAGCGAGTCGTTTTTCGCCAGCGCCGGCTCGAACATCTGCCGCAGAACCAGGCGTTCGGAACGGACCTGATCCAGAGCGCGGTCCAGACCCCACAGGTGCACCCCCGCGGCAACCGCCAGCAGGAGCACAGCCGCCGCGACCATGACCCGGGCCGAGCGGCGATCGTGCCGGGTACGCACCTGAGCCGTCAGCGTGGAGACGAGTTCTGGCCGGGCCCCTGGAACGTGGCGCGCAGCCTCGACCGCGGCTCCGGCGACAGCCCCGCGCTCGGGCCCGGTCGACAGCGGCTCCCAGCCGGCTCCCGCAAAGGTGCGGGTTATCCCGGTCCGCAGCTGCTCCCCGGCCAGGACCAGAACCTGACCGGGCTCGGGGCCGGCTGCTTCGATCGCACCCGCCGGGTCATCGGCGCCGAACCGGCGCAGCAGATCGGGCACCCGGCCGGTCAGCCGCAGCAGGTGGATGACATTCCCCACCACCGCCACGACCAGACGTTTCGGTTCGCTGTTCCCGGCCGAGCGATCCTTTACCGGAAGCGGAGCCGCCTCCTGCAGAGCCTCCAGCCAGCAGGCCTGGGCGGCGACGATCCGCTCCAGCTTCCAGCCTCTCGATTCGACCGCCTTCTGGACGGCCTCGACCAGATTCCGGTCGGCGGCCGTCGCAAACACCGGCCCCGTCCGGGCCGCGCTGCGCCGGTCGAACCGCTCGCCGCTGACCACCAGTGCGTGTGCCCCGCCGGGGAAATGACGCGGGGCGATCCGTCGCAGGACCGGCTCGATCTCGGCCGGACGCAGGGGGGGCAGGTCCACGAGACGGGCTTCGCTCAGGGGCGGGACAAGCGCCACCTGCAGGCGCACACCGCCCACCGGCCGGTCATCGCCGTACTCGTTCTCCAGGAATGCCTCGAGCCGCCCGAAGGCCGACTGCAGCACCGGACCGGGGTCTTCGAGGCGGGGGCGCAGGGTCCGCTCGAGAGGCAGGACCTGCTCCCGGTCGGCAAGCAGAACCGTGATATCGTCGGTTCCCAGAGCGATCGTGATCTGTAATCCGGCCATCATCGAAACTCCTGTATCGCCACCCGCGCGCCGTTGTTCGAGCGCACCACGACGTACCGTACCCGGGCTGTCACCGGGCTGCCTTCCAGACCCCCCTCGGACACGATCTCCACCTCCGTGGTCTGGTAGGTCGCCCGCTGACTGAAGCGGCGGCCGACCGCCTGCAGGTATTCCCCCATCCCCCCGGGGAGGAGCCCGATCAGTTCCCGCAGGGACATGGGGTAGTACCCGGTCTCGCGGTAACGCAGGATCTCCTGGACCGCCGCCGGGGTCAGGCCCGGCAGGGCCAGCAGGACCGCTTCGGGCGCCGCATTCACATTGATGCGGCCCGAATTCTGCAGGGTCAGATAGGGCCGGGCCGCCTCGAAGATCTCGGGCGTCATGCCGAGGACGTACTGCAGTTCCTCCAGATTGGTGAAGGAACGGTTGGGGGGCAGCAGGGGACTGGCCGCGTGCAGGTAATCATCCCGCTCGGCGCCCCCCACCCGCGGAATATCATCCTCGTCCCGCCAGTCGGAGATTGTCTGAGCCAGCCGGTCGGCCAGGGCGAAGTCGAGACCCAGCCCCTGGGCGAAGAAACCGGTGAGCATTTCGGCGTCGGCGGTGTTCAGGTTGAGCAGCGACTGGGCGTCGCGCAGCTGGAGCGAGAAGGTGGAGTACCCGAAGCGCCTCCGGGCGACCACCAGTTCCTGGGGATTGCGCCAGGGATCGGTCGCCGAGGTTACGCTCTGGAAGACATTCCGGGCTCCCGGTTCGGCCGCAGTTGCGGGCTGCGTACCGATCCGGGCCGATTCGGCCCGCAATTCGTCGCCGCGATTGAACAGGGCGGCGGTGAGATGGGAGCGGGCGTACTCGGCTCCGGCCACCGCCCACTGGCGGGCGTGGACATCGTCGAGGACGTTGGCCACCGCGAGGCGCTCGCTGCGCATCTTCAGACCGGCGTGGATGCCGAGGGCCCCCAGCGCCACCAGCAGCCAGAGGACCGCGATGAGAATGAAGCCCTCCTCCCGGCCGGCGCGGGCTCCCCGCGGCTCGATCGGGCCCGTCGCGGCTGCACGGGTTCCGTCGGACGTTTTCATGGCTGGAAAGCCAGGACGACCCGGATCGGCATCCGGAGCAGCGCCGGAAGCCGATCGTCGGGATCGTCCAGAAGGGTGAATTCGACCGCCCGGGGCAGTTGCGGTTGCCCGACCCAGCTGTCGGTCCATTCTACCGGGCCGTCCACGTTCGGCAGGTAGCGGAGGTTCAATCCGACGGCCCGGGGCACGAGTTCGAAGCGGGCCGGTTCGGCGCCGATGCGCCCCACCAGTTCCGCCACCAGGCCCTTTTCCGGGGTCTCGGGATCGGTATCGATGAAGAGCCGGACAGCCGTCGGCGAGGTCCTGAGACCGGTGCGCGAACGGGTGGGAAAGGAGAGTTCGTCCCACTCCAGCTCCAGGTCTTCGGCATTCTGGCCTTCGAAGTTCGCGGCCAGCTCCTGCAGGCTGACTTCGGCGCTTGTCAGCCAGTCGATCAGGGTGTTCCTGACGGTGGCGACCTCCCGGGCCCGGGTCGTGGCCTGCAGGGCGTGTTCGGAACGATCCTGCACCGTGGTCAGGGCCGAGAGACCGGCCAGCAGGACGATCCCCCCCACCGCGACGGCCACCATGACCTCGACCAGGGTGAAGCCGGCACTGCCTCGAACCGCCGGGGCTACCCGTCTCTCCGCGGGCCGGATCATGATCCACCCCCCCCCTCCGGCGGCCCTTGTCCGGTACCCGACCCGGCCGGGGGCGGTTGCCCTGCACCCGACCCGGTCGGCGGCGGTCGCCCGGTTCCCGTCCCGCCCGGCGGCGGACGGCCGGTACCCTGCTGCCCGGTCGTACCCGTCCGGCCCGCGCCGCTCCGGTACGACTGACCGCGCCCCATCATCCGGGCCAGTCTCTCCCGGACCACGTCCATACGATCCCCCATGCCCCTCTGACCGCCTCTTCCCCTGCCGCCGCGCCCGCCCATTCCCTGCCCGGCGCCTATGAAGGCGCCCCCGCCCAGCGCGCCGCCGGCCGCCACCTGTGCCGTGAGCGGCGGACGATGCAGGAGGGTCTCGAGCGGAAACCACTCACCCCGGCCCTCGATCGTGATGCTGACGGCGTAGAGATCGTATTCCCCTTCCGCTTCTTCCACTTCTGCGGTCCAGGTGAATTCATCGAACGGCGCACTGAACGTGCCGGAGAGAAGCGAATCGGGGGGATTGGTGAAACCCTCGGCGTCGAGCAGTTGGAGCGCCGCCAGTCGATCCTGGGCCAGGGCCGCCGCGGTCAGCAGGACGTCGGCCTTGGTCGCCGAACGTACCTGTGAGCCGGTGGCGGCCAGCAGGGAAATCGCCACCATCGAAATGATGGCCAGGCCGATCAGCGCTTCGAGCAGGAGAATGCCCGCCTGCGGCCGCGCGCCCTCTCCGCACAGGAGGTTGCGGCCCGGTATCTGCTCAGCGCACCCGCACATTGCCGTTCCAGGGATCGACGGTGACCAGGCAGGTCTCGCCGCTGTTGGAGACCAGTTTCAGCGAATCGCCGACCGCCGATCCCGCCGGGGTGAAGGTGAAGAGCGTGCGGGGCAGCAGGTAGGCGATCCGGACGCCGTCAGGCATCGTGAATCCCAGCGTGCTGTCGGGAACCTGGCCCGTTTCGTCGAACCACAGCTGCCCCGAGACCGAATCCAGCACGATCGTCACCGGACGGGCCGAACGCACGGCCGAGTCCCGCGCCTGGCGGAAGAGGATCTCGAACCGGTCCACCCCCGCTTCCAGATCGGTGAGCTCGGGCGCCGGTCTGACGAGCGCCGGCGCCACGGTCGCCGCCAGCACCGTGATGACCACGAGCACGACGACTACCTCGATCAAGGTGAATCCGCCCGCGCGCGGCGGTTCGAACCGCAGGAGAGGCCGGATGCCGTCCGGGGATATCACAGCACCCCCGTATTGATGCCGTAAATGGCCTGCAGCAGGGAGAGGGCGACCAGGGCGATGATCCCGCCGAAGGCGATGATCATCGCCGGCTCGACCATCGCGACCAGGCGTTCCAGGGTGCGTTCGATCCGCCGTTCGAGCAGATCGGCGGCCTTGAGCAGGAAATCGGCCAGGCGTCCCGATTCCTCGCCCAGGGCCACCAGCTGCACGACCTCCTGGCCGAAGAGCGCGTGCGCACCGATCGCCTGGTTGAGCGAACCACCCTCCCGCACCTGCTCCCGGATCCGGCTGGTCGCTTCGCGTGCCAGGGGATCCTGCAGGCAGTGTTCGGTTTCCTCGAGGGCCGAGAGAAGAGGCGCCCCGCTTTGCAGCAGCTCGCCGGTCATGCGCGTGATACGGGCAGCCAGGACCTGCCGCCGGGGCGTACCGACCAGGGGCGCCCGTCCCAGCAGCCGGGCCGCCGCCCGGCGGCCGGCTTCGGATCCCCTCATCCAGAATGCTGTCATCACCGCAACCGCGGCCAGCGCCAGGAGGACCTCCCAGTGGGTCGTCAGGGTGGTCGTCAGGCCCAGGATGAATGCCGTCGAACCCGGCAGGGGCGCCCCCGAGGAGGCGAGCAGGACCGAGAAACGAGGTATCACGAAGAGAACCAGAACCAGGACCGACACCAGTCCGACGGCGCTGAGCATCACGGGATAAATGGACATCGAGATCAGGCGCGATCTGAGGTCACCCTCCCGCTCCAGATGATCGGCCAGGCGCTGGAAGGCGGCCGCCAGGGTTCCCCCCTTTTCGCCGGCGCGCACCATGCCGATATAGAGCGGGTTGAACAGGGCGGCTTCCCCCGCCAGCGCCCGGGCCAGTTCGTCGCCCCGCTCCACGCGTTCCTGCACGCGGTCCAGCGCGGGCTGGATATCCCGGGCGGCGACCGCCGAGACCGCCAGGGCCCGGGCCAGGGGCATGCCGGCGGGCAGCAGGGCCGCCATGCCCCGGGTGAATTCCAGGACCGCGCTCCTCTGCCTGGCTCCGGATCCCTTCCTGCCCCGACCGGCGATCGAGATCTCGCGCACCTCGACGGGAACCAGGTCTCGGGCCTCGAGATCGCGCACCGCAACCTCTTCGGTCGCCGCCGGCAGGCGCCCCCGGGTGGTTCGACCCCGGGTATCAACCGCGCGATAGAGGAAGGTGGGCATGGCCGCCGGTCCTCCTGTTACCAGGCTGTGATATCTGCGTCCTCCCCTTCGCCCCCCGGTTCGCCGTCGGCTCCGTAGGTCAACAGATCGTACCCGCCGGTACTCTCGACGGCCGGACAGGTATAGGAGTACTCATAGTCCCACGGATCGAGGGGAACGTCCCGGCGCAGGTAGGGTCCCTGCCAGTTCCGGGGCCGGGGTTCGATCGTCGGCTCGATGTTCAGGGCCTCCAGACCCTGGGCGGTTGTCGGGTAACGGCCGTTATCCAGCCGGTAGGCATCCAGGGCCGCTCCCAGCATCTCCATCTGCGTGCGGGCGGCGGCGTCCTTGGCCCGTCCCAGGTGTCTGAAGACCGACGGTCCGACCAGGGCGGCGAGAATCGCGATGACGGTCACCACGACGATGATTTCGATGAGCGTGAATCCGCCCCTCGAACGCATGACGGCGGGGATTGTTCGTTTCGCCATGATTCCGGTCCCTGTCCTTTCGCTGTCGGTCGCGACAGATACCGATCGGCAGGCTCTCATCGGCCGAACCGGCTTACCGACAGGATTTCTCTGCCCTCCAAGTCACCCGTTTGACACCGGGCAGTGGGCTGCGCATGCAGGAAATTGTCTGCGTGATCGATATACCCGACCCATTCGAATGCGGGAAACCCCGGTTTCATCGTACTCCTCCCCGGTATCCCTGGCAAATCGCAGGATCTCCGGACGATCCGGGACACATTACCGGGCAACCGTGTCAGGACGTCTCCCGGCCCGTCCCGAAATCGAAGCTGACGCCGGTCTCACGCTGCGACACGTTCCAGAGGATCCCGATCGACCGGTCCATCCCGATCCGGCGCAGGATCGGCCGCCGCACCGGCGCCCCGTTGTTGACGAACCGCGGCGCGTACATCTGCCCCCCCTTCGCGCGCGGATCGGTGGCGGCCCGCAGCTGGGGCAATGCCCCCCGGGCCGAACTCATGCCGGTGTGCCGGGCCATCCACGCCCAGAAGGGGGCCATGAAACCGCCCCCCCCCTCTTCGACGGTCTTGTCCTGCAGGCCGGTATGCGAGAGGCCGGGATGAGCCACCAGACTCGCGGCCCGCAGACCGCGCCGCTCGAATTCGCGCTCGAGACCCAGGGCAAAGTGATAGTTGGCCAGTTTGGACTGCCCGTAGGCGCGCCACGGCCCGTACCGGCCCTCGAGGTGGGGATTGTCGGGATCGATCGGCCGGCCGATATGATGAGCCGTACTGGTGACGGTAATGATCCGGGCCGCGTCGGCGGCCAGCAGGGCCGGCAACAGATCGGCGGTCAAAACCCAGTGGCCGAGGTGGTTGACCCCCAGCTGCATCTCGAAACCGTCTGTCGTGTGTCGCTCGGGCAGGGCCATCAGACCGGCATTATTGATCAGGATGTCGATGACGGGATGGTTCTCGATGATCGCGGCGGCCGCCCGCCGCACCGATTCGAGAGAGGCCAGGTCGAGTTGGACGATCTCGAGCGAGGCCCCGGGGTGTGAGGCGAGGACCTCGGTGAAGGCGTTCTGTGTCTTCTCCGGACTCCGGGCGGCCATGACGACATGAGCCCCGGCGCCGGCCAGAGCCCGGGCTGATTCGAGCCCCAGACCGCCGTTGGCGCCGGTGACGACTGCGATGCGACCGGTTTGATCCGGTATGTCAGAGACATTCCAGGACATTGATTTTTCCTCACTAACATTGTTTTTATGCAACCGCGCCATTCGAAACAGCGTATCACCACTCACAAGACTAACAATGTTATGGAGACATGCCGTGCGCGATACCCTCGGAGAATTCGAACATCAGGTCCTCCTGGCCATCCTCCGGCTCGGTGAGGAAGCCTACAGCGTGCCCATCGTTCTGGAAATCGAAGAGTGCACCGGCAGGCGCCCCTCACAGGCCGCCGTGTATATCGTCCTGCGCCGGCTCGAGGAGAAGGGCCTGCTGACTTCCCGCCTCGACGATCATGCCGT
>Ga0180431_10006664_pt1 | contig 13658 bp, 8 predicted proteins | sample SS_ome_11_FD_132459 | JGI IMG/M metagenome (GOLD analysis project Ga0180431, IMG submission 132459) | Hypersaline lake sediment archaeal communities from the Salton Sea, California, USA - SS_1_MS_1 metaG | ecosystem: Environmental > Aquatic > Non-marine Saline and Alkaline > Hypersaline >... | reverse complement strand
GTAATCGAGATTGTTGTATGCCACGGCCACATCCACGTATTCGTTCAATGCATCTCCATAGGTCAAGCCCAGTACATGGGTCCTCCGGCCATGGGGAACTTTATTCACGGGCGCATAGTCGTTGTTTTCCCAGGCCATTTCATAGACCTGGCCGGAAAAAGGCGTTTCCCCCTCTTGCTTCTGCCCGAGCAGGATGTGGCCCCGCAACGGGTGATCCACCACCCTATAGTACCAGCGACTGTGGGTAACAATTTCAGTATAGGTCTGACCGTCGAATTCCAGTACGAAGGAATTGACCATGTTTCTGTGGGGATTCAAACTGGTTATAAAAATCTCCGGGGTCCCGTTTGCATTGATGTCCGCCACGTCAACGCCGATTAAATTATCAAGACCACGATCTGCAAGGATCTTTATCTTAAGGAAATGATTGTTATCAAACCGGTACGCCTCCACGGAATGCTCTGTTGTAATGACGGTTTCCTGTTTCCCGTCTCCGTCGATATCGCCGATGGAGATCCCGTTGATCCGGTGCCGGATACTCCTGCTTGCCCAGAATTGAGCCGATTGGCTGCGAGCCTCTTGGGTGGCCAGAAATCCTAACCCGGGAGCAGGTTGTTGGGGTCCCTGCGTGTCAACGCCTTGAAAGCCGCCGGTCATTAATTTTTCCGGGTGCATTCGAACATCGATTTGATCTTGCGGGGGTTGAGTCTGCGGAGTTTGGGGCGGAGGCGTGACAACAGCTTTCTGCGACGGCATGGCCCGGCCAAACACTTTTTCATTGATATCCGTGGCAAAAAGGTTGATTTTGGGGATGACCTCGTCCATTCCCTGGCTCTGGTTGAAAAAGGTCAAAACAGGTTTGGCTCCCGAGACATCCACCATTCTGGCATCCATACTCACACTTTCTCCGAAAACCGTGAGACTGCCGAAAAGAACGTAATCCACACCCAGCCGGGTTCCGATTTCGCGCGCCTTGCTTTCATTAATCGGAGGTGAAACCGTTTTCAGTACATTAGCGATCTCTTCACGGCATAATACGGAAACTTTGTCTTCTACGTAAAGCCGGGATGTGAGCATATCGACAATGCCGTCTCTTAAAAACGACAAGTCTTTTTCAGCATTGATTTTAAAGGGCACTATGGCAACCCGGTTGACTTTGGCAACTGCCGATTGAGAACTGCCGAGAATCATGACAAGGAGCATCAAACTAATCAAAAAACGGTTTAAGGTTTCTTTTCGTGTTGTTTCCAAAAAAATCCTCCTTATTTAGCCCATTATTATTCGTGTTGGTGCAATATACTTTAAACAATCATAAGTTGAGTTTTCTAAACCCTGGAATGATCACAGTAATTAACATGCAAATATCAGAGGCAAGTCGGGGTGTCAATCGCCATTTTTTATCCGGCCTTCACCAATATAAGTTAAAAATAAAGGTGATGGATTATGATACCTGTTTTTGTTTGACAGTGCTGCGTCCCCATTGTATTTTATAGAATATTAATACAACTCGCTAACAAATTTATAAAATAGCAGATCCTGATATGAAGCGAATTTTCCGTCTATCTTTTGCCATCCTTTTTGCACTGGGTCCGGCAATCCTCTTTCGGGTTGGCTCGGCCAATGCCGATGAAATCCGCAAATCTGCATATGCCGGCAGTTTTTATCCTGGGACACGGTCCGAACTGATATCTATGATCGAACAACTCACCGGCCGGGTGACGCAGACACCGGTTCAACACCCTTCCCATACGTCCCTAAAAGCCCTCATCATGCCCCATGCCGGTTATATTTATTCAGGGGTGACATCGGCGCATATCTCACGGGTATTGGAGGAAAATCAATTCAAAAGAGTCATCGTTATGGCACCGGATCATCGCGTGGGATTCACCGGCGGCGCCATCAGCGATGTGACTGCCTATGAAACGCCTCTGGGACGGATTCCGCTGAATAAAGATGCGGCAACGCTTCGGGGTAATACATACCTGTTTCAAGCCATTCCGACTTCCGACCGACTGGAGCATTCCGTGGAAGTGGTTCTCCCGTTTCTTCAATATTTTCTAAAAAAATTCCAACTCATACCGGTTGTTCTGGGTCATGAGAGTGATCTTGCGGACCGCGTCTCGGCGGCTCTGGACCCTTTAATGGATCAAAACACACTGCTGGTGGTCAGTTCGGATTTGTCCCACTATCTTTCGTATCAAGAAGCCGTTGACAGAGACCGGGAAACCATCAAGATGATATTAAACCTTGACGCCGGAAAACTGCTCACGCGCGAAAATGCAGCCTGCGGCAGAATACCGATTTTGGTTGCGATAAATATGGCCCGCCGACACGGATGGCAACCTATACTTCTCCACTATTCAAACAGCGGAGATACCGCAGGAGATCGCTCACGGGTTGTCGGCTATGCGGCCATCGCTTTTTATGGAGGTTCATCCATGCAAAACCTTACTGATTCCTCTCAGCCTTTGAAACCGCATCAGGGGCAAGCACTGGTGAAGCTGGCCCGGCAGACCATCGCGGAAAGGCTGGGTAAAAAATCGATCACCGTTGATCCTGACGCCATGGTTGACATCGCCTTTCAGGATCATAGGGGCACTTTTGTAACGCTGACCATCAACAAACAGTTGCGCGGTTGTATCGGCAACCTGGATGCCACCGAATCGATCCTGGCCGGAATAAAGCGTAACGCCGTCAATGCCGCTTTCCATGATCCCCGTTTCCCCGCTTTAAAAGCCCATGAACTCGATCGGGTGGATATTGAAATCAGTATATTGACCGAACCGAAGCGCCTGGAATATGGGGACGGCAAAGATTTGCTTTCCAGACTGCGGGTCCATGTGGACGGTGTTATCCTGAGCAAGGGGGCGTCAAGCGCCACTTTTTTGCCCCAGGTCTGGGAGCAATTGCCACGGCCGGACAAGTTTCTTTCGCATCTTTGCATGAAAGCCGGGCTGCCTGCCGATGACTGGAAGAAAAGCCGGCTGGACATTTTGACATATCAGGTTCAATATTTTGAAGAGGAAAAGTGAACGTGCAATAACACGGGTGGTCATTGCTACGGGGATTTCCTCTGTAGTGACTCAGTTATTGATCATTCGTGAATTTTTAGCACAATTCCAGGGCAATGAGTTCGTCATTGCCCTGATTCTTTTTAACTGGCTGATCCTTGGCGGAATCGGCACTCTCCTGGCGCGATGGGTCACCAAGCACTTCTGGAGGCCCACCGCCAACCGGCTGGGCTGGCTCTCCCTTATTCTGGCAGGTCTTCCTGCTGTACAAATTCTGATCATTCGCCAGTTTCGTGATGTTTTTTTTATTCACGGGGCCTCGGTTGGATTTTATCCCACCCTAACCTTTACTTTTTGTACCATTGCACCCTATTGCCTGGTGCTGGGTTTTGTCCTCCCCTACAGCCTTTTTGTCATAAGAACCGAAAATCCGGATTATCCAGGCACCCTTATCTATATCATTGACAATCTCGGCGATGTATCCGGCGGCGCTTTGTTTTCCTTTGCCCTTGTTTTTCTGGTTACCCCTTTACAGGCAGTATGTTTAGCCAATTTACCGCTGGTGCTGTCAACCTATCTTCTGTTTCGGGTCTCTTCCCGGCATTATCCGGCGGTTTATTTGGGGACGGGTGTTACGGTTGCCATTCTGGTCGTCGGTATTTTTTTGGAACCAAAATCTCTCGACCCTTGGGAAGGCAAGCTGGTATTTTACAGCGAATCTCGTTACGGCCGAATCCAAATCCAGCAAGACCAGGACCAGTTTACGCTGTTTGTGAGCGGCAACCCGCTGTATGGGAATCAGAATCTGAGTATGGCCGAAGAGACCATCCATTATACGTTGGCTCAATTAGATCAAATAAATAATATTCTTCTGATTTCCGCCCAAGGCGGGATGATGGTCGAACTGGAAAAGTATAAGCCGGCCTCGGTGGATTATGTGGAACTGGATCCACAGGTTGCAAATGTTCAATTCAGGTTCGGGCTGATAAAAAAGATTCCCGGCCTGAATATCATTCATCAGGATGGTCGGGCATACCTGGCAGATTCTGAAAAAATCTACGACGCGATAATTGTCAATTTGAGTGAACCCGATACGTTTCAACTCAACCGGTTTTTTACAGACAGATTTTTTGACTTGGCCAGACGTCACCTCGCCGAACACGGGGTGCTGAGTTTTGCAATGAAGGGGTACGATAATTATCTGGCCGAGCCGCAGCGCCGAAAGCTTTCCTCACTGTATAATACCGTAACCGACTATTTTGACCATGTGCTGTTACTGCCGGGTCAAAAGATTTTTTTTCTGTGCAGTTCTCAACCCCTCAAGACCGATATCCCGGAACTTCTGGTTAAAAAAGGTATTAATACCCGCTACATCAGAGGGTATTATTACGGAAACCTGACCCATGAAAGAATCGAGCGTTTAAATACCCTTATCGATCCGACGGCGCCTAAAAACAGAGATTATTTTCCCCAGTTGATGCGTTTAATGTTTATGCAGTGGTTTGCAAAGTTTTCCACTTCACCCACAGGGTTTATCGCGGTTCTGGGGATACTCAGTCTGATATATTTGATTCGTATCCGTGCCGAAGAGTTTGTTCTTTTTTCCACAGGTTTCACGGTAATGGGAAGCGAAATTCTGGTAATATTTGCATTTCAAATCTTCTTCGGTTATATTTATCTTCAAATCGGTATAATTGTCACCGTTTTCCTTGCCGGCCTTTTGCCCGGCGCCTGGTTTGGCGATAGACTTCGTTACCGAAGCAAACAGACCCTGGCATTTTCTGATGGTCTGCTGATTGCCCTGATGAGTCTGTTGATTATCGTTATAAAGTACGGCGGGCATCATCTGCCGGTGGCTTTTTTTCTTGTTTTCGGTTTTGTAATTTCGCTGATCTGCGGTTTTCAGTTTCCGGTGGCTCTTTATTTACGGGGCGGAGACGCTCCGGCCGTGACCCGGACCTTTTCCGCCGATCTTATCGGTGCCGCATGTGGAACCCTGGTCACCAACGTCGTATTGATCCCCTATTTCGGAATCATTTGGTCTGCGGCGGGTTTGATCGGGCTTAAGCTCTGCAGTTTAATGGTTATGGTTGTGCTTCATGAAAAAAATTAGTCGACGTCATTTTCTTTATTGTAGTGCGGGATTTCTTTGCAGTGCGGTTCAGGCCAATGCGTTCTGGCCTTTTTCCTTAGAAGCGGGTGCTGCCACCGGACCGGCAGATATCCGCGGACATGTGTTTAAAGGAGATGCACCTGAAAAATTGTGGAAATGGTCTCGCGAGGGTTTTTTTTATACAAAGCTGGACAACCAACTGGTCATGTGTGGTATCTGCCCCAACAGATGTCTGCTGTCACCCGGTGACCGCAGTGTCTGCCGCTCCAGGGTCAATATGGACGGCACCCTTTACAGCCTGACATACGGCAATCCTTGCAGTGTGAATGTTGATCCCATTGAAAAAAAACCCCTGTATCATTTCAAAGCACGGTCAAAAGCCTTCTCCATCGCCACCACCGGCTGCAACTTTCGCTGTTTGAATTGCCAAAACTGGGAAATTTCCCAGGCCAAACCTCACGAAGTCCGCTATTACGAGCTTTTTCCTGCGGATGTTGTAAAAACCGCACAGAACACCGGCTGCAAGTCCATCGCCTACACATATTCCGAAGCCACTACTTTTTTTGAGTATATGATAGACACCGCCCGGCTGGCCAGGGATAATGGAATATCTAATTGTTGGATTTCAAACGGTTACATTAATCGAAAACCGCTCCTAAAACTGTGCGGCGTGCTGGACGCTGCCAATGTAAATCTCAAGTCGTTCAGCGATGCCATTTACCGGAAGTTAAACGGCGGCCGTTTGCAACCGGTTTTAAATACATTCAAAACACTGCACCAACAGGGAGTCCATTTTGAGATTACGACCCTGATTGTTCCAGGATATGTGGATGATGCCGAAATGATAAAACAGATGTGCCGGTGGATTCTTACAAACCTGGGCCCTGATTATCCGTTGCACTTCTTACGTTTTTTCCCCAGATACAAACTCGACCGTCTGCCTGCCACGCCAATCTCAACCCTTGTCCGGTTTCGAAAGCTTGCCATGGCTGAAGGAGTTCATTATGTCTATGTAGGCAACGCTGCCTATCCGGAGGGAAATAACACCTATTGCCACAATTGTAAAAAACTGCTAATTGAGCGGATCGGCTATTTCATACCGACTTACAACTTGGATGGAAATCGATGTAAATATTGCCGGACCGCTATTCCCGGACGCTGGACATAAAAATTTCGTGACTTTGAACAAAAGCGCTAAGTTATCTTTTTGCGCCCCAAGCACTATGAAAGGTTTGCTGAAAAGATGAACATCGAACATCGAACGTCCAACATCGAATGGTGAATGAAAGACAAAAACAAAGGCATGAATTTCATTAAAAGAACTTAGAGAGACCCAAAGATGGTTAAAATTTATTCAGAAGGCACCCTTAATTAAAAAACCTTAGCTACTAAATGATATTTTAGAGGAAACTTAAGAATTAATTAAGATTTTTTTTACGAGTATCAAAACGGCTGAAAAGAAAAAGAAATAGTCATTCATGGATGACATCGGATTTTGGAAAACAAATGAAATTAAATTGCGGAGCGAAGCGACATCATTATTCGATGTTCAACGTTGGACGTTCGATGTTCGATGTTCATTCTCTTCCATGTTAGACGTTCATTTTTTGTATTTTCGATGTTCAGTCTGTTTAATTTTGGACGCTCGTTATTTGACGGAGAATCAATAATGTATGGCTTTTACGGCAGATTTTTGAAAGTCGATCTAACCCATAAAACATATGATATTGCAACCTTACCTGAACCCCTGCTTTTGAAATACCTTGGCGGCAAAGGACTGGCGTCATATCTCCTTTATTCATTGAACCCGGAAGGCGTTGATCCGCTCTCACCGGACAACTGCCTGATTTTCGCAACCGGTCCCATCACCAACAGCCTGATATGGGGGTCGAGCCGCTACGGAGTCTATACCAAGTCACCTCAAACCGGTTTTTATTCCGAATCTTATGCCGGAGGCAAAGTACCTGAGGCCATGGATTCAGCGGGATTTGACGCCATCGTCTTCACGGGCAAAAACAAGCGCCCGGCCGTCATTGTCATAGAACCTGAAGGAGTGGAATTCCATGATGCCGCCGATATTTGGGGAATGGATACTTATGAAACCGAAAATACCGTAAACGAAAAATTCGGCAAAGGCGCAACAAAATCCGGAGCCGTGGTGATCGGTCCGGCAGGAGAAAACCTTGTTCGATTTGCTGTTATCGAAAACGACTACTGGCGTTCCGCCGGAAGGACCGGTGTCGGGACCGTCATGGGCTCAAAAAATCTTAAGGCAATCGTCTTTAAGGGCAATAAAAAGCGTCCGCTTTTTGATGAAAAACGAGTGAGAACATTTTCAAAGGAGCTTTCAGCAGAATCAAAAAACAATCCTGTGGTTCAGGCATATAAAAAGATGGGTACGCCCATGATGGTGGAGTCCGTCAATAAGATAAAGGCGTTTCCGACCCGTTACTGGTCTGAAGGTTTTTTTGATAAATGGAAAAATATCAGTGCCGAGGCCTTGCATAATCAGTGCAACGTCCAGCCCCGTGCATGTGCTAAATGTTTTATCGCTTGCGGCAGGATGACGACGATAAAAAACGGCTCCTATGCCGGCCTAAAGATCGAAGGTCCTGAATATGAGACCATTTTTGCCTTTGGCGGTCTCTGCATGATCGACAGTATTGAAGAAATAGCCTATTTAAATGATATCTGCGACCGTCTGGGTATGGATACCATATCCGCAGGAAATCTCTGTGGATTTACCATTGAGGCCGCCAGAAGAAAAAAAATCGATTTTCAAATAGAATATCGAGATGTGGATGCCATCGCCGGCCTGCTCAAAAAGATCGCAACCCGGCAGGGCATCGGTGACGTTCTGGCCCGTGGGATCATACATGCGGCACAGACCTGGAACATGGAAGACATGGCCGTGCATGTCAAAGGACTTGAACCGCCCGGTTATGATCCCAGAGTTCTCAAAGGATCCGGGCTTGCTTTTGCCACGGCCGACCGTGGCGCTTGCCATTTAAGGGCGACGTTCCATAATCCTGAGATAAAAGGCATGATCGCCCCGGAGATTATCAAAGGGAAAGCCGAACTTTTAATTGATTTCGAAGACCGTCTGACGCTTATGGACACATTTATTTTGTGCCGATTTTACAGAGATATGTATCCCTGGGAGCGACTGGGAGAGATTATTGAGATGACCACCGGGCAAAAACAGGACAAGGCCTCGTTGCGCAAAAGAGCTGCTGATATATCGACCTTGATTCGTTGGTTTAATATACGTGAAGGGCTGAAACCTGAAGATGACAATCTCCCGAAACGATTTTACAAAGAAATGCTTAAAACAGGACACAGTATTAAAAAACAAGAACTCCAAACCATGCTTCAGGACTATTACAATCTCAGAGGATGGCATAAAAACGGATTTCCCGAAGTTATGCCCAATGATCCATGAAAAATTAATCCTGATGTTGCATCATAACATTATTTAATTTGAGGGATCGGGGAGTTTTTTTAATTTAACCGCTCCATGAATAATCCGCAACGACACCGTACAAACTCATGCATAAGGGCTCGTAACGAAAAAACAGTGTTTCAATATTTAAATAAATAACTTAGGAGGATAACATTTTTTATCTTTTCACTACGAATTCATAAAAGCGCCGTTTCTTCGAAACGATCCCTAATGCATTCAAACAGTGTACGATGTCGTTGAGGATCATTCATTCCGCCTAATTTGTAGCTTTGAAAGAAAAACTCCCTGACCCCTTATTTAATTTGGCTATTGCAAACTTATTTAAAGTTGCTATATTAAGCCACCTTACCAAGTTTGAGTTCAGAAATTTGAGTGTTAAAAAATAAAATATAGTTTCTTAAAACCTAATATGTTATGAATTCGACCTGTTACGAGATCATCAGAAATGGAGAATAACCCATGGCCTTTGAAACCAAAGAACAAGTTTTAGAAAAAATTCTTTCACGGAAAAAACCCTTGTGTCCCCACTGCGGCAAGGAAATGAGTATATGGGAGGTCCCTCCTTTTTCCTTCAGCGACGGCCTCGGCTGGGGAACACCTTATCTGTTTATATGTTTCAATGATGATTGTCCGGTGTATTTAAAAGGATGGGATGATATAATGGATAATTATGCCCATAACGCTTCGGTCAGATGCATGTGTTACCCCGGTACCCAACAATTTCAATACATACCGGTATTCAGCCCCATGGGCGGCACCGGACAAATCATTGACGATCAGGTTTTGGCCGAACAGGAAATTTTGAAAGAGAAAATAAAAAAAGGATTTTCCATTCTTGCGGGTGCTTATGTAGACAAAGACTCGGTTACCGTGGTCAGATTACTTCTTGATGCCACCGAACCGCAACGGGTGAGGTTAAAGGCAGCGGAAATGATCGGGGACATAGGGGAACTGGAAGCCATAGAGCCCATCAGAAATACCAAATTCGGCAATAAGATTATCCAAAAAAAAGTCGATGAATCTATAAAAAAGATTCATGAACGATATTTCACCCGAGAGTGTCCTTTTTGTGCTGAAATCATAAAGAAAAGAGCAAAAGTATGTAAGCATTGTGGGAAAGAAGTGGCCGGCCAATAAGTTGAGACCTTTGAGAGGTGATCTGGCCTGTTTCAAAGAATTAAATGGTAAGATCCGTTTTTAATTTTTCTCCATTCGTGTGAAGAAGGTTTTTTGTATCGATTCTTTCTGCATCTATCCAGAGACCTTCAAGGTCATAAAAGCTGCGAACCGGCTCATAAAAAACATGAATGACCACATGACCGTAATCGAGCAGAACCCAGTGCCCTTCTTTTTTGCCTTCCACACTTAACGGCGTTATACCATGCTTCTTTAAATCCACCTGAATATGTTCTGCTATTGCCATAACCTGACGATTGGAACGACCGCTACAGATGATAAAAACGTCGGCGATAGAAGATAATTCTCGAACATCCAGAACAACAAGATCCATTGCTTTTTTCCCCAAAGCGGCGTTGATGTAAAGATTAAGGGGTTGGGCCGGAAAAGGGTCAGGAAGATTTGTCATAAATAAAGTCCTTTGCTTTTTATAAAGGCTTCGACGATTTCAGGTACCAGAGATTTAATTGGGCGTCCCGTTTTGATAAGCTTTCGAATTTTTGTTGATGAAATATCAACAGGAGTAACATCAAAAATAAAAACCGGTTTTTTTTCTTCATGAACATAAGATGATTGCGAAGCGGATAGCCTATATCCCTCTGAAATCCTGGATTGAAGATAATCTTCAAAGGGTTTGCCCCCAAACACCGTGGCACCTTGTCCTGCAGAGCTTCGAGACATAACAATAAAAGGGCTCAGTAGAAAAAGATCTTTATAGGATTTCCACGTGTCTATCTCTAAAAAGGCGTCCAGCCCCATGATGAGAAAGATCTCAGCACCCCTTGGTAGAATCGATTTAAAATGGCGAACCGTGTCGATGGTATATGATGGCCCGGAACGTTTCAGTTCAACGTCAGAAACCGCAAAGTCAGGGTGGTTTGAAAAGGATAGGCGAATCATCTCTATCCGGTCTGCGGCATCCACCAGACCGTCCGGTTCTTTGTGGGGGGGTAGTGCCGAAGGAATAATAAAAATTTTGTTCAGACCAAATCCCTCTTTAACTTCCTGAATAACCTGGATATGTCCTAAATGAATCGGATTGAAGGTACCGCCGAAGAGTCCTATTTGTTTCAAAAATTCTCCGTAATTGACTTTTCACAAAACCGTCAAGTTCTTATCTGACCATCTCCAAACACAACAAACTTGGTTGTGGTAAGTTCCTCCACTCCCATAGGTCCGAAGGCATGCAGTTTTGAGGTGCTGATGCCGATCTCAGCACCCAGTCCAAGCTCTCCGCCATCATTAAAACGCGTGGACGCATTTACCAGAACAACAGAAGAATCCACGTTGTGCACAAAGCGCCTTGCCCGCTTATAGTCCCGAGTGACAATGGCTTCCGTATGGCTGGAACCATACCTTGTGATATGCGAGACCGCCTGATCCATATCTTCAACTATTTTAACGGCCAGAACAAGATCCAGATATTCTTCCGGCCAATCCGCCGGCTCGGCCTTCCTGGCATCCGGAAGTATCTTGCATGTTTCAGGACATCCTCTTATTTCAACACCTGCCTTTATAAAACGATCTGCCATTTGCGGCAGGAATTCCTGTGATATGGATCGGTGCACCAGCATGGTTTCCATGGAATTGCACACACCGGGGCGCTGAACCTTAGCATTATAACAAATATCCCGGGCCATTTCCAGATCCGCTCCGTCATCTACATATACATGACATACCCCTTTGTAATGCTTCAATACCGGTATGGTTGAATTTTCCACAACAAAACGGATCAATCCCTCTCCCCCGCGCGGAATAATGAGATCTATGAATGCTTCCTGATTCAGAAGCATCTTGACGGCTTCCCGGTCCCTAATTGGTACGACCTGGACGGCTTTTGCAGGAAGGCCGGCTTCATCAAGTGCCTGGCTAATGATACTTGCCAAAGCCTGGTTTGAATGAAGCGCTTCTGATCCGCCTCGAAGAATGACCGCATTCCCGGCTTTCAGACAAAGGCCTGCGGCATCTATCGTGACATTGGGACGCGATTCGTAAATAATGCCGATCACACCGAGGGGTATGCGCATCCGTGAAACTTCAAGGCCGTTGGGTCTCAGCCATGACTTGCTGGTGGAGCCCACGGGATCATTAAGCTGGGAAACCTCCCTCAACCCTTTTGCCATGGATGTGACCGTCACGTCTGTTACCGTAAGACGATCCATCATGGCATCCGATAGACCCATCTCTTTTGCCATGGCAAGATCCTTTTGGTTTTCTTCCTGAACATACGTCGCCTGGGCCTCAATTTTTTCTGCTATTTTCAGCAAAACCTCATTTTTTTTCTTTGAAGGACATCTGGCAATCTCCATGGAAGCCGTTCGGGCTTCTTTGGCCATCTCCATTATCGTCGATTCTATGGACATCTCTCACTTCCTCTTTAACAAACAAGTTAGGGGCTTCGCCCCAATTGGAATGTTGGAATGCTGGAATAGTGGAATAATGGGTTCTGGGCCTCCGGCTCGGAGAGTCTACAGCTCGGAGAGATAATGCAATATTGGGTTAATAGTAAAATTCGTGTTTATGATAACACTAAAAATGGCTAATATCCTTTTAAAAACCAACCTTCCAGTATTCCACTATCCCATTGTTCCATATTCGAGGCAAGCCTTCAAGCCTCAAAAAATATCCCATATTTTCATTAAGTTGTAGAAATTCTGAGACGTTTAATTATGTTCGGCCGTAATGGCCAGGTTGTCTCTGTGAATAACATCATCATAAAGCTTATACCCGAGACGCTCTTTAATCTGGCTGGATTTAAGTCCCATGATCTTTCTAATATCGGTTGAGCTGTAGTTGACCAGACCGGTGCCCAGTATCTCACGGTCGCCTTTTTTGAATTCCACCGGGGCGCCCACACCGAAATCTCCTTCTACACCGACGATACCGCTGGGAAGAAGGCTTTTTCCTCTGTTCATAATTGCAGCGGCAGCGCCGTCATCGACCATAAGAACTCCTTTGGGTTTCAACGTAAAGGCTATCCAACATTTTCGGCTTTTGAGCTTCTTGGTTTTGGGGACAAAAAAAGTTCCAGGCCCCTGGTCAGAAAAAAGTTTTTTCAGGATATCGGGTCTGTTACCATTGGCAATAACCATTGGAATTCCGGCCGCGGTAACCTTTCTGGCAGCCTTTATTTTGCTGAGCATGCCGCCGGTACCGAGAGCCCCGGGAATCTCTCCGGCAAATCTTATAATATCCTTACTGATGGTGGACACAACCGGAATCAATGAAGCATCAGGGTTGGCGCGGGGATCTTTGGTGTGAAGACCGTCAATGTCTGTGAGATTGATCAGAATATCCGCATCCAATAGGAGTGTAATCATGGCCGCGAGGTTGTCATTGTCTCCAAACTGAATCTCTTCAATCATCACGGTATCGTTTTCATTGACAATGGGAACAACGTGCCATGACAACAGCATTAAGATGGCATTGCGAGCATTCAGGTATCTTTGTCGGTTGTTAAGGTCATCGCCGGTAAGCAAAATCTGGGCAACTTGTTTGTGATCCCGTGCGAAAGCCTTTTCATATTCCATGATAAGTCCGGCCTGCCCCACGGCAGCAACCGCCTGCCGCTTTGGAATTTCATCCGGCCTTTTGTCAAGACCGATTTTTTTTACACCTGAGGCCATAGCTCCGGAAGAGACAAGAATAACCTCCCGTCCGCCGTCAATTAACCCACATATCTGTCCACTGATGGATCGGATCGCTTTTAAATTCAACCCTTGGTCCTCGGTGAGAACATTGCTGCCCACTTTAACCACAACACGCCGGGCACTAGTAAAATTAAATTTTCTGTTATCATTCATTGGGGCCTGTCCAATAAGTGAATGATTTTTGAATTCAAGTTTTCGATGCCTTGACCGGTAAGCGCTGAAATTAATATGACTTGTTTTTCCTT
>Ga0180431_10006663_pt1 | contig 13658 bp, 11 predicted proteins | sample SS_ome_11_FD_132459 | JGI IMG/M metagenome (GOLD analysis project Ga0180431, IMG submission 132459) | Hypersaline lake sediment archaeal communities from the Salton Sea, California, USA - SS_1_MS_1 metaG | ecosystem: Environmental > Aquatic > Non-marine Saline and Alkaline > Hypersaline >... | reverse complement strand
TGGTGCCTGCGTACTGGAACGTGTAAATCCTTCCCTGGTATATCTGGTATGATGATGAGCTGGCGGTCGTTATGTCGTCTGCTGAACTCGCGGTGGAGCCGTCCGTCGTCCAGCCCGTGTTCGCTCCAGCGTATCCTTTGCACCTGCAGGCCGGGTTGCCTCCCGTGCCGCTGCTTCCCTCGAAGGTTATCGTCTTGGTCAGGTCCTCCTGATACTCATCCTCGTCAAGCTCGAATACGTTGTTCTTGTTGTCGTCGCAGTACACCTTGAATATGACTGTCCTCGTCTCGCCGGCAGGTATGCTGCCCGTCAGGTCGGTCACGTAGCGCTTGTCGGTGGTCCAGGGCTGCTCAAGGCTGCTGGTTCCGGTGGTGTAAGAGACGAATGCCCTGCCGCCTGAATCGCATCTGGCCGCCTTGTAGCTTATGACCGTGTTCTTGCAGACGGGATTGAGCTGGCTCCCTGTCACGCCGCTGTGGCTGCACACGTTCCTGCCTTCCACGGCTGATATCACGCTGTTCTCAAGTATCACGAAGGCCGAGCTCTCGTCGCTTCCTGTTCCAATCTGCTTTGCCGCCTGCCCGACGTTCTCCCAGGACTTTGATGCGGTGTTCAGGCTGTTGCTCATCTGGCCCACCAGGCTGTCTATGTTGCTGAAATGGCTCTTCATCTTGCTGCTCATCTCGCTCAGGCACTTGGCCATCTGGGACATGCACTGGGTTTCCTTGCCCCTGCATAGGCCCTCATCCACCTGGTGGTGGTAGAGGTTCATGCAGAGCTCGCCTGTTATCTGGTCTATCTCTGCCGCCTGGTACTCTATCATCGCCTCGTTGTATTTCGTGACAACATCGCATATCGCATTGACCGTGGACATGAAGGCGCCTCCCAGGGTGCTTCCCAGCTGGGTCCAGCCTCCCTTAAGCTTGCCGCTGCCCACTCCCGCTATGTCCATCACGGCCCCTATCAGCGCAAGGGCTGCGTTCACTATCGCGGCCGCTATCTTCCAGTCCATGCATTTCCTCATCCATTTCATGTTCTCCCACATCAGGTCCTCTATGTCATCGAGCTTGCCCTGCAGCCTGCTTATGGAGTCCTCCATTATCTCGAACAGGGTGCTGGTGCTCTGCCTGACCTCTGCGTCCACCACATCGTCCGTGAGGGAGACTATCTCCCTTATCGGGCCGTCAGGGTATGAGAGGGAAACCGAAAGGGTGTTGCCGGTGAAAATGTAGGTCTCGCCTGACCTGCAGTCGCTTATGGCGGGTATCCTGATGCTGCAGTTGTAGGTGCCTTCGCTCTTTTCCTCGCACCTCACAGCCGTGTTCTCCATTGAAACCCCAGGGCTGGTGGCCTGGCCTGTGTCGGGCTCCTGGAGTCTGAGGCTGTCGACCTGGGTTCTGAGGTAGGCTGCATGGTCCCTCAGCATAGTCTCGTCTGACGCCGGATCCCCGCTGAGGCCGGCCAGGTTCCCTGCGTACTGGTTCCAGGGGCTCTGGTAAAGGTACCTGTTTATGACGTTCAGTTCCTGCGGGGAGAGGCCCTCCCCTGCGGCGCGCTTGTCGGCCATTGCCTCGAAAAGCGGGATGTCCGCCTCCAGTAGGTCTGCCGTGCTCCCGGATGCCTGGGCCGTGCCGCCATCTACTGTCTCCCTTACCCTGCCTATGGTCGCTGTCCAGCCGTCCACCCTCATCCTGGAGGGCGGGTTCACTATGTCGACCAGCACGTCCAGGGAGTTGTCTATCTCGCACTTGGTGAACATGACGGTGTTCGTCGGGCTCTTGACATCCAGTCCTATGGCGTTCTTGTACTTGCACTCCCCCGTGTCGGCCGGGTCTGACTGGTCATAGTCGCAGTAATAGTCCAGTATGCTGCCCTGCGGGGGCGAGAACAGGGTCGGGTCAGTGCAGGAGCAGTCAAGGCAGCAGCTGGAGGCGTCCTCGCCCAGGTTGTCCTCGCATACTCCGTCGCCGCAGACAGCGACCGGGTTTATCCTTATCTCACTGAAGCTGGCCGACAGGCTCTTGGTGGCCATGGAGGAGCCGTCTGAGTATGATATCTTGATGCTGAGGTCGTTCGGGCTTATCACGTACTGGTTAGGGAGGGAAGTGGCCTGGCAGATGCCGTCCTGGGGAGGGACTGTCAGGGAGCACTGTATTATGCCTGTGTACTGGTTGGGCTGGCTGCATGTGACCGGCCATCCGGTTTCAGCGCCCTCCTTCCTGTGTGAGGAATGGTCTATCCTGGCGTCTGAGGGCATGCCCTCTATGTGGGCCGTCATGTTTATCTGGTGCTGCTTCTTGCACCCGTCGACTGTGTCAGGCGTCACGCTGTCGACGACCAGCACTATGTCCTCCGTTGCCTGGCATCCCTTCTCCTCGTCGCAGTACGTGCCTGGAGTCTCGCACCCGCAGTCGGTGCAGCAGTTGCTGCTGTCCTCCTCGGGGTGGCAGGTCCCGTCGCCGCACCTGTAGCTCGGTATGGTCACGTCGGAGAAGCCCGTCGTGAGTTCCTTGGTCTTGGTGTCAGGCCCTGAGCTGTAGGAAACGTCGAATGTCATGCTGTTGTCCCGCATGACGTACTGCTTGGTGTGGTCATAATTGCTTATCGAGAAAGGTATCGGGCAGTCGTACACATGCCCTGTTTCGGCTCCGCCCTCGCAGGTGATGGAGCCTGTCATGCCCGTCAGGTTGTCGCCTCCGAAGGTCATGTAGCCCAGCTCATACTCCGCCCCGGTGACCTCCAGGTCTGAGGGCGGGTTGTTTATCTTCATCTGCACGTCTATCGTGTCCCCTGCCTCATTGTAGTCGTCTATGAATGACCTGACGGATATGACGCCCATTGTTATGGAGCCCTCAGGCTGGCACTTGAGCTTGCTGGAATCGCAGTAGTAGCCCTCCGGGCAGGCGCAGTCATAGTTTATCGTTACTGTCCCGAAGCCCCTCTCGAAGTCCCTGGAAACCTGGTTGGGACCGTCCGTGTAGGTGAGGGTGAGGGACAGCCTGTTGGGCCCTATCCCTGAATCTCCGTAACCGCATCCTGCAGGGGACTGGATGACGAGGGGGCACTTGTATGAATCCACCGTGTACTTGGTGCATGTGACAGGGTATACGGTGTCCTTCAGGGTGACCCTTCCAGAGGCCGTCTCCGGGAGGCTGGCAGGGGCGTTAAGCACCCTGGCTGATATGTCAAACTGCACCTGCTGCGTGCAGTCCTCCACCTGGACGGAAGGGACTGAAGGTATCTCCAGGGCTATGGAGCTCTCGCTCCTGCATGTGCCTGTCTCTGGCCTCCCCTCGTCGCTCAGGTCGCAGTAGCTTCCCTTGGGGCAGCCGTTGTCATAGCAGCAGTTGACCTGGGTCTCGCCCAGATGGAGCTCAGGGATGTTGTTCCCGCAGGTGTATGTCGGGTTCCTGTTGAGGACCACGGGATGGTTTATGTTGGCGGTCTCAGGGAACATCATGAAGAAGTCCTTGGATATGGAAGTGACGGCAGTCGAGGGGGGCCTGACCCCCTGTAGCTCATTGGTGTCAAGCTCATCCTCGTTCCCGCCTATGCCGAACAGGCTCTTTGCGGAGAAGGTGACGCTCTTCAGCCAGGTGAAGGGAAGCATCTGGTTGTCCATTATGAAGCTCTTCACCGGGCCCAGCAGCTCCAGGGACTCCAGCTCCACGTCCACTGTGCCTATCTCGCTGCTCTTTGTGGTGAATACGTTATAGTTGGTCCTCTCTATGGTGTCCCAGAAGGCGGTCCAGGCTGTGCTGTCGCCGTCCAGCTTGACCAGCATGAGCACGTTGGCCGACTGCGGGTACATGCCCGGTCCCGTCTTCTCGGATATGTCGTTCCAGGAGAGTTCGGTGTCCACATATGCCTCGAATTCCAGGGGCTCGGACTTTATGCAGTCTATCGGGTTGTCGGTCTTGCACTTGTACACCAGTATCCTGCTTATGGACTTGGCCAGGCTGGCAGAGCTTACAGAGAGCAGCACCTTCACGTTGGTCCAGGTTATGTCATTTGGCAGGTGGACTATGTTTACCTGCCTGTTGACCAGGTTCTCGGGTGATATGGATGCGGTCTCCTTGAGCTCGCCGTTGAAGAGTATGTTGACGTCAGTGGCAGAAACCACCGGCAGCATCAGCAGCATGTAGCATGCCATTATCGCGCCCAGCTCTATGCTGAATGTCCTCATGTTCATAGTGAAGCCTCCATCGCCCCTGACTGCACGAAGGGCTCGTCTGCCAGGGGGCTTATGCCCAGGGTCGCCATAACGTCCATCAGCGTGGAAGAGGCGTCAACCCTGCCGTCATCATTATCTATGTCCCCGAATCCTGATATTGTCGGTATGTACACATAAAGGGCCTTCCCGTCCATTGCCTCTGTTATTTCGTATGTGCCCGTCACCCCGCCGTATATGGTGCTGACGTCGCTCGAGAACAGGCCTGAAGAGAATCCGTATTCTCCTGCAGGCACATGGTCCAGCACCTCTATGTCGTCCTCGCTTATCATGTCGTACCTCTCCAGGTCTGCCGAGTTGATTAGGGTCAGCCTGGCCACCCTGTCGCTGCCCACGCTCGTTATGGTCCTGTCGTATACGAAGTATTTCTCCCCGCTTGCGTCAGACTGGTTCTCTATCGGCACCTCATAGAAGTACACGTTGAGCTGCGGCATGCCCGGGAGGGTGACCGTTATGTCCCTTAGCGCGCTCTCGTCCTTTGCCTGGTTGTATGTCCCGTAGCCTGCCTTGAAGACGTGCAGGGGGCCTGCAGCGCATGGGGCCAGCCCGCTGAACAGGCCGTCCGAGTCCGTGGAGCCGAGCCCGCAGCCGGCGAACTTTATGGCAGCGCCCCCTATCGGGCTGCCTGTTGAGTCCAGCACCCTTATGTCCGCCGGGCATTCCCTGGCAGCGCATATGGACTCCTGGTCATCGGAATCATATCCCAGCGTGGACCAGTCACCTGGAAGGTTGTCCTGTATCATGGTGCTGACCGCGAACTTGAAGAGGTTGCCGGTTATCGGGTCCTTGACGACAACCACCGCCGGGTACTTCAGGTGGTAGTTCACCAGCATGGGGTCGCCATAACAGAGCCCTGTCCTGGGCACCGGCCTGGCATAGGACACTATCGGGTCAGGTTCTATCTGCAGGGTGGACCTGTCAAGGACGAAGTTGTCGGGAAGCGTGAAGGAGATGTCCAGGTCGCTGTAGCTCTTGCCGTTCATCTCTGGAAGGGGGTACTTGGGGTAGCTCGCCACGTCCCCCACGCCAGTGGGGACATTTCCGGGCAGGTATATGTGGGCAAGGGTGACCTTCATCGCGTAATCCACCCCGGGCTGTATGTCAGCCCAGGTCCTGAAAACGTATTCACCGCACCGGGTGATGGTTATCCAGATGGGCACGTCCTTCTCGTTGTTCGTGACGGGCGAGCTCACCATGGAGCCCAGCGTGGCGTATTCCAGGAACCTCTCATTGTTCTGGTATTCCACGAAGGCCTTCGAGAAGTCATAAACATCAGATATCTTGGTCGGTATGGTGATGACATAGGGCTGGGGCACCTGGCCTCCCTTGAATGTGGTGGGCATGTTGACCGTGGCCACCACCTGGTTGGCCATCATTGTCGCGGAAACAGTGGCTGACCCGAACTCCACCCCCTGTCCGGCAAGCGATTCCTCAAGGGCGTCCTTGTTGCTATTAATATAGTCCCTCAGGCCCTGAATGAAGTTGGTCCTCAGGTCCGGGTAGCTGACATAACCGTCCTTCAGCCAGTATGAAGTTTCCTTCCCGAGGTAAGTGACGGAGCCCGCCTGGGAAGACAGATGGCCTCCGTACGTGCTGAGCGTCCTGAGGGTCTCAGAGGCGCCGTCCCTCACGAAGCTGTTGACTGCCTCGGCGACGGAGGCCTGCTCTGCAGAAGTGTACACAGGGGCTGTGGGAGTCACGCCCGGGCTGACAGAAGTGAACGCGAAATATACGGCAACTATAACAACAGCAATGATGCCTATGATGGCAACGAACTCGACCTGCCCCTTCACCATAATATTAAATTGGAACTCAATGTTTATTAATCTGTTCCCGGGCCAATCGGGCCGCACCTTACCTCTTGGCGAGCCTGAGCTGAACCTTCAGGATGTTCCCGCCCTTGACTATTCTCTCATTGGCAGTCATCACGTCCCCCTTGGCCGAGGGGTCCAGCGTCCCGACCTCCATTACCATGGGCTCTCCTGTCTCAGGGTCCCTTACCACCAGGCCGCCCGTGGGCTCTACTGTGAAGAGGTACAGGTAGTTCTTCCTGGTCTCCTCCAGCCTGGAGGCGTGCCCTTCCAGGAGGCTTCCGGCCAGGTCCCTGCACGTCATCCCGCTGCCCTCGCACACCCTGCTGGGCTCCAGGAAGGCGCAGCTTATGGTGTCCGCGACGGTCTGGCAGCTGGAGTCCAGGTAGCCCGTGTCTGTCCTGAGCACCGAGAGCAGCATGTTATGGGCATAGAGGTTCATGTATTCCTCCTGGCTTACGGTCTCCGCCAGGCTGAGGAGGAACAGTATTACCCCTGAGAACACTATTATGACTATCACTATCATCACCAGGGTGGTCTGGCCCTTATTGCGCATCGTACACCCCCACCTTTACAGTGGCCAGGTCCGTCCTTCCCAGAACGCCTGACGGCAGCACGTTGCCCATGTTTCTGAACACATTGACGGGCATCACAAGCGAGCTGTGGGTCCCGTCCCTCTTGCATATAGACCAGTAGTTGCAGTTTATGTCATACCTGTACGGGTCGCAGGGTATCTCTGCTTCCCTTCCCAGGACCTTCACCTCTATGAAGACGTCCGCTCCCAGCACTTCCTTCACCTTGTCGCATTTCACCTGCAATGCCGACAGCTTGGCGTCATCGAACATGCTGTCGTCCCTGGAGAAGAGGGGCGAGTAGAGCACGTTCTTCATGCCGGACAGCAGGGCCTCGCTCCTCGTCTTGCTTGCCTGCATCTGGACCTGGGATATCTGCCAGCCGCTGAAGAAGAAGACCAGGATGACTATAACCACCATTATGAAGACTGTCATTATCATGTACTCCATCATGCCCATCTGGCCCTTCATATCGGCTCGCACCCCCTGTTCACAAGCCCGCTGTATATCGCCTCTGCCTCAGAGAGCTTCTCGTTCAGCTGCCTCACGCTGGCGAACGCCGTATGGTAGTCCTCAAGCGCGAGGGTGTCGGCAATCACGTCGAGCGAAGCCCCCAGGTCCAGGTAAGCCTGCTTGCAGTCGGCGGTCTGGCTGTCGGGAAGGAGCGTGCCTGCGTTCACCTCGTCCTCTATGGCAGTGGCCAGCATCCTGGACCTCTCCGCCATCATCTCGGCTGCCAGGCCAACCTCTGTTCCGAACATCCTGTTCTTGTGCCTCCAGAGGTTCTCCCCGGCAAACCCGTATATGTCTGACCTGCTGCCCCCTGTTATCAGGGCAGCCCAGTCCATGGCATCATGGTATAGGTAGGTCTTCTGGGAGCCCGCTATATGTGCGTTCCCTGTGCCGGAGACAGGGGGCTCGAAGCATACGCCTGACTGGATTCCTGTGCAGTCCCTGGCTATGGTCACGAGCACATGGCCCTCAGGCAGGCCGGCGGTGCACCTGGACATGCCCGCCTCGGGCCTGGATATCCTCAGGAAATACTCCTTCTCGCAGGGGTCCCCTTCTGCCGTTCCGCACAGGCCTATGAAATCCTCCACTATGACGTCCCCGTCGCACAGCCCGAAGGTCACCTTCGGCTCGAAGCCTATGGAGGAAGGCATCATGCCTGCCGCCTCCTTCATGTAGGCCCAGGATTCGGCGTCCGCCTCCACAGGGTTGAATATGACCTTCGTCTCCGGCATGGCCTCTGCCGCATGGAATTCCCACCACCCGAGGTCCATCGTCACCCTGTCCAGGAAGAGCTCCTCTCCGGGCCTGAAGAATAGGGGGACGCTGAGCGCGACCTTGCCTGTGTCAGTCACAAGTTGGGCCCTTCCCTCGGGCTCCCTTATCTCGAGGGAGAAGGTCGAGAGGCCAGCCTTCTTGAAATCAGTGAATGGGGATGGGTTGCCCGTATAGTAGACGTCCTTTGCCAGGTCCTCGAAGTTCTTGAGTATGGTGACCTGCCTGGACTGTGACTGGGTCTGGCTGTAGCTGCCCGAATAGAACACCAGGAAATACAGCACGAACCCGGATATTATCAGGCCGAACAGCATCTTGAATACCTGGAAAGCCGATACCATCCCAAACACCTCAGACGCTTATCTCCACCCAGAGGCCCTTGTTCTCCAGGTAGACGGTCTTGCCTCCGGTTACACAGAAGCTCTTGGGCACCCTGAGGGAACCGATGGCCTTTCCCCCCTTTCCGCTGCATATCTCGTACCAGAGGTTGTAGCCCTTCTCCCTTATTATGCCCTCGTAGACCGGGTCAGGCACCCAGTTCTTCCAGCTGTCTGCCGCGGTGTATAGCTGCGTTCCGGGGTTCTCCGGGTCCACGAAGCATAGCTTGGCGTCCCCAGGAAGGATGACCCTGAAGGACCTGCTGGAGCCCTCGGCCAGGTTGTAGACTTCCGAGGCGACTGTCTCCAGGTCTGCCATGGCCTTTCCTGCCTGTGCGTCGCTTGACATGCAGAACATGTTGCCCATCTGGCCCAGCCCGAATATGAGGACAAGCGCTATGACGATTATGGTGAAGATTAGCCCGAATACCATTCCGGCGTTCATGTTATATAATATAGTATAGAGGGGTTAAAATAACAAGAAAGGAAAGGCCCTGCTTGGATGAAACCTTTGTGTGGAGAAAGGCCGAAGGCACAAGGGTTTCTCAGAAGGCCTCAATCTCTATCGCGAACGATTCAGTTCCGTATATGTTGGCTTCGGGCGTTGCCTCAAGCGTTGTGCAGGGATCTGACTCGCACACTAGCACCCTGAACTGGTAGATGCCTGCAGAGGCCCCGGAGGCCGGCTGCAGTATCAGCTGGCTGGACTTGCTGCCCCCCGCATTCACGAACTCGCTTGGCGCGTACGTCAGCCACTTGGAAATCTCCGCCTGCATGGATGATGGTGACTGGCCTGCAAGCGCCCCGCCGAGCTGGTTCAGGTACACGTTGACGTAGAACGTCTTGCCCTGGTCAGTGTACTTGTTCTTGATGCCTATGGCGAATGCCCCTGTCTCTCCCCGCTTCCATGTGGTCACAGGGGGAGCCGCTATCCCGACAGTGGTCCCTGCCTGGGCTATCTCCTGCAGCAGCTCCGACCTGGCAAGGTCCGTGACCTGGTGGGTCACGCCGCTTATCTGGGACATGAAGTCCGTTAGCCAGGGAAGGGCAAGCGTAAGGAGCACCACTGCGAAAACCACAGTGATGATGAAGCCCATGCTGACCTGGAAAGCGCCCTTTCTTTGGGTCATCATGGTTATAATTAGTCCTAGCCCGCTTATATAGTTGGCTTCAGCCGTAGAACCTGTACTCGGCAGTGGAGTCTGTGGTCGGGCCTGTCATGTGCACATCCAGCACCAGGACGGGGTTTGCCGTCCCCCAGTTGCTGCATTTCAGGCCGGGGTCTGCCAGGCCGTCGTACCTCAGCTCCAGGTTGTACGGGCCCATCCCCCTGGTCATCAGCCAGGTGTGCAGCTCCTTCACTGACTGGTCTGCCTGGGAGCACGTCAGGCCAGGGGACTCTATGGAGGCGTTGTATGCGTCCCTTATCATGTAGAAGAGCGGGGCGTCGTTCCTCTGCACCGGGTCCGCAGGGTCTATGAACGAATACTGGTAGAGTATCTGCTGGGCGGCGAAAATGAGGCCTGTCATGAACACCATTGTCACAATGAACATCTGTCCTTTCCTGTTCATAGAACCTACCCAGGTTTCATGGCACCAGTTTCTCGGGCGTCCTCGGGAACATGATGGCCTCCTTTACGTCACTCAGGCCAAGTATCTGCTGTATGAACCTTTCCACCCCGAATCCTATCCCCCCATGGGGCGGGCATGCGTACTTGAAGGGGTCAAGGTAGAACTTGAAGTCTTCGGGCCTCAGACCCTTTGCTTTCATTATCTTGACCAGCTCGTCGTACCTGTGCTCCCTCTGGCCCCCTGAGGTCATCTCCATCCCCCTGTAGTCCAGGTCGAATCCCCTGGAGTACTTGCCGTCCATCATGATGTAGAACGGCTTCATCTCTGAGGGGAACTTGGTTATCCAGTACCATTCATGGCCGGCCTTCTTCATTATCTCTCCCAGCTTCCTTTCGGCTTCATCGCCAAGGTCGTCTCCCCAGTTGAGGCCGAGCTTCTTTATCGCCTCTTCGTATGTTATCCTCTTGAACGGGACCTTGGGTGTCTTTATGTCGCCTGCGCCCAGGGCCTTGAGCAGCCCTGTATGGCCCTTTGCCAGGCCCTTGTACACATGGTGCACCAGGTTCTCCATCACCTTCATCACGTCCTCCTCTGACTTTATCCAGGCTATCTCATAATCGACAGACTGGAACTCGCTTACATGCCTCCTTGTGTGGAACTCCTCTGCCCTGAAGGCGGGGCCTATCTCGTAGACCTTGTCCAGGCCCGACGACATCATCATCTGCTTGTACAGCTGGGGGGACTGCCTCAGAAAGGCTGTCTTGTCGTAGTACTTGAACTGGAAGAGGGTGGAGCCGCCCTCCGCCCCCGCCGCCTGTATGACAGGGGTATGTATCTCCATAAAGCCGTTGGACTCGAAATATTCCCTTATCAGGGTGAAGACCGTGTCCTTCAGCTTGAATATGTTCAGCACCTTCGGGTTCCTGATGTCCAGGAACCTGTACTCGAACCTCTGGTCCTTGTGCGAGTTCTCGTCCAGCGGCAGGGGGACTGCCGACTTGCTTATTATCTCGACCTTGGACGGGACTATCTCGACCTTGGAGTCTGACTTGGGCGCCTCCTTGGCCTTGCCTGCTACGGATATGCAGTCCTCCTTGCTCAGGCCTGCTATGGTGTCCATTATGCCGTCATCTGCCACGCCCTTCTTGGCGGTGACCTGGACCATGCCGGTCCTGTCCCTCACCAGGAGGAACTTGAGGGCGCCCTTGTCCCTCAGGTTCTCGACCCAGCCCTGAACCAAAACGTCCTTCCCTGCTTCCACTTCTGATGCGTGCGTCCTCTCCATGCTCACCAATATAAATATTGTCCCCAGTAATTTAAGTATGCCTGAAGAAGGGGGGTTCCAGAGGAAGATGCCGGCAGCTGACAGGAAGGTTTCTGACATAAAGGAGTCTGACATGAGGGTCAGCGTCACGGGCACTGTAGTCGACGTGAAAGGCAACAGGCTCGTGCTGGACGACGGAACAGGCAAGATAGAGGTAAGCCTGGAGGAGGCCCCGGGCATAGAGGCCAACAGCCCAGTCAGGGTCATGGGAAGGGTGATCTCCACAGGAGAGGGTCTGGAGCTGCAGGGCGAGATAGTGCAGGACATGAAGGGACTGGACACAGGGCTGCTCGGAAAGGTGAGGGAACTGGAGGGGAAGTTGTTAAGGATTTAAATCTAACAACCAAGAATTGCTTATGTTCACTGCAGTGCTTTCCAATGTTGACCTGCTGAAGAATTCTGTCCCCATAATAGCCGAGATAATTGACGAGGGCATATTCAACGTCGACCAGAACGGGCTGTCCTTGGTGTCGCCTGACAGGACGATGGTCTCGGTGGTCGACTTCAAGGTGCTTTCGAGCGCGTTCGACGAGTTCAAGGCGGACGCTCCTGAGCAGCTCGGCATAAACATGGCCAACCTGGCCGCTGTGCTGAAGAGGGTCAAGAGCGGGGACAAGATAAGCCTCGAGTCGACCAAGAACAGGCTCAGGATAAAGGTCCTGGGAGGCGGCACAAGGACATTCGAGATACCCCTCATAGACGTGAAGGTGGAGAAGCCTCCCATAGACCAGCTCACATTCCCCGGGTCAGTGGAGATAGAGTCCAAGGTCCTGGAGGAAGGGGTGGCTGACGCAGAGCTGATAGGGGACTCTATAGTGCTGGAGGCGGTCCCGGAAAGCTTCAAGATGATGGCCAAGGGCGACATATCCAGCACAGAGCTGGAGATAAAGAAGGGTGAGGGCGGCCTGACCAACCTGACTGTCAACGCCCCGATGAAGTCCCAGTACCCGCTGGACTACCTGAAGAAGATGATAAAGGCGGCAAAGCTGTCGCCCAACATGCTCCTGGAGTTCGGCTCCGACTACCCCATGAGGATAACTTTCAGGGCGATAGACAAGATATCCCTGAACTTCATCCTGGCCCCCAGGGTCCAGGAGTGAGCTCATTTCTTAACCCTGAGAACATGAAGCGTGTGGTATTCAGGCACAGTGGGCTGGTCTATGGCAAGGTGTATGATTTTTTCCTGGGCAGTGCCTTCCTTCTCGAAGAACACCTTCCAGCCCTCAGGGGTCTTGAAGTTGAAGGGCACAGTGACCTTCTTCTTGGGGTCTTCACTGTAGTGTATGCACCTGTTGTAGAAATGGTCGAAAAACATGTTGGCCTTCCTGTGCTGCTCCGGGCTAAGCTTCAGAAAGGGTCCTGCTCGCTCTATTGCATCTGATGAGCCTTCTGGTTTTGGCGCAAAGACAGACTCTATCACGATTATCTTTCCTTCTGGTTTTGTGACCCTGACAGCCTCCCTGAATGTCTTGGCTGCGAACTCGCTGTGGTGCAGCACGGTTATCAGCAGTGACGTGTCGCAGCTGTCCTTTTCGTACGGAAGCCTGTCCTTCGGCATGAGCTTGAATTCTAGGCGCGTGTCTCTTATGTGTCCATGCTCATAGATGTCAGTTAGGTCCACTGAAAGGCCCAGCATTTTGCTGATAAGCTCACCAACCTTTCCGTCGCCGCAGCCGATATCAAGAACCCTTTCCCCTTCCAGGAAATCCTTTATCTGATTAAAGATTATCTCTGCCCTGCTCGTCAGCTTTTGGGGTATTATTTCGGTGACTCCCTCCTCTTCCAGAAGCCTGTGCGTCTCCTTTTCGTACTCGCTTAGCTTTTTGTAAGATGATGCCGCAGAAACTATTTTCCCTATTATCTCCTTTGTCTTCTCTTCCGGTATACCAAGGTAATCGAGAACGTCCCTCAATACGCTTTTGACGCACTCCAGCACGCCAGGATCTTTCAGCACGTCCTTTATTTCGAATACATCATCCCCGAAGTCGTTCTTCATGTTTTTTACTTATGAGCCCATCATTAAATATGTCCAAAGCCGAGAGGATAGCGAAGTTCCTTGACAGGGAGTACGGGCCCATCAGGCACTGGATGCACGGGAAGCCGTTCGAGACCCTGATATCGTGCATACTCTCCCAGAGGGCGAGGGACGAGCAGACAGAGTACGTTAGCGGCCGCTTGTTTAAAGTGGCCAGGACGCCGAAGGGCCTTGCCGGGCTTCCCCTCCGGAAGCTGGAGAGGCTGATAAGGCCCATCGGCACGTACAGGCAGAAGGCCCGCTACATCAGGGACACAAGCAAAATCATCCTGGAGAAGTACAAGGGAAGGGTCCCGAAGGAGAGGGAGAAGCTGATGGGGCTCCCTGGAGTGAGCTGGAAGACCTCTGCCATCGTGATGTCCTACGGGTTCGGCGTTCCGATTATCGCGGTTGACACTCATGTTAACCGCATCTCTAAAAGGCTGGGGATAGCCAGCGATAAAGACAATGTT
>Ga0180431_10006662_pt1 | contig 13658 bp, 3 predicted proteins | sample SS_ome_11_FD_132459 | JGI IMG/M metagenome (GOLD analysis project Ga0180431, IMG submission 132459) | Hypersaline lake sediment archaeal communities from the Salton Sea, California, USA - SS_1_MS_1 metaG | ecosystem: Environmental > Aquatic > Non-marine Saline and Alkaline > Hypersaline >... | reverse complement strand
CAGAAGTCAGGCCGGATTCTGGGTGCCATGCCCACGCTTGCGCGGACGTGGCACCCGTCATCTCAACCAGCCCTGAATTCCCGGCTGTCGTCGATTATACCAGACGAACCGGGCGGCGGGGAGGCTTACGCTCGTACAGAAATAGCTTCCTCGTTTAACCCTAAGCCGAAGGCGACGGTCGTTTTGGTTGGAGCTACGAGCCGTGCCTTCCCTGGCTCACTGTGCAAAGCCCGACTAACAATGCCACCCCGCTGCCAAACAGCCGTCGGCTTAGGGTTAAACTATGTCGTGGAAATCGGGAAGTGATCTATTTACGAGGCTTACGCCGTGGCGGGAATCGGTTTCCCGCGGCGGACTTTGAAGTATATGCCGGCGGCGATGGCCGCCAGACTGGCGATTTGGAAGAATCCCAGCACCAGACAGAGCAGGCCCAGGCATATCAGCAGCGTGGAACCGCCGGGCCCGGCCAGCCAACCGAAGCGTCCGCCGACGGCCAGCCGCAACAGGCAGCCGATGACCGCCACGACTACCAGGACCAACCCGAGTTGGTACAGCCCGTCGAGCATGCTCCTCGAAGCCGCTCGGGCGGTGACCTCCACCTCGCCGCGCGGCACGGTGAAGTTGTAGACCGCGCCCCGGGTGGGAATCTCCACATCCAAACTGGCCAAGCCGGTGGGCGATGAGTACATTTCGCCCGCCGTGCTGGTCACGCCGCCGGACAGTGGTATGGTACCGTCGGTAATCAGAAGAACACCGCCGGAACCGGAACCACGGTGTAACTGCTGCGCAGCTCTTCTCAGATCGCCACGCGGTGTACCAAGCGGATCCCGCCCTTCGCCGCGATCTTCCTTGCCTTCCGGCTTTCCGGAAGAGAAGTCTTTGCCCAGTTTCGCCTGCTGCTGCAACCTCTGTTGCTGCTCGAACTCTTGCTGATAACGCGAGAGCTTATCACCTTTGCCGCCTCTTCTGAAGTTAGCGCCTGATTGGCCCTCCATTTGTTGGGGCTGGGTCAGCTTCGACATGGCTTTCCCCTGGGCGACGGAGTTTGCCATCGGTTGTCCCTGAGGAACAAGATTGAAAGCGTCGTTGCCGGGCATGTCCACGATATTTGCGCCGATATTCACGCCGCCGCCGAAATCAAGAATCGTGCCATTCGTGCCGGAGGTGACTTGCGCGTCGTTCTCTCCGCCTTCGGTCAGTGTTTGGAAGCTATTGCTTTCGAGCCAACCGTCATTGAAAGTGTAGGTGTTGGTGCCCGCTTGATTATTTCGCTGCCTGAAGTCCCCGTTGGAGGTTCCCTGCCAATTGGACCCGGCCACGTTCTTATAGTCGGTGGTTCCCAGGACCTTCTGTCCGTCGAACATATCGTTCAGCCGGTCGCGGTTGTCCGCGACGGTCATGCTCTTCGATTGATCGGCGATCACCACTTCTTGCTTGCGGATCTGTTCCTTCATTTGCTTGGTGATCTCAGCGTTTCTATCGTACTCGGCTTGCAGAGCCTTGTTGCGCGGGCCGCGGCCGGAGTCCTTATTCTCGAAGAAAGTCTGGTTGCTTTTGTAATTCCCCAAGGCTCTGACCTGCGCGTACTCATCGCCGCTCTTGGATATTTCCAAAAGCTTTTCGCCCTGCCAGTTGATGTATGCTTGCCGCTGCTTCTCCAGATCGGCCTCGTCGGTCACCAGACTCATGGTGCCGCCGAAATCGAACCACTTGTACGACTCGGGCAGGCAAAGCTTCACCTGGCTCAGCTCGGGCTTGATATTCTCCGTATGGATCAGCGGGAAGTTGACCGAACTGAGTTTCCCCAGCGACGGTATCTTGCCGCCGTATTTAAGTACGATGTCGAAGTCCAAGTCGCCGGCCGCCATCTTGATAAGCGGAATCCGGACCAACCGCGCGGAAACCTTGCCCGGCGGCGTCACCGGCTTGACCGGTTGGCCGGCCACCCGGGCGGTCCAAAGCCGAGCACCCACCGGCAGTTTAATCAAGAGGAACTGCTCGGTTGTGTTGTCGCATTTGAGCGTCATGCTCGCCCGATACGCACCGGCGGCGTCGACGACCAGCACGGTGGCGGCCAGTTCGATCCTGGCGCCCGCCGTCTGCACTGCCTCGCGGCGATCGACCTTGAAGGCCAGACGCGGGCTTTCAGCATCCGGGCCGACAATGTAGGCCTTGGTAATGTTCGAGCCGAGCATCTGCCTCAGCGTCGCCCATTCGCGTTGCTGACGACCGAGGGCTTCCAGGTCCTTGGGCGGTTCAACCACGACTTCGTCGCCGCCGGCGCTCTCGATGACAACGAACCGCCGGTCGGTCCGGCCGTCCGTGACCGTCGGAATCGGCGCGAGGTTCAACGCCTTGGGGCTCAGCAACCGGTCGTTCTCGACCAGTACGATCACCTCGCCCATTACTTTCTCTTGAAGTTCCAGACTCACGTTAAGCGGCCCGCCTTCTTCGGCCGAGGGCTTGATCGTCTTCTGTCGAAGCTTGGGCACGCTTATGCGGCAGTCGGCCATGGAAGCCGGCAGACTGAACGACAGCCGGTCGGTTCCTGCGTGGCGGACGTTGTACTTCAGAACGATCGTCTCCTTGACGATGCGGTCGGTCACCTGGACGTTGGTCACGGTCGTGCAGCTTACCAGCGGCTTTCGTTGCGTAAACAGCAGCGTGCCGCCGTAGTCGGCGCCCTTGTGACGCAGGGCCAGCCGCGTCAGTTCGCGCTGGCCCGGGTTGAGCCATCCGTATAGGCGGTCGGCCAGTACACTTTCGCAGTTGCGCAGTTCGCGGGCTTCGACCATGACCTCCGGGTTGACCTGCACGGCCGTGTCGCCCGACTGTCGCTGAACGTCCAAGAGTTCGAACGTCGGCAGCGCAAGTTTATCGATGGAACCCGGCTTTCCGAGCGTGCCAGTCAGTCGCACGGCCACTTGGCCCTGTTGCCCGTCGGCCAGATAGACGCTCAGCAGCCGCCCCTTTTCGTCTTCGGTGATAGCCCAACGATGTTGGCCGGGATAGATGACCTGTTCGAGCTCAAACCCCTCGGGAAGATAGGCTTGCACTCGGAAGATGGGCCGGCCGGACACGTCGAACAGTAATTGCGTTTCCAAACTTCGTGTGTACTCACCGAAATAAAGAATACTCTGCACGTCGGCCGTAACCCGGGCTTTTGTGGCCTCGGCCGCCAAGCCGATCTTAAACGGCGTGGACGTGAAACGATATGCCTGGAACGAGCGGATCCCCAGGGCTTTGTCCTTGTCGCGGGTCAGTGGGCCGAAGGTGGCCTTGGGGTCGGACAAGTTGGTCCGTTCGACGCCGCTGGAATCGGTTGCCCGAAGTTCCAGAAGCGGGCTGTGGCGAATCGTGATCGTGCCCTCGTGCAAGGCCGCGTCGGGAACCGTTACGGCCGGGACCTCGAATCGGGCCATGTCTTCACTGCCGACGGCCCCGCTTTTCGACAGCCGCAGCATGAGAGTCTCGCTTTCCGTGGCGGTGCCAAGCAGCACCACGTCTATCGAGTGGCGACCCTCCTCGCGGCGCGATTGCCAACCGCGAACGTTGCCGCCCCTGACCGTTTCGACCATATATTCGGGCGGGACATTGACGGTGAACTGCTCGCGCTGGCCGCGGGGGAATTCCAGTTTCACACACCAAAGCATTCGCAGGCCGTCTTCTTCGATGTCGAACAGGCCCTTGCTCTGGGCGGTCAAACTTCTATCGACCTCTCCCTCGGCGACCTTGGGCCGCCATACGAAGTTCAATAATCCGCAGCGGGCCACCGTCAGCGAGTTCAGCGCGGTGGTGATCGTTTCGTCGGGCTTCTCGGTTTCGTAGCTCTGTCGGTCGGAAATATTGCCGATTCGCAGTTCGGTTTGCGGCTTGGGAACGGTAATCGCCAGCGAAGTCGCGCCCGCGTAGGGCAGATTGCCGCGAACCACGCGCCAGCCACCCTGTCGCGTTATGGTCATTCGCGCGGAGAACTCCAGCGTATGACGACCCTTGCCTTCGACGTGCAACGTGGCCAACGCGGCCGGTGGTTGCACGCGCGAGACCTTTTGCGCTGCCTGTTGGGTTTTGTTATTCGGGCGGACAATGCTCAAGCGAGCCTGCTTGCCGTCGAGCTCGGCGCGGGAAAGGACGCCGCCGGCCAGCGGCAGCGGGATGCTGACGAACTCGTCGGTGAAGACGTCGATCTGCATCGTGCCGTCGACCAGTAGATACTCGTCGCCCTCGGCCGTGGTCGTGTATGAAACGCCGGCCAGCGAATAGGGCACCGGGGCCTTCGGCTCGCCGATCTTCTTATCCGGATGGGCCCGATTCCAAAGCTCGACATATTGAGCATAAGGCACCAGCATTCGGTCGGCGTCGCGGATGCCGTCTTTCGATTTCGGGTCGTAGGGCAAAACAATGGCGTCCTCGGGCAGCGAGACCTTCGGCAGCGTCTCGACGGCCTCGATTACATATCGCCCCAGTTGGCCGACCGTCTTCGGCGCGGGAGCGACGTTTTTCGACTGGGCCGAAGCCAACCCACCCGTTACGGCAACCAACAGCAGGGCCGCGGTGGCCGATTTCAGATTCTTCGAGGAAAGCATGCGTCCCAAGGCACTCAGGAATCGCGAGCAGACTTTGCGCAGCAGGGCCAGCAGGAGGTAATAAGGCACGAGCAGACTGGCCGCGAAGAAGGCCATATTGCATACCCAGGCCACGGCCGTGCTGTCGACGGCCAGCGGAATCAGCGTGGCCAGCAGCAACACGGCGATGACGAAGCGGCACTTCACGCGAGCGGACCGGTTGCTCAGCACAACGCCCGCCAACACGACCAGCATGGCAAGGCCCAGGCCTAGGATTCTGAATCTCTGGCGATTGGCCAGCGTGACGCTAAGTCGCGGCTCGACGCCCAGGCTGGCGAACTTGATCTCTTGCCCACCGGCGGTTGCCTGCTGGGCCAGGGTTATTTTCAGGCTCTGTATTCCTCGCAAGTTGTTGCGGGATTGCGATCTTCTCGTCGGCGGCAAGAGTTCCCCGCCTCCCTGTTCGCCTTCGGCCTTTTCGTATTCGGGTTTCTGCACAATCAGCGTGGGTGGCAGGTCCTTTGCGTCGCCCGGCCCAAAGGGAGTCGCGGGCTTCTTCTCGGCACCGTCCTTGTCCGTGCCGGGTTTGAAATCACCGTAGCCCGGCGCGATTCCACTTGCGCCGGACGGCGCCTCGTCGATGGTCGGCTCCGTAACGGCCGGTTCCACCGGGACAGGTTCGGTGGCCGGTTCCTCGGCGGGCGGGTCTTCGGGAACCACTTCCGTGGCCGTTTCGGGCACCTCGACAACTTCTTCCAGTTGCTCCATCTCTTCCGCCATGCCCTCCATTTCGTCAATTTCCTCTACCGTCTCGGCGGCCGGTGGCACCGCCCATTCATCGCTGGAGCCGTAATAAGTGCCGTCTTTGCCTCGCATTCTGGCATTGCTGCGGTTGGCGGCCTTGGAGACCTCTTGGGCGGCGCGCATCAATCCATAGCCGTTGATGCCGCCGGCCGCTTGGTACATCGCCCCGGCCACGTAGACGGCGGCCGGAAGCGGACGCTCAAGGTCGGTCGTCTCAAGCGTGCCGGCGCTGTCGGTCACTTCGTAGCCGGGGGGAACGAACAGATTCCACGACAGATCGGCCAGCGGAACTTCCACCTTGTTCTTATCGCTCGACGGCAACAGCAGCCGCGGAGCGGGTACGTCGATATTGCCCGAGAAGCCGACCGGCTCCAGCGGCGTCTCGTAGACGAACTTCAACTGCCGCGCAGTCCCGCCGGCGGTGGCCGGAAGACTTACCAACAGACTGTCGCCCTCGCGCTGCGGCTTGATCGGCTTGCCGTCGACCTGGGCCGACCACAATTGCGACTCGGCCGGAAGCTTGACCTCCAGAAGCAGGGCCTTGGTGCGCAGGCTGAAACGGGCTTCCGTCTGGCTGGGTCCCTCGGCCGACAGATGCGTGTTCAATATGGCATTCTCCACGATGGCCGTTTGAATCCCGTAGCCGGGATGGCGAAAAACGTCGATAGCGACGTCGGCCGTCTCGCCCACGAAACCGAAAACGCCGAGCAATCGGCGGCCCGGTCGATAGTCGGCGTCGACCAACTCGCCCACGTCCTCGCGGCGGGCTTTGGTCTTGACCTGTACGTCGAGTTCCACGTTACCCTCGACGGCGACCACGCCCGACTGATAGGCCACGCCCTCGGCGCGTACCACGGGCAAGGCGAAGTCCTTGGGCTCTTGATTGGGCAGGCGTTTCTTGAAGTCGACCGCCAGCCGCAGCGTTCCCCGCGTGGGTTGCGCCAAAACGGCCGTCCAAACGCGCCGCCCTTCTTCAACCCGACTGTCGTATTGCTTCAAACGCAAACCGTCCAGGCCGCGAATCGTCAAACTTTGCGGCGTATCCTCGGGCAATGAAAACACGAGCCGCCGGGTGCGAGCTTCGTCGACGTCGTATTCCAACTCGAAATGAGCCGAAAGGGCCTCGGGATTCACGCTCAGGAACGAATACGTGCGAGCCGTAAGCCGCGGAGTAGTGCGGCTTATCAAAAGCTCGGCCTCGTAGTCGGGTTTCTCGTATCGATAGGCCAAATTGGTCGCCACGCCGGCCAGACCGTATTGGGCCTTCTCAGATTCCTCCAGCAGTACGAGTTGCTGCGGATCGATCTTCTCGGGTCGCACGGTCATGTCGTCGCGAACGGCGACGGCAACCGCGCCGATGTCGCTGGCCGTGTCGGCCACGGTGAACCGGGGGAAGAAGATTCTCTTCTGCCGCCAATCGTCGAGCCAACCGGACGGCGTCCGTCGGGCTTGGAAATTAGCCTTGTACTGTTTACCGACCGGGATACCTTGCGGCACTTTGACGCGTATCCGCGATGGTTTGTCGATCTCGCCGTATCGCTCGAAGGCGAGCGGCTTTTCGTCCGCGCCGGTCACGCTCAGCACGTGCCAACCGGCGGGCACCGAGAAATCGAACCCGAACCGCTTCTCGACGCGCGGCAACATGGCCAACCCGCCGAGTATCTCGTGCTCCGCGTCGCTTACGACCAAGAGCAGATTCGTCGTGACGGCCATCTTCGCCGGCGGCTTCTTGAAACTGGCCGAGAGGCTGAAGTCGGGTTGCGGGGCGTAGTAAGCAACCACGGGCTGCAATTGGGGCGTGCCCGGCTCGACTCGTTGCAACGTTTGCGGCAACGCGGCGGCCAGAGTCGCGGTGCGAATGGCAATGAGCCCCTCGGCGGCGATCGATTCGGCCGAAAGCCGTTGCTGCATCAGCAGACCGACGATGGCCGTCTGGCTGACGACGTCCAGCGGTTCCAGTCGCGGCATTGTCCAATTGTCCAAATCGTTGGGCGTCTTGATCGCCGAAAGGCTAAGCAACACGTCGCCGGTGGTCGGCTCGCGAAGTTCGACCACGAGAATGCTGTCGTCGCCTTCCTCTTCGATCAGCCAACGGGAGAGCAGTTCGGAAGAAACTTCGGTGACCTTGAAACCTTGCGGTAAGCGAAAGCGGAAACGGTCGACGGCCTTGTGTGGTACGTCGAGCGACACGGTGGCGTGCAGCTTCTCGTACGATTCGGTTACTTCGTCGATCAAAACGCTTCGGGCGATGACCGCCTCTTGCTTGCGGCGCAGGTGGCTGTTGAGCGTCATCACCAGCGCGGTGCTGTCGGGGTTGGGAAGCAAGCGGAAACGGGTGACGCCGGCCTCTTCGTCGACCTGGCGGCTGACCACGGTGGCGCCGCTTTTGATCTCCACGTCGCCGGGGATCGTCAAATTCATGGACGCGACCGGGGGACGCGGCAAGCGGAAGTTCAAGACTTGACGCGCGGCCGTTACTTGTAGCGGCGTTACCATGCGAAGCGTCAGCTCGTGCCGACCCTTGCCGCGGACGAAGAGTTTGACGCCCGAGCGTTCGTCGCCGCCAATGGCCGCCGGCTTGCCGTCGAGTTTGGCTTCCAACAGCCCCACACCGCCGAGGTTCAGCGGCACCGCGTGCAGGCCGTCTTCGAGCACGTCGATTTCCAGCCGCCCGCTAATGTGCGAGCGTTGTGCTTTAATATCAATCGAATAGTCGCCGGAAAGCATGGTGGCCGCCAGGGGCGCATGGCTTTCGGGCTTAGTCTCCGCTTCCTTGAGCAGAGCCTCGTACTCCTGGCGCGAAAGCAGCATCCGCTTGGGTTGCTGTTGCAGGAGCACGTTGAGGTCTTCAAAGGGCACGAAAATCTCGCGCCGCGGGGTTTCCGTTTTGGCCTTGGTTGCGTTGCCGTCGGCCGCGCGAGCGGATGGCCAGTGGACGAGTGAAACGGCCGTGACCGCCAGCAGCATTAACGCTCTTGTCCACGGGGGACGAAGGTGAGTGTATTGCCTACGCATTGGTCTCACCTCCTTCCTCGTCGGATTTCTTCCCGGCCGAGTCCTTATCGGCGGGTTTCTCTTCGCTCGGCACCAACTCGGCCTCCGCCGATTCTTCGGTGCCGGAGTCGGATTGAGCCTTGACCTTTTCGAGCAACGTCGACAGGCCGAGCTTGCTACCGGCCATGGCGGAACTCAATCGCATGAGGAACACGACGCCCCAGACGACCGCCACCACGAAGATGGCCAGGGCAAGGGTGCCGTTTAGGACTTGCATTGCGAACAGAGGGCAGAATACGCCGATGAGCACGACGGCCACGATTGCGGAGCCGACGGCCAAGGCCCGGCCTCCTAGTCGAACCGGCAGCAGCAACAGTCCTCCGATCAGCACCAGGGCGAACACGGCCCCGTGCAGCCAGGTTTCATTGGCCGTTTTGAGACAAAGCGTGCCCTCGGGTGGCGGTGCCGGAGAACGGGTGGAAAAGACGTAAAGCCGCCCGTCGGTTTGGAACGAATCCATGGGATCGCCGCTGGCGGAGACTCCTTCGGTTACCCAGTTGATGAGGTTCCTGGCCGCCTCCTCCTTGTTTGAACCATTGCGGGGAACGGGCCGCCAATTCAACATCGGATCGAGGAACCAGCGGCACTCGTCCGTCCAATTGCCCGACTTGCCCATTAGCGCCAACTCGTTGGGCAGGTACACGCATTGGTAAACTTTCTGCACGGCCGGTTCCATGGGAAACTGCGGCAGCGGTAGCGAAACGGCGTCGCCGGGGAACGTGTAGCGAAGTTCCAACAGGAACGGTTTGTCCGCCTGCATGTCGACCAGCGGCACGAAATACTTGGTGCCCTCGGTCTGGAGCGAAACCACACTGCCGTTTATCATGGCCGGCTTGGTGTCGAACTCAACGCCGTCGGGAAGCTTCACTTCGATTCGCTGTCGGGCACTTCGCATGCGGTACAAGGCCTGCACGGCGACTTGCTCGGAGCGGGTAACGACCATGCGGACCAAGGCCCGCTCGATCGACGTTCGCTTCACGTCTTCGAGCTTGTAACGGGTGGCGGTGACGGCCAGTTTCCAATCATCGTGGAACTCGAATGCTAGGGCGGCATCGGGCACCGTCGCGCCCGGCATCAGATCCACCTTGGGATCGATCTGCCGCAGGGCGGTCGGTTCGCCTTCGGGCTGGACGTCGACCGTTTCGACCTTGGCCAACACGATCTGGCCCCATGCGCGGTCGATACCGCGCGGTGAAAGTCGCGGTATCTCAAGCGTGACGCTCTTGCCGACCTCCAGTTCCTTCAGCTCCTTATCGTCTTCCCAGGAAAGCACGATGGTACCCGAGCCGAGCAATTCCGACTCGCCCGCGAAACTCCAGGCCACGCAACCCTCGGCCAGATCCTCCGGCGCCGGGGTGATGACCTTCTTTCGTATGGCGGGTGTTTCGTTCTGTATGAGGTCGGCAACCTGCTGGGGTACGTCGACGCGTAGCGACTCGATACCGCTGTACAAAACGTTGTAGAACAATTTCGCGTTGTATTTAACCACGCCGTCTTCGATCCGCGCGGTGAGCAATTGGCGAACGTTGACCCTCGGCTTGCGGCGCTCGGTGGCCAGTGCCAGCTTGGTGGGCTCCTGCGTATAAGCGAACGCCAACACGGGCCGCACGCCGGCCGGTTTCCGCCCTCGGTTGACGGGGACGGTCTCCACGGCCGCCTGGAAGGAAACGGCTCGCAGGCCTTCCAACTCGCCCGGGTTAACCTGCAAACTCTCCGGCGAGTAAACCAGCAACCGCCCGGCCGCTCGTTCAACTGTTTCGGCGACAACAGTCGGAATGCCCAGCGGGATGTCGACCGTCTTGCCGGTTGGCGTCAACAGGTCGGGTTGGTCGAGTTGCTTCTCGAGCTGGACGACCAGAGCCACTTTGCCCAGGGCCTTCTCAGCCAGGTTTACCACCAGCCGGGTCTTCTTCTCGCCTTCAAGATGCCGAGTCAACACGCGAACCGGTCGGGCGTCGCCGATCTGGCGGCCGCTGACCTGACGCAGTTCGTATCCCTCGGGCACGTCGATTTCCAGGCGGAAGATGCCCGCCTTCTGAATCGTGTATATCGTTGTCATGTCGAGCGATAGTTTGTTCGGCTCTAGATAGGCCTCGACCAGTGAGTCGGCCAGGATGCGGGGCTGGACCTTTTCGATGTCGAAAGCCAACTGGAAGGGCACCGTGGCGTAGCGATATGAGAAGTCCCACTTGGTCCTGGCGAGCGTCGGCGGCAATTCGGCGGCCCCGACCTGCAACAGGCCGGTGATTTCGACCGCCTCGGCACGCAGGCCGGACGCCACTTTGACGACGACTTCACCCTGTTGACGCTCGACGCCGACGGCTTTGACGACCGGCACGCCGACTTGGTCTTGCGGCTGGTCGCCGGCGAACTTCTCCAGTTCGACCATTACCTGTTGGTTTCCCTTGGCCGGCTCGAACAGTTCGGCCGTGATGCGCTGTCCGCCTTCGGTCTTCTCGACCGGCCAGCGGCGCACGTTGGCGTCGAACACGTTGACGACCTTGTGGTCGGCGGGCACGTCGATCACTAGTTTATCGAGTTCCGCGCGGCTGATCGTGTATCGCAGCAGCACGCGAGTGCGAATGACGCCTTCATCGATGCGGACTTGCTGCTCGGCATGCACGCTGGCCAGGGCTTCCATCCCGGCGGCGCCCTCCGACTTGGGTGTCCAGTCGATTGTGACCAAGGGGGCCGCGCCGACAAAGGCCAGGATGACGGTGCCCTTGGGCTCGGCTTCGGTTTCGGCGGCGGGCTCATCCGTTTCCGGTACTTCAGTGGCGGCGATCATGGGGTGGATGTTTACCTTCACGCCCGGCTGGTCGACGCTGACTCGCCAACGGCTGACCGGGGCCTGGGGCGCTTGGAAGGCGACCTTGTTCTGGCCGGGTGTTCGCGTGATGGCTTTGGAGTATTCGAGTTTCAACTCGATCTGTTTCGGCTGCTTCCCTTTGTTCTCGACCAGCAGTTTGTAACCCATGCCGGCCTGGCCGATGATTCTGGCCGGCTTGCCGTCGATGGTGGCGGAAGTTATGGCTGAGTCGCCTAAGCGCAACGGCACTTCGTTCCAGCCCTCGGTCAAGATCTCGATCTTCAGCAAGGCCTTTACCTTGACCACGTCGTCGGCCACGGTGGCTTCGTTTTCGATTTCGCCGATGACCGCGCCCACCGGCGGTTTCGGCTCGACCGGCTTGACGTTTTTGTCCCGGGCCGCTTTCCAAAGTTCCTGGAACTTTTCGTACGGGATGAACACCCCGCGGCCGTGTTTCTCGAACACTCCTTCGAGTTTTTCGTAAGGAATGTAGATGGTCTGCTCGCGAAGCGGCACTGCGTCGTCGTCCTTGTCGGCCTTTTCGGCGTCATCCTTTTCAGCATCATCGGTTGTTTCGACGGGAGCCGCGTCCGGTGGCGTATCGGACGTTTGGGCAAACGTCGGCGCGGCGAAAATTGTCAGTGCCGCAAGCAGAAAGAGAACTGCCATAAAGAAACGGGGAAGCCGGGAATACATCGCTATCTCCTCGTGAAGAAGGGAAGGTTTTTCTCGGGGAAGTGGTCGTCGATAACCGCCGATTCGTCGGTCGCGACGGGATATTTTGCGTGTTCGGAAACTCTTCAGTCATTCCGCCGCGCGACGAGCGACTCACATAGCCCTTCACCCGCCGTGGCGGGGGGTGGGTGCGCACTTTTCGTGTGTGCTTCGCAAGTATAAGACTTATGACGAGCGACGGGCGGAAAAGGTTCGCTGGTGAGGATTAAAAGGATCAGGTGCCCCCAATGTGGCTGTGCATTACCCGTCGCGAACACTCATATCGTGGGGGAAGACGATTGGGATGAAGCGGACTTCACGTTGGCCAAGGCCAAACGGTTCGCTTGCTCGATCTGTAGCGTCGTGTATAAACCGGACGAGGGTTCGGTTTGCTTTTGTTTGACAGACAAGGAGCATGGCACCCGGCTTCATTGTGTTGCTCAACGAAGTTCCACACCAAGGAAATACCGTGACCATGAAACGATGGCGACTTATTCTGCTGTTGGCGTTGCTTCCCGCCGCTTGGTTTGGCGGTCGGGCGATTGTCGAACTGTGGTTCAGCGTGCCTTCGTTCGGCAGCGGGCCGGCCGGGCCGACGGTCGATGTCGAACCGTTCAAGCAACCTTGGACCGATCGCAAGGTGCTGCTGCTGGGCGTCGGCGACAGTGTCACGGCCGGCTTCGGCATCGACGAGGATCATTCCTACTTCGGCCGTCTGATCGCTAACCCCTTCGATGAATACGACGACATGCGGGGAATCTGCCTGTCGGCCGTGCTGCCGAATCTTCAGTCGCGGAACATCTCCGTATCGGGCAGCACTTCGTTGCACCACGTGGACCACTTGCGAAACAAATTGGAGGTTCAGCCCGACGACATCTTCGGCCTGGTCGTGATGACCAGCGGCGGCAACGACATCATCCACGACTACGGCCGTTCGCCGCCGCGGGAAGGGGCCATGTACGGCGCGACTCTCGAAGAGGCCGAGCCTTGGATCGCTAATTTCGAGAAACGTTTGAGCCTGCTGATCGACTTGATCGAAGAGCGTTTTACCGGCGGGTGTCTAATCTTCCTGGCCGACATATACGACCCCAGCGACGGCGTCGGAGACCCACAGAGCGCGCGGATGGAGCCGTGGCCCGATTGCCTGAAGGTCCACTCGGCCTATAACGAAATCATTCATCGTCTCGCCGCCGAGCGGGAGTCGGTCCGTCTGGTGCCCATGCACGCGACGTTCCTCGGCCACGGCATCCACTGCGGCAAGCCGTGGAGCGAACACTACGACGACGCCGATCCGCATTTCTGGTACAACACTAACATAGAAGACCCCAACCATCGCGGCTACGACGCACTGCGAAGGATATTCCTGTTGGAGATGGTCAAGGCGATTGATGATATCAAGGGAAAGCAGTGATGGATACCAAGTGGTTGACGCCGGGTGGCCCAGATAGCTTTGCTATCTGCGCGGCGAAGCCGCAAGAGGTTCCGTGAGGATTGTGTGGATCGTCTCCCGTTGTCTTCAGGGAAGGCGACATCCAGGTTCTCGAAGTGGCTGTGGTTGTTCGAGGGACCCAACCTCCGCCAAGACCTCCTGTGCCTTTTCTAGGCTTGTCAACAGGTAATATTTGGGGAACGGTGTCTCTGTATATCCATACCGGGATCGGGTGTTCTTTGCTCAGGGGCAGGAACTGTCAACTCGGTACGACGCGGGGTTG
>Ga0180431_10006661_pt1 | contig 13659 bp, 10 predicted proteins | sample SS_ome_11_FD_132459 | JGI IMG/M metagenome (GOLD analysis project Ga0180431, IMG submission 132459) | Hypersaline lake sediment archaeal communities from the Salton Sea, California, USA - SS_1_MS_1 metaG | ecosystem: Environmental > Aquatic > Non-marine Saline and Alkaline > Hypersaline >... | reverse complement strand
GGGCTCGGTTTAAAAAACGCCTCCAAAAAACTAAAATATACACGCGCAACTCCGGCAAGTTACAGGCAATGGAGACTTTTGAAAAAATATGGAAAAAAATCCGGTGTTTTAAAGATAAGAGAGCCCTCACTGGAAAGCAAAAATGTCGTTGATCTGAGCATATATTTTACAGAATATGAAGCGTTGGTTCAAAAAATAGATGAAGATGTCAAGATGGCCGGTCAAACCAACGATGAGATGACTACTTGCGGGCTTAACAAAAATGAATGCTGTTTACGTTATTTTGACCTCCAACTAATAGAGGTGATTTACCTGAACAATAAAATGAACCGGACATTAAAAAGTAATGAACGGTTGGAAGTCATTCAAGAAGCCGTCCAGGTTTATAAAAAGACAAGAGCCTTGCATCGTAATTTGGATAATAAAGGAAATGATCCTGAGGTAAACAAAAAGAATTTGATTGCCGCCTACAACAAAGAGAAGATTTTGTGTCCGTTGAACAGAGGGTCGAAATGCTGCCTGTACGACTACAGACCCATAAGGTGCAGATGTTATGGTATGCCCGAAAAGCGGATTGATCTTAATTTCGTCAACACCATGCTTTCTGATATCTCCCGAAATGTCTTCTTTGCATTTTCAGGATCATTTCTTGAAAAAGACGCCCTTACTTTTTCAATGGCGGAAACGGTTTCAGGGAAGTTTGTACAAGAATATTTTCATTACCTGGCCTATCTGGCCACCGGTTCAACCGATTAATCTTTTAACACATCCGCCACCTTTTCCTCCAACTCATCCTTGTCTATGGGTTTAACACAGTATTCGCTTGCACCCAGCTTTAAGGATTCCCGTGCAGTCTCTATGGTCGGATAACCGGTCAGCATAATAACACGTATTGAAGGAGTTATCTTTTTAAGCTCTTCCAACACCTCGACACCACTAATCTTTTTTAACTTAATATCTAAAATAGCAAGATCTATCTCATTGGATCGAGCATAATTCAGAGCCTCTTCCTCTTCAGTAAATGTAAAAACCTCATGCCCTTTTCTTTGTAGAATTCTTTTGATGAGATTTACAGCGTCCAATACATCATCCAATGCCAATATTTTCGCCATTACCTTCTCTCCTTTTATATTCTTATACCATCCCCTTTATTACATACGACCGGCAACGGGTAAATGAATGATAAAAACAGCACCTGGATTATCCACGCCATTTTTTTCGTTTGCTAACTGTGCCGGACTTTGGACTTCTATGGTTCCGCCATGCTCCTTGATAATACCAAAGGTTACCGACAATCCCAGACCCGTGCCTTTCCCGACCCCTTTTGTTGTAAAAAAGGGATCAAAGATTTTTTCCATATTTTCAGATGCAATGCCTGTACCCGTATCGGCCACAGAAATGATCATCTCATTGTTGTGTTTATTAAAACGGGTTGTAATACTTATGGCGCCGTCGCTTCCAATGGCATCATAGGCATTGTTGAGCAAGTTAACGAAGACTTGTTTGAGCTTTTCTTTGTCTCCCATAACCGGAGGTAAACTTACGCCATAATTTCTTTCGATAATCACCCGTTCCAATTTATAAGTATGTTCGACAACAGCGACCACTTCTTCAATGGATTGATTTATGTCGAGGGGGGTCACAATACTTTCCATCGGCCTGGAAAATCTCAAAAGATCAGCCACAATTTTACGGCATATTTTTGTTTGTTTCTCAATGGTCTTGATATCTACATATATCTGGCCATCCTTTTCCACATCTTCAAGTAGAAGTTGGGCGTATCCCAAAATGATACCCAGAGGGGTGTTAATCTCATGGGCGATACCCGCGGCCAACTGTCCTATGGACTCCATCTTCCGTGCCTGGGTAAGCTGTTCCTGAACCCGTTTGAGTTCCGTAATATCCCGCCCGCTGCACAGAAGCCCTGCGACATTGCCGTCCGCTTCAAAAACGGGAATTTTTACCACATGGAGCCATTTTTCACCTTTGGAACTCGAAATTTTTTCTTGTTTAATTAGAGGGTTGCCTGTATCGAATATGGCCCGGTCCTCTTGACGATAGATTTGGGCCAGCTTCAAAGGAAAGAGGTCAAAGTCGGTTTTCCCGACGATTTCATCTTTTTTTTTGCCAACTATTTTGCAAAATGCCTTGTTGACGGACCGGTATACGGATCGATGATCCTGCAGTGATACGAAATCGGGAATAGCATCCAGTATGGTCTGAAGCAATTCTCTTTGTTCATTTAATATTTTTTCTGCATGCTGCAAATCAGAAATATGGACTTTTAACGATTGTGTCATGGTATCGAAACTTTCGGCAAAACTCTGAATTTCATCCCCCGAGCATTTTCGGTAAACCAGACAATTCTTACAACTCGTAATCTTTTTGGCATATTCGCCTTCGACACAAGTTGGGCACAGGGTGCCCGCAATGTACCAGCAACGAAGATGTAAATTTCCGTATGCAGGGCACTCCTGTTTGTTACAATTCATAATGTCCCAGCAGTTCTTCTTTAATACCGGCGCGGTATGTATGTCCAGATTGCCCCGCAATGCCTGTTCTGATGAGTCCTGAAGGATTTTGATGCGCCGGGTCACGGGACGGGCAAGGAACGTCACTACAAATCCGGCAATTAAAAGGACAAATCCGGTGGACAGGAATGCACTAAGCATGATGCGGTTTATGGCTTTCTGGACTCTAGTTCGAAGCAGTCCCAGGCGTACGGTTCCAAGGCGGTCCTCACCGATAAAAACAGGAACAGCATAATCATAAATAAGCTGCTCGCCGGTATCCAGCAGTCGCATCGAAAATTTCTGGTGATCTGAGACGCTGTTCGCAGTTTTTAACTCCACCGGGAAACCGCCTTTAAACGTATGAACAAGGGGTTTTCCGCTATGGTCCAGGACAAAGATATAGAAAATATCATCACTGAGCTGGACGGTTTTATCAACCAGGGTCTTCATTCTCAAAAAATCCATGGCCAGAATGGGTTCTGTTACGCGGGCAGAAAGATTAACACCAATGGAAACACCGCGATTTCGGTTCTCTTCCAATAGAGATTCTGTCATGACCCTGCTGACAACAAACAAGATGACAATTCCCAGAAGCAGGAGCAGAGAAAACATCCCAAAATAAATCTTGCTGCGTAATCCCAATTTCATTATTTTTCCAAACTTATTCCCACCCTGGCAGCCAATTCTCTTATTGGGTTAAAATCTTGATCTTCTGAAGGTATCACTCTGACGAAATCGGCCATTTCTAATATGTGTTGGTGCTCTTCTTGACTAACATCAAGCGTCAATAGTGCTTTTCTGACTTTTTCCACAATCTTTGGGTCTATACCCGCCCTGGCAGCATAAACCCAGCCCGGATACCAGCGGGTGTTGGCGATGACCCGAATTTCATTGATATCTATTTTATCCGCAACCACATTCAGAGTTCCTTCCCGGATGGTGCCCACATCGTATTTCCCGGCATAAACCGCCAGAACCACTTTTTCCTGCTTGCCACCGGGACCGGGCGCAAAGGCAATTTCGCTGAAATCTGTTTTTTGAATACCGTGGTCAATAAAATGACCCAAAGGGTAAAGATAACCGCCGGCGGAAGTGGAATCCACGGCTAACCAGCTTTTGCCACGGCAATCGGCGATTGTCTTAATGAGCTGGTTGTCGGCCCGGCAAATGATCTGGCCCCGAAAATTTTCCTGGTTATAAATTTCGGCGATACGCGCAAAAGCTTGTGCCCCGTATCGGTGAGCAATTTTGATATATATAAATGGATTCGAATAAGAGATATCAATCTTACCCTGACCGACCATGGTCATGTGCTGGTCAAAAGTGTCCGGGAAGATCTGTTTGATATTGAAACCCGTTTCCTTGCGCAAAAATTCTATTAGCAGGTGGTGTCGTTGATAGGAAACCGTATGGGAATATTGCGGAAGATAGGCGTAGGTAATGACATCTGCGTCTTCTTTGAGGCTTACCTGTTCTTTTTTGCTCAAGTCAACTTTCATTGCCGGCTCCTCCTCACTGCAACCAACAGATATAAAAAAGCAGATCAGGATGACGCTGAAGATTTTTTTGGGCATTTTGAAATTTCTCCGCCGCGATTTACAGATTGGGGGGTATAAAGACGATTGTAGTTACCCTCATTTTTTTCTAAAGGCATCCGCCTTTATATTATACCGACGCATTATTTGCTGTAACGCCTGACGCTCTATCCCGCAGGACCGGGCGGCCTGTGTTACATTACCGTTGTTTGCCGCAAGAAGATTGCCGATATAGCCGGCATTAAAGTGGTACAACGTCTGCTCTTTGGCCTCCTTATAGGGCAGTTGTTGAAAAGAATGCTCCATACTTGGACCATCTGGCAGAATTTCACTAAAATCAATGTCACGAGGTCTGATTTCATCGGTAGTAGAAAATAATATTCCCTGTATAATAACATTTTCCATTTCCCTTACATTACCAACCCAGGGCCTTTTTAAAAAGAGATTCATCAATTCCGGAGACAGCCTTTTTAAAGGTTTATTTAATTTAACGGAGTGTTTTTCCAATAAATGGTTGGCAATCAAAGGGATATCCTCGGGACGATCCCTTAACGCCGGCAGCTCAATGGACAACACATTCAAGCGATAATAGAAATCTTCTCTGAACTCGTTCTTTGATATTTTTTCAGGCAAGTTCTGGTTTGATGATGCAATGATCCGGACATCCACCCGGATAACCCGGGTATCTCCCAATGGCTTTATCTCTTTTTCCTGCAAGACCCGCAGCAGTTTGGTCTGGATAGTGGGGCTGATATCTCCGATTTCATCTAAAAAAATAGTTCCGTTATGGGCCTCTTGGAAAAGGCCTGTTCTGTTTTGGGTGGCATGGGTAAAGGCCCCTTTTTTGTAACCGAACAGTTCACTTTCCAGGATATTCTCCGGCACCGTAGGACAGTTTACCGCCACATAAGGGCCCCGACTGCGGTTACTCAGAGCGTGAATCGCTCTGGCTGTCAAATCTTTTCCGGTGCCGGTTTCACCGGTAATAAGCACCGTTAAATCTGTTTTGGCCACTGTCTGGATGGTTTCGTAAACCTTTTTCATTCGGGTGCTCTTGCCCACCAGATCCTGGAATACATGAATACCCCAGCATTCTTTCTGAAGTCTCAAGTTTTCACGTAAAAGGGTGCTTCGTTCAAAAGCCTTTTCGAGTCTCAACACCAGGGCGTCATGATCAAACGGCTTGGTAATAAAATCATAGGCGCCGTTTTTCATGGCTTCAACCGCTACGTCTATACTGCCAAAAGCCGTCATCATAACCACCGTGACGTCAGGTGTATCCCTTTTTATTAATTCCAGCAGTTCAAGCCCGTCCATACCCGGCATTTTGATATCAGCCAAAACCAGATCAAATCGTCTTTCTGCAAGCACCTTCAGTGCCATTTCTCCTGATGAAGCCGTTTCAACCTTGCATTCCAGCGCAGGTTCCAGGCTTCGTTTAAGGAGCTTTTGCATATCTATTTCATCATCAACTACCAAAATTGTTCTATCCATTGGTTACCCTCCCAGATTCCTGGAAGCCGCTGTTAGAACGACAGTAACTATAGTACCCTTACCCGGCTCGCTTTCCACAAAAATATTACCACCATGATTTTTTATAATCCCGTAGCTAACAGAAAGGCCCAAACCGGTTCCTTCTCCGGTGGGCTTGGTTGTAAAAAAGGGATCGAATATACGGGATATATTCTTTTTTTCGATACCATACCCCGTATCAGCGATCTTGATAGAAACCTGCTTGGTTGAACGGCTGTATTCGGTTGACAATCTGATGACACCTGATTCTCCAACCGCGTGCTTTGCGTTCATGATAAGATTCATGAGCGCTTGCTTTATTTTCTTTTCATCCAGTAACAGCGGAGGGATATTCATATCATAGTTTTTTTCAATTTCTATGGTGTACAGTTCAGAATGGTGTTGAATAAAGTTTAATACCTCATCCATGACTTCATGGATTTTAATTTCCTCCTTTTCAGTTTGCGAGCTTCTGGCAAAATTGAGCAAGTCTTCCACAACCGATCTGCAGTTCTTGGCATGTTTTTCGATGATTTTAAGATCGGAATATCTTTCGCTTTCAACATCTTCATCTCTTATAAGCAATTGCGTATATCCGAGAATAATTCCCAGTGGATTATTGATTCCGTGGGCAATACCCGCCGAAAGCTGTCCGATGGACGCCAGTTTGTCTGTCTGGGCCATCCGGTTTTCGATTAATTTTTTTTGGTCAATATTTTTCACCAGAAAATGTATGGTGTCTTCTGCTTCGGATGAACCTCTATCCAAACTTCCGCTGAGTAAACAGTGAATGTGACTATCGTCTTTGCGCCTTAACTCAAGTTCGAAACTTGAAATAAATTCCTTTTCTTCAAGGGTCTTCTGAATGGTTATCCAATCCGCATCCTTGGCAAAAACATTTTGAACATATTCTTTTGTATCAAAAAATTCGGATTTATCATAACCCAGCATTTTATATCCGGCAGGATTTATATTCACAATCAGCCCGTCTTTTTTCGAAACCAGGATCATGTCCTTTGACACCTCAAAAATACGGCGGTATTTGCTTTCGGATGCAGCCAGTGATTCTGTCCGCTTGGTTACCAGATCTTCGAGGTTTTGATTCAGATAAAAAAGTTTTTCATGGGCCAACTGTAAATCCTGTTTGTCTTTTAATACCTGCTGATGAATTTTCCATATGTGTTCAAAAAAAAGAGTGACGGATGCAACAAATACAAAGGTAAGCGTATTCATCGCTCCGCTAAAGGGGCGGATGGAGTCCCATATAACTTCATGCCCGGAAAATAAAAATTGATGTTTTAAAATATGTCCTGCGGATCGGGAGATGGCAAACGCTGCGAGCCCGAAACAAAGCCATAAAAGATACGTCCAGATGACGTTGTATTGGTCACTTCTCTTTAGCTCAAAGACGACCCCCAGACATAGGAAAGAGAGGATTGTCATCATGATTGAACCGACAACATCCACAAGCCAGATTGGGAAAAAGGGGAGGGTCATAACTATCCATTCCTCTGATTTTCCGGTGTTGTAATCTCTGAATGGCTTGTTTTTAAAAGATGCCTTAAACCGGAATACAAAAATAAAAGTGCCGGCACGCAAAACAGATGATCAAATTTTGCAAAATAAAACAGTATTTCAAGGCCCTTGCTGCCATTATCGGCACTTAGCTGAATATGCGACGAATCAATTTGCAGCACCTGAACTACGCCAAACTGGTCATCTAAAAGGTGCATCAAAAATGCATTTATATTCCAGAGGATCAAAAAGAACGCTGCGTATTGTATAAACCGCCATCCGGTTTCCTTGACAAGTTTTTTGTCCCGCAACCAGTGGATAAAAAAAACCATGGAAAACATAAAAAAGATATGGGCAATCTGGTGGGCATAAATTCCCTCTGGCGCACCATGAGATTGGGTGGCCAAGGTATGGTTCGGATTGATAACACCCCACGCAAAAATTGATAGAAAAAAAAATGCGATGTCAATTTTTTTTTTCATAGAACTTTTATATCAGGATTATATTCATATTTCAATTGGCCTTTGCAGCGTAGCCGGGGCAAACACATTTGAATTAGCATACGAAGAGAACGATCAACGACGGTGTGTTTCTGTTTCCAAAAGACTGAAACCCTTCAAGCCGTCAGTCGGTTATCGAGAGAAACACGCCGTCGTTATGCTAGACCGAAATCAAATTCGGATCTCCTGATATTGTAACCCCCTGTTTTTGAACAGTTAATCTTTTAATAACAAACCAAGCAAAATAGATTAACAGCAGGGACAATACAAACCATAAACCGGCTCCGACAAAAAACAGTTCTTGGTTTAACCATTTAACCTTAAAAATATATTCCTTTCCGAAAAGTGTTATAAGATTCTCAAGTTTGTATACTTCATTCACATAGGCAAAGAAGCAAAAAATAGGCAATAACCGGGTTGCGAGACTGATTAAAAATCCTTCAAGAAAATAGTCCCAATAGATCTGATTCAGTTTTGCCTGGTCTATGTTTTTGGCTAGGAGTTTGGCTTTCTCAGAATCATCACATTTTAATGCCTCCTGGCGAATATTAAACCAGTGTTCAAACTCCTTTTTTAATTCCCGGTATCGTTTGGTTTTAAATGTTCCGGTCAGAAATTTTGTTATAATCACCGTTAGTAATGCAATTGTGAATATAGTGAATGCCGGACCCAGAGCATTAAGGGGGGCGAATACCGCATCAAGAAGACTTGCGACGGAATGAAAAAAATCTATAATTTTAAACCATACAATATCTAAGAAATCTTCCATAGTTTGTCCTACTTTTCATAAATTGTTTATATCCAGATTTCGAGTTTGAGGAAGCGGAAGAACAGGAAAAACAGAACAATTGCCAATGCAATCTTCAGAGTTTTTTCACTGAAGAGCTTCTGAGCACGGCTTCCCAGCATACCTCCAACAAAACCGCCAATGATAATAGCAATAAAAATATACATGTCAGGCCAATATTGATTCACCGCATAGCCGATAAAAGAACCGATACTGGAGAAGCACGTCCCAATAAGGGCAATGGGTACCGCCACATACATGGGGAGGGCGGCAATGGTTGTCATGATAGGAACCAACAGGAAACCTCCGCCGATACCGAATGACCTCGCAATTATACCGACAAAAACGCCGATAATGCCGAAAAGAAGGGGGTTAATTGTAAAATCTTCCCCCCAGAACTTAAACTGATAATTGGTGAGGCCTGTTTTGACCGGTTCAATCTTGCCCATCACGGCGCTGCGCCCTTCAGCTTTAGCCCTGGCAACTTCTTCATTGAACTTTTTCACCATGGCCTTGATAGCCTTTCTTTTTTCCATGACCTTTGGTGTTAGTTCATACAGGGTTCTGATGCCCATCAGCACCACCAGAACGGCCAGCCACTCCTTGTATGATGACATGGGCAGATATTGGGTCGCATACTTTCCCAGCCATATGGAACCGAGTAAAATACCTGCGCCAAAGGAAAGGCCTATAGGCCATGCCACACGTCTTTCAACAATCGCATACCTATAAAATGACCCTAAAGGAGAAAACAAAGTTAACCCCACGTTTGATGATCGAAGAACGTTGGCCGCATTGATACCGATAGGACCCATGGTATTTACAACCATAACCTGGTAGGCTGACATGAGCATACCTCCGGCCGCGCCGATCATAGAAAACCAGGCACCCACAACAATAGCGCCAATGATAATCCATATCGGGTTCATGTAACGCCCGCCTCTTTTCAGCCAGAAACCCTTTGGTGCCAAATTATAAGACCCGATTTTAGCGCCGTTTATCGTAACATCAAACTTATAATTGGGAGGGGTGTGTCGAAAAGATTTAAAAGAAGCCTTAAATTTCCCTGTAATTTTGTCCAGATGGATTGACGTGCCCTTATCCCAATAATTCCCGGACTTGCCGAAATCTCCCATAACACTCCGTGCAAAGATGACGATTTTGCCTACTTTTGTCATTTCTTTGGTAACGGTATTAATGCCGTAATCGCTTTCATGCAGGAACTTAAAAAAATTCCACTGCTCTTTGGTATTCAAACCCGGCAACATGCTTTTGGCTTCAGCATCGAGTTCTCCAAACGGCGATAACTTGAACATGGTGGTTGAATAAATTCCACCCATAAAAGACGGGCCGCCAAATTTCTTATCAACTTTCTTGCCAAATTTACCCGGATCGGTTGTCACCATATAATAAAGAATAGGAACTGTTGTATCATTATTAAAACCGATTTTTTCGCCCTCTTTTTTTAATTTTATACTCTCATGAACACCGGTTGTGTCTTTAGGTGCAAAGGCCTCTTGAGATGAAACAGCGATGTAAAGATCCTGACCGGGATCAATGCTCCCCTCTATGGTTACCATGTCGCCGGCCCGGTATTCCGATGCGGAGATGGTGGCCGAAGGACTGCAAATGCCCGCACCCGTGATAATAAAAACCAAACTGATTGATAATAATACTATAAACAATAAAGACTTTTTCATTATTCTCCTCCTTTTAAATTAATAAAATTATTTGCCAGTATTGCGCCAAGTCCGCTAAGGACCGCCCCGATGGTCATTAAAAAAATTAACTCATTAATATAAATGGGATAAAAACCCATGAGATTGAAAAAAATGATATTTATGAACAAAACAGTAATGATGACCATCAGAATACCGGAGCCTACGGCGGAGATTCGTCTGTATTTTAAGCGATTGTTTGTCCTGTTTATCAGGTGATGCCCTGTTAATGCGGCATTGAAACCGATTATCCAGGGCAGAAGTTTTTCGATTGTACCGTAAGACATCAAGGTCGTAAAAAAAACTACAAGAAGCAGCGACCCCAAGCTCCCCACAGTGATAGAATAAGCAAATCTTTTGAATAGATTTGATTTATTCATTATCCGCAAACAAACATTTGTATATTCCATATGATTCGTAACCCTCCCGTTTCATCCAAATTTACCTCTTCTCATGTCATATGTTTGATCGCCGCAGGCGATAAAAAAAAACTGTAAACTGTAAAATGTATGTGAATATGTGTGACTGAATAGATACTTTCATATAGCAAGCTATATGCCACCGACATGCCGGCATGGCGATTAAAATAAACGAGATTTGAGTAAAATATAATTTATAATATTAAATCAATAAGATATCCTGAATGTTGAGGGAGGGGAAAGCGTTCCAACAATTTGTGTCAAGAATCTTGAAAACATGATGGACTGCCATAAAATAATTGCGCATACTTCTATTCAATTTATTAAATTTTAATTTCAATATGTTATGAGTGCAATAGAAATGTGTCAGTGCAATAAATAAAATGCATAAATTTAATCCTTTTTACAATTTTTCTGTGACATACGCGCCATGAAATTTGGCAAAGAATTCCTTTATCTTACTGAAAATAAAATATATTATTAGGCAATGAAATCCTTTCAAAAAAGTTGCTATAGGTGATCCTTATCGCTGGTATGAATATTGCTTTTCAATCCTTCGTATATTGAATGCCCTGTTTTAAAAGGAGTATGGTTTAGAAAAAAAACTATAACCGTTTTCTTTCGATTTCGATTATTATAATGTTATTAATAAATACGGAGGAATACCATGGAAAAAGAGGTATACAGCTTATGTTTTATGTGTTCCGTAAGATGTCCGATCAAGGTGCTGGTTAAAGACGGGCAAGTCAAATGGATAGAGGGGAATCCCCATGTGCCCGGCATAGAGGGAAGTCTGTGTCCCCGCGGTGCTGCAGGGATTTCTATGCTCTATGACAATGAAAGAGTGAAGTCACCCATGATCCGGGTTGGGGACAGGGGGTCCGGGCATTGGAAAAAGGCCAGTTGGGACGAGGCCCTTGATTATGTGGCGGATAAGCTGAAGCAGATCATTGAAGCGTATGGAGGTCATAGTGTTGCCATTGGCGAGCGCACGCAACTGGCGACCCATGTCACCAAAACGTTTCTGAAAGCCATTAAATCTCCGAATCATTTTACCCACGATGCGCTTTGCAAAGGCTCGGTAAATACGGCCTGTCGCTCTCTTTTCGGCTATACAGACGCCCAGATGGGCGTGGATTACGCGAATACAAAACATATTGTTCTATATGGCCGCAATTTGTTTGAATCCATCGCCGTCAAAGAAGTAAAAAATATGATGAAAGCATTGGAAAAAGGCGCAGAGATAACCTATATCGATCCCAGGGTAACCGTAACCGCCACCAAGGCCCGTCGGTACTGGCAGATCCGTCCGGGCACCGATCTTGCGCTCAACTATGCCCTTATTCATTTGATACTTAAAGAAAAGCTGTACGATGCTGAATATGTTGACAGATGGGTCTTGGGTTTAAATGAGCTGCAGGATTTTGTCCATCCATATACGCCGGAGTGGGCTGAAAAAGAAACCCACATTGCGGCCGGGGCAATCGTAGATCTGGCGCGGAGGATCAGTAAGGAAAAGCCCCATGTCATTTTTCATTTTGGCTACAGAGGAGCGAGTCATACAAATGAAATCTATATGCGCCGTTCTATAATGATTTTGAACGCTCTCATGGGGAGTGTTGAGGCAAAAGGCGGTTTCTTTTTCAAGAAAGGCCCGGGAGAAGTGGGGAGTGAGCCTGCAAGAAAGCTCACGGAACAAGAGTTTCCCGAGATTGATGTGCCCCGCTTTGACAAGGTGGGCACACCGGATTTCCCGCTGCCTGATCCCAACCACGGTGTGGCCCAAATGCTGCCACAGGCTATCCTGAATGAAGATCCTTATCCCATAAAGGCGTTTATTGCCTATCGTTTTGAACCCTTAATGTCCATACCGGATACGAATCTTACCAAAAAGGCTTTAGAGAAGTTGGATCTGATCGTCGCTATGGATGTCAATTACAGTGATATTGCATGGCATGCAGATGTAATTTTGCCGGAATCTACCTATCTTGAACGAACGGACTCTATCCAACAGGTTAATGGACTTAAGCCGCAGATGTTTTTAAGAAAACAGGCTGTACCTCCCCGCTATGATACCCGTGAAGGGGCAATGATCCTTAAACAGATCGGTGAGCGCATTGGCATCGGAGAAAATTTTCCTTATGAAAATATGGAAGAACTGGTGCGTTGGCAACTTGAAGGAACAGGCTTTACTTTAGAAGATTTTGACTTAAAGGGATTTGTCGCTTACGGTAAAAATCAGATTTTTTGGGATCGCAAAGAGGGACTTAAATTCAAAACGCCGTCAGGTAAAATCGAATTTAAATCATCCCTTTTGGAAAACGCGGGATTCGAATCTTTTCCGGCCTATGAGCCCATACCGTCGCCACAAAAAGACCGGTTCAGACTTGTGGTCGGTCGAAATGCCCTTCACACCCATATCTCGACGCAGAATAATCCATATTTGAATGAACTTTGTTCGGAAAACGTGATCTGGATCAACAAAGAAAAGGCCGAAGCGCTTGGCATTGCGGATGGTGACACCGTTGAAGTGGCTTCCAGGGTTGGAAAAGGTAAAATCAATGCGTTTGTCACCGATCTCATCCATCCGGAGGCTGTTTTCATGCTCCATGGTTTTGGCCATGAATCGGAAAAGGCGACCCGATCTTATCAAAAAGGTGTTAACGATGCACTTCTCCAGGAGAATATTTCCGACAGGATCGGCGGTAGCCCGGCGTTTCATGATACGTTTGTAACCATAACACCCGTATGAGCGATTGATTTTACTGATACCGGATTTTCTATGGATTAAGGTGTTATAAGAATCCATAGATTTTCAATAACCAATCTTAAATCCCAATCGGAGGATAAAAATGAGCAAATACTTTATGTTGCAGGACCAACAGAAATGTATCGGTTGTCATAGCTGTGAAATTGCCTGCAAAAGTAACAAACTTTTACCGCCGGAGGCGAGGCCTTGCCAGGTAATCACCGTAGGTCCCAAGCTTTTTGACTTCAGACCACGGGCATCTTATATATTTATGCCCTGTTTTCATTGTGAAAATCCGTGGTGCATTGCTGCATGTCCCACCGGAGCCATGCAGAGACGGCCACATGATGGGATCGTTTTTGTGGATCAAAATCTCTGTGTCGGATGCAAGACGTGTATTTCCGCCTGTCC
>Ga0180431_10006659_pt1 | contig 13659 bp, 16 predicted proteins | sample SS_ome_11_FD_132459 | JGI IMG/M metagenome (GOLD analysis project Ga0180431, IMG submission 132459) | Hypersaline lake sediment archaeal communities from the Salton Sea, California, USA - SS_1_MS_1 metaG | ecosystem: Environmental > Aquatic > Non-marine Saline and Alkaline > Hypersaline >... | reverse complement strand
TCGCCCAGCCCCGCCTCGATGCAGAAGATCGGCAGGTAGACGACATAGACCCACCAGCCGCAGGACCGGATCACCGCGAACAGCCAGCCCGCCACCAGCCGCGGCTGTGCCAGGAACCGGCCAAGGTAGGCCAGCGGGTTCGGCGGCCGGCCGCGGGCGCGCTGGATCAGCTTGCCGTTGCCCAGCCGCATCGCCCAGAACACCGCCGCCAGCGCCGCGCCGAACGCCATCGCCAGAAGGAACGGCGCCGGCGCCCACAGTTTCCACAGCCAGACCCCGGCCACCGGCCCCACCGCCCAGGGCAGCGCGCCGTAGACGAGCTTGAGCGACTCGCCGCGGCCAAGCTCGTGCCGGGCGATGTAGTCCATCACGTAGGCGTTGAGGCTGACGAAGGTCAGCACCGTGCCGATCGTGGTCAGCCCCAGCCCCGCCGCGATCGCCCGGTCGGAGCCGTGAACGGCCAGCGCCGGCCCGGCGAGGTAGAGCGCCGTGCCCAGCGTGTAGACCCAGCGCCGCGGCATCGCGCGGCCCAGCCAGGGGGTGGCCAGCGCCGCGGCCAGCGCGACGAGGCCGACGAGGAAGTAAAGCCGGCTGACCGCCGCGGCGCTGCCCAGCGCGTCATAGGCGACGACCGGCCAGACCGAGATCAGGCTGCCGCGGACCGCCGCATCGAGCCCGGTGAGCAGGGCAAAGCCCTGCACGCCGGGTTTCGGCGCATGCCTGATCCATTCTGGGACGACGTGAAGGCCCATGACCGCCGCGCGCGGAATACCGATGTCGCGGGAATGCTCGCAGCCGGGCCGCGCGCCGTCGCGCCGCTTCCCGACAGGGCCAGGTCGGGGACGGAGCGCTCAAATACGACGCGAAAGCCGCGCGAGGAGTCGGTTTCTGGCCTCGGGCAGGGGGCGGTCGGCGAGATCGGCGGCGAGGCGCGCGAGGAAATGGCCCGTCGTGGCGAGCCCGGCCACGATCTCGGCCGCCGTTGCCGGCCCCTGGCCCAGAAGGCAGGGCGGCAGCGGCAGCAGCCGGTCGGCCCAGTCGCCCGCGCCGGCGCGACTGACGGCGCGGCCGCTGCGCGGGCTGACGAAGGCGAGATCGTCGGCGCTGCCGGTCACCGCGCAGGCCGACAGGTCGAGCCCGTAACCCAGATCCTCCAAAAGCCCCAGTTCCCAGCGCAGGTAGGCCAGCGGCCAGTCCCCCGCCCCGGTCGCCATCGCGTCAAGGAGCGCGCGCGTCGCGGCGTGAAGCTGCGGATGCGGGTCGCGCTCGGGCAGGCAGCGGCAGACCAGCGCGCAGACCGCGGCAAGACCGGCCAGCGCATCGGCGTCCGACAGGATCGCGCTGCGCGAGCGCAGCGGTTCCACATCGAACGTGCCGATATGGTCCTCCAGCCGCGCGCGCCAGGCGAGGTCAAGCTCGGCGCCGGGTTGCAGGATCGGCGCCATCCGGCGCGACGCGCCGCCGCGCACCACCCCGGCGTGGCGCCCGTGATCGCGGGTGAAGACCTCGATGATCGCCGCGTGTTCGCCATGCGGCCTGACCGCCAAGAGCGTGCCTTCCTCGCGCCAGTCCATCATTCCCGCCCGCCTGCCCGGTTCCGGCGGCAAAATCCTTCGCCGAAGGATTTTGCCGGCCCTGCCAAGGTCTTTCGTCCGAAAGACCTTGGCAAGCGGCGCGCCGGAGGGGCAAGACCTTTCGGCGAAAGGTCTTGCCTCGGCACCCCGAAAATCCTTCGGCGAAGGATTTTCGGGGCCTGTCGCCTTGTCAGTCGGCCAGCCCGGGTTCGTCCAGCAGGGTGCGCCCCTCGCGGCTTTCGATCTCGATCACCCACAGGTCGGGATCGCGCGACCGGGCCCGGGCCAGCACCGCATCGACCTCGGCCTCCGGCCCCTCGGCGGTCATCACCCAGGCGCGCGCGCCGGTCATCAGGTCGAGGCTGCGTTCGTAGGCCGTGGCCCTTCCGTCGAGCGTAGCGCATTTCACCGCCACCGCGCCGGCGGTGTCGTCGCCCCGCGCGATCACGTAGGCCGGGATATGCGCCGCCTCCAGCCGGGCCAGGTAGGCCCGCACCCAGAAGCCGGAGGCAAGCCGCGCCGCCATGCCCGTTCAGTCGCCGTCGCGGAAATCGAGGCCCATCTCGGTATAGCGCTCGGCCTCGTCGAGCCAGTTCTCGCGCAGCTTGACCTGCAGGAACAGGTGCACGGGCCGGCCGAGGAAGTCCTCGATCTCCGCCCGCGCGGACTGGCTGATCGCCTTGATCGTCTCGCCGCGCCGGCCCAGCACGATGCCCTTGTGGCCCTCGCGGGCGACATAGATCACCTGGTCGATCCGGGCCGAGCCGTCGGCCCGTTCCACCCAGCCCTCGGTCTCGACCGTCAGCTGGTAGGGCAGTTCCTGGTGCAGCCGCAGCGTCAGCTTCTCGCGGGTGATCTCGGCGGCGATCATCCGCATCGGCAGGTCGGCCAGCTGGTCTTCGGGGTAAAGCCAGGGCCCTTCGGGCAGTTCGCCCGCCAGCCAGCGGCGCAGGTCGTCGACCCCGTGGCCCTTCTCGGCGGAAATCATGAAGGTCCGTTCGAACGGATAGGCCTGGTTCATCTCGGCCGAGAGCGCCAGCAGGGTTTCGGCCTTGACCCGGTCGATCTTGTTGATCGCCAGCGCCACCTTCTGCGCCGGCGTGGTCCGCTCCTGCAGCGCGGCGAGGATCGTGCGCACCCCCTCGGTCACACCGCGATGCGCCTCGATCAGCAGGACCACGATATCGGCGTCCGAGGCCCCGCCCCAGGCCGCGGCCACCATCGCCCGGTCAAGCCGCCGGCGCGGGCGGAACAGGCCGGGCGTGTCGACGAAGACGATCTGCGCGGCGCCTTCCATCGCCACGCCGCGGATCCGGGCGCGTGTGGTCTGCACCTTGTGCGTGACGATCGAGACCTTGGCCCCGACCATCCGGTTCAGAAGCGTGGACTTTCCGGCGTTCGGCTCGCCGATCAGCGCCACGAAACCCGCGCGCGTCGGTGCCTGCGGGGGTGTCTGCGGGTTAGCCATGCCCGGCCTCCATCCGTGCCAGCAGCGCCGCCGCCGCGGCCTGTTCGGCCGCGCGCTTGGCGCGGGCCGTGGCCCGGGCCGCCTCGCCGCTGTCCAGCCGCGCCTCGACGGTGAAGACCGGCTGGTGATCGGGGCCTTCGCGGCCGATCTCGGCATAGGCGGGGGGCGGCTGGCCACGGGCCTGCGCCCATTCCTGCAACGCGGTCTTGGCGTCGCGGGCATCGGCCTCGACGCGGCCGATCCGGTCGCCCCAGAGCCGCAGGACAAGGTCGCGCGCGGCCTCGAAGCCGGCATCGAGATAGACGGCGGCGATCACCGCCTCCATGCCGTCGCCCAGCAGCGCCTGCTTGCGCCGGCCGCCGGTCATCATCTCGGACCGGCCGAGTTTCAGCACCGTGCCGAGATCGACGGAGCGGGCGACATCGGCGCAGGTTTCCTTGCGCACCAGCGCGTTGAACCGTGGGGCCAGCTGACCCTCGGCCGCATCCGGATCGGCGGCCAGCAGCGCCTCGGCCATCACCAGCCCCAGCACCCGGTCGCCCAGGAATTCCAGCCGCTGGTTGTCAGGCCGCTGCAGCGTGGCGATGGAGCCATGGGTCAGCGCGCGGATCAGAAGCTCGGGGCGGGAGAACTCGTGCCCGATCCGCGCCGCGAAGGCCTGCAACTCGCCCGACAGTTTCACTCGATCGCCTTGAAGAACCGGTCGCCCCGCCAGGTCCAGACGTAGAACAGCGATCGCCCGGCCGAGGAGAACATGATCCGGTCGGCCCGGCCGATCAGGTAGTCCGCCGGCAGCATGCCCACGCCGCCGGCGGCCAGCGCCACGCGGCTGTCCTGGCTGTTGTCGCGGTTGTCGCCCATGAAGAAGTAATGCCCTTCGGGCACGGTGAAGACCGCGGTGTTGTCCAGCGGGCCGTTGCCGATGTTGAGGATATCATGCGTGCGCCCGCCCGGCAGCGTTTCGGTGAAACGCTCCTTCTCGCAGGTGCCGCCGAGGCCCACGGGGCCGTTCGAGCACAGCGGCGGCCGGCCCTCGGGCCCCTGGCGCGCGTAGGTTTCGGTGAACAGGCCGGCGGGTTCGGTGCGCACCGGCTGGCCGTCCAGCCACAGCACGCCGTCGCGCATCTGCACCGTGTCGCCCGGCAGGCCGACCAGCCGCTTGATGAAATCCGACCCGTTGGCCGGGTGCCGGAACACCACGACATCGCCGCGCTCGGGTTCCGAGGCGAAGATCCGCCCCTCGATCGGGCAGGCGGCGAAGGGGCAGGAATAGCGCGAATAGCCATAGGCCATCTTGTTGACGAACAGGAAATCGCCGATCAGCAGCGTGTCCTTCATCGACCCGGACGGGATCCAGAACGGCTGGAAGAACAGGGTTCGGAACACGCCGGCGATCACCAGCGCCCAGAAGACCGTCTTGACCGTCTCGACGATCCCCTCGGTGACCTTGCCCGACATTGCGCTATCCCCGTCCGTTGCCCGCGCTACATGATCCGCCCGGTGGGGCAAGTCAAGTTTCGCCGCCCGTCCCGAGCGGCCGGGCCTCGATCACCACGAAGGCCTGCGCCCAGGGGTGATCGTCGGTCAGGCTGACATGGACGATCGCCGCGTGGCCCGCCGGCGTGATCGCCGCCAGCCGGTCCGCGGCCCAGCCGGTCAGATGCATCACCGGCTGGCCGGTGGACAGGTTCGACACGCCCATGTCCTTCCACGCGATCCCCATCCTGAGCCCGGTGCCCAGCGCCTTGGAACAGGCCTCTTTCGCGGCCCAGCGCTTGGCGTAGGTGCCGGCGACGTCCCGGCGGCGCCCGGCCTTGCGCTGCTCGGTCTCGGTGAAAACGCGGCTGACGAACCGGTCGCCGAACCGCTCCAGCGTTCCGGCGATCCGGTCGATATTCGCCAGATCGGTGCCGATGCCCAGGATCATGCGTCGCGGGCTTCGTCCATGATCCGCCGCATTTCCCCGATCGCTGGGCCGAGACCGCGAAAAATCGCCTCGCCGACGAGGAAATGCCCGATGTTGAGCTCCATCACCTCGGGGAAGGCCGCGACGGGGGCGACCGTGTCATAGGTCAGCCCGTGGCCGGCATGCACCTCCAGCCCCAGCGAATGGGCGAAGGTCGACATCTTGCGCAGCCGGTCGAGTTCGGCGTCGCGCTCGGCCAGCCGGCCCTCGAGGTGATAGTCGCAATAGGCGCCGGTGTGCAGTTCCACCACCGCCGCGCCGATTCGCGCCGCGCCTTCGATCTGCGCGGGATCGGCAGCGATGAAGATCGACACCCGGCAGCCCGCCTCGGCCAGCGGCGCGATGAAATGCGCCAGCCGGTTCTCGTCGCGCGCGACCTCCAGCCCGCCCTCGGTCCTGCGCTCCTCGCGCCGTTCGGGCACGATGCAGACGGCATGCGGGCGGTGGCGCAGCGCGATCGCCTGCATCTCGGGCGTCGCGGCCATCTCGAAGTTCAGCGGCAGGGTCAGCGCCTCCATCAGCCGCTCGATATCGGTGTCGGAGATGTGGCGGCGATCCTCGCGCAGATGCGCGGTGATCCCGTCGGCCCCGGCCTCTTCGGCCAGCCGGGCCGCGCGCACCGGGTCGGGATAATCGGTGCCGCGCGCGTTGCGCACCGTGGCGACATGATCGATGTTCACGCCCAGCCGAAGCCGGCCCTGCGCCGTGTTGCCCGTCATCCTGACCTCCTTCATCCGCCGCGCGACGGTAGTGCGCGCGGCGGCCGGGGAAAAGGGGGCAGGCCTATTCGGCGCCGTCCTTGTGCAGCTTTCGGTGCAGCTTGGCGCGCAGCGCGAGGAAGCGTTCGTGCAGCTTCTTCTTGCGGCGTTTCTGGTAGGCCGCGATCACCGGCTCGGACAGGTAGTAGGCCACGAGGCCGGCGATCAGCCCCGGCACGATCCCGCCCACGAGGTAGGGCAGAAAGACCTCGCGGAAGAAGTCGGCCAGATGCTCCCAATGCGCCGGCCGGTCGGAGAACACCGCGATCACGTTGCCCTTCAGATCCTGCCAGGCCCCGATGAACTTGTCGGCCAGCGCGCCCTCCTTGCCCTGTTCGAAGGTCGAGCCGAGCAGCCAGTGCCCGATCTGCAGCGACATCAGCGCGATGATCGGGAATGTGATCGGATTACCGAAGAAAGTCGCCAGAAGCGCCGCAAGAATGTTGCCATTGAGCACGAAAGCCAGACCGGCGGCAGCGAGGAAATGCAGCCCGAAGAGCGGCGTGAAACAGACGAAGACGCCGGCGAAGACGCCGCGCGCGATTCGCCGAGGGCTGTCGGGCAGGCGGCGCAGCCTATGCTTGACGTAGTGGAACGCGCGCGTCCAGCCGCCCTTCGGCCAGAAGGACTCGGCGACGATCCTGCCGTAGGAGCGTTTCGTTCGCCGCTTGAACACCACCGCCGTTTCGTTCCTCGCATCAGGGCTTTCGGGACAGATCCCTGTGGCGCTCCACCTGCGCCACGTCGGATTCCGCCTCGAGCGCCGTCAGGACCATGTGGAGATGCTCCACGTCGCGCAAGTCCACATCCATCACGAGACGGTAAAAATCCGGCTTCCGATCCATGAATGTCAGGTCGGAAATATTGGCCTTCTGTTCGCCGACAAGGGTGCAGATGCGGCCCAGCACGCCCGCGTCGTTGGCGATGGTCAGCATCAGGCTGACGGGATAGTCGGCGGCATGCCGGCCGGCATGCCAGCGCAGGTCCACCCAGCGTTCGGCCTGGTCCTCGAATTCCGCCAGCGCCGGGCAGTCGATCGTGTGCACGATCACGCCCTGGCCGCGCGTCGCGATGCCGACGATCCGCTCGCCCGGCACCGGCTGGCAGCACATCGCGCGGCGGAACGACTGGTCGGGCGCGAGGCCGACGAGCGGCCGGCTCGAATCGACGACCTCGGCCGGCGCGGCGGCAAGTTCGGGATACAGCGCCTCGATCACCTCGCGGGCGGTCATCTCGGCGCTGCCGATCCGGGCCAGAAGATCCTTCTCGCCCGCAAGGCCCAGCGTCCTGGCGGCGGTGCGCAACGCCTTGTCGGTGGCCTTGCGGCCATGGTGTTCGAAGGCCACGCGCGCCAGTTCCGCCCCCAGCTTGACGAAGCGCTGGCGGTCCTCCTCGCGCAGGCTGCGGCGGATCGCGGCCTTGGCGCGGCCGGTCACGACGATGTCGAGCCAGGTGCCCTGCGGGCGCTGCCCGGCGGCGGTGATCACCTCGACCGACTGGCCGTTCTTCAGCCGGGTCCACAGCGGCACCCGGATGCCGTCGACCTTGGCGCCGACGCAGCCGTTGCCGATCCGGGTGTGGATCGCATAGGCGAAATCGATCGGCGTCGCGCCCTTGGGCAGTTGCACCACGTCGCCCTTCGGGGTGAAGCAGAACACCTGGTCGACATACATCTCCAGCTTGACGTTCTCGAGAAACTCCTCGTGGTCGCCCTCCTCGAAGCGTTCGGTCAGCGTCGCGATCCAGCGCGCGGGATCGACGGCGAAGGGGTTCACGCTGCGCACCCCGTCGCGGTACGACCAGTGCGCGGCCACGCCGGCCTCGGCGACCTCGTGCATCTGCCGGGTGCGGATCTGCACCTCCACCCGCTTGCCGTCACGCCCCGACACCGTCGTGTGGATCGAGCGGTAGCCGTTCGACTTCGGCTGGCTGATGTAATCCTTGAACCGCCCCGGCACCGCGCGCCAGCGCTGGTGGATCACGCCCAGCACCCGGTAGCAATCGGCCTCCGACCGCGTGATCACGCGAAAGCCGTAGATGTCGGACAGGCGCGAGAACGCCAGTTCCTTCTCCTTCATCTTGCGCCAGATCGAATGCGGCTTCTTGGCGCGTCCGAAGACATCGGCCTCGATCCCGGCCTTGTCCAGTTCGCTGCGGATATCGGCGGTGATCTTGTGGATCACGTCGCCGGTTTCCTTCTGCAGCGTGATGAAGCGGCGGATGATCGAGGATCGCGCCTCGGGGTTGAGAACCTTGAACGACAGGTCCTCAAGCTCCTCGCGCATCCACTGCATGCCCATCCGGCCGGCGAGCGGGGCGAAGATGTCCATCGTCTCGCGGGCCTTGCGGGCCTGTTTCTCCGCCGGCAGCGACCTGATCGTGCGCATGTTGTGCAGCCGGTCGGCGAGCTTGACGAGGATCACCCGCAGATCCTTCGACATCGCCATGAACAGTTTGCGGAAGTTTTCCGACTGCCGGTTCTCGGTGGTGCCAAGCTGCAGGTTGGTCAGCTTCGTCACGCCATCGACCAGTTCGGCGATCTCCTTGCCGAACCGCGCCGTGATCTCGCCGTAGGTGGACTTGGTGTCCTCGATCGTGTCGTGCAGCAGCGCGGTGACGATGGTGGCATCGTCCAGCCGCTGTTCGGTCAGGATCGCCGCGACGGCGACGGGATGGGTGAAATAGGGTTCGCCCGAATGCCGCGACTGGCCCTCGTGCATCGCGCGCCCGTAGTCGTAGGCGTCGCGGATCAGGGCCTCGTTGGTGCGTGGATTGTAGTTGCGGACCAGCGCAATGAGGTCTTCGACATCGATCATCCGCGGCCGAAGCGCCCCCTGCCCCTCAGCCCTGCCCCTGGGCTTCCATCAGCGCGCGCAGCAGGCGCTCTTCGGACATGTCGTCCACCGCCGGGCGATCCTGTTCGGCGCCCATCAGAAGCGCCATCGCGTCGGCCTCGGGCTCATCGACCTCGATCTGGGTCTGGTAGCTTTCGATCATCCGCTCGCGCAGGTCTTCGGCGCCCTGGGTCTCCTCGGCGATCTCGCGCAGCGCCACGACCGGGTTCTTGTCGTTGTCGCGGCTGATCGACAGCGGCGACCCGGCCGTGATCTCGCGCGCCCGGTGGGAGGCGAGCATCACCAGTTCGAACCGGTTGGGAACCTTGTCAACGCAATCTTCGACCGTCACGCGGGCCATGGGCGACTCCAATCCGTACAGGAGAGTTGAAGGCCTCATTTAGGCCGAATGAAGGGACTTGACAAGTCACGATCGGGTTTGCGGCGGCGCATCCGCCGGCACGATCGCGGCGCGGTCCGCTTCCGGCAGCGCCGCGGCCATCCCGGCCACCGTGCGGCCGGTCAGCGGGTGGCGCCAGCCCGGCGCGATCTCGGCCAGCGGGACGAGAACGAATCCGCGATCCTCGAGTCGCGGATGCGGCAGGATCAGTTCGGCCGGCGCCTCGCGGCGCTGCCGGTCCGGCGCGAGGCGTCGCCAGGCGGTCTGCGTCGCCGGATCCGGCAGGACGGTCCCGCCGAAGAACAGCAGGTCGAGGTCGACCGTCCGCGCACCCCAGCGCGACTCGCGGCGGCGGTCGAATCCGGCCTCGATTCCATGCAGCCGGTCGAGCAGCGCCGCCGGATCGAGTCGGCTGGCCACCAGGATCGCGGCGTTGACGAAATCGGGGCCCGACCCCGGCGGCCATGCCGGCGTCCGAAACAGCCGGCTGACCGCGCAAATCCGCGTGGATTCGCTGTCCAGTGACGAAATCGCGGACAGAATGGTCGATTTTGGATTGCCAAACGAAGACGCAAGATTGCTTCCTGCGCCGATCGCCGCCATGGATGACAAATCCGCGTCACGCCCGTATTGTGTCAAAATTAGTTTCTCTTATTTTGCCCGCAGGTTGATTTGCTTCGATCCTAGCACCCCACGCTGATCGGGCCACCTGCCGAAGAGCCGATTTCGAAAGGACTTTGGATGTTTTACAAGGACGAACGCCTGGCGTTGTTCATAGACGGGTCGAATCTCTACGCCGCGGCAAAGGCGCTTGGTTTCGATATCGACTACAAGCTTCTGCGCAACGAGTTCATACGCCGGGGCAAGCTGGTGCGGGCCTTCTATTACACCGCGCTGCTGGAGAACGACGATTATTCGCCGATCCGGCCGCTGGTGGACTGGCTGCACTACAACGGCTTCACGATGGTGACCAAACCCGCGAAAGAATACACCGACAGCCAGGGCCGTCGGAAGGTGAAAGGCAACATGGACATCGAGCTTGCCGTCGATGCCATGGAACTGGCGCCGAGGGTCGACCACATCGTCCTGTTCTCCGGCGACGGGGACTTCAAGCCGCTGGTCGAAAGCCTGCAGCGGCAGGGGGTGCGGGTCTCGGTCGTCTCGACGATCCGGTCGCACCCGCCGATGATCGCCGACGAGCTGCGCCGCCAGGCCGACAATTTCATCGAGCTCGAGGAGCTCAAGGAGGTCATCGGCCGGCCGCCGCGGGAGCCGCGCGAACCGCGCGAGCCGCGCGGCGAACGGGCCGGCGAAGCGCAGGAAACGGTCCCGGCGCAGAACGGCGCATCCTAGGGCCGGCCCGCCGGGCCTTTACCGGGGCGGGCTTCCGGCCTAGGTCTTGGGCCGGAAGCCGAAGGATGTCTGCATGTCGCCGCCCCTGCCCCCGCTCACCCTCTATCTCGCCGCGCCGCGCGGGTTCTGCGCCGGCGTCGATCGTGCGATCAAGATCGTCGAGATGGCGCTGGAGAAATGGGGCGCGCCGGTCTACGTGCGCCACGAGATCGTGCACAACCGCTATGTGGTCGACGGGCTGCGTGCCCGCGGCGCCGTCTTCGTCGAGGAACTTGACGACTGCCCCGACGACCGGCCGGTGATCTTTTCCGCGCATGGCGTGCCCAAGGCGGTGCCGGCCGAGGCCGCGCGGCGCAACATGATCTATGTCGACGCGACCTGCCCGCTGGTCTCCAAGGTGCATATCGAGGCGGCGCGGCATCACGAGGCCGGGCTGCAGATGGTGATGATCGGCCACGAGGGCCATCCCGAAACGCTGGGCACGATGGGCCAGTTGCCCGAGGGCGAGGTTTTGCTGGTCGAGACGGTGGCCGATGTCGCCCGCCTTGTGCCGCGCGATCCCGACAGGCTGGCCTACATCACCCAGACCACCCTGTCTGTCGACGACACCGCCGAGATCGTCGCGGCGCTGGTGGCGCGGTTCCCCGGCATCGTCGGCCCCGCGAAGGAAGACATCTGCTACGCCACGACCAACCGGCAGGCCGCCGTCAAGGCGATCGCGCCGAAAGTCGACGCGCTGCTGGTGATCGGCGCGCCGAATTCCTCGAACTCGCGGCGGCTTGTCGAGGTCGGCCAGGGCGCGGGCTGCGGCCATGCCCAGCTTGTCCAGCGCGCGGAGGATATCGACTGGCGCGCGCTTGAGGGCAGCCGCGCGGTCGGCCTCACCGCCGGCGCCTCGGCCCCGGAGGTTCTGGTCGAGGAGGTGGTGAACGCCTTCCGCGCCCGCTGGGATGTCACCTTGGAAACGGTGGAAACCGCGCAGGAGCGGGTGGAATTCAAGGTGCCCCGCGTCCTGCGCGAACCGGCATGACCGGGCCGGACCCCGAAACCATCGCCTTCTACGACCGCGAGGCCGCGACCTATGCCGGCTGGTCGGAGCGGGCGGACCTGCCGAAAAGCTTTCACGACTTCGCCGCGGCGCTGCCCGCCGGGGCCGCGGTTCTGGATTACGGCTGCGGCGGCGGCTGGGCGGCGCGGGCGCTGCGCGACCGGGGCCATGCGGTCACCGCGCTCGACGCCTCCGCCGGGCTTCTGGCCGGGCTGGCGGACGAGCCGGGGATCGCGGTCATCCACGGCGGCTTCCTCGACCTGCCGGAGACGGCGCGGTTCGACGGGGTCTGGGCCAGTTTCTCGCTTCAGCATGCGCCGCGGGCGGAGATGCCGGCGATCCTTGGCCGGCTCGCCGCGGCGCTGAACCCCGGCGGGATCGTCGCGATCGGCCTGCACGAAGGCGCCGAGACGCTGCGCGACCGGCTCGGCCGGCTTTACTGCCACTATACCGAGGCGGAGATCACCGCGCTGCTGGCCGGGGCCGGGCTGACCGTCACCGGGCTGCGCTTCGCCGACGACCGCGGCTATGACGGCCGGCCGATCCGCTGCATGGCGATCGCGGCGATCAAACCGCTGCCGGGGGCGGCGGCATGAGGGGCGTGCCGCTCGTGGCGCTGGCGCTGGCGCTGGCCGGGCTGCTGCCGTTCCTGTGGGGCGCCGGGGCGGCGCTGAACCTTCTGCCGGCGGACTGGCGGAACGCACAGCTGATGCCCCGCGCGTTGTCGGACCCCGATCTGCTGGTCAACTACGGCACGATCATCCTGTGTTTCATGGCGGGCGTGCTTTGGGGGTTCGCGGCGAAGGCGCGCGGCGCGGTTGCGGCGGCGGGCTACGCGGCCAGCGTGGTGCCGGCGCTGTGGCCGTTCTTCATGCTGGGCGACGGGCGCACCGCCGACCTGCTGGTGCTGGCCTTCGGCTTCGCCGGGCTTCTGGCCTTCGACTGGGGCTTCGTCCGCGCCGGCCTTGCGCCCGCATGGTGGCTGCGGCTGCGCGTGCCGGTCAGCGCGGTGGTGGTGGTCTGCCTCGGGCTCGGGCTTCTGGGCTGAGGAGGGTGCGGATCGTCGCGCATACCGATGGCGCCTGTTCGGGCAATCCCGGCCCCGGCGGCTGGGGGGTTCTTATGCAGGCCTTCGACGGCGACACGCTGCTGCGCGAACGCGAGCTTTCGGGCGGCGAGGCGGAGACGACGAACAACCGCATGGAACTTCTGGCCGCGATCACCGCGCTGGAAACCCTCGCGCGCCCGTCGCAGATCACCATCGTGACCGACAGCGCCTATGTGAAGAACGGCGTGACCGGCTGGATCCACGGCTGGAAGCGCAACGGCTGGAAGACGGCGGGTCGCAAGCCGGTGAAGAACATCGACCTGTGGCAGCGGCTGGATACCGCGCAGGCCCGCCACGACGTGCGCTGGGAGTGGATCAAGGGCCATGCCGGCCACCCGGAAAACGAGCGCGCCGACGAACTCGCCCGCGCCGGGATGGCACCGTTCAAACCCGCCCGCGCGAAGGGCTGAACGCCGGAAGGCGAGATCCGGGGCTGGGCGAATCCGCCCGGGCGCGGCATGATCGGCCGGCATTGCCGGAGGTCTTCATGCGATTTGGTCGTTGTCTTGCCCTGTCCCTTGCCCTTGGCCTCGCCGGCCCGGCCGGGGCCGTCGATTGCGGCGGCGATTTCGCCGGCTTCGTGAACCGGCTCAAGGCCGAAGCGGTCTCGCGCGGCCAATCACGCGGCACCGTCGACGCCTTCTTCGCCGGGGTGCGGCAGGATCCCAAGGTGATCCGCGCCGACCGGGCGCAGGGGTTTTTCCAGAAGGATTTCATCGAGTTCTCGCGCGCCCTGATCAGCGAGAACCGGCTGGTCAACGGCCGCCGGCAGGCCGAGGCGCAGGCCCGCGTCTTCGACCGGATCGAGGCCGAGATCGGCGTGTCGCGCGGCATCCTGCTGGCGTTCTGGGCCTTCGAGACGGATTACGGCGGCTTCCAGGGCGATTACAACACCCGCGACGCGCTGGTGACGCTGGCGCATGATTGCCGCCGGCCCGGCCTGTTCCGACCGCAGGTGCTGGCGGCGGTGGAACTGTTCCGCCGCGGCGATTTCGACCCGGCGCGCACCACCGGTGCCTGGGCGGGCGAGATCGGCATGGTGCAGATGCTGCCCGGCGACATCCTCGAACACGGCGCGGATGGCGACGGCGACGGGCATGTCTACCTCAAGACCTCGGCGCCCGACGCCCTTCTGTCAGGCGCGCGGATG